>JAEEGF011355234.1_pt1 | contig 35538 bp, 27 predicted proteins | sample 9134171 | NCBI WGS metagenome assembly JAEEGF01 (sample SAMN16246542, study PRJNA631951) | gut metagenome | biome: gut microbiome; feature: rumen; material: AP-attached | host: Bos | place: Iran: Karaj | collected 2018-10
TACTGGTGTACAACTACTCAACTTATATCATGTTACTGCTGTACATGTATTTCCATTTAATTCATATCCCGCTGATTCCCCACATATTCATCATGCTGGACATTCTTCTAATGGATATTCTTCTGTATCTACTGCTGGTCCACATTCATATTTTGCAGTTAATTCAACATCAGTTACATATGTATCATCTATTATTTCAACTTTATCATCTCCAACATACCATCAACTAAAAATATAACCCTCACCATCTGTCGCATCTAACAAATCAACTGCCGGTGACCTAACTATATGAGTTATAGGATTTTCATCTGGATTTTCACTACCTCCTTTTAATCAAGTATACGTAATATTTATAGTAGTATATACAGGTGTTGAATATGCTGGTGTATCATAATCATTAAGGTACACTTTTGTATCTCATCAATTTTGAGTACCTGCACTTAATACACTTCATGTAGAATTTATTTTACTCTTTATCGTTCAATCAGCATTTAATTCATTTATCACATAATAAATATCATAATATCAAGTATTTCATATATATGTTTCAGGAAAGTCTCAAACTAAATTAACGTTTTTTATATATATCGTATTTGTCAGTACACAACTACCATTACCGTTAGTTTCTTTAATATCTAATGCGGATCTATCAGCAGCTCATAAATTAGTAATGGTTGTATTCTCAACAGTAATATTACGTACATTTTCACAATTATCTGCGTATATATTTATTGGTCTTCCTCCTTTATTCGTAATTGTTGAATCTATTATCTTAACAGTTCCTCCTAAAATTTGGATGTTATAAGTATTTTGATTTGTCATATCCTCATGCTGTACAAATGTACAATCTTCAAAATCTATATCATAATTTATATATAATGTTCACTTAATCGTACAATTTTTTAATTTTATAGTTGGAGCTGATCATTGAGCCACTCCTATCCAATGGGTATGGCTTGATCATCATTGAATTAATTCAAATGTTATGTTTTCAAATCTTATAGATCACTGTCATACAACAACCATTGCATATTGATCTGTGGCTGTAGTTGTATGCTTAAATACCACTGTTTTCCCCTCCTCTCACTTCATTACAATATTCCTACTCCACTCAACTTGTACATTATTATAATCTGTATATGTTCCCTCTTTTACCGTAATAGTTGATGTGGTCGTACTATTCTTTGGAGCAGCATCAACTGCGTCAGATATTGATATATAACAAGTTTTTACTCATGGATTTGCACTATTTTCTAGTTCAGCCACTACTGAATCAGCACTACAATTAATAGAACCATCTGGATTTGGAGTGTAATCAGAAATTGTCCATACTCAACCTTCTTGTATTGCTTGTTTACCGCTTACCACATATGCACTTGGATCTGAACTATATGTTCATCATGCTATAAATCTTTCTACATTCTGTGAATAAACTACTCCATCAAATTCTCCATCTATCACAGCCATATTAATATTATCTACTGTAGTATCTTCTAAATCTTTTTCATACAAGGCTTTAGATCAAACAAATTTTCATCAATTAATTGTAACATCAATTGGTAAATTTGTTGTATGTTGAGAAACTGCCAACGCAGCTCCATTTACTGTTGTCCCATCTCAGTTTTCTGCTTCTGAAAATTCTCAAGTTGCTGTCAACTCCGCGTTTTCTCCAATAGTTAATGTACCAGCACGAATTTCTACTGCAGTCTTTCAAGTTACTTGACCATTAATTGTAGCTGTCAAATTTGTTTTTCATGGCAAATAAATTGCTGTTTGATTTGACGAAATTTCTGATCAATCATTAACATTTATTATAGCATTCACCGTACTTGATCCATTTGTTGCTATAGCAAAGTCATCTCATCAATTTATCACTCCATTTACATTCAAAGTCTGATTTTCTCAAAAAATCGCAACAGCACCACCTTCAAGTATTACTCACTCTCAAATTGTAACATCATTATACTTTCATGATACTGAAATTAATGCCGTACTTGAAGTAGGAGTTGTTGAAAAAATAATCTTTCATCACTTACCTACACTTGTATCTATAATAGAAAATGTTCTATGTGTAGCTGCAGTTCATCCTCTACCTAACAGTATTGCATAGTCTGAAGCTGTAGATGTTAAAGTATATCAATTCAAGTCTATTGTTACATCATCAGCCCAGGTTCCGTAAGCCATTCTCTGAGTTCTAGTAATATCTTTTAATAATTTATAAGTTCATTCACTATTCAATGCACCTAAATCATCAGCAGTTTTATATGATACAACATTACTTAAATTAATATGCTCTATATCTGCTTCAACCAATGTATATGTAGTAACTCACTCTGAAGTAGAAAATTTCACTACATAATAATCCGGACCATTTACTGTTATACTCTTTCAATTTTTTGCAACTTTAAGAGTCTGACCTATTGACATTGTATAAGTACCCGCTCCAGTGAGAAGTGTAATTACCTTAGTACCTCACTGTGATGCAGTAACCGCTTCTTCAAATGTTGAATATCAAACATTATCTACTTGTGCTACATATTCTAATACACAACTACCGTTATTATATCCATAATAAACACCACATATATACGAACATTGATGTGATTCTGCATTTTCCTGTGTCTCATATAGTGCATTATCAACATCTTGCGTAGATTCACCAATACCATTTATAAGTCTTGAATTAGCGGGAACTGTTCATTTACATTGTGGATCTTCACAAGATTCACCATTCCATGTAAGATGATTGAACTCACAGTCATCTTGATTATCATAAGCGAAAACTGGCACTGTAGGCAAAACTGTATTCAAAAGCAATACCATCGCTGCCACGATTGATATTCACTTTCTTAGCCTACTCTTTCAAAAATTTTTCATGTTCCTTAAAAATAAAGAATAAAATGAATAAAAAATAACAAAATAATGTTAGTAATGATAGGATTTAATTCAATTTAAACTACTATTTTTAACCATACATATATAAGAATTTAATTATTATTTATTGACATATAATGTAGTACAACAATATGCAAAAAAATATAGATAACTTTCGTTCCTATCGCATTCAACTATACTAATCTATTTTCAAATAAAAAATCTGAGACTTTAGACAAAATCTAACTTGACTTTTTATGAAAAAAATATAAATTCCTTATCAGGAAGAAACAAAAATAAAAAACACACAACTATGAACATTTATCAAATTTTTGCGGTAATAATTGGTATACTAATTATTGCCCACTGCTTTGTTTATGCAGTATTTAGGCCAAAGGCCTTTAGTAACATTACTGACATAATAGTTTTCGGGGCTATCACAATAGGTTCTACTTTGATGGCATTAGCTCATCCATCATGGTGGACTGTAGGGATATCAATGTACATTCTTATATTATTCCGTATATCTGTATGTACTAACACGAACCGGGAATTATGGAATTTTGGCTACTACGGATATAACCTCAGCCATTTCCGAAAGTTCTTAAGAGTTTTATTATCATGGATTACACTAATAACTATCTTTTTGATAAGTACTAAAATGCTATTAATGAGTAGCAGCTGGTCTATGATTATAACCTACTTTCCTATTGCTGCCTGGATGTTAATAATCGTCAGCTTACACGCTAAAAGAGCGTTAGAGAGCCTCGATTAACAAAACCGTATTTCTACTTAATCGTCCTATGTCTTTCTTAGGACGATTTTTTATTCATTGAAAAATTAATTCAGAATTTTTATGTTATTACGTATAGAAATAATATTATTAGATGAATATGTCTCTTCATCTAGCTCAATCCTGTGGTCATACAATTCCCCTTTCTTCTAATGTATCCATAATTCTAGCTGCTCTAGCAAATCATATTCATAATTTTCTCTGAATCATAGTGGTTGAAGCTTTTCTAGTCTCTGCTATAATTTGAACTGCTTGATTAATCAAATCTTCATCATCTCAATTTCCACTTCATCATACACTATATGATCATCAAATTTCAGATTTTGATTCTAATGCATTAATGATATCTTGGTTATAAACATCGTCTTCTGTCAATCATACCATATATTTATGTTTCAAGTGATCTACTACCCCATCAATTTCTTTCGTATCTACAAATGCTCACTGAATTCTAAGATCTGTAACTTTCGTATCCATATAAAGCATATCTCACCTTCATACTAATTCTTCCGCTCATTTATGTCCAAGAATTGTCCTAGAATCCACATCAGAAACGACACTGAATGCTATTCTAGCTGGAATGTTTGCTTTAATAAGTCATGTAATCACATTTACAGATGGCCTCTGTGTAGCAAGAATCAAATGGATTCAAACTGCACGAGCTTTAGCTGCTATACGATTGATACAAGTTTCAGCTTCTTTTCTATTTGCTGCAGATGACATCATCATATCAGCCATTTCATCAATAATGAAGACTATACGATACATCTTTTCTTCTGGATACGCAGCATTAAATTCTGAAAGTTGTTTCAATTTCCTTTGAGATAATATTGAATATCTTCTTTCCATCTCCTCTACTGTCCATTGAAGCAATTTAACTGCCTTTCAAGAATCATAAACGATAGGAGCTAGTAAATATGGGAGTCAGCTATACATTCATAGTTCTACTTGTTTTGGATCCACCATAAGGAATTTTAATTCTGAAGGAGAATTCTGGTACATCAATGAAAGAATGAAGTTATTGATTCCAACTGATTTTCAACTTCATGTAGCTCATGCTACGAGTAAATGTGGCATTGAATCAAGCTGTGAAATAGCAATTGCTCCATCGATTCCTTTTCAAAGTGCGAGCGTCGTTTCAGATTTTTGCATTCATTTTTGGAACTCTGTCGAAGATAATATATCTCATAGACAAACCATTTTTGGCTTTGGATTTGGAATTTGGATTCAGATACAATCAGTTCATGGAATTGGTGCAACCATTCTAACTGATTTTGTACGTAATGATAATTTGATATTATCCATCAAATTCGTGATTGCCGAAATTTTAACTCATTCTGCTAGTTTAATCCTAATTTGAACTACTGATGGTCAAATGTCGAATCATTCTATAGAAATATAAATTCAAAATTCTGAAAGTTTATTTTGTAGAGCTTGTGCCTTTTCTACAATAGTTTTTTCATCTACTTGTTGAGCTTCTGAAAGATTGGACGTAAGAAGTGAAGTAGAAAAAGTAGGCTTATCTCATGAAAAATGAATCTGTGGACGTGGCTTTTGTTGTTTTTCTTCTATCTTTTCCTGCACTTTCTGTTTAAAAAGCGAACTAAATCCATCTTTTAGAAGTGAACCGGAATTTGATGGTCATTCTACTTTTGATCATGTTCAAACTGCAGGTTGTTTCTTTCAAGTGGCCTGTGCTAATTTTTTTAGTAAATCTGAATCAGAAGTTGTTTGGGATTCACGAGTGACATACGGAGTAGTCTTAGTTTGTTTTTGTTTTGGAGCTTCTTCACGCTCTACATTAATCTTTGGAAGTTTGGGAAGTTTAACATTTAATACATATAAAACCCAAGCTAAGACTCCAAGCAACATCAAGATTATTAAAATTTGAATTGCTAATTTAGCTGGTCCAAATATAGATTCAAGCAATCGATAAACCGGCCATGAACAGTATCATCCATGATGAACTGATTGTGTCCAATTTACCAAGGTATTTCATCATTCTTCTATCGCTTGAAAATTTAGTATTCCTGATGTAAGAAACATCAAACAAAAAAATTGCTTAATTAGAGTTTTCATCAAATAACCTTTCCATAGAATGAGGATTCAGACTAAAACACACAATATGAAAAATACTACAAGTCATGTCTCTCAAAATGCATAACTTGTTCATTTTGAAAGTCGTCCTAAAATTGGAGCATTTGGAGCAAATTGTTTTGCAAAAAAGAATAGCAAACCAATTAACATAAACCCGATTCCTATATGATATTTATTAATTTTGAATGTTGATCTTGTTGATCTTCTTCTCCTTCTTGCCAAAATATTATCATGAGAAATTAAAAATTATACAATCATAAATACGATTTCTATTCTATTTTTCAATTGAAAATATTAAAAAAGCAGGCAACTATCTAATCGGTAAAACCCCCGCTTTTAAAAAATAAAATTAAATTGTTTTATACATAATAACTAGGCAATAATGTCACAACTTCATTAGCATCACCTGTAACAGCATCTCATCATGTCTGAAATTCTGCAAAAATCTGGTATACAATCAACAAGAAAGCAAACAATACTAATGCAGACAATAAAATATTTATCAATATATTGCTAGCTTTTTTGAAGTTAGAACCACCTCATCCGTCTGTAATATACAAATATCACGCAGCTATTACCATAATAACAATTACTACTCAGTATATATATCCAAATATTTTTGCAACATTGATAATAAAATTTGATGCATTTTCAACAAACATTTTACTATCTTCTGCCAAGTAATATATGAAATCAACTCATTTTATAATTAATAATGCTACAACTACGTTTATTATTCATTTCACTAGTTTTTTTCACTTTTCTCAATCTCACGCAGCCATTACCTTAAATCAAGTTAGCACTATCATGATAATGGCCAAGAAAAATGCAAAAGCTTTAACTGCCGAAAGAATTACGAACAGCACTCAATTCTTTCTTCAAACAAAGGCTTCTTCAAATCATTCAATTCCTTGTTGTTGTCAAGTGGTAAACTGATCTCATGAATTAAAGTGTAATACGTCTCAGAACAATCGATTTGCTCCATATACAAACACTCATCACAATAATATATATAATAAACTCGTTAAATGTTTTTTACTTTCATCTGGTTTTTTATTTAATAATAATGAAGCACCTGCCCAAACAATAAAAATTATCATAACTCATAATGTAATATCTCTTATAACTTTATATATTAAATTTTGTCAATCTTCTGAAGGATAAAATAAATTTTTCACATTCTGACGAAAATTATTATCTGCTTTTACTGAAAGCTTTTCTGGATCTTTTACGTAACCTTTCAAATATGAAGTAAAATCTTCATTATATTCTGGTGCTTTTGCTTCAACGGCATTATTTAAAAATACGGAAAATCACAAAATTGTTAATAAGACTAACGTAAATATACCTAAATTTTTTTTAAAACATGACCACATTTATTAATTTATTATTTAATAAAAATTTTTACTCCGCTACTAAATTAACGACAGATACAAATATATCTATTATGTAATAGAATCATATCAATAAAAGCACTCATATAACGATATAAATCAAATTCTTTTTAAACTCTCAAATTTGTTTTCCCTGATCTGAAGCCGTAACAATTTTGAATCAATTCCATATCAATAAAATTGTAGCTGCTGTAAGTCCTATGTACATTACATATTGTAAATAATCTTTTATATTTGCCTTAATACTACAAAGGGTTCTAGTTATTGTGAATCTGGAATCTGGAGCTATTCAGTAACATTCACTATATTTTGATGTTACCACATCCAAATCTGTTTCTTGTACGGTATCCTCTTTGTTTGCCTCTGTTTTGATTTCTGTAACTATGTTCATAGGACTGCTTTGATTAAAATTCCAATCTGCTTTCACTTGAAATGTTGGCAACAATATGGAACACATAATAAATAATACTATCCCTATGTTAAATAATTTTCTCATAATAATATAATGTATATAAACACTTAATTATAATCAGACATTATTAAAAATGCAAAAAAAATCAGACTTTTTTCATATTGTTTTTCTAAAATTTTCTTTCATTTGAAATGCTATGATAAAATCATATTATGATTTATGATGTTATGTTTTATTTTCTACCAACTATAATCATGCAAGACTTTTTTGATGAAATTTGAGTAAAAGTGCCTGAAATTTATCTGCCAAAAAAATGAACAGATTTATCTAAATGGTCGGTTGTAGCCTGTGATCAATACACTTCTCAACCAGAATATTGGAATGAAGTAAAAAATATCGTATGAGACTCACCTTCTACACTAAAAATTACCTTCCCTGAGATTTATTTAGAATGATGACATAAAGCTGAGATAATTGAAAACATTACGAAGACGATGCATGAATATGATGAAAATGGAATTTTGGAAAACCAATGATTGTGATTTGTCTATATCGAAAGACAAACTGCTCATGTGCCTGTAAGAAAAGGTTTGATTTTAGCTTTAGATTTGGAAAAATATGATTTTAGTAAAGGATCTCAAACCTTAATTAGAGCTACTGAATGAACAATTATTGAGAGGATTCCACCTCGTGTAGAAATTAGAAAAAATGCAATTTTTGAATTACCTCATATCATGGTTTTGATTGATGATCCAGAAAAACAGGTAATCGAACCTTTGAAAGCCAATGTAAAAAGTGAAAATCTGCTTTATGATTTTGATTTGATGATGAATGGTGGTCATATAAAATGATGGAAAATTAGTGATGAAGAAACTATTATGCAAATTGTAAATTGATTAAAAAAATTAAACAATTCTGAAACCTTCAAAGAAAAATATTGATTAACTGAAGATTTATGAGTATTACTATTTGCTATGTGAGATGGAAATCACTCTTTTGCAACAGCAAAAGCTATTTGGGAAGAAAAGAAAAAAACACTCAGTCCAGAAGAGCAACTGAACGATCCTGCAAGATTCGCTTTGGTTGAGATAAATAATGTTCATGATGAATGAATAATTTTTGAACCTATTCATCGCGTATTATTTAATGTAGAAGAAAATAGTTTTTTGGATGATATGTGAAGATTCTTTAGAAGTATTGGTTCAGACTTGAAAATAGAGGAATATTCAAGTAAAGAAGAATTAATGCAAAATATGAAAAAATCTGACTGAAACACACACTACTGTCGATGAGTTTCAAAATCTGGATATTATCTTTTCTGAATACTAAATCCTAAATTAAATTTGGAAGTTGGAAATATGCAAGCATTTTTGGATCAATATTTGAAAGACCACGTTAATTCGAAAATTGATTATGTTCACGGAGATGATGTAGTAGAAAGACTCGGAAAAGAAGACGGAAACTTTGGAATTCTATTCCCAATAATGGATAAGTCAGATTTCTTCAAGACTGTTGTTGTTGATTGAGCTTTACCTAGAAAAACATTCTCTATGTGAGAAGCTGACGAAAAGAGATATTATCTAGAAGCCAGGAAAATTGTAAAATAATAAGTTATTTAATATATAAAATCCTCAGAATCTACTTTTGAGGATTTTTTTAGATTTGGTGTTTCAAAACTGTGAGGAATAGGATAATGTCTAGTATTGTTATATTCTTGAAGTAAATCTATTCTGTCTGACATTATAATATTTACTCACAAATCTTTCATTGCTTGGAAATCTCATGTTTCATTAACTGTATATGTAACCACTTCTTTTCATAAGTCTCTAGCTTTTTGGACTATTTCTGGTGTTAGTATATCATACGGAGCCAAAAAATACTTACTATTATTCTCTCATATAAAATCTAAATCGTTTACATCAAAAGTATCCCATCAGTATATTATATCTGGATCTGCATCTAAAACATCCCTTGCTGCATCTGAATAACTGATAAATATTACCCTATCCTGCATATTTAAATCCTTAACTGTTTGAATTATTTCTTCTGCCTGTTGAGCTCAAAGCTTTTCATTATAAACTTTAATTTCAAGGAAATAATAATCAAACAATCAATCAATAAGTTCCAACATTTTTTGTAATTTCATATACTTTTCCCCGTTCCTTATAGTACAATTATCTTGTATCCAATCAAAGTTATTATTTCAAACTTTTCTATTTTTACAATTTGAAGCATAAAGGAGATCTCAATGTACAACTATATTCTCTTTATCTTTAGTATAGGATACATCGAATTCTATTCAGTCAGCTCATAAATCTTTAGCTGCTAAAAACGATTCTAATGTATTTTCTGGTGAGTTTTCAATCGCTCACCTATGTCAGATAAATTTGATATTATTAGCCTTTTCAGATTCTGTGTTATTTTCTTCCTTCTCTTCTCAAAACTCAAATAATACATAAGATGAAAAATAATCGTACACTGGACTATTTTTTGGCAAATTGGAAAGGTTTCTAAATAAGAATATTTCTCCACCAGGTGAGGAAACAGTATATCTGTTATTTTCATAGAATTCGGAATTTGTAATTCATCGATCTCTGTTTGTTTCTTGAGTAAAAATGTCGTTATATACACTATCCACTTCGATATTTCCCTTTCAAACCAATCTTTTCAAAGAATTATAGAAATCTGTATGCTGAACTATTTCTGAATTCACAGTTTGTGGTAAAATTCATGATCACACTACAGTTGCAACAGATTTAGTATATCGATTTTGTCAAAAAATTTCTGCTTCATTTTCCTCCACCGCATTCATTTTTCTATGATCTCACATTATAACTAATATTCAGTCGTTAAAAAATCAAATTTCTTCTAGTCTTTGATAAAAGTTATATAATTCATCATCTGAATATTTTAATGCTAATTCTTCGGTCTTTCAATATGGTGTATTATATGGCTTGTGAAATGAAATAGTTTGGAGTCAAATAAAGTATTTTCATGTTTGAGCTTGTACTTCTTGCAAAACTTTTTTATACAAATCTCCATCTGGAGCTGATTCAAAAGTATATTTTTCGTTTCTATCAAACTCCTCTTCTCATATTATTTTTTGAAATCATGCTCAAGAAAGAAAATCTCTTTGTTTCAGAAAATTTAAACTAGCAGCACTAACAAATGTAGTTGCATATCATTGATTATTTAAAAATTCTGGAAGAGCTTGCATCTTAAGCTTATATCCACTATATGGAGTATTATCCATTCTCATATTTATCAATGGTACAACTCACAATAAAGTAGATATATGTGCTGTGTCTGATGTAGTTCAATTCGTAACAAAATTTGTAAAAGTAATTCAATTTCTTTGGATTTCATCAAATTTTGGCATATTATTATTTCACCCTACATTAGCCGAATCTATTGCTGACAAAGATTCTGCAAAAATCAATATAATGTTTAAATCTTTTCATTCTCATCTTATTCTTTCTGTTTGATAAGTTTTATCTATAATACCAAAATCTTCTTGATCAATATTTACATCTCATTGTTGAAATTTTTGTATATTTAATGAAATAATATCTCATACATAATTGATATTTACCTTTAACACAAAAACTACCGCATAAAATATCGCATAAATAAATGAAATAACAGAAAATATTATAATCATATTTTTCGATGATTTCCTCAAAAATTTCATTTTAGCTTGAACTAAAAAAAATGTAACGATTCAAACAAAAACAAGTATCAACACCCGCCGCCTTATAATTCAATTAAATCAGGAAGATCCATTACTTCACAATGCAAATATATCAACCAATGATACTCTACTATGAAATATGAATATAGTGAATACATCTATTATATATAATAAAAGTATTGCAAGGACAATGACATCATTTATTATTCTATACTTACGTTTTCTTATCCAATAATTTATTATTATTATTAAATGTGCAAAGAATATTATTGGAATATCACTCGCTAAATAAGATATAACATTTTCTCGTGGATTTAAGTTTTTATAAGAAAAATATATGATAACTCATTTTATAATCAATGCTAAGAACAAAAGTATAATCAACGTTCTTCAATATAACGGACTACTATTTACCTTATTCTTAACTCATAAAATTATAGATTTTAATTTTTTATTATTTATTTTTGAATCCATAAAAACTTACATAACCATACTTATAAAATTAGAATATCTACAGCAAAACTTAATCAAATAAGATAACCTTGTAGTTTTAAGTATAAGATTTTTAATTTTGAATGCAATAAAGATTAACAAATATTTTTATGATAAACTCTACAAAAAAGTCCTAAAAATTTTGACAGAAAAAAAATTTTGAATATAATTGAGTAAGTGAGTGTTTCACGATTTATTAATTATTTCAGTAATCATGCAAGGAATTTGATTAGACATTGAGTCAATTTTGAGACTCATTGCAAACAATCAAAATATCTCAGATTTACACCTTTCTGCTTGAGAGTCTGTTGCTTATAGGCTTAACGGAGAAATCATTAGGAAGGAAGAACTATGAAAAATCTGAGATGAAAACATGGAAATTTTACTCAAACAACTCTTCAAAAACAATCCACAAAGATACGATAAATTCTTAGTGGATAAAGAGGCAGATTTTGCTTATGTAGCAAAAGATGATACTGCATATAGAGTTAATGCATATCTCAGTACATGAAGAATTAATGTAGTTATGAGAAAAATTAATAGCACTCCTAGACAGCTAGAATGAATTATGTTTCAAAACATCTCTGATTCTATTAAAAAAAATGTTCTTGCTGCGCCTAAATGATTATTTTTAGTAACAGGACCTACTTGATGATGAAAGTCTACATCCATTGTAGCAATGCTTGAAATGTTAAATAAGGAAAAACCTTATAAAATCATTACAATAGAAGATCCTATAGAATACGTATTTAAACCACAAAAATCTCTAATATCCCAAAGAGAAATTGGTCATGATACACGATCTTTTGGAGCTGCTATTTCATCAACTTTAAGAGAAGATCCTGATGTAGTCTTTGTGTGAGAAATTAGAAACAGTGAAACTGCTGAAGCTGTACTCAATTTAGCAGAAACCTGACATTTAGTATTCTCTACATTGCATACTAACTCAGCTACTCATACAATAAATAGATATCTTTCTTTTTATCCTAGCGATATGCAAAGTTCTATTTTAGAGAGAATGGCTGACTGTTTGGTTTGAATCATGTCTCAATCTCTTGTTAAAACAAAAGATGCTCAAGGAAGAATTGGAATCTTTGAACTTATGTTAAATAATAATGCCGTAAAAAATAACTTAAAAAAAAGAGAAGTTGATCAAATGCAAAACATTATTGAAACATCAACTCAAAATTGAATGATTTCGATGAGACAGTATGCTAAAAAATTACTTGAAAGAGATATAATAAACCAAGAGGATGTAGAATGGATTTTGAATAACAAATCGACTCCTCAAGTTTAATTTATAAAATTATACAGTAAAATGTGGGAATGATATCATGGTGGGTGATGAAGGCCTAAAAGGATGACAAAAAAACAAATAGAAGAAATGGTGAAAAATATGGGAAAAACGAAGATTGTTAACGAAAAATCTAATAAATATCACGAAGATGAAGAAAAAAAAGCTGATGATATATTAAAAAAGATACAAGATAAATAATAAATTCTATTTATATTCTATAATAAAAATATGATGACACAAGAAAATGTACAAAAATATTTACCTGAACATCTTCGAAAGATTGCTTTGGATTATAATATTCCAGATGATATGATGGATAATGATTCCGACTTGGTAGTACTTGTTTTAGAAAGTAAATCCATCAGTGACCACAAAGAAAAACAAAGTTGGTTCGATTTGTATTCTCTTATGAATCTAGAACAAATAGATAAGTTGAGAGATATTTTAACAAGAGAAAAAGAAAAACTAGCAGAAATTGAAGCAAAATATCAGGCAAAACAAGATGAAATCAAAAGAAAATATGAAGAAACATATGCATCTGGTGCTTATCAGGCAAAACAAGATGAAATTAAACAATCAGAATTATCATCTCGTCAACAAGAAGAAGTTGAAGCTGATGCTTTACTTGATCAAATCTAGTCTGATGTCAAAAAAACTTAGTAATATGAAATTTTATGTTGTATATTTATTATGAGCATTTCTTATATCTTCTATGTTTTTTTGGTGAATTTCTTATGGAGAAGATGATCTTTTATGGCAACTAATAGAACCTTCATATTATTCAGAAACAACTCTTAATATGGGTAAAAATTCAAAAACTGTTTGAGATCAAATTCTTGAATGATCTTATAATCTTGGCGTTAAAGTTGAAAAAAAAGTAAAATATAATGAAGACGGAATGGCTGTGTGTAAAAATGATAGGCCATGCTCTAAAGAGTGCGAAATAGAAACTGCTAATAATAAAGAAACATGTAAAGACGAGTGGGAATATACGCTAGTTGATATTAAAAAAGGTAAACAAGCTCCGATAATTGTAAAAGTTACAAAATTATTATTAATTCTTGTTGTGACTCTATCCGTAACCATGATACTATATAACGGTATGATGTATATAATACAATCTTGACAATGAAAAGATTCGAAAAGTCTTATGAAAAACATAGTCTTAATAGTTGTGGGGATATTAATATCTTTCTTTAGTGTTGTTATAATTAGGTTAATTCAGTCCATCCCATGAACTCTGGATGAAGAATTAAAATCTGAAAACGGTAATAAAACAGATAATGAAATTTTAATGCAAAAAATAACATCAATCCCTTGAGCTCCAGGTGAAGGAACTATATCTGAAAAAGATAATGAAATAAATGATGGAATTGTACCACAAAAGCTAAATTAAAATAAAAATTTTATACACAAATCTTTAGTGTTTAACCATTTACTATGAACTTTAAAAAATTTATATCAATATGTATAATTACACTTATTGGATTTATATCTAAAGTTTCTGCAGTCACTGTTTGGACCGTAAATCAAACGAAAGATACAGCAGATCATCCTATAACTCAAATTGAAGGTAGCCGCTCAATTTTAGATGTAATATCTTTCGTTAATAATTATTTATGGTTTGCTATATGATTTGTTTGTTTTTTGTTCATGGTTATCAATGGCTTTAAATTGATAATGAACAAAGGGGACGAAAAAGAGTCATCTGCTGCTACTAGTTGATTATTAAAATCTATTATTTGAATAGTTGTTTGTTTATTAGCTTATATTATTGTAAACTTAGCTGTGAGATTATTTGCATAATAATAAAAAATATAATAAGTAGAGGATAAAAAATGTTATGAAAAGCCGAGATAATCTCAGCTTTTTATTATTAGGCCTTATTTAATTGTTCGTTGATATATCATACCATAGTAGAATATCATGATGATTTTGGATGCTTGTTTTCTCACATTTCAATCTTTCATTCATTATAAGCTTTAGCAAAATCAAATACTGGCCAATTGTTTTCTTTTCATAAATTAATTAGAGATTTATTTAGATCTGTTAACCAAGGATGATTATCTTCTCAAACGCATGTACACAATACTGGTTGTATTCATTTTGTTTCTAACCATTTTGATCGTTTAGTGATATCTCAAATGGTTTGTTTATTGTCTTTTGTATTTGCTCCAAAATAAAACATAAAGCTTTTTACACTTGGATGTGCTGTTTTATATGCAGAAATATCGTTTTCTCATGTAAATCTATTTGGGTGAGTCTTTGTATTTTTTGAAACAACTCCATCCATATTTGGAAAATTTGTTTTTTTGTCAAGTCATTGAAATCCATTCATTATAGAATTACCTAATCATCATATTTCATTTTTATTATTTGCTAATAATTCCGGTCATGAAAATATTTCACTACTCTTTTTGCTTTCAGGATTATTAGATCATGAATTATTCCATGAATATTGTCACAAATCAACAAAGACATCACTTGATGACACTGAATTCTTTTGCAATATATTTTTAGTTATATTTTCTACATAATTCCTAGTTTGTTTAGGCAATTTTCATAAATCTCATGATGCGAGACTTTTTTTCCCTATTTTACCTTTATAGTTACCAGGTCCCCAATTATAACATGCTAAAGCAGATTGGAGACTCCCAAACTCTTCCATTTTTTCACTAAGCATAATTCATGCTGCCCACGCTGTGGCTAGAGGATCTTTTAAAAAATCATCTCTTGAATTAAAGCTTTTTCAATATTTTTCTTTTAATTTATCTTTTTTCATATACCCATTTGCTGTCGACGGCATAAATTGGAATAATCATTGTGCTCATGCACTTGATCATATTATATGACCATTACTATACAATTTTCATCCACTCTCTTGCTTACACACACATTCTAATGTGTATTTTGGTAATTTTAAATCACGTTCTATAATATTTAAGTATTTTTTATATGTAGAATTTTCGAGGTAATTAATTGTATTTGAACTTTTGGATTGGTCCACTAATTTATCCATCTCAGATTTTTCATCTGATGTTAAATCTGATAATGTAGAACTTTGTTTTTCTGCTCATTTATCACTTCACTTATTACCCAAATTATCACTTCAATTATTGCTTCAGTTGCCGATATTTCATTGAGGTGTTACTCAATAATTTTCAGGTAAAAATACTTTAGCTTTAATTCATTCAATTACATCCTCTTTATCTGCATAAAGCGACGCTGTCATACATATAACTAAATCATCTGTATTATGTATATTTGAATAAAAATCTTTCAAATCGTTATAATTTTCTTCTAAATGTTTTTTCATATTGCCGATATGTAAATGCGTTAATTCCCTCTTTTTATCTTCCGTAATTTTTGATACATCAACTAATATTTTCTCTTGTTGTTTTCAGTTAACTGTAATAACTTCTTTTTTTAAATAGTCATTTCATAATGTTTGCTGTACTACAGAAACAGGAATTTGATTTATATCAATATTCTTTGCCATCGTATCACGCAAATAATCTCATTTAGTTGAAGATGTCTTATCCAAATCTGTAAGAGCAAAATCTGCTAAAGCTGAAGAACAGGAATTGCCATCTGTGATTGATACATCACTTCATTTTCAAGCTAATTTTTGGTATTCTTGAAAAATTTTGGATATATTTTCGTTTTTTTCATCAGTTAGTTTCAGTCTATCTAAACGCCATTTTCTCACGATTCATTCTAATCATCATGTGATTCATATTAATTTACACACAAAATCTATGATTCTATACCAGAAACCCCTATTCTCTAACGGTTTATTAATCTCTGATAATAAATCTATTCCAATAATTTTTGTAACAGAATTAAGTGCATTGGCTCAATCTAATAATCCATTAGCTGCTTTTTGTAATCATGCGGATGCTCCAAAAAATCTTTCCGGTTTGTTTAAGATTTTTGTAATTAATGCTGTAGTTTTTGGACTATTAACAACTTGAATATTTCAAATTTGATTTAAAATATCTTGTTTCTCTTGCAATGAAATTCCAAATTCAAAGGTTTGATTTTGATCCTCTTTGAATATATTGTCACTTATTAAATTATATGGTGAAAATTTTTCACTAGCAAAAACTGAATTATTTAAATAGTTTTTAAACTCAACTGGATTTGTTAAAACTGCAGATTTCTTAGCTCTACTTAAAATTCAATTATGAACTGAAAGATAGTCTATTGCGTTTACCCATTGACTAAATTTATTAAATGATCATTTTGCGTTTGTTGCAAAATTTCATACACAAGTTACTAATTTATTGAAACTATTCCATGAGATTCAATCAATTCATTTTAACATACTAACGTTGTTTTCATTTCATTGACCTTTAAGCACTTCCATCAAACTCCACTCAAATGCTGGGACTATAGTATTATTTATGACTTGATTGTGTTTTTCAGAATCTCACAATTTCTTTTTTAAGAAAAGGGTTACTCATTTGCGAATTTGAGAAAAAATATATTCAAGCTTTGCTTCTGCCGTATCTCATGGAAGATTTTCAAATTCTTTTGGATTTGAAGAAATAACAGTTAACAATCTATTACATGTTTCTGAATCTTTTATAAGTTCGTATGTGGTTGGAGTTTTATTTTTCTCCCCCAATAATTCTGTGGTTTGTCATTGAATATCTTGCCTTACTTGTTTATATTGTTCTAATCTGTCTTTTAATGATTGCAATGCTTCATCTTGTAATGAAGAAAATTTATCTATTTGTTCTTTCATATTTGCCAAATCTTTTTCCATTTTTTGAATTTCTGCCTCTTTTTCTTGTTTCTTTGTCTGATCTGTTTCTGTTTGTATCTCTGATTTGAGCGTTTCTAGTTTTTTTTGTAATTCAGAAAAATCGTTTTTAATTTGACTCTCTATTTTAGTTCTTTCTGTCTGTTGTTGTGATGTTGGCATAATAACAAAACCATTGTTTGTAAAATCTGTTACAATTATAATCAAAAACCTTGAAAAATGCAAAAAAAACTAATCGAAATCAGTTTTTTATTATGTTGAGTAAATGCCTAAATTATCGTTTAATTAATCATTATTCTATACCATAGAATTTCAATTTTTATTTCGTGTGTGTGATCACGAATCGGCAAGTACTTCATTAATAATATTGTTATTATTTTCAATCGCTCTCGCGAGCAAATCACGACTGCTACGTACTCTTTCACCCTTTGATTTTGCGTTCTTAGTTTCTTCATATGTAATTGATTTTTTATAACTTCCTTCTTTTACTCCCTTCCCTATTGACAGTACATATGCTCTTGTATCTCGAGGCAATCTTGAAAAATCTTCTGCAGTAAGATTCTTTCTACCTTTCTTTTTCTCTATCTTGTCCTGATAACTACCCGGTCACCAATTATAACACGCTAATGCCGTTTGAAAATTATATCATTTCCCCATAAAATCTGATATCATAATTCCTGCAGCTACCGCAGTAGCTAAAGGATTTTTTAAAAATTCATCTTTTGATTTAAATTTCTTTATTCAACAATATTCTAATACTTGTTTATTTATCATATACGAATCTACATTGAATGGCATAAATTGAAATAATCATTTTGCTCATGCACGTGATCATATTATCTGTTTTCAGGCATACAATGATCACCTGCTTTCCTCCCAGCACATGCATGAAAGTAAATTTCTTGGTAAATTAAATTCATATTCTACTTGCCATAAAAATTTCATATAAGCGCTATTTTCCAAATAATTAAGATTGTTGGGTATTTTTGATTTCTCTACAAGTTTTCTCAGCTCAGCATTTTCAGCTGGCGTTAAATCTGGCAACTGAAGATTTTTATCAGCTTCACTATCTTTATTAGATTCTCCTTGAGTTTCTTCAGAAAGGATTTTTTTTGTATTCAAAAAGTTTATATCGTCGGATCCTACACATTCTAACCATTCCGTCCTTCCTGCGCTTTCTGCATTACTAAACATTTTATACAAATTAATAAACAAAATTTATATATTTAATTATATGTATTAAAAATTCTTTGTCAAATTTTTGATGATTTTTTATGAATACAAAAAAGAGATGTATACATATACAATCTTTGTGAAAATATTTTTTATTCTAATTCGCTAATAAATTTCTCAGCTTCTAATGCTGCCATACAACCAGTTCAAGCTGAGGTAATAGCCTGACGATACACTTTATCTTGGACATCTCATGCTGCAAAAACTCATGGAACTGAAGTTTTTACTCAATCGTGAGTGATAATATAGCAGGTTTCATCCATATCTAATTGTCAGTTTAAGAATTCTGTGTTTGGTTGGTGCCCAATCGCATAAAAAAGTCCACGACATTCTATCTCAGATTCCTCCTTAGTTTGATTATTTACTACTTTAATTGATTCTAAGTTTTTATTTCAGTGACATGAAACAGCTTCAGTATGCCACATTATTTTAATTTTTTCATTTTTGAAAACTTTATCTTGCATTGCCTTGGATGCACGAAGAACATCTCTTCTAACTAACATAATAACTTCGCTGGCAAAATTAGTCAAATACATTGCTTCTTCACAAGCTACATCTCATCATCATATCACAACTATTCTTTGGTTACGATAAATTGGCAATCATCAATCACACACTGCACATGCAGAAATTCAACGTTGCCAAAATTGGTTTTCTCATGGAATTCTAAGTCTTTTCGCTGTAGCTCAAGTAGCTATAATCACTGTTTTTGCCAATATTTCTTCATCTCATGCATACAATTTGAAAGGCTGAGAAGAAAAATCCACACGATCAATAGTTTTCATCAAAATTTTTGCTCATTGTTTTTCACTTTGTTGCTTCATCTGAGTCATCAGTTCCAATCATCAAACTCAATTTGGAAATCATGGAAAATTTTCTACAGTTGTAGTTGTAGTCAATTGTCCTCCAGGAGGCATTCATCATGCCATAAATCATTCATACATTATTGGATTAAGTCATGCTCTAGCTGTATAAATTGCTGCTGTATGTCATGCTGGTCCTCATCAGATTATGACTACATTTTGAACTTCTGTCATATAGAAAAATTTAAGAATAAAACATTTTTGGAAATATATTATAAAGTATTTTTAAATCCAGTCATTTTTCTATTTGAATTTTAATGCTCCTTTTTTATAATTATCTATTGATATAATTTATTTTCCCACTGTTATGAAAAAGACAATCAACTCACCAGAAGAAATGCATCAATTATGAATAGAACTTTCAAATTCAGAATCTACTCTTTTTTTAGTTGGAAATTTATGAAGTGGAAAAACGACTTTCACGAAATGATTTGCAGAATGACTATGAATTGATCCTAAAAATGTTCAGTCTCCTACATATACTTATGTAAATATATATGATGATAAATTGTTACATATTGATATGTATAGACTCGAAACTTTTGAAGATTTAATAGAAAAATGAATCATGGATTTGATTAATGAGTATGAATATATTTTAATAGAATGGCCAAAACGAACTGAAAAATTAAATCTTGTATGAACAAAAACTCTTACCATTACGAAAACATGAGATAATGAAAGGGAGATAGAACTTTTATAATAGACGGAACAATCATGCAAATATTAATTACTTGCCCTTTCTGATGTGCATCGTTACTAACTAAAGAACTAAAAAGGCTGAATCTACCATTGATAGAATCGCATCCAACTGCAGTTTTGAGTGAATGAACATGGAAAGATATCTATCGCATCAATTTATGGTCAAGAATAGCAAATAAAGTTTATGCTGTATTATGAGAAGATAAAATCACGAATTTTGATCAGCTTTTTGATTTTGTTTTATCACTAAATTGGAATACTTTATTTGTTCAAACTACTCAGTTTTCTCTACATGCATCATGCAAAAATTCTCAAATAATGTCTGAAAAATCTCTAGTTTCAGTGGCACATAAAGCAATTCTGACTTCTTTGAATGTCTTGGAAGATACAAAAACAGACTCTGATAAAACACAGGAAGTTTTTCTATTCATGTCATGAAATAATCTGAAAGTTTGCATAAATACTTCGTGAGCATCGCTACATCAACGCTGATGGAGAACTCAGACCGGACCTGCACCATTGAAAGAAAATTTAGCAGCTGCGATTATCCTACTCTCGTGATGGAAATTCAATAAACCGTTGATTGACCCATTCTGTGGTTCTGGAACTATCACAATTGAAGCCGCTCTACTTGCAAGAAATATCGCCCCGTGAGAACATAGAAATTTTGCATTTCAGCAATTCAAAAATTTTGATTTCAATATTTGGAATGAAATCCTTTTAGATGCAAAAAATTCTGAATTTAACAATAACTATCAAATAGTCGCTCGTGACACAGATGAAAAAGTTTTGGGATATGCAAAAATTAATGCTCAAAATGCATGAGTAAGTGATTATATTACATTTGAACATCAAGATTTTCAGTCAGGTTTAATGCTTTTTGAATGAGATTTTTGGCTAATTACTAATCCACCATACTGAAAAAGACTGAATGCAAATAACGATTTAGCTCCACTTTACAAAAAATTAGCTGATTATCTCAAAGAATGTTATGGTTGAGTAATTTCTTCTTATCCATGAATGTGAAAACTATTCAATTCAAAACATTTCTCACATAAACAGTTGTATAATTGAGCAGATGAAGTAGATTTTTATTGGAAGAAGCCAGTATAACTAGTTATTTTTGACATATTTTTCAAAATAGAATTGTAAAGTCTAGCATGATTATTAGAATATATTTTTGGTATTTATTTTTCTCCACATCGCATGGCAAAAGAAAAAAAGAATACATGAAAATTTAAAAGATTCTTTTCTCCTTTAAAAGGAAATCTTCGAACCTTTACAAAAAATGTTTTTGTGAGTTGTTTTTACTCATTTTTTACAATTCTGACTGTTGAAGTTTTTAAAAGAGCTACTACTCTTATTCAAAATAACGATGCTGAATGAGTAAAAAACTTAATTATTGTATATGTCATTATAATAGTTGTGTTTATTATTTTTAACCGATTCACTAGACAAACAGAGGCTAGTTTAAGACACGATTCAAAAAGGCTGATTCAAAAGAAAGTATTTCCCGTGTTTTTTAAATTAGATAATACAAGTGTCGAGAAGTTAGGAACTTGAAGGATTCAACAAGTGATGGATACTGGAATGTCTAATTGGAGAGAATTATTTAAAAAGCTTACTCAAAAGATTCCTGATTTGATAATTCTTTCGCTTTTTGTTCTATACCAAATTTTTCAAATCTGATGATGGAAATATATAGTCATATTTTTCCTTCTCTTTTGATTTGTATTTTTGATTGTTACAGCATTAAACAAAAAATGATTATCATGGAGAAAAAAGAAAGAAATAATTAACGGAGAACATTCAAGGCAATTTGTTAAAATGATTATGTCTAAAATGGAAATAGTCCAAAATAATCAAGAAAATACTGAAATACAAAAAGATGATAAAATATTGCAAGATATAAAAAATTGTGATTTACATATTAATACAGTTTGATGGTTCCTTTATCGAACTTGAAATTTTTTCTCACTCATGCTTAATATATTTATCCTTTATTATTGATGGACTATTGTAAAATATTGAGGAGATTTATCATTATTTGTGTGACTTTTAGCTTCAGCTACACTTTTCCAGAAAGTACTTGATAGTTCAATTATCTTATATAAAGAGTTTACTAATGAATTTACGGCTGTACAAAGACTTTGGGATACTTTTGATGAGATTCCAAATATGAAAAATAAATATACTGAATCAACATTTAAATATAAGAAATGAGATATAAGAATCGATAATATATCATTTTCTTACGACAATAAATCTGATGTTTTTGACAAATTTTCTCTAAACATTGATGGATGAAAAAAAACTGCTCTCGTGTGAGAGTCTGGTTCGTGAAAATCTACATTGGTTAAATTGATTGCTTGATATATTTCACCAGATGAATGAGAAATCTTAGTTGATGGACAGAATATTTCCGAAGTAAATGTATATGATTATTTTTCTCATATCTGATTTTTAACTCAAGATCCATCGGTTTTTGACTGAACTATTTATGATAATTTAGTTTATGCTTTGAAAAATCAACCAACTGATACAAAACTCAAAAAAGTTATAGAGGCTGCAAAATGTGAATTCATTTACGATTTTACTGAATGATTTCAGACTGAAAATTGAGAAAAATGAGTAAGATTATCGTGATGACAAAAACAAAGATTAGCTATTGCTAAAATTATGCTCAAAAATCCTGATATAATTCTACTTGACGAGCCAACTTCTGCATTAGATAGTTTCAATGAAGAAGAAATTTCTCAGGCTTTGAATAATCTTTTTGAGTGAAAGACTGTAATTATTGTTGCCCACAGACTTCAAACTGTAAAATCAGCGGATAGAATACTATTATTTGAAGATTGAAAAGTTATCGAAGATTGAACTCACCAATCATTGATTAGAAAGAACTGAAAATATAAGAAAATGCTAGATTTACAATCTGGGTTTTAATTGCTAATCAATAATGAATTTCCCTCACGAAATAGTCTACAAAAATACTCGTAATGCATATGCTAGAATCAACCGTGATGGTATGGTAGTTTTTACTATTCCGACCAGATTGAAAAATAACGAAAAGTTTCTGACTGAATTTTTACAAAGAGGAGAAAAACTATACCAAAGATATTCCAAAAAAGAGAAATTAAAATCCACTACTGATGATGAACTTCTCATCTTTTGAGAAAAACTTTCTTGGTCAGATTTTTTTGATAATGATAAAACTTATTCCAAAGCTACCAAAGAAAAAAAGCTGAAAGAAATTCTTTTGGAATATTCCAAAGAATGGGTGGACAAATTTTCAGATGAATTATGAGTACCATATAAATCTCTAGCTATTAGAAAAATGAGAGCTCGCCGATGACAATGTTCATCTAAACAAGATATTGTTTTAAATTTACAGCTCATTCATTTGCCACAGAAATATATTCAATATGTAGCTGCCCACGAATGTGCTCATTTAGTCCAAAAAAATCATTCAGATAAATTTTGGAAAGTAGTAGAAGATTTATATCCGAAATATAAAGAAGTTAGAAAAGAAATGAGAAAATTTATCTTGGAGTAACTTGATATTAAATTCAGAATTATTAATAATCTTTTTGTTTTTATTCAAATAATACTATGCGCAAAATTATCCTTGCATCAAACAATCAACATAAAATCAAAGAATTCAAAGAAATATTTACTGATGCCGAAATTCTATCATTAAACGATATTTGATTTCATAATGATATAAACGAAGATTGAAAAACTTTTTTAGATAATGCTCTGATAAAATGTAATACTGTTCGTAAATTCTTAATAGAAAAATGAATAGATGCCGAAATTATTGCTGATGATAGTTGATTGTGTGTTAATGCTTTAAATTGAGAACCATGAATACATAGTGCTAGGTACGCATGATGACATTGAGATGATGCTGCTAATAGAAAAAAGTTATTAAATGAATTAACATGAAAATCTGATAGATCTGCCTACTTTAACTGTACAATTGTAGAAATGTTTCCAAATGGAGAATATATTTTCAGTGAATGAAAAACTTATTGAAAAATATTAGAAGAAGAAATATGAGATAAATCTTTTTGATATGATTGCCTATTTTTATCAGACGATTTGCATAAATCTTTCTGAGAAGCTACAGCCGAAGAAAAAAATAGTGTTTCACATAGATGAAGGGCTATTGCTATTTTAATTAATAAAGAAAAAAGCAATGGGTGACACAATAACTAGTTTATGATTCAGATGTATATTAACTCTATTCTGTACTTGAATGTTTTATTATGTGATACGAAGATTTTTTGTAATTTTTCGTAATAATTCAAAAATTACTCCTCTGATTATTGCTATAATTTTGGCATGTTTTGTGGTTTTAATATTCATGTATCAAGGAAATAGTAAATTTTTAGGCACGTTATCTACCATTAGTTCTTGGATTTTTGTACTATGATTTTTACTTATGATTATATTATTAATCGAAAATGTTATTTCTGTTTGGTATAAAATAAATCCACGAATTATTATATGAACTATCGTTTTGATTTTATGATTGTGAGCTTATTTTGCACTACATACCAAAATAACAAATCTGAATATTCAAACAAATAAGATTCAAAAAAATACAAAGATTTTGCTTGTGAGTGATATTCACGCTGAAGATGTTACACAAACATTTCACATAGATAAAATTAAAAAAGCTATCGAAAATGAAAATCCTGATTTTGTAATCATTGCATGAGATCTAATGAATAGGCCCAATACCAATTATACAAGCTACTTTTCAGAATTAAAATCTGAAAAATTTCCACCAATTTATGCTGTTATGGGAAATCACGATGTGATGTGAAATACTGAAATTGTGAAAGATATCTCCAACAAATCTAGTATAAAATTTTTAAATAATGAAAGTATTGAAATTAATTGAATTCAATTAATTTGAATTATTGATAAAAGTTTATGGTGAAACTTGAACATAAACGAAATTATGGATTGAGTTGATTTAAACAATGATTCAGATTTATTTTCTATCTTACTTACACATCAACCAATTTGATTAGAAAAATTAAAAAATTATCCTATCGATTTAGAAATTGCATGACATACACATCGTGGACAATTCTACTGAATGCGTAAAGTGGTAGAATGGATGAATGATTATGCATATTGAGAATATAAACTCTGAGATAGAACTGCCTTCGTAACTCAGTGAATCTGAACATGGGGATTACCGTTCAGACTTTGAACTCAAAGTGAAATGGTGATAATAAATTTAATAAAGAAATAAATATGTATCAAGAAATTGTTGAAGATTTAGAAAAATTATGAAATCCGGATAAAGCTAAAATTTTATCCAGATTTTTTAAAACTTGAAAATGAGAATATTGAGAGTGAGATAAATTTTTATGAATACCTGTTCCAGATGAAAGAATAGTTGCTAAAAAATATTTTGAGAAATGTAATTTGGATGATATAGAAAATTTATTAAAATCTAAATATCATGAAGTTCGTTTGACTGCTCTCTTGATTTTGTGTTATAAATATGAATTTCTAACGAAGAAAAAGTTATACGATGAACAAAAAAAGATTGTGGATTTTTACTTATCACATTTGGAGTATTGTAATAATTGGGATTTAGTAGATTTAGTTTGCTATAAGATTTTGTGAAATTATCTTTTGGATAAAGATAGACAAATATTGTACAAATTAGCTAAAGATAAAAATATGTGGAAACAAAGAGTTGCAATTGTTTCAACTATGATTTTTGTGAAGAAATGAGAATTTGATGATACTTTAAAAATCTCTGAAATGCTTCTGAATCATAAACATGATTTGATTCATAAAGCCGTATGATGGCTTTTAAGGGAAGTTTGAAAAAAAGATGAAAGAGTCTTAAAAGATTTCCTGGATAAATATTCTAGCAAGATGCCAAGAACTATGCTCAGATATGCTATTGAAAAATTAGATGAAAATGAAAGAAAATACTATTTAAGTAAATAAAAAAATCGGAGCAAATACACTCCGATTCTTAGTTTTGGATTAATTCTTTTTGCTAGAATACTAGCCATGCACCGTAACTCTCGTGGAACAGTTTAGCAAACTCTTGTGTAATTCTCACAGCTTGCCTTGCAGTTCTAATAAGTTTTTTTCTCTCAAGAAACGAAGCGATTTCATCAAAATCTTGTTCGTCAAACTCCACTTTGGGATTTGTGTGCCTACTCTTGTGACATATACATTTGAAAACGTCGTCCTTGAAAAGATGATTCACTGAGGATAATCTTTTGGATCTCTTCGACTCTTCTTTTAGTAATGCCCAAATAAAAAGGCTTCCCTTAGATGATGGAATGATTTTTGATTTTTCTGTTTCTTGAACTTGAGCACTCTGAGAGTCTTCCATGAAAGCTTTATAGGCTTCCTCTGCCTCTTCACTCTCAAAGGAAGGCTGGCTGATAACATCAACCGATTCTACATTTTGTTCCAATCTCAACCTCCCCCACAGCTCAAGTGGGTTCAATTCAGAAAACAACACTTCCGCTTTTGGTTTTTCTTTTTTTTTCATAACAACATTTTATTGGTTTGCAGTTTGTATAAATTATTGATTTAATATAAAATGTCAATCTGCTTTTAGTTAATTACACAAAAAACATTTTACAAGTATAATATCTTTTATTTTTGAGACCAGTTCTTTTAACTTGTTTTTTGTATAAAAAAATATATATATTCACTTGTTATTGATAATTTTTTATCTTTTTTATTTATTTGTGTGCAATTTCATGAAATCGTTTTGGAACACTCGTAGAAAGGTTTATGGAGCTATAATTTTTCTTTCTGCTTTTATTGTATTTTTCGTTTGACGGACATTCAATAGCGAAAAGATGAGTAGACAACTTTCTTTCGCGTGAAATGCTATTACTAATTTTAGGAAATGATTGGATATCTCTGGAGGTACTAGGCTTACATATAGAATAGCTTATGATACATATGAACAAACTTATTCTGGAAATACTGCAGAATTAGCAGCTGTTAAATCCACAGTTGAGAACATAATTACTAAAAATATTGATAGTAGGATTTCAAAATTATGAGTTAGTGATTATAAGTCATTCACTCAACAATTAGACAATGAAACTCAAATTGTAGTAGAAATATGATGAGTTGCAGATCTTGATCAGGCTAAAGAATTAATAGGTAAAACTGTTGAGCTTGAGTTTAAATTACCTAATGAAAAAGAATGAACAGATGCAGAGAAGGCTGAAAGAACTACTATCGCTAAAAATTTATACAGTGATTTACTGGATAATACTGATAAATTTGAAGCCATTGCATGATCTAGACAATCAGAAAATATTGTTTATAACAAATACGACAAAGTTACACTTTCACAACTGCCAAATATATATCAAGATAACGTTTCAGTATTAAATGAGACTCAAGAATGAAAAATTTCTCCATTAATGGAATGAGAATATTATTCTTATCAATATCAAGATGAAAGTGGAAATGTTCAAAACATAGACATGAATGGTTACACATTTTTCCATATGATATCTAAAGAAAAATGATCTAGAAGTGGCGTTTCTCTGAGTGATATTCTGGAGGTTGCTACCAGTTTATGAGCAACATATGATGAAAAGTTTAACTTAGTTAAAGATTGAACTGATATTAATTCTGGATCGTATAATGTAGAATGAACTGTTTTAAAGTATAATAACGGTGAAGTTTATCCAAATGAAGAGGCTTATGATGTAAGAATTCTTGCTATGATTCCTGATACAACTACAGAGACTGAGGCTAATCAAGCCGCTTTTGATAATGAAGTTAATTCTGCTAAAGATGCTCTTCTCGCCGACAATGATGCTGAAATCGCAGAAGCATCACCTGTTCACGAATGAATTATCTCAAATACAGAATTAAAAACTGCAATTCCTTCTTTTGATGCTAACAATACTGATGCTGTCCAGACTTATGAAACTGAATGAATAACATATTTAGTTGTACTAAAAGATAGAAAATCACCAACTGATCATTGGTATAATTTTGCTACTGTAAATTGAGTAAATAAAGAAGAGTTTAATAAAGCATTGGAATCTCAAACATTCTATACATTAGAAGAAGTGTTTGTTCAAGATAAATTAGCTTGGGTAAATGCTCAGTCTTCGGATTGAAAACTATTAAACGGAGCTAATTTCAAATATGCTTCAGTTAGCACATCACAACTTGGAGAGCCTGTAGTTTTAATTAGCTTTGATGATATGTGAAAAGCCATTTTCTGTGACATTACAGAAAACAATATTGGAAAGCAAATGGCAATATTTATTTGATGAGAATTAATTACTAGTCCAGTTATTCAAGCTAAAATATGTGATGGTTCTGCTCAAATTGATGGAAACTTCACAGCTGAATCTGCGAAAGAATTGACTAATCAATTAAATGATTGAGCGTTACCTGCTCCATTAGTATTGATGCAAGAAGAAAAGGTAAGCCCAACTCTTTGAGAAAATGCGTTCAACTGAGCATTACTTGCTATGGGGCTAGGATTCCTTGCTATATGGTTATACATGTCCTTCATTTATGGATGGAAAAAATGATTAGTTAGTTTGATTTCTTTAACTGTATATTCTATAGTATTATTTGCAATTGTTAAAGCTATCGATTATGCTTTATCATTGAGTGGGATTGCTGCTATTATTCTTTCTATTTGAATGGCTGTGGATGCTAATGTGCTCATTTTTGAAAGAATGAGAGAAGAAAAAGAAAATAATAAATCAGATACTGATGCAATCAACATAGCTTACGATAGAAGTTGGAATGCAATTCGTGATGGACAAATTTCAACTTGAATGATTGGATTATTATTAATGCTTATGTGAATTAATATGTTCAAATGATTTGGAACAATGTTAGTTGTATGAGTATTATTAACATTATTAATTAACGCTCCTGTAATTAAAGAATTGTTACACATATTTTACAGAAAGAAATAATTAAAGGTAATTGTAAATCGTAAAGAAAGGCTGATTAAAAAATCAGCTTTTTTATGATAAATTTTGACTCAAAATCATTTGTTTTTGACAATAGAATGTATAGAATGAGTTTATGTTCAGAGAATCCTGATTTATTTTTTATGCAATGACTAATTATGTCCACACCTCGTACACTTTTTGCTTATAAACAACTAGATTCAAACTCTAGAAATCGATCTGAATGAGCAAAAAAGCTTTCTTGAAGAAAAAAGTTTTGATTTTGGAAAGGTTTAGGTCTCTTATTTTTGTGCCTTATTATAGCAGGGATCCTAGCTGTTTCAATACGGATGGAAATAAGTGTTTTTAAAAATCTACCAGATGTAAGCCAGGTGAAAGATATGGTTTTTTCTCAAGCAACTGTAATTCAAGATAGAAATGGTGTAGAATTATATAAATTTTTCGATGAAAACCGTGAATACGTTGAAATTGATAAAATGTCTGATCATATGATAAATGCTATTGTTGCAATGGAAGATCAAAACTATTGGGAACATGAATGATTAGATCCATGGTGAATTTTCCGTGCTGCTATAAAAGGAAAATGATGAGCATCTACACTTCCTCAACAATTAATGACTAATGTATTTAAATTAAAAGCCTGATTAACACGTGCTAATAAAAGTAAAATTGGATATTATATGGATAAGGTGGCTTATAAATTACGCCAGATTGTACTTGCTAAAAGATTAAATTCTACATTCCAAAAACAAGTAAAAAAAGAAAATCCAAATCTTTCTAATAGTGAAGCAAAGAAAGAAATGAAAAAGAAAGTTTTGGAATTATATTTAAATTATATTGAATTCTGAAATAATTCATTTGGAGTTGAGGCTGCTTCAAAATCTTTCTTTTGAGTATCTGCTGCTGATTTAACTATTGCTCAGTCTGCAGTCTTGGCTTCTTTACCAAAATGACCATGATCATACTCTCCTTTCACAGAATCTGGAAGAAAAAAGTTGATGTGATATTTTAAGATTACTGATGTAGTTTGAAATGAATATCCATATGATGGGGCATTAAAACAAAATATTATTTCAAAATTCTCTAATGCAATAGAACAGGCTGATTTCTCAAATAAAAAGAGCTGAAATTCTTCAGTAAATCTTTTGCAATGATTGTGATCTTTTACTTTAGTTATGGATGGTAAAGAATATTACGTTACATTCTACAACTGAAGGAAAGATGTTGTGTTAAGTAGAATGTTTGAAGATGATTATATTACAGAAGAAGAATACAAAAATGCTGAAATTGAGTCTCTAGATCTTGAGTTTAAATCAGCATCATTCTCTATAAAGGCTCCACATTTTGTATTTTGGATTAAAGAATTACTTGAAGAAAAATATTGAGAAGATGCTGTATTAGATGGATGATTAGTAGTAAAAACATCGCTAGATTATAACATACAGCAAATGGCTGAAGAGGCCTTCCAAAACAATGTTCGTACATTATATGAGAATTGAGCAAACAATTCATCGTTGCTTTATGTAAATACAGATAACTGAGATGTTCTTGCTTATGTTGGATCTTTAGATTATTTCAACGAAGAAATTCAATGACAAAATGACATGGTAAAGAACCGTCGTCAATCTGGTTCTTCGATTAAACCCCTAATTTACGCTCTTTGATTTATGAAGTTACCTATTACTCTTGATACTCCTATTTACGATATAGAATATCAAGTTGGACCTGACAGACCAAATAATGCTGATAATAAATTTGATTGATTACTTACATTAAAAGCTGCTTTATGACACAGTAGAAATATTCCTGCTATTAAAATGTTCTTAGCAGAATGATGAGAAAATGTTGTAAAACCTTTCTTACAATCTTTATGATTACCTTTGAGTGATGATATTAATTATTGATATCCTCTAGCAATTTGAGCTGCAGAAATTAGTCTTCTAGAATTTGCTGAAGCTTATTCATACTTAACAACTGAGACTCCTGCAGAACTTGATCCTATTTTAGAAATTACATCTGCTGATTGATCAGTTTTATACACAAAAGAGGTTGTAGAGAAAGAAGATCTTATTCCTGCATGAGTAAGATATTTGATATGGAAAATTCTTTCAGAACCTGCTAATAGATTAGCTGGATGGGTAAATAAATTTAATGTATCTGGATTAACATATGCTCTCAAAACATGAACATCTAATATGAAAACTGAAAAATGAAATCGTCCTAGAGATGGATTAGTTGCTGCTTACACTCCCGATAATCTAATATTAATGTGGGCTGGGAATGCTGATGCTTCCCCTATGAATTCAAATGCTTATGGATGAACTATTCACGCTCAACCATTAAAAGATTTCTTATGATGATTAGTAAAATGATGATATATCACTAACAAAGAAATGACAAATGTTGATACTGCTGGCGTTAGTATATCTAAGATTACATGAAAATTACCATCTTCTACTACTCCATCTGAATTTGTTGTTTCAACTTTATGATATGCTAAAAACTTGCCAAAAGAGTCAGAATGAGAAGTTACTGTTTATGAATACGATGCTTCATGTTTATGAGTTGTAAGTCCTATGACTCCTATTGAAGAAGTTAAAAAATGATATTTCTTGAAATTATCATCATTCATGCCTAATAACGATGATTTAGAAAGTATTAAAAATCGATGGGCCACAAGGGCAAAAATACCTGTTGGATGAGAGTGAAGTATGAGTCTAAATATTCTTCCAACTGTACCTGAGTGATACTGTGAAAATAGGGAGCCTACCATGAGTGATGCTATTAAAGTTGCTATCATTGATCCAGAGACAAATCAAAGAATATCTTCCAAACCTTCTATAATGTATTCTGTTAAGAGTGATTCTTTACTTAGAAGTTTACAAATTACTGTAGATTGAACTTTAGTGTTTTCTAAAGAATATAAGAGACAAACTGAAGATTTATCTACTTCTGATATAGATCTTTCAAATTTTGCGGCATGAACTCACACTATTACAGTCCAGGCAATGGATGCTAATTGAAATATCAATAGTGCTAGTATCTCTGATGTATTAGAAGCTAATGATGCAGAACCTCCATATTTTGTGGCAGAACAATCCAAAAAACAGGATAATTGAGATTGACAATATAAAATTACACTTGTATTCGATGATCGTTTATCATGAATCCCTGGAGGTAGCATAAGTGCTTGATGAAATGTAATTACATCGTTTCAATGAAGATTGGCAACATTTACTACCAGTGCTGAAAGTGTTGATGTTGAGGTAAAAGATAATTTTGGAAATGTGTTACATCAAACTATTAATCTAGCTGATTTATAATCTATAGTTTAAAAATGGCTAAAGATTTAAAAGAAACAGATTCTGCTCTATCAAAAGCTATGAAAAATCCTCTTGCGGAAGCTACTAAAAAATCTGATGTGGCTAGTGCTATTTCTGATGATAAGACAAAAAATCTTGCACCAAATCAGATTTCTCCTCAATTAGACAAATTTGAAAATTCCTTAATCCGTAAGAAAAAATTTCAAGAATAATTAATAAAACATGATTTAATAAAAAAATACTGCTAAAAGCAGTATTTTTAAAAATTATAATTATAAATTTTACAATAAATCATATTTTACGAAAACCTCACGTTGATTCCAAGGCATTTCATTAAATAATTTTAATACTTCGTCTTTTTTAAATTTATATTTTAGCCCTCCCTTTTCAGTTTTTTCTTTAACTTCCAGATATTTATTTGGATTAGCTTTTGCTTTTAAAACAATACCATGAAGAAATCCCTTTACTATAGCCTCTTCTTCAGCAGTCATTCATCTTTCTTGAAGTTTATCAACCGTGTTTTCAAAATCAGAAAAATAAGATTCTGCAAAATCTTCTACATCCTTTTTTGAAATAGAATCTTCTTTATTTTTTAACTTGTTTTTAACCTCTTGTAATTCTTTATTTATTGAGTTAAAAAGCTCCTGTTTTTTATCAAGAGGTGATTTTTTAGTTTCTAATCTTCTCATTTTTTATACAATTAATAAATAAAAATTTTGTATATCTAATTGTATATATAAAATCAAAAATGTCAAATTTTTGATGACTTTTTTTCACTTCAAAAAATAAAAGGCTTCCAACATACTACAATTTGTAGTCTATAATCTCACCTCTACTATAGTTCCCATCAATTTCAATTTGAATATAATTTTCTGTCCATCATCTCCATTTTCCATTTCTTTTTTCTTCTATTAAAACTTTATGAGAGGTTCACTTATTCGACTGAATAAACTTCTCTCTAATTTCATCTCACTTTGAAATAAGTTTAATTTCTCTATCTTTTTTTACTTTATGTTTAACTTGATTTGGAAGCAATGATGCGGGAATTTTTTCTCTTTGCGTATGATCTGAAAATGGAAAAGCATGTAATTTTGTAATTCAAAATTCTTCAATTCAATTATAAGTTTCCATGAAATCTTGTTTAGTCTCTCATGGAAATCAGACTATAATATCTGCTCAAATAGAAATCAGATTTTTTTTCTTCAAATTCCTTGTTTTTTTAAGAACATGTTTCAACTCATCCGATGAATAATGTCTTCACATATCTTTCAAAATATTATCCGAAAAACTTTGAATTGAATAATGAAAATGTGGCAAAATTCTATTATCAGAGACCACATCAAAAAATTCATCATTAGCATATTCAGGTCACATACTAGAGATTCTAATTCTAGGAATGCTGGTTTGTTTTAATATTTCACGAAGTAAATATGGAAATTTTGTTTCTTTTGGTTTAGTAGAATTTGAACATCACCAAGCTGCCAAATTTATTCAAGTTATTACTATTTCTTTTCATCATTGAGACTCAATTTCATGAATTTCTTGAATAATTTCACCTAACGGTCTACTGACATGTGGTCATCTTTTAGCCACAGTAAGACAAAATGAACAATGATTATCACATCAATTTTGAACTATTAAAAAATGCTTAGTATAAATTGATGACTTTCATCAAATTTTATATTCAAATCAATCTTTTTCTGGACTTTCTGGTAAAAGAGTAATTTTGTCAGAAAAATTTCTTAATTCTGGATAAATAGAATAAAATTCTGACTCCAAAATTATATTTCAACGAGAAAAGCTTCCACATCACGTAACAGCCACATTTAATCATTGCTGAATTGCATGCTTTACTTCCCTAACCCATTTGTTTTTCGCCCTATCTGTAACTACACATGTTGCTATTAACAAAGTATCGTCTAATCTATTTCAGTTTTTATAAAAATAATCCAATCGTTGATTAAGAAAATATTTATTTACCTTACATCCAAAAATTTTATACGGCATTTTCTAACTTTAAAAGATAACAATGCTTATATAATGTTTTAATAATTAAAAAGAAGATATCTCAAAAAAATAAACTTGACTTATATAAAATAACTATTAATTATATATTATATAACAAAATCACAAAAAGAAAATATAAATATCTATAAATATACGGTAAATTTTTGACTATTTTTACATTGTGACTATAATTAATATGAAACATTTATATTAGCAACCTTATCCAACACGATATGACAAACAATATAAATTTAAGAGAGAACATTCCTTTAAATATCGTAAAGTGAGCAAAATTAGAATCAACCGCTAATGCCTTGTTCAAAAATTTTGAATCATGAAAAGAAAGAAACGCGGAATTAATAAACAAATTTTTTGAACAATCGTATTTTTCGTGAGAAGAAAGCTTAATAAATAAATTTTCAGAAATTCAGCCAGATCTTGATTTTGATTACATAAAAGATGAATGAATAAATTTAGCCATATTAGAAAACAATGACTGGATGCGAGATTTTAAAAAGCATCTTGATAAAATAAACAGCAATAATTTTAAAAAATCTTTCATTGAAGCAATTTATGAAAAACTCAACAATAAAATCTGATGATCAGCCCCTTACTCTTCAGATTTT
>JAEEGF012409101.1_pt1 | contig 35528 bp, 32 predicted proteins | sample 9134171 | NCBI WGS metagenome assembly JAEEGF01 (sample SAMN16246542, study PRJNA631951) | gut metagenome | biome: gut microbiome; feature: rumen; material: AP-attached | host: Bos | place: Iran: Karaj | collected 2018-10
TATAAAGTGGCTTGAGGATTTCATCATCCTCTGATGTTGCAAAAATACCATTAAAATTAACAACTTCACCAACTCTGTGATTCTCAATTTCCACAACTGGTAAAACATCAGGGCTAGTGTTAATTGTAAAACCATTAAATCCATTTCCTTTAATTACTTTTGCATAATCAACATATGACACGTTCATATCAACAGCTCCATATATGCCAGGAACTTGACCTGAACTTGAATACTGCCACATATCGTAATTCTTTACGTACTGTGGGTCGCCCCCGTATCTTGCAACCCACTTAGAAAATGCATCTAATCTTTCATTTTCAAGCCTACTATCAAAAGTTGATAAGTCAGAACCATAAATGCCTACAAAGTATCCTTCTCTTTCCATCTCTTTACAGAACGCAATTGCTGCATCTGTAACACCAACTTCTTGCGCAGGGTCTGTAATTTCAATATCCACGTAAACAGGATATTCAAACTGCTTTCCCTTTATAATATTCAAAAACATTCTAGCGTCTATCACTCCGTCTTCTGTAGAGGTAAAATCTTTTCCAACAAAATAATATGCGCCAACAGGCATTCCAACTGCCTTAGCATTAGCGTAATTCTTTTCAAAATTACTATCTGTGTAAAAACCGTCATCTGAACCACCGGCCTTAATTATTGCAAAATTAACGCCACCATTTTTAACTCTTTCCCAGTCGATATTTCCTTGCCAATGAGATACATCGATTCCTCTGATTTCCATAATAAAAACCCTCCATTATTCATAATCAAAAAAGCAACAAAATAACTTTGGTAGCTTACTAAAGTCAACATAACTCATATAACTTTTCCAGTTATCTCTTGCCTTTAAAAATTTATATGTTTTACCTTTATATTCAATTTCTTTGTACCCACATATAGTGATAGAATGGTGTTTATAATAACCTCGACCATCTGTCTTATACATAGATAAAATTAAAGGAACCCCTTTATCAATTTTAGCTTTAATTTTCTTCCAACTTGTTAAAAGTAGAAGAGTAGAGCTAGCTTTAAGTCGATATAAATTACCAACTTTTTTAGCTAATCTAGATTGATCTAGAGAGTCAACCCCAGCACTACTTGAATAGTAGCCATTATCTATAGCAATCTTTAAAACTTCATCATAAAGCTCATTGTAAGATTTATCTACATAGTGCCCTAAGATATTAATTAAAGATACTAAGAAACAATCTCCATCATCTTTTCCGCCAAAATTAGATTGTAAAAGTGGAGAAATATTAATAACATTAACATCATTAATAACACAAGCTTCTGATTTAGCATCAGCACCTATGTAATCATAGATATTGTTAGCAACGATACAACGATTATTGTCTACCATTTTTATCACCAACTTTCTGTGAACTACTCCGACTTAATGCTACGTATTTGAAGTTGGAGCTTCCTGCTTCAACCACTACTGCGTTCCTAACAAGTTACCTTGTTGGCTTGTCTTACACAATGTCCACAGGCGTAAATTCGGATAGTTCCTACCCTATTGTTTATAGTTACATTGTTTCTAAAACTCTCAATCCTTCTATCTTAATATTGATAGCAGCATTCCAATCTCTATCTATGCCTTTGTGACCGCAATGAGGACAATCCCATTTACGAATTTTAAGGTCTTTGAGATTTTCACTTCTATATCCGCACCAATGACAGAGTTGAGAACTTGGGAACCATTTATCTACCTTTATTAGATAGCCGCCTCGGTCTTTTAGTTTGTATCCCAAAAAGTTTACAAACATTCCGTAGCCATTATCTAAAGTGGCCTTACCATTTCCAAAACCTTTATTTGCCATAGACCTCATATTCAGATTTTCCACACATACACAAGTGTACTGATTGGCTATCTCAGTTGACTTCTGATGCAAAAAATCTTTTCTTTGATTAGCTATGTGTCTATGTATCTTAGCTATTTTCTTTTGTTGTTTGTTGTAATTATTACTTCCAATAATCTTATGTTTTAGCTTACGCTGCGATTTTGCCAACTTATCTTGCGACAATTTATAGTAATGTGGCATATCACAGTCATTACCATTGCTATCTACATACAGCCCATCTGACTTATAATCCAAACCTAATGCACTCGCTGATGTTACAGGAGCGTATAATTTTTGGGGTTCATACTCAAACAAGATAGATATGTAATAAGTACCATCACGTTCCTGTGACACTGTTGCAGATTTAATTACCCAATCTTCATTAGGCAATCGGTGTATCTTAGCTTTAACAATTCCTACTTTCGGAAGTTTAATTCCTTTATCAATAATTGCCACAGTACCTTTTTGATTATTTGTAGTGTATGATTTCCTACAGTGTTTAGCTGATTTATACTTGGGGAAACCCACCTTTTTATCTCTAAAGAAATTCTTATAAGCCGTTTGCAAATTCATCTGTACATTCGCAAGTGCTAAAGAATCGACTTCCCTGAGAAATGGATAATCTTTTTTGTACTGTGCAGGAGTAGTCTGTAAAGTCTTTTGATGCTCTTGATAATAGATAATTTTATCTGCAAGCATAAGATTATAGATTTTTCTACAACATCCAAAAGTCTTGGCAAATAATATACATTGTTCAGTTGTTGGGTATACTCTATATTTTATTGCTCTATTCATTGACCACCTCACGCAATTCATCCCACCACCTACGCTTCGCTTAGAGGTGGGGGATTTCTTGCTGTTTCTTAGTTAAAGAGTTCATATAAATCTTAAATTCATTATCCATTCTCTTTTCATAATCTTTTTGTTTAGTATGATAGTTTTTTATTATGTCTTCACATTCTTTAATTTTTGAATTAAGAACAGATAATCTCTCCTTATATTCTTTATCAAGTTTTAAAACACTTTCTAGAAACTTCTTTGATTCCGAAGAGTCATAATCTATATTTTCCTTGTATTTCACAAGTTGTAATTCAATTAATGCTTTTTCTTCCTTTAACTGTTGATTTTCTGCTTCTAGAAACTGAATCCTCTTTTGATAAAACTTTTCCTTTTTCTCCGTCATATATTTATCCCCTCTAAAAAACTAGAGGTTGTACCAAAAGGCACAACCCCTAGAAATTATAAATATTTATTTCTTGATAATGTGTTATTACCAATTGTTTGTCCAAGAACAATTTCTTGAATCATCTTTTGTGCTTTAGCGTCTTTAGCCATAACATTTTTTAGGCCACGAGCAAATTCTTCTGGGTTATTTGCTACGACTTGAATATTAAAGCCGCCTACATCAATGGTCTGAGATGTTCCTTCACGTAGAACAGTAGTAGTATCATAATCTTTAATATAATCAGCTGGATTCTTTGCAAAATCCCAAAGAGTATCAGTCATCTTATTGTTAAAGACTGTTCCACCATTTCCTACAGGTGTAAGAATAGCACCATCAGATGTTCTTATTAATTCTTCTCCGTCCTCATTAGTCCAAGCATAACCATTCATACTACTATGCAATCGTCTAATGCCTTTTGCGTAACCGTTTTGTTTCAACCAGTCAAGCATTTGTACATTCTGACTATAAGAACCAGTATATGCACCGCCAAACAATGATTCCCAGTAATGAGCTCTTGCATTAAAAGAAGAATCAAAATCATTGTACTTTAGTCTATCAACAATACTTGTATTGATATTAAGCATTGACTTAGGATAACTATCTCTCTTATGCCAGAAGATATCTTCACTTACTCTACTAGAAGAATTTGAACTATTGCTTGTTTGCTGATTATTAGTACTTGGTGTACTAGCCGAAGAATGGCTGTTAATTGCGTTACTAACTGAGTTAGTACCATTCTTAACATCATTAATGATTTTCTCTGAGGTCTCATTAGCTTTATTAAGAATATTAATAACTGCCTGTCCAATTGAATTAATGCTATTATTAATTGTTGTAGCCTGGTTATTAAAGTCATTCTGATATAAAATCATAATTTCTTTTAAACCACTTGAGCCATTCCAAATATTTGATAAAGCACTTGTTAGAGTGTAACCTACTTCATTTGCAGTAGTTTGAATAGTGTCATTAATTGAGCTAGCATTTGCATTACTTTGATTAATAACTTCCTGCAATAAGAGGTCAACATTATCAAGTCGTGCATTCATCCAATCCTCAAATTCAGTTGTAATTTGATCTAGAAGATTTTCTGTATCACTAATAAGTCTCTCATATTCAGTTTCCTGCAATTGTTCTCTAGCATCTTCTAGTTCAGCTGTTAATTGCTGTCGTCTTAACATTCCTTCCTCAGAATTATCAAGAGTATAAGCATTAAGCTGTTTTTCAAGTGAAGCTATGTTTTGCACCTGGTCGCCTACATTCTTTTCATAATCGTAAGCGTCTTTAGCAGTCTGAATCATTTCCTTGTGCTTATCAATAATATTTTGCAAGCTTTCTAATTGAGCATTGTAAGCCTCTTCAATCAAATCTTTAAGAGCGTCTTTTTCTGAATTCGCTCCATTGATTGCGTCTCTTTGAGCCTCAAGCAATTCCTGTCGTCTATCAATAAGCTTTGTATTATAAGGGTCAGTTGCTAATTCTTTATCAATTTCAAGAATCTCTTTAGCATATGCATCAGCTTGATTCATATAGACATTATATTTTTCTGCAAGTAGGGCCTGAGCAGCCACACCATTAGCATTAAAATAGCCTTTTTCATCAAGCAGCTTATTCTTTTCAAGTAAGCCATACATAAACTCTGACTCATCTATAATATCTTGAACTGTATCACGAACTCTATCAAAAGAATCCCATTTAACTTGACGCATTTCATTGTTATACTCAACAAGTTGCTTTTTTGCCTCTTGGATAGCCTCTGCTACTGAATTAATATCAGATTGCATATCGTACCATGTTTCAGAATATTTCTCACCAGTAAACTGATTCATAGCATTGATAAGCGAATTATATTCAGATACTAATAATTCTAGATTCTTTTGTTCAGTAGTAATTAAGTTAGAGTATAGGGCAGTACTAGCTAAATAGCCTTGAGCCTCTAACAAATCTTGCTGATTTTGTAGCATACTAGTTGAATGTTCAATCTGATTGATAAATTCCTCATATTCAGATTTAACATTATCAAATCTAGTTTTAGACAGTTCTTTTAACTCGATACCAAGATTTTGAACTTCATCTAAGGCACTTTGAGCTTTATCATACCAATCTTGTGCTTCATTTATAGCGTCCGCTAAATCTGAATTAGTAATAGTTTCTATAGCAATTTGTCCATTAGCTATAAGATTTTTATATTCAGTGGATAAATTAGCTTGATTAAACAATGTCATATAATAACTATATGCTTGTTGCTGAGCTGATATTTCTTCACTTAAAGTTCCGATTGAATTTTCAAGAGCACTATTACGGTTAAGCCAAGTATCAGTTGTATCAGATACTACATTCTTTAGTCTATTGTAAGCTATAGATATACGATTAATTACACGTTCAATCCAATCAAATTGTGCTTCGGTTTCAGATGATGAAGAATCACTATCAGATGATGATAAAGAAGATAAAGTTTGCCATGAAGTATCGGGTAAATCGTAATTAGCAGTATTATTTAAAGCAGCATTAATTTTGTTCTGCAAATCAACATACTTTTGACTTGTATTATCCCATGCAAGTAAATATTCAGCCATCATTTCTTCTGATATTTGCTTACTATCTACTTGTGCTTGTAATTGAGCTTCATATTGCTCGTAAGTTAATCCATCAGTCATGTTAGACATAACATCAGCATAACCAGCCCATGCCTTTAATAAGCTATGAATCAAGTTTTGTTCAAGGTCTAACTTCATTTCAGCTAATGATTTAAAGTTAGTATAGTCATCACCATAAACATCTTTAATAGCATTGTATAATTCGACATTACCATTTAAAACAGCCTGCATAAACTCATGACTGTTAGCTAATTCATTTCTTAGTACTGCGTTATAATATTCTTGATCTGTAGCATAGATGTTCTTTAATTCTTCAAAAAGAGTTTGTTCATCAATTAGACCTACCATATATTTACGCAAAGAATCTTCGGCCTCAGGATAATTATCTAAAATCTCTTTCATTGTGCTTGTAGTAAGTCGTTGTCCTTCTTCAAGAGATTCATTGATAGTTTTTAAAACATCAGCTTCTGCTTGTAAATCAGCAAGAGTAACATCTGTACTAGCTTTATTCTCAGATTCTTCAAACATGCTACCTAAATCAAATTTAGTTTTATCTTCAACAGTATCATTAACTTCGTTTAAAAGTTCTTTTAAATCATCAAGAGTCTGGACCTTATCAAATGTAAAGCCATCTAAACTTAATAATTTATCTATATCAGATGAACTCATTTTGTTTGTAAGATAATTTACAATATCATCTCCAACATTTGATTCACTAGCTTTGTTTAAAATATATAATCGCTTAGCTGCTTCTGATAGAGAATCTATAGCAGTATTATTAATTTTAGCCATAAATAACTCATAATTTGCAGATATAGAAGCAGCATTATCTAATATAGCTTGTCCTTCTTCTGTTACGCCTGTTATATTTTCGGTATTAGCCGATACTTCTTTTGCAATTTCTGTAGCTCTATCTTCGGCTTCATCCATTGATTTTTGATAGCTCTTTAATAAATCACTATCAGCAGAATCACCTTTTGCTACTTCTTCTAAATATTTTTGCTTTGCGTCATCATATGCATTCATAGCTAATTGAAGTTCTTCATCTAAACTAACTTCATCTTGAACCATAAAACGTGTGCCGTAATAATTAGCCTCAAAACTCTTATATTTAGATTTAACTTTATTCTTTTTGTTATAATCATCAACTGCAGATTCTTCTAATTTTTTAGCGTCTTCGGCAGCAATTAGTTGTTTTAATTTTAATTGTGCTTCTAAAGATGCTTTAGTTTCATTAAGTCTATCTAATTCATCTTGTTCAACAAATGACAATGATTCTTTAGCATTTAATGCGTCTATTTGTGTTTGAATTGAAGATAATTCAGATTCTAATTCAGAAACTTCTTGAGCAGATTCCTCAGCTTTTTGCTTTAATTCAGCAGTTGAAGTAGTAAATGAATCTACTACTCTTTTGCCTATCTCAAATACTGCGAAGACAGCAGTAATTCCTAATGCAACTTTACTAGCTGTACTTAACCCAGTATAAGCAGCGGTTAATGTATTAATTACACCTGTTAATCCATTAGCTTGAAAAGCTTCTCTAATCATTGCTAATGATAAAGCGTTACTAGATGCAACATTAGCGTTTTTAGCAGAAGATAAGTTTTTTAAATGAACTAAATACTTGGCTATAGCACCTATTTCAAACATAGCTCCTACTGGGTTAGATGATATTACACTTGCAATTTTAAGAATAATCGAAAGTGCTTTGCCTAGTAAAGAAACTATTGGAGATAAAATAGCACCAAAATTCATTAATGCACTTATAAGGTCAGAACCCGAATCAACAACTGATTTAACTACAGTACTATCAAGAATTTTTGTTGCTAATTCTTGCGCATTTGCTTTAAATACATTAATTGAATACTGAATTGTCTTAGCATAGTTTTCTTGTTCTCTAGCTGCTGAACCTGCTGAATTTTCAGCTGTTTTATAAACGCTTTCAAGCAAGTCAACATTTTGTAGAACAGCATACAAGGCATTAGAGTTTCGTTTACCTGCTAATGCTTCACCTAAAGAAGCTCTTTCTGCGTCAGTTAAATTATCCCATTCTTTACCGATACCAACTAAGATATCATATACGTCTTTAAACGTATTTTCATCTATCATGATATCGAATCCAGTTAACCCTTTAACTAAATCCCGTAATTTGGATGTTGTTTCAACATATGAATCTGTTTCCTCGCCTAGCTCTTCAAGTTCAGAAGTTGCTCCACGAAGTCGAGCAGATAATGTTTTAAATGTTGTACCAACCGTATCAGGATTTTGAAGTACTGTGTTAGCTGTTGTAACTAAAGCAATTGATTTAGATAAATCTGTATTAGCAGCATAGAAAGAAGCAGCACTACGTTGTAATGCTTCACCAATTCCAGCGGTGTCAATAGCATAATTATTAGCTACTTCGTTAAATTTATCTATGATTGTTTCGGCTTCATCAACTGGCAATTGAAAACCTTGTAATGTTGAAATTAAACTTTCATTAGCGGAATCCATATCAATGCCGTCACCAACATTAACATAGAGCTGAGAAACCTTTGCAAGCTGTTCAGCCTCATCAATTCCATATCCAAGTCTACTCCAATCAGAAGTTGCATTTACGATTTCGCTAATTGAAGCACCTAGCTCTTTAGCTGTTTTAGTTGATGTTTTTAAAGAGGTTGCAAGCCTTTCATCAGTTTCATTAGAAACTTTTCTAAGTTCACCAACTGCTGTATCAATTTCAACGATTACATTTAAGAATGCTCTAGCATATCTAATTAAGTCATAAAAACTAAAGAACTGAGCTATAAATCTAGCATTCATTTCAGATAATTTAAAAGCAACACTAGCGGTAGTTGACATTGTTTTACCAAGTTTGCCTATTTCACCTTTATATGCAACAACTTGGGCATTTAATTCTTTTAATTGTTCAGATGAAAAACCCTCATTTAACAATTTATTAGCTTCACCTAAAAGAACATTTCCCTGTTGTTTTAATTCACTTGGAATACCACTATATTTTGGATTTGCTGTATATGCTTTTAAATCTCCAATAATCTTATTTAACTTAGTAAGATTACCTTCTTTAATCGACTTACTATCAATACTATCAAATAACTCTTTTATACTTTCAGATATTTGATAAATTTTTTCATAATCTGTTGACTCAACTTTTTGTAAATCATTTATTAGTGCATCAAGCTTATCCTTGCTTGTGTACAATGGGTTCTTTGCTAGTTCTTGTAATTTTTCAATTTGTTTTAATCTATTCGTATTAAAACTCTCATCAAGTTCGTTATTAATACGTTTAAATTCTTCTTCTAATTTAGAACCAGTTTCTTCGTTTACATTACCTTTTATTTCATCTAATTTTGACTTCAATTCATTTATTTTAGCTATGCTATTATCAATAGGCTCAAACTCAATAATTGAATTTCCGTATGTTTTATATCGCTTCAAGGTATTATTAAATATAGTAACATTAGTTTTACTTTTAGATAATTCAGATGAAATATTATCATTAAGTTCTTGTAAATCACTATAGAAATTTAAAATGAATCCTGGAGATAATTCATTCTCATTAAGCTCATTTAATCTTTTTTGTAGAGATTCGTATTTTTCTGCAATTGCTACATTAAAAGCTAAATCTAAACTGTTGATTCTTTGAGAATTTAATTTAGATAACTTATTAAAAGCTACCCTACTAAATTTATTGTATGCGTCGGAATTAATCTTTAAATATTTGCTCTCTATATCTTCCTTAGCTTCTAAATCATCTGATTTAGCAATAGCATTTAAAGAACTTTCAATTGCTTTTTGACTTTCAGCTGCTTTTTTTGCATCAAAAGCAGGGTCTATATTTAACCCAGCAATTGCATTCATATGAGCTTTATATTCTTTAAGTGAATTATTAAAGCTTTCTTGTTGCTCTGCATATTCTTTAGTTGTTTCTGTTGCCCTCTTAGTAGCTTTTGCAGTTCTCTCAACATATACAGGAACTTCTTTAATCTTCTCAACGTTAGGATTTATACCCAGTAATGAATATGCTTCATTTAAAGCTTGTCTTAAAGCATTATGATCTACTTCATCAGCATGAGATAAAGCGTTAAGTTTTGCATTAGAAGCCTTAAGAGGTTTACGTTGTTCAGCGTTTAACTTTCTAGACTTTTGAGCGTCACTTAACATTTTACGAACTTTTGCTACTTCTTCAGGAGCAACTTCATATCCAAGTAAAACATTAATACGACTAATAAGTCTATCTAAAGCTGATGACATCTGATTAATAGAATTAACGCCCATGCTAAGAATATTCTCTTGAACATTATCACTAATGCTATTAAGAGCTTTCATTGTAGTTATAACGTTATTTAATGTCTCATCAATCTTTTGTAAATTATTTACAATATCCCCATTGTCAGATAAAGCACTAACAACAGAAGCATCTATCTTGAAATTTCCATCTAAAACTCTGTCTGTAACAAGCTTATCTAATCGGTCTTTTAATTCGGTAATTTGCGAATCAATATTATCATTTAATTTAAAATTGATTAAACGTTGCTTTTCCTCGATATCATTTAGTTTTGCTTTTAAGTTATCTAATTCTGTATAAATACTGTCATCAACTTTTCCTTTAACAGTAACAACAGAATCTAACAATTCTTCTAATGATATTATTTTGTAAGCTAATTCATCTATTGAATCTGCATTTACATTTATTTTTATAGTTGGGATATTAGAAATGGAAACTTCTGATTGATTTGCAGTTGTTTCTAAGACATTAGAAACTTCTTTTGATTCCGCAATTATTTTTTGATTTAGAGAATTAAGTCGAGCATTTAATTTATCAATATCTCGATTGGTTGCCTCGCTAATTTTAAATCTAATAGTTCTAGATTTTTTTGTAATAGAATCAAGAGTGTCTTTTAAATCATTTATGCTAGTTTTAAATTGTTCGCCAACATCACCCTTAAGCTCAATTGACTCTGACAAACTTGAAATTCTATCTCTTAATTCATTTACAGAATTTATTGTATTTATACTTAACTCTAGATTAATCGTACCACTTGTTATTAAATCTTCTTTAATCTTAAGAAGATTTTCAAGTTGTTCTTTTACCTCTGGATCCACACTAGCTTTTAATACAATAGGTTCACTTTGTAATTTATTAAGCTGTTCAAATAATTCATCAAATTCGTCAGTATTAATCTTAACAGCAACAGAATTCAATTCCTTAATAGAATTTTCAACTTTTTCAGCAGCTTCGGCAGTTTCAGATAATGCACTATCCACTCTATTATTTAAATCATTAGCGTCAAGTTTTAACGAGTTTTTAGGGGCTTTTTTAGGTCGATTGGCCTTTTCAATTTCTGCTTGCTCTTTGCGTTGTTTACGTGTTTCTTTCGATTCAGCTAATTGTTCAGCAGCATTTTTCATACCACTTGTATCAACTTTTTCTAATCGCGAATCTAAATCAGCGAATTGATTCAAAGCCTCAATAATTTCTTTTAATTTTGATATTTCTTTACCGCCAGATAAAGAAATACCTTTTTGCTCCATTACACCTAAAACATCATCTAAGATTTCATTATTCTGCATTAATCCAGAATTTAAAGCCTCGGAAAAACTTTGTCTATCAATAACTTTATGATTAATTAATGTCTCGCTATAGTTTAATATGTCATTTAATAAATCAGCTACTTTTTCATTTCTTTCAGATATTCTAGCTCTATATTCAGACAAAGCGTCTTCATATTCATATTTATCATTATAATGTTCTTCTTTAGGCTTATTAATAGATGGTTCATATAATTTATTAAGTTCTGCAAATTTTTCTTTAAGTAAGTCTAATGCTTTTGTAGCGTCCTTAGTGTCGATTGCAATTTTTAATTGAGTATATTCATCAAGTAATTTGCGAACATAATTAATATCAATTTTAGGCTCTATTTCTGGCGCATATTTCTTAATAACATCTAATTGCTTTTTTATATTAGCAGCAAATTTTTTATCAATTGGAATATCCATGGTTACATCAGACCATTCTTCATTTATTTTTTGAAATTCAGTTTTAGCTTTACTAACAGCGTTCTTTAATTCTTTCTCAAAATTATCAAAATTACCACCAACTTTAACTTGATAATTAAAAGTTGCCATTCCTTACCCTCCTTTCTAATTAAATAATTTATCCAATTTAGGAATCATTAATTTAGCTATTTCTTTTCTCATATTGCCAGGTTTAGTATATTTGTCCATCTTATATTTAGGAGAAGGTTTTCTTCTATAAGTTTTAAATGTTTCTTCTTTTAATACTGTAATATCATTTCCTTCTCTATCTTTTGAAGCTCTTTCAACCATTCTTTTATATTCAACTTCGGTTACTGCCGCTAAATATCTTCTAGGAAGTGGAGCATTGCCTAAAAACATTCTTTGAGATGGAGACAAATCACTAGATTTATAATATTCAGGATTTTCAAAAAGGCTTTTAGCTAACATTCTTTCATCTTTGTTATTGGTATAATATTTACTAGCAGCTTTCCATTTCTGCCTAAAAAATCTATAATCTTTATACCAATTTAATGGAGCTTGTGCTCCATGAGGTTCTAAATTATACATATCCCAATTATGATCGTTACGTTTAAATAGATAACCCCATTTTCTTCTTTCAGAACTTGTATTACCATGAATTCCTTTTACAAATGTTCGCTCAAATACCCAATCAGTATCAGCTCTATAAGGATTTCCACCCCAATTAGATGTAATAAAATCAGAGCTAACCAAAATTCCTGCAAGATATTCATCTTGTCTTTTAGCTAAGTTTGAAAAGAAACTATTTCCTGTAGGACCAGATGGACTATATTTATTAGAACCATAAAAAGTAGCACCTGTTCTTATGTAAGAAATAGGAATATATTCATTATAAAAATCCCAAATTGCAATTTCATACATAGTTTCAATTCTTACCTGCATTTCCATTGCAACCTCTTGTAAAACGCCATTAAAAGCTTTTTCCCATTCTTTGAGTGCTTTATCTTTGGCCATAAAATCACCTTAACCCTTTTTTATAATTTCAGCTAATTTCTCATTGTTCAATACATCTAAGATAGACTTAGAATTAACTTGAATGAAGTTTGAAAACTTATTTAATAGCTCTATAGCAACTTTCTCAAATGAACCCGAAACCATATTAAAATTATCAAGAATAGATTTATTAACAGTCAAAAGTTCATCTAATTCTTTATCACCTATGATTTCTGATAATTCACTTACCAAGTCTGTTTGAGAGACTATGTCATAATCTTCAAGTAGTAATATAGTATTATCTTTAATATCCGGTTCAATATCTGTATAAAGTCTAAATAAAGCTAAAACAAACCACATCCTGTTCAAGTTCATATCAATATAATCAATACCTTCCTCAGAATGTCTAATTGACATCTTGCGAGCATATTCAAAATAAGCTATTTTTTCAGCAATAGGAGAGTATGTTCTTACTACATGTTCCTTAATTTTGTTATTCTTATTATTTACAAATTCCTTAATTGTCATATTATTATTCTCCTTTTTCTCCATAAATATTTACATAAGCCATTCCAATTAGAATTGCCTCTGCTATATTATCATCTTCAATATCTTTAAGCCCAAGTTCATGAACCTTATTTATAGCCCATGCCTTTAATTCTTTACGTGTTCTACCTTTCTTTTCTGAACTAATTAAAGCTCGCCACTCAGTCGGCATAACTTTGTAATAAAAACAATTATTGTTTAAAGACCAACCTCTAATAGCTCCTAATAAATTAGCTAAGCACTTGTCAGAATCGGGGTTAACACCTTGCCATGAATCTTCCTGGCAAATAATATCCGGCTTTAGTTCAGTTAAAAATTTAGTTACTGATAAGATCATAGGGTCTAAACGCTCCCATTTAGAGCCACCGTCCATATGAAAGAGTTTATATCCTTGATATTTACCATTAACATATATAGAAATAGCAGTATTAGTAGTAGATGAATCTATACCGCACAATATTACTTTCTTCATAATTTATTGTTTCCTTTTCTGCACCATGCGTCATACACACCAGTTTCTTGAGTCTGCTTTTTTGAAAAAATAAAAACTACAACTGGTTCTCCAAGTTTAGTTGAACCTAAATAAATATCTAACGGTTCAACACCATTTTCCCAATAGTAAGCTGCTTGCTTAGCATTAAGAATCCTTATATTGTCATAACTAGAATAATCTCTATTACTCAAATTTGATTTAATTGTTGTCATCCTTGTATTCCTTTCTTTGCAAAAAATGGGGCATACATGTGAATGTATACCCCTAGTCATCACCTAACACATTCACAATTCTTTTGTATTTATTCTTACGTTTAAAAACTGTATGTGGTTCTGTAGTAGGTTCTTCAACTTCTTCCTCTTGCTCATCTACATTTACAGCCACATCTTCCTCAATAGGTCTAATTTCTGAATCAAATATCAACTGAATATGATTTTTAATTGTTTCTTTAAAGTTTTCATCAGATGTTACATTAAGACTTCTTAATTCAGCTAAACTTTCCTCGTTAGTTTTCTTTCCAAGGCTTTGCGCTGTTAATATCCCGAAAATCTTTTTACATCTTTCTGAATCAAACATTGTATATATGCTTGCGTCCTTATCCTTGTCTTTAGGGCAATTTGGACAATAAGAATATTCTTTGCCACAGCAAAAACATTTCATATAAAATTCCTCCATTTAAAAAAGCAAAGAAGAGTTCCTAAAAACTCTCCCTTGCTTTAATGTAATGATTTCTATTAAATTATTCCTCGTCTGGAACAATGATTCTAAATAACTTCTTTTCCTTATCGCAGTAGCTCTGATAAGCCTGAATTGTGAAAGGATGATTACCATCAGAAGCAATATCCCAATCAACTTCACTTGATAACTTAGCATTAGGGAAGTCAATGTAAGCATGAATCTGTGTCTCTTCATCACATGGATCATAACCAAGAACTTCCATAACAGCTCTACCAGCCTTAGGGAAATTAATTGCATCAGCTGTTACAACAGATGCACCTGATGAATCATAGTCATACATTACAAATAGTACATCGTCCTTTGTTAATCCTGTAGGAACAGTGATAGAACCTGTTTCATCATCATAAACAAATTCTGTAGCAGATGCTGCTGTACCTGCAGTAAATGTAGTTCCAAGAGAGCCATCACCATTTTCAAGATAAATTCTAGTTACAGCTGCATTTGGTGTATTTGCTAGTGTGTATGATGTTGTTGTACCATCATATGTGATTTCTTCAAATGCAGGAACAGAAATCTTGGCAGTGCTTGTTGCCTTTTCAACTTCTCTACCCATCTGAGCAGCATATAAATGTAAATCAAATAATGATGAATTACCTGATAATTCAGCTGACTTACCATTTTCAAGTTCCATAATTGTGCCACCAAGAGCGTCTGTAATTGTTCTTGTATCACTTACAGCAACTGACAATGATGGGTCAGAAATCTGATTAATAGACCACATAAATTCGCCTGTAGACTTTGATACCATCATCAGTCTAAGTGCATGGTCTACAACAAAATTTGTTAGCTGTGTTGCCATTTTTAATCCTCCTTTAAAATTCTAAATTTCTCGCATCCAATCGAGTTGTTTTTTATCAACTTTACTTGAATCAACCATTCCGCCATATATACCCTTTAAGAGTGCAGTAGAAGAAACATAAACATTAGCACCCATGACAGTATCCATAAATTCATAGAGGCTACATTGTTTCAATTCATAGCTCTTATATTTAAATCCTGGATATCTCATCATTGCTGATACTAATGGCTTAAGCGTTGATGTGATATTTTTATCTTTCTTTTTCTGTTCTATGCGTTGTCGGTCTAATTCAATTAAAATTTTTTTAGTTGTTTTATTCTTTGCTTTTTCTACTTTAGGCTTGATATTATGCAATTTCCTAAGGTAGCTAACGATTTTGTAATATATGAGCTCGTCAATCTTAATATCGTTTTGACGGTCATATAATAATTTCAATCCATTTTGAGTATTTATACATACTTCAAATTTAGACAGGTCTAAATCACCAAGCAGTAACTTTGTATCTTCTTGTGTCAATCCTCGTGTTAACATGCAAAACAATTCAAAATCAGAGATTTCTTCATAATCAATTCCCGAATCGAATAACTGGCTTTTCATATCACTTGGTATACAAGTTAAACTATGAACAACCGAATAATAACGTTGTTCACCAAACTCTATAATGTCTCCGACAGTGGGAGAGTAAAGAGTTATTTTTGAATTAAGATGAAATGGTTCGCCAAAATAGGCTTTTAATTCATCTAATTCTAGTAAACTATCGCTTGTCATATTTATTGCCACCTCGATTGTTATAAATGTTATTTAATTCTAGAATTTCAAATGTAATTGTTCTGCAATAATATTTTTGGTCCAATATGTCCGGTGTATCAGATGTGCATTTAAGTTGCATACCTAGACTATTAGTCCAACAGAGTAAATCCTTAACAATGTAATCAAGCAGGTCTACACGTGGAATGTTAAATTCTGTTTCAACATCATCTTCATGCACTAAGCACATAATTATGAGCTCTTGCCTTTTAATTATGTTGTTATAAGAACTAACGCTATCATCACGTATATCAAACATTAAGAAGTTAGAAACTTCTTTTTGCAGGTCTATTACCTTTAGATATGGAATAATTTGTTCATGAGTAACTCTTTCATTGTAATCAAGAATTTCTGCACGTAATGTTAATTCTTCTTCTGTTGGATTGTTTTCATCAGCATATTGGTTCAAAGGTCTTTTGGGGTGTTGGTTAAGAATTTCCATGAGATCGGGATCAGCTTTGAACATGCTTAGTAATTTATCCTTTTTATAAATTAAATCGTTATTTGTTTTACTTTCTAAATCTCTTTTTATATTTGCAATATCTCTATTCATCAGCCACCTCCACAGTTGTCGAAGAAGTGTAATTACCTTCTGAATCTGAGACACTAATAGTAAAATATTTACCCTTTATGCTATTTGCTTTTGACGGCCTAATAATCATAGTGTTATCCTCGAAGGATGTAACTTTTAAGAGATTAACATAATAATCTTTGTTATCCTCTGAATTGTCCTCAAGTTGAATTCTCCATTCGGCTTTCTTGTTTGAAACAATATTTCCACTTGAATCATAGAAAACTGCCTTAAAATAACTTGGCTGTCCAATAAATAAACGAGTATCAAAATTATCTGGCACATCTACTAATTCATTATTAGCATTAAGCATTTTCCAAATAATCTTTGAATAGCTCTTATCCTCTGATTTAGCAGGAGAATCAACTTGAATTTCACCCATATCGTTATAATAATTACAAACACCTAGACTAACATTGTCTCTATGTTCGTCATAATCATCTTGTTTCAAAGATAATTTAATTATTCCTTTTGGGGTGAAATCTTTTATCTTTGTTACAATGTAGACTTTAGGATTTAAATCGTTATATCCAATAATAAATCTTTGACTAAAGCCAAGAGTTCTATTATCATCTAATGATTCTCTGTATCTATCACCATAAAGCTGATAAACATCAGGCAACCATGCTTGAGTTAAATCATCTAATCTTGAAGTAGTAGACGCTAAATAAACACCACTTGTGTATGAATTAGCAATCTTATTAACTCCAAAACTATGACAGATTTTTCCGTTATATATCCATTTGAAATCCCAATTACATTGTTGAACTATATATCTAACAAAAGCATTTCCAGCGTCTCTACCTACAATCATCCACCATGTATTACGACTATCAACGGGTTGTAAGAATGGATTTTTTAATTCTTCATCATTAAGGCCTAAATCATAACTTGTATCATTAGGAATAATGATATAACTACCAACAGGATAATTAACATGAGGTCTAAACTGTATATAGTAATCTACTGCATCACTTGATATTGATGGGTTAGTATATTTCCAATACTTAATATCAACATATTGCCAACCATCATAAGGCGTTAGTATATAAGCTCTTTTATAATTAATGTCTGACATGAAAGTTACATTTTGAATATCATCAGATTGGTTCTGATAAATTTGAGAAAGATTATTACCGGCTGATTGCAAATAGCTTTTATATAAATCATCCGTAATCAAACTATTTACTCCTATCTATAGACAATTTGTCTACTAGCGCTTGAGCATCAAAAACCAATTTGCGATAAATTGGGTAATCAAACTCATCTTTTAAAGTTTCATCGTAGGCTGCTTGTAATAAATTCATTATTTCAAGCATTTCTACGGGATAACACAAGATTTTATTAAAGCCATTCAACTCCTTCATAAGCCCTAAAAAGTACTTATCAAAATCTAAATTAGGGTAATTTCCACAAGTTGCTTCGTCTTTGTAAATGATTAGCCAAAATAATTTCTTATGCAGTTGAACTTTATATTCTTCAAGTTGTAACTTAGAAATTTCATATAATAATTCTTTCATTTATTCCACCGTTCTAATATTTGCACTCGCACTATTACCACGCAAATATCGGTTATTAATACTGGAATTATCCGTAATTAATTTTCGGTAGGCAATCTCTAAATCATCTCGAAGGTTTCTTAATTCTTCCACATGAGAGGCTTGACTGTAAAATTTTGCGTCCGAAGTTGAAAACATTTGTGCTATGTTAGTAAGAGAATTGATTTGTGGGGTTATCCAGGCTAAAGCCATGCCATAACCAATAACCTCGCTAACAAACCAATTATCAAGTGCATCATCATCATTAGATGTCTGCTCATTAATCTCATATGTCACTGTATCTAGCACATCATCAAATGTTAAAGAAGAAAATAATCTTCTTATTTGTGGCTGCGCAAAAGCAGAGTGTAAATAACCTTTCAAAAGATTTTGTCGTACTTCATCACTTACTGAGTCTTTATATAAATCATATGCTTTAACCTTTGTAAGAAAAGAAGCATATAATGTTTGATAATCCATAGAGGACATGTATATACCTCCTTCTTAGTCCTTAGTCGTTATAAAGGCCTGTGATTAACATTAACTTAGTACCAAAGTATGAATCTAAAGCTTTAATAGTAGAAACACTATCTAATTCGCCACTACCAATCATAGTAGCAGCCATACTCTTTACAGAGTCCTTAATGCCAGGAGGCATTTTATCAAGCATTTCACACATTTCCTTTGGTTTCATTTTAAGTAATGCATTTAAGTCATTACTTGTATAATGCTTATCATAAAAATCTTTTAGAATAGAATTCTGTTCAATAAAATCATTATTAAGAACAATAATAAAAGGGTGGAAGAGGAACTTAGACCTTGCCTGTACCATCCACTTTAAGTCTTGGTAAGCAATTTCTATTTCATCTCCAACAATTCTAAATGAATAAATATCACCAGTTTTTTCACCCTTAACATTTGTTATGCCTGGTAATACAGACTTGCACAAAATCATATCATCATTCTTAAACTTAATAACAGGTGCAGTCTCCTTATTAGAAACCACACCTGTCTTTGAACTTGAGTTCTTCTTTGTTATACTCTTAGCCATTTATTTAATTCTCCTTTTACTCCTATTTAATTATAATTCCCAAGCACCGAAGTTACGTCCGAATACTACGCCAACACCAAATTCTCTCTGAATTTCGTACTTGCCAACGTCATCAATTCTTCCGCTAGCTTCGCCCTTTTCTGTGATTTCATCAATCTCAATTTCACCAGCATCAACTACCTTAATGAACTTGTTGTCATCAACAGCTGGAAGAATTAAAAGTAAATCATCATCAATGATTGCGTTCTGTAAATTCTTATCAGCATATCTCTGAGGAAGTTCGATAAGGTCTGTACCCTCATAAGTACCAAGTCTACCTGTAGCTGCTACAGATTCTTTCTGTGATAAACTTCTCCAATTAACGTCTGTAAGTGCGTTAAGATTCTTTAATGCTAACTTTGTACCTACAATAACTACATCAGAGCTGTTAGAAGCACCTACCTTTTCAATAATTGCATCTAAATCAGCCTTTACAAGTGTACCTGAACCAACAAGATCAGCTCTAAGTGGAATTGTATTAGGAAGATTAGAAATCTGTGCATATACTTCATCAAGAATCTTCTTTGTAAAAGCATTTGCAATAGCATTGATAAGAGTTTCAATATCTTCCTGTCCTACAAGATAACGGTCAATTGAATAACCAACTGCACCACCATAAACAGATGTAGGAACGTTATAAATAGCACCTCTGCCAAGTCTCTGTAATACAAAGTCATGGTGCTGACCTGAAACCTTTGCTACTGATAAAATTGTTTCATCTTCTACATGGAAGTCAATTTCATCACCATCAGCAATATTTCTTCTATCAACAAACTCGTTGAAGATTTCATTGTCCTGAAGACCGATTGTAACCTTGAAATTAGCCTCATCTTCAATAATCTGATAAAAATCAAGAGCTGCATCTTTCTTTAAAGCTCTCTTTCTATTCTTCTTAGACTTAACTGTTTCCTCGTTTAAGCCAAGGATAGACCACATCATTCTACGAACGCTGTCTTCTGCGTCTCTTTTTGAAATTTCGTTTCCTTCAGAATCTGTGAAAACTTTAACGCCATTTGCTAAGTCATGAATAGCAGTAATAGTAGCCTTTAAATTATCTTCTGAACCGAAAACCTTACGTGCATTTTCGCTAAAATTCATAAGCTTCATAATTATTTTTACCCCCTTTCTCATATTACTGACCAACAGTAAGCTTACCTGTTGTGCTGTCTACAGTTACTGACTTGCCTACAACTGGTGTATTTGTAAAGCCAGCTGCTGAAAGACTAACAATATCCTTGTAAGATAATGTATAACCCTTAACTACATCACCGCTTGCATTGTAGAAGAGTTCTTCATCCTGTAATCTCTTATTGTCGTATGGTGAAATTTCTGGCATATACACAAATACTGTGCCAGTACCAGCTGTAGCAATTTCTACATAGTAGTCACCATTTGCTGCCTGTTCTACAATAGTACCTGTAATTGTGCCCTTGCTTGTACCTTCCTGGTATGTACCAAGCTCTACATAACTACCAAGTGTTAAAAACACACCATTGTCATGTGCAGCTGTTAACTTTACATCAAAAATGTGTGGTGAGCCTGCGCTAGCTGCAACCTTAGTAGGAAAAGCAACTGCATGTTTAGTTGTTGAAATATCTACTGCCATTTTTTATTCTCCTTTCAATTTAATTATTATTTGTCAAAAATTGTTCCGTATTTGCCCGGTTTCTTTTTTGGTGTTGATAAAAATGAATACTTGTTATACTTGTTCTTATTTGCCTCGAATTCTTTTATCTTATCTTCCATAAGAGCATAATTAGCTTGCATTTCTTCAAGCTTCTCAATCTCTTCTTGTGATAAGTATCTTGCAAAAACCTCGGTTCTTTCTCCTACTAACTCATAAACATCATTTTCAAATGTAAATTGCTGTCTATAGTTCTTTTCATTCCACCAATCAAACATGTAAACAATATTCTTAGCTGTATCAACATCAACACAATAATAAGCGTTGTCTTCATAATAAGTAGCGTTAACAAGTTCTGTTAATGCTCTTAACTGCTCTTTTAATGTTAATGTGAATGTTTTAGTTTCCCCAGTAGTAGAAGTAACGGAATATATAATTTCGTTATTCTTTTTTAGAGGTGCTTCATCTCCAACCGTTGTTTCATCACCTGTTGAACTATCATCATCATCTGCGCCATCAGGAGTTGTTGAGTCACCATCTGCTGTTGTACCATCAGTTGTAGTACCACCTTCTGTAGTGTTTCCTTCACCTTCTGTTGTAGTGTTTTCTTCAACTTCTGTTGTTGGTTCAGTTGCGTCACCGCCTGTTACAGGGGCTGTTGGATCACCGCCTGTTGTTGGTTCAGTTGAATCACCACCTGTTACAGGGTCAGTTGGTTCACCGCCTGTTGCAGGGTCTGTTTCATCTTCATTGACTAAAACAGTAGATGCGTTCTCAAGCTTTGTGTTAACAACTGTAGCATCGTTAGTGGCTACTTTATTTTCAAGCTTCACAGTGTTTCCTCCTTTCCTCAGATTATTTGTTATACTATTAGCCTCTAGGCTGAAATCTGACAATGTTAATGTAGAACCTTCCATTCCCTCAAGAATGTCTTTACCATTTTCATCTTTGCCTAAAAGAGTTACCCCTAAAAATTGAAAATCTTCAATACTTAGGATTTTCTTTTTTGCGTCATATGATAATTTGTTTACTGCAATTTCTACGCTAACTCGACAAGTTCCATCCATTCTTTCAAGAATTTCATTTGCACTAGAATAGTTTTTCCATACGATTCCTGTGCCGACTAAATACGTCTTATCCATTTCCTCGTCGTACTCAAGCTTTAAATCCGCAGATTCCGGAATAACACCTATTGGAATTTCTTCGTATTCAATTTCTCCGGTTTCATCATCTATACGCATTTCATGGCCCATAAATTCTTTTTGTTCTGTAGTTTCGTTATAGTAAATATAAGCAAGCACAGGCATGTTATAAGCAGTTGGAATAGCATTTGTCATAGTTTGCTCACTTATACTTGTTCCATTACGATTTTCTTCTATATGGCATAACTTAAAATTGCCATACGCATACATGTCATTATCAGTTTTCTCAAAACTGAATGACTCCGGGATATGAACAACAATACTTTTGCCACTTTCAGAACTATCAAATTTAAGGTCTTTATTTTGCATACAATAGAAGTCGTATAAATCCTTTAAACTTAATAATCTATTTTTCATTTCTCCCCCTTTCTATAGCATTAACATATTCGTAAAAATCACATTCTCTACATCAACATAATTTTCAATCTGAAATTTGTTATCTAATCTATTTAAAAAAGTCCATTGTTTGCCATCGTTGTATAAACAAACAAAACCATTTGATATAAGTGTTTTTGCAGTTTGTTTATCCGTTGTCAGTATGAATTTCTCCATCATTTACCGGTACCCCCTCACCTGTAGCTCTGTTCGCATCATTGTTAATCTCTGTGTAAGATGTATGATATGGACGTAATTTATTTGTAATATCAAGGATATTTTCTTCGAGATTGTTTAAAGATAATGTTTCTAATTCTGAGAATGTATTTAATGAGTTATATGCTAATTTAAGAGGTAAGCCTCTATCACCACCAGCTAAGAAGTCTTCTTTTAACTTATTTTTGGTGTATGAAGAGACTTCAAAGAATTTTACTTTGCATGGATTGTCAATCTTATAAGATATCAAACGATTAACAATCATTTCAGTTTGTGGTAATAAACTTGATATAGCAAATTTTGTATTGGCAATTTGAGAATATATAAAAGCCTCTGTACCACTAACGTTAGTTCCGTCTAAAACCTCAGCTCCACCAGAAGTTTGCAAAACAGTAGAAGTTGATTTTGAAACCTTAGTTGTATCTGTAGCTTGATCTGAATCAAAAGATATAACACCTAAGTCGTCATTAGTAGGAACTAGAGCAGCGGAAGTATATTCCGGCAGTGCTTCTTGAATCATTCTGTCAAAATATTCAGCAAGCAAATCTAGGTCAATAGCCCATTCATCAGAATGTTTTGCTCCTGACAAAGTATTCGCCTTTAAATAAATCATTTTGTAAACATTCTGTTCATCAGCAACAGCTTGAATATCTTTTAAATCCTCAAGATTAATAACTTCCATTAACAATCCACTAAACGGTGGTACAATTGATTGCCAATCCTCAATGTCTTGCTTTAAACAAACCGCATATTCAGCAGGAACATCTACCCATTTTTCACCAGTTTCATCATAGGTTTTTTTCATAGAAACAAATGGTTCACCGTAATAATCAAGCAAATATTCCTTATTACCTCTGAAATAACTCATATCATAAGCAAATGCCAAACCACCATTCATATATGTTCCCGATATTCTACAGTAAGCAGAATCTAGCGGTAAAATAAAAAAACCTGTTTCATCCAAATAACCTATTCCGTAGAATACGTCTTGAATAAAACAGTTTATATAACACTTAAGAAACTCAATGCCTAAAGGCATGTTTGACAGTAATTGAATTGTTTCATTATATGATTTCAAAGTATCATCATTAGATTGCGGATTAAGCAAATCATACTTCGGGATAACACTTCTAGCATTTAGCTCAAACATTGTTGCATTGAAGTTAATAATCCTTTTATATATATGACTACGATAATATAAGAACCAAGATAAATCTCTTAGTTGCTTCTCGTTACTAGTTATGTTCTTAAGGAATTCAACTAGCTTAGACTTATCGTAAGTGCTTATTGTTTTAAGCGCAGTTCTAGTAATATCTCTAATTCTTTTTAATGTTTTGTCATAATCTGTAGAGTATGTCTTTTTAATATTACTAGAATTATAGAAATCACTAACTTCTTTGGCCGTGCGCTCACTAACTTTTTTAATTTGTCTAGCCATTTTCGTAATTCCTTTCTATATTGTTTTGCCCATACTTGAGCCTCTTCTTATTAGCAGTTTACTTATAATGCTTTCTGTGTTCTCAACTTTAGGAGCTGACATTCTTCCGATTTCTTGTGCAACATAATGACTATAAGAGCAAGAAGAATATCTATCCTTAAGATTTCCTGATTTTTCTTCAATCTTAATATTATTGTTTTGAACAGATACATTAAGATTAATAGTTTCATTTACAAGCATCGTTGTTTGAATATATGGCATTTTTAATAGAGTCCTTTCTTTAGCACTCATCTTGCCAAAACCACGAATAGAATGAATATATTCTTCACCCTCAAATTCATTAACTAACAAATTAATAGAACCATTTTGGAAGCCTGCTCTAAAAGCAGTAGCACACTTACTGTTAAAATCCGCAGTAGCTTTAATAGACCATATGGCTTTTTCAGCATTTTTATATTTGCACCTATCAGCCATTATATCGTTATTACAACAGTTCAATGGTTCGTAAGTCACGCCATAATCTGGGTCATATTGTGGCATGATCAAGAAATCATATATACCCATACCAACACCATTCGTATCAAGTACTAGGTCAGTACAGTTATATTGATAGTAAATTCGCATGATAATCAAACCTAATTCATTAGTTGTCTTACCCTCGTAAGTTTCGCCATAAACAAAATTTGAAATATTATTTCCATGTTCACTCATAACTGCAGAATTAATAAATATGGCCGTGTTATCATTCTTATTACGCTTTGAACTCATTAAAGCAACATCGACAGATAGTATTCTGCGTTCGTTTAACATTAATTCCGGTGGTCTTAAATTGTGATTTTTATATACTTCAAGTGGGAAAAATGCTTTCTTAATTTTTCTTCGAGCATTGATATCATCATACTTAAAGAATGAAGAATTTGATTCTCCATAGAATAGAGCATCCATTTCCATACTCCAAGATATTTCATCAAAATCTTCCTCACTCATTTCATCTTCAACTTGCTCACGAGATAATAACCCTTCTTTGATAGCAAGCTGATAAGGAAGACCACACATAAAGTATCTCTTAGCAGGATTAAGCATATTTATAAAATAAGCTTGTAATTTTTTGTAACTCCAATGAGCCTTATACCATGCAGAAGACATGTATATTTCACAGTTTCGTTCCTTTAAATGCGCATACTTTGGATTCTTAAGATAGCCAGGCATTCTTTCAGCTGTTAAGAATTTTCTTAAAACTGTATTTATAATGTCTAAAGGCACCATTCTGAATTCATCAACAATAATAATATTTGCACGATTATGTCTTGCAGAATCTTTAGAAACTACAACTTTTATCCAGCTACCGTTCTTAAAATTACAATGAGCTCCATTAACAGAATCAGATATTTCCTCAATTTCATTCCGCAAATTTGCAGAACCCCAATCATGAAGTTTCATAAAATCTTCTTGAATTTTTTGGATACATTCTGTTGCCTGCTCTTTTACAGATGAGGCAATACAAATTTTAGTACCTGGGTAGAGTATGCACCTTACAACACAATATAAACTTGTAAGCCAAGTCTTACCTGAGCCTCTACTCGCAATGTACATAAAATTTGTACTGACCATCATCATATAAATTAGAATCTTCTGAAAGCACTTAAGGTGTATGTTCAGATATTCTAAAACAAACCTTTGCGGATTTGCTCGATAAAAAGCTCCCCAATAAGCCACGCCCTCCATTAACTTTGAAGATTTTTCTTGATATACATCTTTTAAAGTTTTAGCCATTAATAGTCCTCAATATCGCCAAAAACTTTACGGAATATATCTTCTGAATCATTTTCATCACTATCGTATTTTGGAGGCTTTACAGTGTATTTATTCATGACTTTTTCATATAAGTCTGAAAATGCATTCTTAATTCCTAAAAGCTTACTAGCATGGCCCCTAAAAAATGCATCAATATAGAATCCTATTTTGTCTACATCTTTTAGTTCAGGATCTATTTCTGGAAGAGGGCGTGTCTCTTCATACTTTTGTAATAGTGTACCCAATGTCTGAGCTTCAACAAGTGAATCCATACTTGTTTGTTTTGGCTGAATATTAGCAGTACCAAGCCACTCTTGATAAGTTTTATCTAAATCTCTTGTTGGTTTACCCTCTAATGTAGCTTTCCTTATTTCTAGCTTTTTAAAACTTAGTCTTTGGAAAGCTTCTTCTTGAGCTTTAGTATTACACTCATACCTTGATACCCAATCTTCATATTCAGTCTCTAAAAACATTAAATCAGCGTCTGCATAATTTCCAAATCGTTCTCGACCTCGTTTAACAACTTCTAAATCTAATATATCCTCTTCGTGCGGAACAGAAGGAACTGCGCCACCATCTACCGTAAATCTCGAGTCTAAGTATGAGAGTCCCTTATATTGCGGAAGACTATTTAACTGAGTAAACATTAACTGAAATACACTTACCTTAAATGTGTATTCTTTCTCATCAGACATTTTTAACTTAAGGCAGCTCTGATACAAAGACTCAAAATATGGCAAATCCATCATACGCAACACTTTTTGAATACTTTCTCGTGTTTCGTGTGATTCCCCATCCCTAGAAGTTCTATTTTCTGCTATCTTAACTAAGCAATCCTTACAGATAGGGTAGTAGCCTGATGCGTTATCCTTCCATGCATAAAAAAATTTTGGGGTTTTCCATTCATTGCATTTATGGCAATAAATGTAATCTAAGCTCAAAATTTTATTATATCCTTCTGATAACTTTTCATATTCATCTTTAGTTTCACGCATTGTGGCTTTTTGAAGTTCTTCCTCTGTTAAAACAGGTGGTAAGCACTTCAATTTTTTAGTCTTAGTCCTAATGGACTCTTTCTCTTTTTTCTTTTTAATTGGCAAAGTAGTTCACCATCCTTTTAATCCTTTTCCCAATTAACCTGTAGGCTCTTCATTAGAAGACTGTGTTTCCTCGTATATATCAGCTAAAATGTCGTAATCATAAGCCTTAACAATTATGAAATCACTCTTCTTATAGTCGCCATTAAGCATTGATTCTACCTTAGCGTCTAACTCTGTTAAATCACTAGTTTCGTAAGGTACAATGTTCCCGTCAGTATCTGTATAAGTTAAATACTTGTAAAGAGAACCGTAGTTATCTTTACTGGAAACAACTAACATAATTCTGTAATTTGTACTTGTAATAGCCATATTTACCCCCTTTTTAAACATAAAAAAAAGCGCAGCTGTGGGCTCGAACCACATTAATCCCCATACGGTGCTGCTAATAAATGGATGAAAACTAAAGTAAAATGTTATCGAATTTATCAATAAAGCCATCAACGATCTTATAATTTAATAAATCGTCTCCGCTGATATACCAATCTTTAGTCTTATTTTTGTTGAATAATTTCTCATCAATTGCCGTTCTATCTAAAATATAAGCCTGCATTGTCTTTAATTGCTTTTTGTAATTTGCCTGTGCAGATTCAACCTGTTCTGCAGTTCCCCCGAGCGTAGCAGAACCAGTGTGACACATGAATTGAGAATGTCTAAAAGCCAATCTCTTATGTCCTGCAAGGAAAATTAAAAAGCCTGCACTCATAGTAACTCCCATTGAGATAGTAACAATTGGAATTCTGCTACTAATAATCAAGTCGCAAAAGAACAATGCCTGCTCAATATCTCCACCATAAGTATGAACAAACAAGTAAATAGGTTTTAAGTGCTCTTTTGGAATGGAAATTTCATCCATGTTCATTTGAATAATAACCTTACTTAGTTCAAGTAATTCATACTTATCATCAATTTCAAAGTCTACGTAGAATGTTCTATTTTTCCTATTTCCCCAATATGTTAAGTCATATACATCTGGAAGAACTAAGTTCTTAACTTCTTCAGGAATATTAGGAATAATAAATTCAATATCTTCATTTGTCATAGGCTTAGCCCCCATTTTCTCTATATTTTTTAAGAAGCTCTATTACCTCAGCTTTTTCAGTAGCATAATAAGTGGGATGTTTGCTATAAGACTTGTGCAAAATGTTATTGCTGCCAAATTTATAGCCTAAACGTTCTAAATAATCTCTTTCCCTCTTTGTGATAACAAGCATCTACTCAACCCCCTCATTAACTAAGCGCTTTAAAGTTTTTCCACACTTAAACTTAACGCTCTTATGAGCAGGAACAACTATGGTCTCCTTATTTCTTGGACCTATGCCTGTTCTAGTTCTTAATTCTTTAATGCTATAAATGCCAAAGCCTTTCATAACAACTTCATCCCCAGCAACTAAGCTATCTGTTAATACCTTTAAGAACATGTCGTAAACATATTCAGCGTCAGACTTTGTAATGTCTGCTGTTGTGGCTAATCTTTCCACAAACTCCATCTTAAAAACCTTCATAAAAAATCTCTCCTTTTACTCCATATTTGCAAGAGTAAACTCTACTCTTTCATTTATTAACTTATTGTTAGCAAATTTCATGCGTAAAATAACGAACGAAAGAGGGGTGGTTTTACGTGCGCTGTTTAAAACACTTAAGGAATAGTTTGGAATTTACGCTCCATAATGTCTTTAATAAAATGACTTTATTTTTATGAAGTTTAGATACACTTTTAGATTTCACATCTTCCTTGAACGTGCGACGAAGTAGCCACAACATTAAGTCTTGATAATTTCCGGAGATATAAACCTTTCGTATTTCTTCAATCATTTTGTCAAAATCATCTCTTAGCAATAAATACATTTCATCTGCATCATCTTTAACCTGGTAATCCTTGTATAATCGCAAAGAATAGTTCTCTATTAGCTTCTCAACTTTTCTAGATTGATTACGGTTAACTTTTTCGCTTAGGTTATTAACTAGAAATTTTTCAGCTTTAATAGTAGATTCCTTTGCCTTAAGCTTAGTAAATTTCAAGTGATGATTGATTTCATTCATAGGGCATTTCAAATTGTAATTTATTTTTGCTTTGTCAAAGTCACGTCTTTCTAGTAACCAAAAAGATGGATATCCATGCTCTGAATACCATGCTTTCTTTACTAAGAATGGGTCAGCTGTTTCAACTACAGGTTTTATATTGGTATCATATATTTTAATATCCTTTTTTATTCGCATTATTTCAGCTGGAATATCTATTTCAAATACCCTCTTAGCAGAATCAATAGCGGCCTGAGCTAAAACACTTAACTCACAAACATAGTTGTAAAACTTCTCGTCTTCAAAATTGTAAGTGTAAGATAGGCATATTTGCGCTAAATTACTAGATTCGCCAATGGCAAGCTGACTGGCAGCAAGTTTGTTATCAACTTTCGCATAGTCTAAAGGCGTATTGTCATAATGATTCTTATCCTTTGGAATGTTGTTGACAATAGTAGGATAGTGAGAGTAGCAGTATTTCGCATGTGCAACAATAGGCACTGAATTTGTTGTATAAATAGAGTCACTATCTTGATCTGAACCATTGTTTCTATCCTGGAAATCTGTGCCTATCATATTTATTGCTATTATCTGCTTTCCAAAGTTAAAGTTTCTCTGCAATTTGTCACTATAAACATTATGCAAATAGCCCATATTGTTCCTTGAATTAAAAGGATTTCTAAATTCTGCTAAGTACTCACCGTCTGCAAAACGTTCTGTGAAACACTGAATAGTTCCTTCTTCTCTTGCGAAAGTGTCATCTTTTTCTACATCTTCCCCAACAGAATGGAGCAGCATTGCATATGGAGAACCAACAATTACTAAATTGTCAGCATTCTGTATGAGCTTACCTGTCTTAAGATTTAGCACGTATGCATTGATTATAGATTTCTTTCTGTTGCGGAAATAATCACTTTGCAAAAAGTCAGGATTCTTTTCTACTAAAGCTAAAATTACATCATAGTCATTAGTGAAATTTATGTTATCCCTCAGATAATTAAGAAAACAGTCATTATCTGCCTTTAGATTTTCCACATATTCTACTGTTGGTTTAACCACTTCGTCCATTGTGTTGATATCAAGTGAGTTAATCATTTGATAACTCATTCTTTGCACATTCCCTAATTTACTAGGGTGAGCTGTTTTTACTATGCCAAAGTAATAATCATTTTCAGCTATAATGTCAGCCCAGTATTCGTAGGTAATTCCATCAAACTTTAACCACTTCATAGCATTATTAGTAGTTATTAGCTTGATATCCTTTGCTTTACGCTTATGCCCCCACATATCTGTTAATTCAGCTGTTTCATAATTAGCACCAAAGTAATCTTTAAAAAATTTCTGAATATTACTGCTAAACGCAGCCATTTTGCAGAAATGATTTCGCAAAAGCAAGTAGCCATTACACCAAGTAGGTAGAATACTCATATCAATTAAGGCCTGTCCGTCAAACAATGCATTACTTACTTCGTAATCATCTATTCTTCTAGTGGTACAATGCCTGTCATTATCAGTTTCAACGCTAATAACAGATGTGCGAAAAGTTTTTTCTACTTCATTTAGCACTAAAATTTCATCAGACTTAATGCGTATTTTGTCGATTATAGTTGAAGTCACTAATGAAGAATAAGCACCAATCTCAACAATTGGTGTGTTACAATCTGGCAACTTAATTCCCATTGTAAGATAGTTCATTGCAACTTCATATAATCTGTCGCAGATAAACATACACGAACCCTTTTTTGCTTTACCTGCTGTTCTATATAAACGCTTATAATGCACACTTTTTTTGCCATATTTAATAGTAATGCCATTAACATATGCATCTTCTCGTATCTGTTCTCTTGATACTTTCTCAAACTTATTCTCAAGTTCTTTAGCTCTATCCCTTAGCTTGTAAGCATACTCTAATGATTTTTTAGCATACTCTAAGCTTGAATACTTTGGGTGAGCAGTAGTGTTAAAATTCGCAACAATAGATTCTAGTTCCTCAACTCTTTTATTACACTTCTTTAGTTCATCTTGAGCATTGGCAATACCATAATTAAAATTTAAACAGATGATATCCCTTGTGAATGATTCTTTCCAAACTTCAAGACCATTTTTGCGCATATAATCTAAAAACAGGCTATTTGTTACCATTGCGTCCTTAACGTCGTATGATGTCCTTATCCCCAGATTGACACCATACACAGAACCAGCTTCGTAGCTTTTTATCTTTAATCCATATTTTGACAAGCGAAAGTACCTCCCTCTTTTTTTTACTACAAAACTATCTACATAAAATATTTATTTTTACCGTGTTAAAACTAAATAGATTATATCATATTTGCAACCATTTTATCAGTAAATTTCGCATTCTTTTACTAGGAATGTAGACAGTAATTGTCTTGTCAAGTCGTATGGCAGAACGCCATAAAAACTGTAACATTTCTGTTAGAGCATATTCGTCTTCATCTATCTTGCCAAAAAATGCAGTTATACTTGGAGCAGCATAAATGTTGCACATATAGGCAATAACAGTTCTATTCATAAACTCATTGGTAGCTTTAGCATTACAAGGCACAAAGCAGGATTTATACCCTTTATTTTCAAGCTTCTCTCTGTATTGCTTAAAAGTGGTCCACATATTATATTCAGATTTAGAACGCTCAAAACCATTAACAGGATCATAGTGAACTGGCAAAAATCTAAAATAGTTAGTTAAAGCATTACGCAATTCTTTTAATTGCTCATCAGTCCTTGTGCCATACCATTTTTTTGACAGAATGGTTTTATCATTTAACCCCTTTTCCTTAACACTTCGCTTATCCCATTGGTAGAGCTGCTCATGATTGTCAACTACTATTAATTTTGCAAAGTCTTTAGGTGTTTTCAGATTATCGTTAAATGTCTTATATCTGTAGGCAATTCCAAGAAAGTTGAAGTAGTAGCGTTGCAATTGGCTTTTAAATCTATAGGTCATAATAAACGTATTCTTAAATGCGCTATAGATATAGGGAGATTGTAATTTGTAGAATCTGCCATTTTTGTAGTACAGAGAGTGCAATTTGCAAAGCCTACATTCGTCAGCATAATATTTCTTTGGAACTTCACCATGCCAGGTTAAACAACCTTTATCATCTTTGCTAGTCATATTCTTAATAAAACTGTTGTAATCATTTTGATTAATAACTCTGTATTCCTCAATCACGTTGCTGGTTTCGTCCATTATAAGCTCATAGCCTACTTTTTGAATTACATCTAAATTTTCTTTGGTCAGTCTTTCAAGCAGGGCATGAGTAGTAGCAATGTTTCTTTTTTCCTTTATCAGAGCCATTAATCCCTTACGTTTACTGCCTTGCATCATTTCCGGAGTGTAGAAATTCTTTTCCGGACATGATTTAACTATACGTTCTACCTCACTGAGATAGGGAGTTACAAAGATAAACTTTTGTTCACGTTTAGTGGAATTTATATACTCAATTGCCTTCTTAGTTTTGCCCGAACCCATGATTTCATCAACTATGAAAATCATAAAAATTACCCCCTTTTCGTCTCCTTTTTAACGCTTCTCGCCAGAAAAATGGAAAGGTCATTTTTTAAGTCTCCAAAAATAGCGGCTTAAAAAAAAATCGATAGTGCAAACAATTTAACTAAAAATTGAGTTTTTGTGAAGAAAAGCGAATAAAGGTAGTATATTTTGATTATCAAAATAAGGTTTATATATATATTTAATATATATAAAGAAAAAAATAATTATAAAATTATTTTTCTCGTAAGAGAAAAGCAAGAACAAAGTTCTTGCCTTAATACTTACGTATTAAGATAAATATATAAACATTTTATTTAGTATGTTAATTATTTCATTTACATTTATATCTTTAGATATTGTAAATCTTAAAGTTCCTTTAGCATATTCAGTAGGTAATTTAATAGCTTTCAATACAGAAGATATTTCAGTTTCCCCAGCATTGCATGCTGAACCTGCAGAACAGTATAAGCCATACTCATTTAATACACCTAACATTTCTCTGCTTTCATATCCTTTAAAGGAAATACTCAGATTGTTAGGAATGCGATGTAATATAGAACCATTAACCATTACATCTTTTCTCATTCTTAATATCCCCCTCAGTAACTCATTTCTCTTGTTCTCTAGCTCACTATTGTCATAGTCTAGTAAATCTATGGCTTTCCACAATCCTGCTATGTATGGCAAGTTTTCAGTACCCCCTCGTCTACCTTGCTCCTGTGCTCCTGCAATTAATGGTTTCAAAGGTGTTCCCCTCTTGCAATACAATAACCCTATACCTTTTGGAGCATGTAATTTTTGACCAGACATACTAAACATATCTACCTCTTTCCAATCCCCTTGCAAATCAATAGGGAAGTAGGGTACATACTGTGTTGCGTCTGTGTGAAATATCTTGTCTTTGAATGCCTTACTCCAAAACTCAATGTTTTGTATGGTTCCTATCTCTGAATTGGCAGCCTGGATGGATACCATTTCAGTTTCAATTTTCTCTCTTGGAGCTTGCACAAAACCAAGACGGTCTACAAGCAGTCTATTTTGCCCTAGAATCGATTTATGTTCTATGGTGGTAGTAGTAGTCGTCTTTCCATTAAAAGCCAGCGTATTCGCCTCACAGGCACCACTGGTGAAGATTATTTCGTCAGGGTAACAATTAAATTTCTCTGCTATACCTTTTCGATAAAAATCCATCTTTCGTTTTGCCTCAAATCCTAAGTCATGCATACTGCTAGGATTTCCCCATATTTGCTCCATTGTTTCTTTGATTATTTCCACGACTTCCGGATAAACCCACGTGGTTGCTGCATTATCTAGATACATATATTTTTACCCCCTTAAAACTATTCTAACAGAATAATTCGATTTTTAAACGCATTTTTAAGATTTGCGAATGATTTGCAAATGTTTGCAAATGGTTTTCAAACGAAAATTAGGGGGTGTGTAGATGAAACAGCTGTTAAAAATCCCACCGCTGCTGACCTCGTGATCATTTAGCCTACCCCCCTATAGGGCTTGGAAACCGCTTAAAATGGGTATTTTGAGCAATTTTGACTTTTAAAAATAAAACATAGCTTTTAAGGTGTAACAAGTAAATATCAATTTTATAGATTGACTGTTAAAGTCAATAAAAAATCTTTTCGACTGTTTAAGTCGTGATATTTACAAAACAATTTTCTTTTTTGCTCATTGATAAACAATAAATATAGTCTTGTTTAGTGGGTTAGTGTATGTCTATGCTACGAAACTATTCAAGGGCAAGCAATTTAAACTCAAATTTGCGACTTTGCTTTTTTATACCACTAGTTTTTATAAAAATAGCACTGTAAGGGAACGTCACGAACGCAATTTTTTGTTTAAAGACTTCATAAGTTAGTGCATTATAGTTGTTGCAATATATTTATTCATAGTTTCAGGAAGTACGTGCAACCCCGAAAACTGAAACACGTGCGAAAAAATAATGGCGTGAAACGTTATTTTCTAGTACAAAAAAACGACTTTATTCTAAAATTCTAGTCATTATGTAAAGGTTAAAAAGGTGGAAAATATGATAGATTTATTCAAACCAACTGTAAAATACAATTTTACACACAATATAAATGCTTATAAAAGCATAGAAACTACAAGTACAATCCCAATCTGTGTTATAGCACAATACATGATAAGCAACAAGTTTAGTCAAGACATTATCACAGAGTTATTAAGAATTAATTTAAAAAGTTTGAAAGGTTAAAAAGGTGAAAATTATGAGTATTGTTAAGTTTATTTTAGAAAATGCTGGATATAGCAACGCAAAGATTAATAGAGATGACATCACAAAAGAGGAGCTTTTAAAGTGGCACTCATTAGAGGATAAGCTACATACTGAGTTATACAAGAATATTTCCAATGGCTTTAACGCTACTGACAACTTAAATAATCAAAACATTTATCAGGCACTTAAAAATATTTACGATTATATCGGTAAAATCAATAATGGCAAGCTACGCAACGACGCTGGTGTACTACCACGACTTTACACAATCGCAGCACAGACAAAAATTGTTAAAAGTATGCAATTACAGGAGTTAGAATATCGTCTTAGAATACGCAAGGTAACACTTGAGGACTACGAAAACACCGCTGGTGTAGAGGATAACGCAAAGACAGCACTAGCTAAAGACATTGAAACATTAGAGAATGACATTCAAGAACTATGCAACAAACCTAACCAGAAGTATAGAGATATACGCAAGACAACACCAACAAGGTTTTACAAGGATTTTGAGGACATGTTAGCCGCTATGATTGACGCAAGACTTATGATGACAGAAGAAGAGGTGCAAGCTGAAATTGAGGAACGTAAAAAGGCTAGAGCTGACAAGCAGCGTGCAAAGAGACAAGCTAAAAAAGCTGAAGAAAAGGCTAAGGCTGAAGTAGTGACAAAGTAACAAAATAGGCTAAACCTTTTTAGCCTTTACACAATGGCTAGGATTTTAGATTAATATACACAAGGGGTTGTACTGTCAAGG
>JAEEGF011100012.1_pt1 | contig 35523 bp, 23 predicted proteins | sample 9134171 | NCBI WGS metagenome assembly JAEEGF01 (sample SAMN16246542, study PRJNA631951) | gut metagenome | biome: gut microbiome; feature: rumen; material: AP-attached | host: Bos | place: Iran: Karaj | collected 2018-10
ATATTGATGAGGTTGTTCAGGATTCGCTGAAACGTGACGGGATGCTTCAGGCCTTTGACTCCCTGCTGGCCATGCCGCAGAAGGATTCTCAGTTATTGATGCTGAAGGCCGCATATCTGACTTATGTGAAGGCCGGGGATGACATGGTCGCTGACCTGATGAAGCGTGTACTGGAAGTGGAACCGGGAAACCAGACGGCATTGTGGCACTTGCTCCAGTATTATGCCCCCAAGAATAATATGGTAGCCATTGAGGATATCTGCCGTAAGGGCGTCAACTACCATCCCGAGGAATTGGCCTACGCCTATTACCTGGGTGTATCACTGTACCAGCAGGAGAAACTGAAGGAGGCCGCCGAGGTATTCCGGCAGGGCTTGCGCACCAAGTCGGAAGAGGCCCGTCCGGCTCTGGTATCGGATATGTATTCGGTACTGGGTGACCTGTACTATCAGCAGCAGAAACCGCTGGAGGCGTTTGCCGCCTATGACTCTGCCCTTGTGTATGTGGATGACAATATCAGCTGCCTGAACAACTATGCCTACTATCTGAGTCTGAGAAACGAGCAGTTGGACAAGGCGGAGGAGATGAGCTACCGGACCATCAAGGCAGAGCCGGACAATATCACCTATCTGGACACCTATGCCTGGATTCTTTTCATGAAGCAGGATTTCACCAATGCCCGCATATATATTGACAGGGTAGTGAAGCCGGAACTTTCTGACGAGGAATTGCTGAAGGAGGAGGGTTTGCAGGGAAACCTGTTTGAACATGCCGGGGACATCTATGCCGAGTGCGGTTCTGTGGATACGGCCTTACGTTATTGGAATCTGGCTATGCAGAAGAAGGATGACACCTGCACGCCTATGTTAAAGAAGAAAATTAAGAAAAAGAAGTATATCAAGTGATGAGAAAATATATCCTGTTCCTTATATGTGCCGCCCTCCTTGCCTCCTGCGGTAGCAAGAAACAACTGGCAGGTTCGGCCACGGGTAATATCCCCGGGCTGGGGAAGGGAGCCGGTGTGGCGGATGTGGTACGGACGGTAAATGCCGGACGTGTCAGCGAACCGTGCCTTTCAGCTAAAATCAGCCTGAGCATCGGTACTTCCAATAACAGCGCCAGGGTAGGCGGTTCCCTGAGGATGAAGAGGGATGATGTCATACAGATTTCACTGGTGGCATTGGGACTGATGGAGGTAGGCCGGCTGGAGCTGACACCTGATTATATGATGGTGGTGGACCGTATGAACCATCAGTTTGTAAAGTGCGGGTATTCCGAGGTGGAATTCTTCCGCCAGTCAGGTATAGACTTCTATACGTTCCAGTCACTCTTCTGGGATGAACTGTTTGTACTGGACGGCAAGGGCGAGGCGCCTGCCGGTGACAGTTTCAGACTGAAGACAGATGCTGAGGGGATTCAGCTTGCAAGTGCCCGGCCCCGGAGTATAGCCCTGACATTTATTGTGGACGCCGCCAATATGCTGGTGGGCGAAACCAGTTTCTCAAGGAGTGAGGCTGACAGCCCCGTCCTGAAATGGAAATACGCTGATTGGACCAGGTTGGGAGAGCAGCATTTCCCCGGTTCCATGAGGATTTCCTTCGCTCTGCCCAAGGACAATGTGGAGGCTGTTTTCAGAATCAGTTCCGTAAAGCCTGATGCTACCTGGGAGACCCGTACGGAAGTGAATAGGAACCGTTATACTGAAGTTTCCCTGCAGGCAGCTTTCAGAAGAATTATGAGCCTGGCTCTATAATATAATAAGGTATATAATGAAGCGCATCATTCTCCTGCTGATATTGGGTATCATACCTGTTCTTGCCTTTCCCCAGAATAGTAAGAAGGTAAAGGCTTTGCAGAAACAGAAGGCCGACCTGCAGAATACCATTAAGAAGTCCAAGGCTGAGCTGACCAAGACCAAGCAGCAGGTGAAGGCCGGTCAGCAGAATATCCATTATATAGGTGTGCAGCTGAACAACCGTCTGGATCAGATTGTCAGCCTGGAAAAGGAAATCGGCGCACTGGATTCGCTGGCTATACAGTTGCAGGGCCGCATCCGGGAGAAGGAGGCTGAGCTGAAGGAGAAGCGCGAGAAACTGAAGTTTGCCATGCGCTATGCCCGCACGCAGCGGGGGCATACTTCCTCGCTGGTATTCATCCTTTCTGCCAGGAATGTGAAGCAGATGTTCCGCCGTTCACGTTATGCCAAGGAGTACGTAACCTTTGAACATAACATGGGGGAGCAGATTCTGAAGAAGCAGTCCGAACTGCTGGAAGAGCAGAACCGCCTCCTGAAGACGAAGAGCCGGAAGAGCGTCCTGGTAAAGGAGGTCATGCTGCAACGCAAGGATCTGGGAGCACAGCAGGTTCAGCAGAAGAAGAAGGTTGAGGGGCTGAAGAAACAGGAATCCGGCCTGACCGGAAAGATTGCCGAGCAGCAGAAGCAGCTGAATGCCCTGAACAAGAAGATTGATGACCTGATTGCCTATGAGATAGAACAGGCCCGCAAGGCCGCCGAAGCTGCAGCCCGCAAGAAGGCTGCCGAGGAAGCTGCCCGTAAGAAAGCTGCTGAGGAGGCTGCCCGTAAGAAAGCCGGCGGAAAAGCGGCTCCTGCTACCAAGTCTGCCGCTAAGCCCGCACCTGCCAAGCCCACCACATGGCTCACCGCTGAGGACCGCCAGCTGAACGGTACCTTCGAGCAGAACCGTGGCCGCCTGCCCGTTCCCATCACGGGTCAGTATATGATAGGAAACCACTTCGGAACCTACACCGTGCCCGGACTGAAGAATGTACAGCTGGAGAACAAGGGCACCAATTATGTGGGCCGGCCCGGCGCAAGGGCACGTTCCATCTTCGCCGGAGAAGTAACGGCAGTATTCCAGTTCGGCGGCTCACGTAATGTGCTTATCCGTCACGGAAGCTATATCTCGGTGTATTGCAACCTTTCCTCGGTAACCGTTACCAAGGGGCAGAAGGTCAATGCCAAGGATGTCATCGGCACGGTTGCTGATGACGGAACCGGCAAGTGCGTTCTGCACTTCCAGCTTCGCAAGGAGACTGCCAAACTGAACCCCGAGCACTGGATAGGAAGGTAATAGGGAAGTATAAGGCGTTATTGTGCTGCTACGTTGCCGCGTAACACCTCCAGGTAGAATGCTATTGCCTCACCGATTTCCTTTAATTCAATATATTCGTCGGCTGTATGGCTGCGTGAACTTTGTCCGGGCCCCATTTTCAGGCTGGGGAAGTTCATCAGGGCCTGGTCGCTGAGGGTGGGGGAGCCGAAGGGTTTTCCTCCAAGAGAGACAATCCGCTGTACCAGGGGATGAGACAGTTCTATCCTGGATGAGTTCAGCCGGAAGGAGCGGGCCTGCACGTCGCTTTCCACATGCCGGCATATCTCATGATACAGTTCCTCGTTAGAATACAGCTCATTGGACCTGACATCAACCGTAAAGACGCATTTGTCAGGTATTACATTATGCTGCGTTCCGGCATTGATAATGGTTACCGACATCTTGACGGGGCCTAACAGCCCGGACTCCTTCTCCCATTTGTGTTGCTGAAACCAGCAGATGTCCTTTACGGCATGGTAAATCGCATTGTCGCCCTCGTTCCGGGCCGCATGGCCGGCTTTCCCGTGCGCCGTCACATCCAGTACCATCAGGCCTTTCTCGGCTATGGCCGGCTGCATGCCGGTAGGCTCGCCCACCAGGGCAACATCGATAGGAGGTAACAACGGCAGTACGTGTTCTATGCCGTTCTTCCCGCTTACCTCTTCCTCGGCACTGGCCAGGTAAATCAGATTATAGGGCCGCTCCTCTTCCCTGAGAACACGGAATACCTGCAACAGGGAAACCAGGCTGGCGCCGTCATCGTTGCTGCCCAGTCCGTACAGTCTCCCCTCCTCAATCTGTGGCGTAAAGGGGTCCCGCTTCCAGTCTGAAACGGGCTTTACCGTATCAATGTGTGCATTCAGCAACAGGGTAGGTTTCCGGGAATCATAATCTGGAACAACGGACCATAGGTTGCAGCCGTCGCACCGGACGGAGAGTCCGCACTCCTGTTCCATGTAGTTTCTCAGGAACCGGGATGCCTCAGCCTCGTTCCTGCTGGTGCGCGGAATCCTGATAAGATTGCTTAAAAGCTCTATTGCCTCTGCTGTTAATGCTTCTGTATTCATTCTATTGCCGTTTATTTTTCTCCCGAATGGGAGTAAGTTCGGGATTTTTAATCCCAAAGTTACGTTGTTATTTCAAAAAAAACAAATTTATTTGGCCCTTTTCCCAATATATGTTATCTTTGTAGCTAAATATTCAAAGTGACAATATGCAGAACTACAGTCCTCTATCTACTCTTATTCATAGTCAGGCCCGCAAGTACGGGAGCCGGACGGCTATGAAGTATAAGGATTATTCCGAGAACAGATGGAAGGATATCTCCTGGAATGCATATTCTGAGAAGGTGCGTCTTGTCACTAACGCCATGCTGGAGCTTGGCATTGGTATTCAGGAGAATATAGCGGTCTTCTCGCAGAATATGCCCGAGTGCATGTATGTTGATTTCGGAGCCTATGCCATCCGTGCCGTTACCATTCCCTTCTATGCCACCAGCAGCGAGACGCAGGTCAAGTACATGGTCAGCGATGCCAAGGTGCGCTACATCTTTGTGGGCGAGCAGTACCAGTATGATACGGCTTACCGTGTGCTGAAGATTGAGCATTGTGTATGCGGTCTGGTCATCTTTGACCGTTCTGTCAGGAAAGACGAACAGGACAGCGTAAGCATGTACTTTGACGAGTTCCTGGAACTGGGCAAGGGATTCCCGCATCAGGCCGAGGCAGACCACCGTACGTCGGAACTTGACCAGGATGACCTGGCCAATATCCTGTACACCAGCGGAACCACCGGGCTAAGCAAGGGCGTGATGCTGACACACCGCATGTACAACACCGCCATCCGTTCCCATAATGGCGTGCTTAATCTGAGTGATGCTGACCTGGTTATGAATTTCCTGCCGTTCACCCATGTCTTTGAACGCGGCTGGTCATACCTGTGCATAGCCACCGGCTGTACACTGGCCATTAACCTGCGGCCCACCGAGATTCTGCAGAGTCTGCGCGAGGTACACCCCACCTGTATGTGTGCCGTGCCCCGTTTCTGGGAGAAGGTATATGCCGGCGTGCAGGAGAAGATAAACACCAGCAGCCCCATTCAGCGTAAGATGCTGGAGGATGCCCTGCGTGTAGGCAAGGAGTACAATGTCAACTATAAGATGCGGGGCATTGAGCCTCCCCTGTCCCTGAAGATGCAGTACCTCTTCTATGAGAGGACCGTCATAGCCCTGTTACTGAAGACGCTGGGCCTGGAGCGGCATAACTTCTTCCCCACAGCCGGAGCTGCCATCTCCCATGAGGTGGAGGAATTCATCCATTCGGCCGGCATCATGATGATTGTGGGCTACGGACTCACCGAGAGTACTGCCACGGTAACGGCTGACAGATGGAATCAGAACATTACCATCGGTTCCGTAGGACGGCTGCTGGACGGAATCCAGATAAAATTCGGTGAGAACCATGAAATCCTGCTGAAGGGAGACACCATCACGAAGGGCTATTACAGGAAGGCTGAGGTAACGGATCTGGTTATCGACAGTGAAGGCTGGTTCCATACGGGCGATGCCGGTTACATGAAGGAAGGCGAGCTTTTCCTGACGGACCGCATCAAGGACCTCTTCAAGACCAGCAACGGAAAATACATCGCCCCCCAGATGCTGGAGGCCAGACTGTGCGTGGACCGTTACATTGATCAGGTGGTCATCATAGCTGACCAGAAGAAGTTCGTGTCGGCACTGGTGATTCCTGAGTACAGGCTTCTGGAAGAGTATGCCAAGAGCCATGACATCGCCTATAGCGACATGGCGGATCTTTGCCGGAACAGGCAGGTGAACCAGTTCGTGCTGGACCGGTTGGAGACCATGCAGCAGGATCTGGCCTATTATGAGCAGGTAAAGCGTATTACCCTGCTGCCTGAGCCTTTCAGTCTGGAGCGTGGTGAGCTGACCAATACCCTGAAAGTAAAGCGTTCCGTACTGAATGAACGGTACAAGGAGCAGATAGACAGAATGTACGAGGAGGGTTGACAACGTCAACGTCAACGAAAACAAACAACTCGTCAACTAAATAGAATAAACAAAAGTGATAACATCAGATCAATTAAAAGAGGTAAAAGAGCGTACTGAACAACTGAACAGATACTTGGACATAGATGCCAAGCGAATGCAGTACGAGGAGGAGCAGTTACGTACACAGGCTCCTGAATTTTGGGATGACCAGAAACGTGCCGAGGCACAGATGAAGTTGGTAAAGGGACTGGAAAAGTGGATTAAGGGATACGAAGAGGTCAAGACCCTCTCGGATGAACTTGAGACGGCTTATGATTTCTATAAGGAGGAACTGGTTACGGAGGAGGAGGTAGACGACCTCTATGCCCGTGCCATGAATGCCATCGAGGACCTGGAACTGAAGAATATGCTGCGTGGCGAGGGAGATGCCATGGATGCAGTCCTTAAGATAAACTCCGGTGCCGGCGGTACCGAGGCACAGGACTGGGCACAGATGCTGATGCGTATGTATATGCGCTGGGCCGAGAACAACGGTTACAAGTGCGTGGTCAGCAACCTTCTGGACGGCGATGACGCGGGTATCAAGACCTGCACCCTGGAAATCCAGGGCGAATATGCCTATGGATACCTGAAGAGCGAGAGCGGCGTACACCGTCTGGTCCGCGTCTCCCCTTATAATGCACAGGGCAAGCGTATGACCAGTTTCTCCAGCGTCTTTGTTACCCCTTTGGTGGATGATACCATCGAGGTGAATATCGAACCGGCCCGTATCTCATGGGATACATTCCGCAGTAGCGGTGCCGGAGGCCAGAACGTGAACAAGGTGGAGTCCGGTGTGCGCCTGCGTTATCAGTACAAGGACCCCTATACCGGCGAGGAGGAGGAAATCCTCATTGAGAATACCGAGACGCGTGACCAGCCCAAGAATAAGGAGAATGCCATGCGACTGCTCCGTTCCATGCTCTATGACAAGGAGATGAAACACCGTATGGAGGAGCAGGCCAAGGTGGAAGCCGGAAAGAAGAAGATAGAGTGGGGAAGCCAGATCCGCAGCTATGTCTTTGACGACCGCCGCGTGAAGGATCACCGTACCAACTATCAGACCAGCGATGTAAGCGGCGTGATGGACGGTAAGATAGATGCTTTCATTAAGGCCTATCTCATGGAATTCGGCGGACAGAAGTAGTCCGGGAAGGGGCTGCCCCTATACAAGTGGCAATAACGTAATTAAATACGATAACAATGAAGAAGAACAGGAAATCAGATGTAATCTCCAAGCGAGATGCTGCTAACGGAAAGAAAATCGTTGCATACGTTGCTATTGCACTGATAGTGATGTTCATACTGATTTTTGCCGGCGCAGCTCTTTTATTCGAGTAATACAGTAATATGCACTTCGAGATAGAACGGAAATTCCTGGTTGTTGGAGAGTTCAAGAACCAGGCCTATAATCATACGCATATCTGTCAGGGGTATATTGCCTCAGGGAACGGCAGAACGGTACGTGTGCGGATCCGGGATGACAAGGGATACCTTACCATCAAGGGGCCCAGTGGCGAAGCCGGCCTTTCCCGCTATGAGTTTGAACGGGAGATTCCCCTGCAGGATGCGCGTGACCTGATGCTGATATGCGAGCCCGGCATTATTGACAAGACCCGTTATCTGGTTAAATCCCCCGATGGCATTCATACGTGGGAGGTGGATGAGTTCCATGGTGACAATGACGGCCTGATTATGGCCGAGATAGAACTGGGCTCCGAGGATGAGGCTTTCCAGAAGCCCGGCTTCATAGGCCGTGAGGTTACGGGTGACCGCCGCTTCTATAACTCTCACATGCGGAAGAATCCCTTCAAGTTGTGGCGGGATGATTTATAGCTGTTTATCAGACATAAAAACTTGCGGGCACACGTGGGAAATATTTCTCCCACACGTGCCCGCAAATATTTTATCTCAACAGGAGGGCGTCAGCTAATCCTCCCATAAATCCCATTCAGCTTCTTCCTTGGTCAGGACTTCTGAGTCATCAGCCTTTGCTCCATCAATGATGGATACGGCTATTATCTGTGTGCATTCAGCCTGAAGTTGCTCAATGCCGGGTTTGATATATTTCTTCATGTTATTTTAATATTTTGTTGCCATTCCAGATGTAGATACCCTTCGGCAATTTTGAATTCTGAATATTGATTTCTGAATCAAGCCTGCGGCCTGAAAGGTCATAAGCTCCCTCCAATGTGTTGGAAGGCAGGGTAGAGAGGCTTTCAATTCCCGTTGTGCTTTCATCGAAGAAGAAAGCCTTGACGCCGGATGCAGGTACATTCAGGTAAGCACGGAAAGCACCGACAGTGGGCTGTACATCCTCTACCAGATAGAAGCCAGTCACACCCTCCTGTTTCTGTAATACATATGACCCTATGGGAGCTGGGATTCCCTTATATGTTCCGCTGAGTATGCCGTATGCGGGTTCAGTGTTGTCTGTAGCAGCTATTGCCGCATCTGTGGCAGTCAGTTCCAGCTCGCCCGTTCCCTGTATCAGTACAGGCTGCCCGGCCTTGATGGTCTGGGTCTCTTCCAGATTAACCAGATTACCGGTTACCGAGGTAGCGCCTGATGCCTTGAATCCGTCAGGAACATCAGCCTCAAAGGGAAGAACCAGCGTTTTGATGGTGTTGACATTTGTGGTAAAGGACACCTGTGTGGCAGTAAAGTCTCCGGCAGCGGAGAAATCGGCACCGTCGGTCAGAAGGAGTTTCTCACAAACACCATTATTGATAATGTTGGTGCCGTTGATTCCGGATTCAGGTGATACCGTAATCAGAAGGTTGGATCCGTCAGGCAGGTTGCCGGTCAGGGCCTCCGTCTCAAAGTCGTAATTGCTCAGATTCAGGGACGTGGCCTTGCTGTTCACAGCTTCGGATATTATATTCTTAATGTCAGCGGGATAGACAACGCCCAGCATCTTCATACGGAAGTCAGCGATTTCCTTGGCAGAGAAGCCCAGTTCCTTGTGGCAATAGGTATAGAACTTGTCAGTCAGTGTCTCACCGTCCAGGGTGTTGATGTATTCCAGGAGTCCGTCAATGTTCTCCTTGTGACGCTCAGTGTCCAGATAAGAGAAAGATGTGAGCTCATATTCCTTGTACAGATCGCTTTCGCTTACGCCCAGCAGGCCCTCCAGGAGGAATGCCAGTGTACCTGTACGGTCCGCACCGATATGGCAGTGGAAGAACAGGGGCCTGTCGTTCTTCATGCAGTTAAATACAAACTGCAGGTTCTTCTTGTAGAGGTCCTTTCTGTTCTGAATGCCGCTCTCATAGTAATCCTCGTTGTGGATGCGTATGTAGGTAACGTCCTCACCTACCGGAGATTTATCAATGTAGAGCGCTTCGTTGCTTGAGCGCAGGTCCAGTTCAGCCTTGATGCCGATGGCACGGATGGCGGCGATGCCCTCCGGAGTCAGGTTGTACTTGCCATTCCATTCCGCACCTCTGTAGATGAGGCCGTACTTGATGGTTTTGCCGCTGGCTGTGGTCCATCCGCCGAGGTCACGGATATTGGCGCCGCCTTCAGCCTTAATCTGACGCAGCTGACCGCTGGTTGTGAAGCTGGAGCTGACAATCTCTGTGGTATTGCCGTCAACGGTAGCTGTTACCTTATAATAATAGGTCTGGCCGGGTATGAGGTTGAAAATCTCATAGTATGTGTTGTTACCGACTTCTACAGGAGCGGCATCGGAGAAGTCCGCCTTGGTGCTCCAGGTAATGTACTGGGCGGTGGCATTCTCGTTGCGTGTCCAGAAGATAGTAGCGGGTTCCGGAAGGTCACGGCGTGCGGGAGGAGCGATATTGTATTTCTCAATTCTGCTTTCATCCCCTTTCGTATAAGTGACGTCTGCCATATACTCTCTTACACGGATATTCTCAATATTGAAGTCCTGTTCGAATGTTCCGGACTGTGCGGGATGTATGCGCCAGTGGATCCGGTCATCCTCCTTAAGCAGAACCCAGCCGCTGGAAACTGAATACGGAAGGCTGGCGTTTGTGCCATCGTACAGGCTTTGCAGCTTATACTTGCCACCGCTAACCCATGTGATAACCTGGGCATATTCAGGATTATCTGTCAGTGTGATGTACTGGCCAGCCTCGTTCCCGTTGACAGGCGCACCCACATACATACCGCATTTTACGTTCTGCATCATCCAGTTGCTGCCTTTACGGGTCAGCCTGAAGTAGAACTTGGTCTTGGTTGCGTTAAAGCTCTCTGTGCCCAGACCGCCTTCTGTGGCATAAGCCGCATCTGCATAGAGCATTTGTTCCTTGTTGATATTCTCGAAATAGTAGATACCCTCATTCAGGGGATTAATCTCCAGAGCGTCTGTGGCCACTATCATCTGCAGCAGTGCCTTGTTACGCTGTTCAACCGTAGCTTCCCCGTCAAGTGAGGTGGCATATGTCAGGGCATCATTCAGCGCCTGTACGCTGGCTGCAGAGTAGTAGCCCGGGTCGGTACCGGTTTCCTCGGCAGCAGGCAGCTTGGCACTATAAGCAGCGATGTAGTCCTGCAATTCTTCGTGTGAGATATTCTGCTGAAGGTCGGCAACGATATTGTGACAAGCCCAATAGTAGTTGTTCTTGTAGCTAAGGTACAATTTGGGATACACGTGTATGGTGGATTCGTGACTGTCGTCAAAGGTCTGGTTGTCTGCCAGTTTAGGCATGGCATCACAGATCATATAAACATCATATCCGCCGGAGCTGCGCCAGAATACCCATGAACCCCATTTGTTCTGTGCGATATTCTCACCGACGGTAATGGTCTTCAGTCCGGAATTCTGGCTGATGCAGGACTCCCCTAAGCCGGTGACGGAGTTGGGGAGAGTAATTTCCGTGATTTTAGTGTTGTAGATAGCTTCCTTGCCTATTGACAGGAGTCCTTCCGGCAGGGAGATGGAGGTAATGTCAGAATTACGGAAGGCATACTCGCCGATAGAGGTTACATTATAGGTTTTGTCTTCATAGGTAACCTGTGCGGGGATGATGATGTCTCCGGTATAGGTGTTGGGATTCTCTGAGCCGGGCTTCCCATTGGTAGGATAGGTAACGCAGACTTTATCCTCAGCGGTCATCTTGTACTTGATACCGCCAACGGTGAAATCTATGAAGGTTACACTTCCACCTCCCATGTCAGGGATGATGTTGTTGTAGGTGCCGCCCCACTTGCTGTCAGCCACGAAGGCATCATACACATCAGGGTAAACATGTATGGTGGATGAGAACCCGGAATCGAAGGTCCACTCATCTGTCAGACTTGGTTTGGCATGGCAGTCCATATATACATCGTAGGGGCCGGTTTCCCCATAGAATGTCCAGTATCCCCAAGGGTTGTCTGCAATGTGCTCGCCCAGCCTGATAGTCTTCAGATTCGGGCAGTAGGCAAAGGCCTGTATTCCTAAGGTCGTAACTGAATTAGGAACGCTAACCTCTGAGATCTGGCTCTTGTAGAAAGCCTCCTCGCCGATGGTCACCAATCCCTCCGGAAGGCTGACGGATGTGATGGCCGCCTTGCGGAAAGCCTTGTCGGCAATACCAGTCACCTGGAAGGTGCTGTTCTCATAGACTACCTGTGCGGGGATGACGATGTCGCCTGTGTACCCGCTGGTACCGGGTTCCTCATCATTGGGGTATGTTACAATGACTTTGTCTTCCGTAACCATCTTGTATTTGATGCCGTCGGCGGTAAAGTCAGTCAGTTCCGTGCCGAACTTCACGATGTTATGCGCGCTCCAGTACTTGTCAGCCTTGTAGTTCTCAAAGACGACCGGCTTGACATATATGGTGGATGCGTGTGTGTCATCAAAGGTGTATTCGTCAGGCAGCACGGGCATGGCATCACATACCATATACACTTCGTATCCGCCCGAGGCACGCCAGGCAACCCATTCGCCCCATGGATTGTCGGCACAGTGCTCGCCGAATGTAATCTTCTGCAGTTGGGAATTCTGCCCGATGGCATATTTCCCAAGCGTTGTCACAGAGTTCGGTACGGTGATCTCGGTAATCTTAGTGCTGTAGATGGCTTCCTTACCTATTGACAGGAGGCCCTCCGGCAGGGAGATGGAGGTAATGGCGGCCTTGCGGAAAGCCTTGTTTCCGATAGCCGTCACATCGTAAGTTGCCTCATCCACGGTGATTGTGGGCGGAATCACAATGTCGCCTGTGTATTCGCTGGTACCTGGCTCACTGCTGTTAGGGTAGGTGACAGTGGCAGTCGTGCCGTCAAGGATGTACTTGATGCCGTTCACCGTCACATTCGTCTGAGCCGACAGGCTGAACACCGCCAGCAACAGACAGAGGAATGTGATTGTTTTTTTCATAATCTTTTTTTGATTTAAGTTAAACAAAGGTTTTTGTGTTGTGTTTTTCTTCTTTTTCTTGTTATTCTGTGGGGATTGTGCCGATCCGGCTTATCTGCTGGCTGGTAAGAGCCTTGTTCCAGAAGCGTATCCCGGCAGTCCTGATGGGTTTCTCCTCACCGTCATTGTCGGCAAAGAACAGGGCCCCTGTCCCCAGTTTCCAGTGCTCAGTGCAGTTACCTGTGCTCTGGCTGGTTTTCACTCCGTCCAGATAAAGCGTTGCGTAGCAGTCCTCCACCACAAATATTACACGGTGCCATTTGCCGGATGTCATTGTGCCGGTGTAGCCCAGTCCATGATTGCCTGCCAGACCAATCTGCCCGTTCTTGATGAACAGGCTGCCGTCCTTCTTGTTTGTCAGGTCATTCTGCAGTAACGGACTGTAGCCGGTAAGGTCCTCTGCGCAGATGTCATATAATATAGAATAGGTAGTGAGTTCCCTGTCCTGGATGTTCGTGGTCATCATCAGCGCGGATTTTACAGGGATACTGATGGCTCCGTTGCCGTTGGCGGGGCCTTCCGCAGCCGTTATGCCGGCGCTGGCTGGATCCTCGGCCACAGTTACGTTTCCATTGGAATAGCTGATGCTCTGTATGCTGGCTGTGCCGGAACCCTTCATCAGATTGGCAGGGTCGTCAAATGTCCATTCTCCCAAGGCTTCCGGTACGATGCTGGGATCCTGGATCTCCTCTCCTGTAGCGTTACCCAGTTTCAGAACCTGCATGCTGTTGAGGGCCTCATCCCAGAAACGGATTTCAGATGTCTCTACAGTCTGTTCCTCTCCGTTGTTATCCAGGAAGAACAGGGCGCCGTTGCTCATTTTCCAGTTGGTCTCGTTGCCTGAGGTTGCCTGTCCTACCTTAACGCCGTCCAGGTAGATGGTGGGAAGGCTGTTCTTTACGACAAATACCACGCGGTGCCACTTGCCCGAGGTAAGCGTACCGTTGTAGCCCAGTCCGTTGCTGTTTAATCCCAACTTTCCGTTGTTGATAAAGAAGCTTCCGTCCTTCTTATTGGTCAGGTCATTCTGATAAATGGCCGTGTATCCGCTGAGTTTCTCGGAACGGATGTCGAACATATAAGTGTAGCTGCTCAGGCTCTGCTGCTGCAGGTTGGAGGCCATCATCAGTCCGGAACCTACGGGAACGCTGATGGCTCCGTTTCCTTCTTTCTGGCCTGCGACTGCCGTGATGTTTGCCAGAGCCAGGTTATCCGTCACATTCAGCTCTTCTTTGTTCATGACAGCTCCCGTCAGGGTGGCTTTGCCAGTGCCGGCCAGCAGGTCGTTCACATCGTCGAATGTCCAGCAGCCTGTCGGCTCGGGAACGGGGCGGTCTTCGTTTAGGGTTGTAAAGGTAGCGCTCAGTGGCTCGGACTGGTTGTCCCAGGAGTCATAGGCAATCACCTCCACCTTGTATTCGGTGTTCTGTTCCAGATCTCCGATGGTACACGTCAGTTCCTCGGGTGTATCTATGGTCAGGTAGAATTGCGAGAAGATGAATTTGCTCTTCACCTCCTGCCCGTTTTTCAGTACACGTACTTTATAACGGAATACACATTCGTTGTCGGTAGCCTGGGGGAAGGTTACCGTAACATCCTCTTCCGACGGTTTGATGCCAGGTTCTATGCCGGTATCGAACACAGGAGCGGGCAAGCCGTCACGCAAGGTGACGCCATTGGGATTGTCATCCTTGTCGCGGATGTCGGCATACTGGAACTGGCTGCCGTCGAACGGAGCTTTCAGTACCCAGCGGTGCTCGGGATCGATTTCCACATCACGATAGGTGTCGTAGCGGCGGATCTCAATGTCGCCATTAGGCTGTTCTGTCAGAATCATGCCTTCGGTCACATAGGCATATCCTTCTGGATGGATACCTGCATCTACAGCCTTGGGATGTATCTCGGAGTAAGTGGTGCTGGCTGTGTTGATGGCGGTATAGTAATTGTTGCGTGTGCTGTTGGGATTGGCACCCTGATGGATGCTGCGCGGGTCTCCAAGGGGATAATGGCTATGTCCGGCAAAGACCACAGCCTGCGGGTATTTGTTCAAGACGGGATTCAGTACCTTCATGCACCAGGCTTCGCCGTTCTCGTACTCAGACCATGCGCTGTAGCATGTCCAGCGAAGGGGAACATGGGTAAATACAAAGATGGGTTTGCCGGGAGCTTCCTCTGCTGCCCTTGCTAAATATTGTCTCAGTGTGTTTACGGACGCGCTGGGGTAGGAAGCGGTTCCGTTACTGATATTGCTTAGGTCGTTATTGGCAGAGCCGAGGGTGCTGATAGTGATGAACGGATACCCCTTGATGAGCTTGTACTGGTGAAGGGGATAGATCCTGTTTCCGTTGAAGGCCTTGAGTCCTGTTTTGTAGTTTGACTGCCCGTTACTGTCGAAATTGTCATGATTACCCATCATGAACAGGAAGTTGTCCACAGGGTTCAGGATATTCTCCTCATTGCCGAAGAATCCCACAAATTCCTTGTACTGATCAGATCTTCCGTTGTCAGTCATATCACCTACTACAGCCAATACGTCCAACGGTCCCTTGTTGGTCAGATGCTGCAGTGCCTGCGGAATCTTCACCTTATAGCCGGCGCCCCAGGTATTGCCTACGTGGGTGTCGGAGATAACGGCAAAGGAAAGGCGCGCCTCCTGCCTGACGGTGATAATCAGGGGACGGAAGTCCTTGCTGGTGATGGTCAGGGTAGTAGTGCGGGACTCCTCTCCACTGTTGGCTGTCGGCATCAGGGTCAGTTTCCCATCCATGAATGAAGCCCTTAACCACATGGCATTGCTCTTGACGGTAACGTCCTGATTGGTCTCTACCTGAATCTGTTTGGGAGTCATGGTAAAGGGCAGGGTAATAACACCGTCCTTGATTTCGTCGGCCTTGAAGGTGGCTGCACCCGGGGTGGCCAGTGAACTTACAATATAGTTTTGGGCCTTAGTTGTTGTCAGGCAGAAAGTTGCCACAGCCAGTAACATAAGTATGTTTTTTCTCATCGTATGCGGGATTTATGCTATTAAGGGATATAGACTTTAACTGTTTTCTCTCCGGTTTTTACCATATAGACGCCTGTGCTCAGACGTGTGGTGCGGGGCATCTCCTCGCCCTGGGCATTGAACAGCTGCCACTTGGTGCCGCCTTTTACGCTGATGCGCCTGTTGGCTATACGGATAATGGTGCGGCTGCCGCCTTGCGTGCCGATGCCGGTGGCTGATTCCACCTCCACGGGCAGGAACTTCCATCCTATGTGGGAGGTAGCCAGGTTTTCCTGAGGATAGGATACCGGCAGCGCATACATGTCTGCTACGGCCAGACAGCGGTTAATGCCGTCGTCTTCCTCGCTCTCTAACTTGAATACGTACTCTCCCAGGGAGGTTACCTGAAATCCGGCTGATGTGCCGGCTGGCATAATCAGTGTGGCATTGCAGTTGTCCATCTCTAAGGATACGCCGTCCAGCTCCTGTCCGCTGGCTCTGTTTCTGAGGATAACCTTGCCGTCATTTCCTGCTATCAGTTTCCACTGGCTCTTGAAGTCGGCTTCCTCCGTAGGGAGCATTTGGACGGGAATGAATTCGTCTTCCTCGCTGTAGTCTGTCACAGCATAGGCCTCCAGTCCGGGAAGTGCGCTGCAGATGCGGTACCAGTACACATCCTCATTGTTACTCAGGTGAAGTTCCGGGTCGAATTCCTGGGCAGCAGCCATCTGTGACAATAGCATACAGCTACCCCACAATACACCCATGATAGTCTGTTGTTTCATAGTGTTTGAGTGTTGTTTTCAGATTTAAGTTGACAATTCCGGATGCAAAATTACAAAAAGATTTTGTTCTGCAATGTTTTTCAATTATTTTTTTCCTTGGGCTGAATGATTTTTCTCAGTAACGTCCACCCTGCCAGGTAAGCCAGTGTGGCTCCTGTGGTATTTGCCAGCAGATCCAGCCATTCCCCGCTACGGCAGTCGGTCAGATATTCCTGCATCAGTTCCAGCAGCCCGCTCATGATAACGGGACAAAGGTATCCGTACCCAGTTATCCTGCGTGCATTGACCGTCTTGTGGGACCGCAGGTACTCATACCAGATGACCAGGCAGAATCCGCCGTACATTACCATGTGCGTCCATTTGTCCATGAACGGAACGTTTTCGGCCTGCGGTATTTCCGGGATGGGGAATAGGGACAGGCAGATGATCACACAGGCGGTAAACACGGCTAACGGGTATTTGCGGATGTAGTTTCTTTCCATTTTGTAAGTAAACATGGGGTTTTTATTGCAAAATTACAAAAATCTTCATAATTTTGCGCAGTTTTTGTCGTTAGTTTTCAGCATTTTACAATATAACATGGAAAAAAGAGGCAGTTTTGGCAGCAAACTGGGTGTGGTCCTGGCTTCGGCAGGAAGTGCCGTAGGTCTGGGCAATATCTGGCGTTTCCCTACTGAGGTGGGGCAGAACGGCGGAGCGGCTTTCATATTGGTGTATATTGCCTTTGTGCTGTTTCTGGCTTTGCCTGTGATGGTCAGCGAGTTCGTCATAGGACGTTCCTCCGGCAGCAACATTGTACATGCCTTCCGTAAGCTGGCCCCTGCCAGATGGTGGATGATAATAGGCTTTCTGGGTGTGCTGGGCGGAGTTCTGGTGCTGTCTTTCTATGCTGTAGTAGCCGGTTGGACGCTTAAATACATGGTTGACGCGCTGGCGAACCATATCAGTGGCGATAGCCCGGAGAGGACGTTTGACAGTTTCGTCTCAGACCCTTTCAGCCCTGTCCTCTATATGGCGTTGTTCCTGCTGCTGACCCATCTGGTGGTAATACGTGGCATACGGGGCGGTATCGAGAAATACTCCAAACTGATGATGCCCATGCTGCTGATTATTATCATGGTGCTGGTAGGATGCTCCCTAAGCATGCCGGGATCCGGTGAGGGCGTACTGTTCCTGTTACAACCGGACTTCAGTAAGGTTACACCCCATGTTGTGCTGAGTGCTATGGGTCAGGCCTTCTTCTCACTGAGCGTAGGTATCGGCTGCTTGGCTACCTATGCGTCTTATTTCAATAAGGATATGAATCTGGCAGGTTCGGCTGCCAGCGTCTGTGCCATAGACACCATGGTGGCCATTTTAAGCGGATTCATTATTTTCCCTGCCGTATTCAGTGTGGATGGCGTGCAGGCCGATGCCGGCGCCGGGCTGGTGTTCATTACCCTGCCGCATGTGTTCAACAGCGCCTTCGCACAGATGCCTGTGTTGGGATATGTGTTCTCTTCCCTGTTTTATCTGTTGCTGCTTCTCGCTGCCCTTACCAGCAGTATCTCCATGCATGAGATCTGTACGGCCTTCGTAAGCGAGCATTATTCGCTGACACGCAGAAGGGCTGCCACGTTGGTGACATTCGTTTATCTGGTGCTGGGAACAGCCTGCTCTCTCTCCTTCGGCCCCTGGCGTGACTACACGCTGGCCGGGATGACGGTCTTCGGCTGGTTTGACTTCATAACCGCCATGTTCATCATGCCCCTGGGCGGTATATTCATTTCATTGCTGGCCGGCTGGTTCCTGGAGGATAAACTGCTTTCGGATGAGCTGACCAATGGAGGAACACTGAAGATCAGAGGCCTGCAGGGGCTGATTTTCCTGATAAAATGGGTAGCACCTATCGGCGTGGGAATGGTTTTCCTGAATGAAATGGCTAAACTGGTTAATCAAGGATGAAAGAAATGGAAAAAAGAGTTAATTTCACCAGTAAGCTGGGAGTTGTCCTGGCAGCCGCCGGCAGTGCTGTAGGCCTGGGTAATGTATGGCGTTTCCCTACAGAGGTAGGTAATAACGGCGGTGCAGCCTTTATCCTGATATATCTGTTGTGTGTGTTAGGTGTGGGAGTCCCCGTAATGATGAGCGAATTTCTGATAGGCCGTCATACCCATGCCAATACTATTTCCGCGTTCTCTAAGCTGGCACCCGGCAAATGGTGGCGGATCGAGGGTGTGGCCGGGGTTTTTGTGGCATTCCTGATACTTTCATACTATACGGTTATCAGCGGATGGACACTCTACTATCTGATTCAGTCCCTCAGGGGAGCCTTGCTGTCCAGCCAGGACTACTCGGCCTATTTTAATACTTTTGTCTCAGACCCCTATATACCTATTATATATGCAACTGTCTTCATGCTGATGACGCACCTGGTGATTGGACGTGGTGTACAGTCGGGTATCGAGCGTTTCTCCAAAGTTATGATGCCCATGCTGTTACTGATCATCGGAATCCTGGTGGTCTGCTCCTTCGGTATGCCTGGTGCGGGACCCGGCTTGCGTTTCCTGCTGAAACCTGATTTCAGTAAGGTGACTGCCAGTGTGGTACTCAGTGCCATGGGGCAGGCATTCTTCTCGTTGAGCCTGGCAATGGGATGCCTGTGCACCTATGCTTCCTATTTCACCTCTGACACCAAATTGGTGAAGACAGCTTTCAGCGTCTGTTCCATTGATACCTTTGTGGCTGTGCTGAGCGGCTTTATTATCTTTCCTGCTGTATTCAGCGTTCCCAATGTAAATCCGGATGAAGGCCCCGGTCTGGTGTTCGTAACCTTACCCAACGTCTTTAACATTGCCTTTCATAACGTTCCTGTGTTGGGCTATGCCTTCTCTGGTATGTTCTATTTGCTGCTTCTTCTGGCCGCCCTGACAAGTGCCATCTCCCTGCACGAGTCGGTTACAGCTTATGTGATAGAGTCTATGGGGATTCCCCGTAAGAAGGCTTCTGCCATGGTATCATGCAGCTGTATGGCTCTGGGTGTGCTGTGCAGTCTCTCGTTCGGTCTGCTGAGCGACGTTACTGTTTTCGGCCTGACATTCTTCGGGCTTTTCGATTTCTGCGCTTCCAAGATTATCATGCCTGCGGGCGGACTTGTCATCTGTCTTTTCGTGGGGTGGTATCTGGACAGGAAACTTGTCTATAATGAACTGACCAACGGTGGAACCGTGCCGTTCCGCCTGTTCCGTCTGTACGTGTTCCTTGTCAGATACGTAGTGCCCATTGCCATCTTGCTCATCTTTATCAATGAACTGTTAGGATGAGCCGTCTGCCTGTTCTCTCCCGTTCGGCCCGTAGGGGACTTCTCCTGTTGGAGTGGCTGCTTATCATTATTGTCTTAGGTGTATGTGTCTTTTCATGGCATCAGCCTGGGGATGATACTGTCCGGAAGAAGGAAAAGATTTCCCGGACCAGGGACAGGCACTCCTCAACGGAAACTTATGCAGTGGCAGAAGAGAGGGCTGAGACTTTCCCCTTTGATCCCAATACCGCTGACAGTACGGCCCTCTTACGGCTTGGTCTGGCTCCCTGGCAGGTCAGGGCCATCTATAAATACCGGGCCAGACATGGCAGATACCATACTCCCGAGGATTTTAAGCGTCTGCCAGGTATGACGTATGAATTATGGGAACGTCTGGGCCCTTATGTAAGGATTGCCCGCCGGTTCCGCTATATAGATGAGGCTGAGAAGCGGTCCTCCTATTCACCCAAGTGTGAGACGACAGAGACGGCTGAGGATATCCGGCCGGCAGACTCCGTTCCGGCTCGTCCTGCTAAATATGAATCTCTTACCGTGGTAGATATCAATGCGGCCGACAGCGCAGAGCTGATGCGTATCCCCGGCATCGGTGAATACCGGTCCGGAAAGATAGTGGAGTACCGTCGCAAATTGGGCGGGTTTACCAATGCCATGCAAGTGATGGAAGCCTGCCAGATGCCTGACGGAATCCTGCAGTGGGTAAAGGTAAATGCTGATGCGCCAGTCAGGAAGGTAAATGTAAACAAACTGTCCCTGCAACGGCTGATGAACCATCCCTATATCACCTTCTACCAGGCTCGTGCCGTGGTGGAATACCGTAAGGCACATGGTGATATAAAAAGCATTGATGAATTAAAGGGGCTGGAGGGCTTTACCCCTCTGAAAATAGAAAAACTCCAGCCTTATCTGGAGTTTTGATTCTGTTTGTGTGGTGCCACCAGGAATCGAACCGGGGACACAAGGATTTTCAGTCCTTTGCTCTACCAACTGAGCTATGGCACCTTGCCTTTCCTAAGAAAGCGAGTGCAAAGATAGCGAATTTAGTCCAAACCACCAAGTAATTCCATGAAAAAACTCAGTAAACCATAAACGGTAAACAGTAAACGGTAAACCATTCCCTCCCTCGGGAGGGTTAGGGAGGGGTCTCTAACCTCTCACCTCTAACCACTAACCACTAACCCCTCACTTCATACTCCACCCTTGCGCTTTCAGCTCAAATTCGCTGCCGTCCCGGCAGATAAGCATCTTGCCCAGGTTCTCCTTGGTGATATATCCTATTACCCTCACGTCCTCAATCTTCTCTATGGCATCCTTGTCAGTAAGCGGAACGGTAAAGAGCAGCTCATAGTCCTCGCCGCCATTCAGGGCACAGGTGGTAACGTTCATATTCAATTCCTCAGCCATAGCCGCAGTTTGGTAATCCAGAGGGATGCGCTCCTCATACACACGGCAGCCCACCTTGCTTTGTGAGCAGATGTGCATCAGCTCGCTGGACAGCCCGTCGCTGATGTCCATCATGCTGGTGGGGTGAATGCCGGCCTTAGCCAGAGCCTCAACAATGTCCCTGCGTGCTTCCGGCTTCAGTTGTCTTTCCAACAGGTATTCATGGCCCGAGAAGTCCGGCTGGAACTCATCTTTAATATTCTGATTATTTGATTTTGAATTTTGGATTTGCGAATCATACACCGCCTTTTCACGCTCCAGCAGTTGCAGTCCCATGTAGGAGGCACCCAGGTTTCCGCTTACGCAAATCAGGTCCGTCTCCTTGGCACCGTTCCGATAGACAATGTCGGCAGGCATTGCCTCGCCGATGGCAGTTATGCTGATGGCCAGCCCGGTCAGGCTGCTGGTGGTATCCCCGCCTACTATGTCAACGTGATGTTTTTCGCAGGCCAGTCTCATGCCTGCATATAGTTCTTCTATGTCTTCTACGGTAAACTTCTTGCTTATGGCCAGGCTTACCGTTATCTGACGCGGTGTGGCGTTCATGGCATAGATGTCACTCAGGTTCACCATTACCGCCTTATAGCCTAAATGCTTCAGGGGAACGTACATCAGATCAAAGTGTACACCCTCCATCAGCAGGTCAGTTGTTACCAGTGTCTGTGTGCCTTCTGTAGGTTTCAGTACAGCACAGTCGTCTCCTACACTCTTCAGGGTGCTGGGACTCTCGTTATTCAAATTCTCGGTGAGTCGCCGTATCAGCCCGAACTCTCCCAATTCAGCTATTTCCAATTATAAATAGTTTATAGTTTAATGTTTAATGTTTATAGTCAGTTTAGAGTTTAAAGACTATAGAATATCGTGGTGGCAAATAGGATTCTTCATTCCTCGCTCTACGAGCGCCTAATCATTTCCTCCATTAGGGCGGCCATTTTGGGTTGTGCCTCGTTGGCGGCCTTCTGAACATCCTCGTGGGTGACTTTCACAATCTTGCCGTTTACGCCTAAGTCTGTGATGATGCTGATACCGAAGCAGCGTATGCCGCAATGGTGGGCTACGATTACCTCGGGTACTGTACTCATACCTACAGCATCTGCGCCCCAATGGGCAAACATACGGTATTCGGCAGGAGTCTCGTAGGTGGGACCCTGTGTTGCCAGATATACACCATGCTTAACCTTTATCTTCAGTTCAGCCGCAATGTTGTCCGCCAGTTCTATCAGTTCGGTCTCATAAGCCTCACCCATATCGGGGAAACGCGGTCCCGTAGGAATGTTGGGGCCGTGCAGCGGGTTCTCGGGCATGTAGTTGATATGGTCCGTAATAATCATCACATCCCCGATGCGGAAGCTGGGATTGGTACCCCCGGCAGCATTGCTGACGAACAGCGTCTTGATGCCCAGTTCATACATTACCCTGATGGGGAATGTCACTTCCTGCATGCTATAGCCTTCGTAATAGTGGAAGCGGCCGTCCATGGCCATGATGTCCTTGCCGCCTAACTTCCCGAAAATAAGCTGTCCGCTATGACCTTCTACGGTCGATACGGGGAAGTTGGGGATGGAGCTATAGGGGATACACAACGTTTTCTCTATCTTTTCTGACAGACGTCCTAAACCGGTTCCCAGGATAATGGCTATCTGGGGCTTATTGGGCATTTTCTCCTTAATCCATGCCGCTGTTTCAAGAATTTTTGTGTACATAGTCTATGATTTGTTCTTTAAAGGTGGTTTCTTTTTCTTTCAGAATCTCAATCTCTATGGGGAACACGAACATGTTTTCACGAACCGTGGTGCTTAAACCCTTCAGATGTTTCAGCCGGGGAGCATCTTTCTCCGTTGTGACTATTATCATCGGCTTGGGCATCTTCTGCGCCGCCTCGTTAATCTCCTTTATGTCCTGTTGTGTGAAGTAGTGATGGTCAGCGTAGGAGAGGGGGGTAACGTACTGCGCAAATTTTCTCATATCCTGCTCCATCTGCTGCGGATTGCCGATACCGGTTACCAGCAGCACATGCATATTGTCCTTACGGAGCTGCTCCAGAGGCATTTCTCCTTCAGCAAACAGTTTCTGCAGATTCCCGTACTTGAAGGTGCTGTAGTAAAGCGTCTGGAAGGGCTTCAGATGCAGGGCCTGTTTTACCACACGATAGCCGATAGGGGGCAGATTGCGCGGACATTTGGTCACGATTACCATGTTGGCCCTGACCTTGTTGGATACCCGTTCCCTAAGCCGGCCTGCCGGCAGCAGCTGATCCTCCGTTATCATACGGTGGTAGTCAATCAGCAGAATGTTCATGCCCGGAGTAACATAGCGGTGCTGATAGGCATCGTCCAGCAGGATTACCTGCACATCACGCGTTTCCTGGTCTGCCATCAGCCTCTCTATGCCGTGTCTGCGGCTATTATCCACAGCCACATATACGTGCGGGAACTTCTCCTTAATCTGCCAGGGCTCATCACCGATTTTTTCCATCGGCGTATCCTTCCGGGCCAGTACATAGCCGCTGCTGCGCCTCTTGTACCCTCTGCTTAGCACAGCAACCTTGTAGTCCTTTGACAACAGGCGGATAAGATATTCTATGTGAGGAGTCTTCCCCGTTCCGCCCGCAGTTATGTTGCCGACACTGATGATGGGGATATCGTAAGTCCTGGACGGAAGTATTCCTATATTAAAGAGCATATTACGTGCATCCGAGCCTATGCCGTAAAGCCAGCTCAGGGGCAGTAACCACTCGTTAATCTTAATCAGGTTTCCTTCCATCTCTAATCTCTAATCAATAACCAATCTCTCTACCCTCATGTTTAGCTCCCTCTCTCTGGGAGAGGGCGGGGGGAGAGGCTTTTAATCTATCTGATATTCGGGTCAAACGGGATTCTGGCCTGAACGGGGTTCTGGTTCCTGATGTTGCGAATCAGACTGAAGGCACTGTAGTATTCACCCAATACGGCACGCATCTGGCTCTCCATGTAGTCATCACTGCTCTTGTCCAGGATACCTGCATACCAGGGCTCTGTATCGGGGTACTTCCCTATGGTATATTTCTCCACCTTGGCCAGTTTGGCAGCAGCCTTAATGGCATCCTCAATGTTACCCATCTTGTCCACCAGACCTAACTTCAGGGCCTGCTCGCCAGTCCATACACGTCCCTCGGCAATAGCCTTTACACTATCCTGGGCCATGCCTCTGCCATTAGCCACCCTGCCGGTGAACAGTTCATATCCTCTGTTCACGTAAGCCTGCATCAGGCGGCACTCAGCCTCGTTAAACGGACGTCCCATGCTGCCAAAGTCGCTCAGCGCATTGGTCTTAACCACGTCAAATGTCAGGCCCAGCTTCTGTGTGAGCAATTCACTTGCATCGGGAATCATACCGAAGATGCCAATGCTGCCGGTCAGCGTGGTAGGCTCAGCGTAAATCTTGTTGGCCCCGCAGCTGATGTAGTAACCGCCGCTGGCAGCCATACCGCCCATGCTGACTACCACGGGCTTCTTGGCCTTCAGCATCTCCACCTCGTGCCAGATCTGCTCGCTGGCGTATGCCGAGCCACCAGGGCTGTTCACGCGGATAACTACGGCCTTCACGTCATCATCCTTAGCCAGTTCCTGCAAATCCAGGGTCATCTCCTTGGCTGTAATGCAGTGTTCCTTATTGAAACCGCCGGTGCGGTCATCCACAATCTCACCGTATGCATAGTAAACGGCAATCTCCTCGTTAACCTTCTCGTTCAGATTCTCAGCGTTGGCAACATCGCTCAGCGTGGCAAACGTCAGCTTGTCATCATCCTCCAGCTCCATGCGCTTCTTCAGTTCCTCCTTCACCTCGCTCTTGTAGCATAGTTTATCTACCAGTTTAGCCTTGACAAAGTTCTTGGTTTCTGAAAGGGGACTCAGACTGTCAGCCAGGCCGTTCAGTGTCTCCACCGTCATCTTCCTGCTCTTGGCAACATCCTTCAGCATATTTCCCCAGATGCTTCCTAAGAAACTGGTCACCTGCTCACGGTTGGCATCGCTCATCTTATCGCAGATGAAAGGCTCTACGGCACTCTTATAAGTTCCCACCTTGAAGACCTGCATCTTCACACCCACCTTTTCCAGCAGGCCCTTAAAGAAGATGGGCTGGCTGGACATACCGCTCCAGTCAAGCATACCTTCAGGGTTCAGGTAAACCTTATCGGCTGTTGAACACAGGTAGTAAGAGCCTCTGGTGTATTGGTCGGCATAGGAGATAATCCACTTGCCGCTCTTCTTGAATTCTACAAGTCCCTGGCGCAGTTCCTGCAATTCGGCGGGAGAAGCCGCCAGAATGCCACCCTCCAGATAGATGCCCTTTACATCATCGTTCTTGGCAGCCTTCTTCAGTGCCTCCAATGCCTCATCCAGGGCTATCTGCTGAATCTCCTCGCCACCCAGCATGGCCAAGGGGTTCTGATCCTCGCCCCTCTCGGTAACAGTCCCCTGCAACTTAATACGCAGGATGGAATTCTCCTTAACGGGATTGCTCATGTTCTCGCTGGCAATCATGCCGGCCATTGATACTATACAGATAATGGTCATGATAATGCTTGTAAGTACCACGCCCACGATTGTCGCTAATACATACTTAAAAAAATCTTTCATATTTTCCAGTGTTTAAATTTGTATATTTTCAAACAAAAGTAAAGTTTCTTTTCCTTTGTGCCAAATTTTTCCCGTTTTTTTTGCCGGTTCCATCAGAAAACCGTATTTTTGGACAGGAATTAAACAAAATAAAGAACCCGCACTCTGTTTTTCGGTTTGTGGTTTTAACTGGCAATGAGGTACGGAGGAAAACGTCATATCGGCATATTCGCAATCATTCTTTTATTAGTTGGTGCTTATCTCTTTTTTAGCAGAGACAGACATCAAAAGGAATTGAGTGATTATAACCGTTATGAATTGGGCGTTTTGGGCGATTTGATTGAGAAAAGGCAATTTTTCGTTGATAGCCTGAAGCATCAGATGGACTCTGTTATGTTGCAACTCCACAAGAGTACGTATTATGATTTTTATTTCAGGTATTATACTAACAGACGCATGCTACAGAAGGCACAGATGTTCTCTTATGACTATGCCAGCGAGTTCTCACGGAAAATGCGCATTCTCTCTGACCAGATCAATGATGGTAACCTAAAGGCCGAATCACGCATCCTTTCCAGTTTTAGTATGGCTCAGGCATGTCTGTTTGTCGAAGCGTTAGATATGTTGAAGTCGGTCAATCTTGATTTTCCTGAGCTGAACGACAGTATTCAGGCCCTGTATTATTTCTATTATGGTATAGTCTATCAACGGCTGGCAGTATATGTGAACGATTCTGTCAATGCCAATAAATACAATAACATCGGCAAGGAAATGTTTCTCAAATGCTTGGATTATTCCGACAATCAGGGAATGAACAACTTTGCATTGGGCCGGATCTATGGCCGTCAAGGTAAGTTTGATGTCGCACAAGGGTATTTTGAGAAAGCACTGAATCACATTCCCAAGGAAGATAATATCCTGTTCACCCTGGCCAATGCCTCGTTGGGTAAGTGTTTCAAGCATCAGGGTAAGTTTGAACAGGCTACCCGATATTACATTGAAGCCACCAAGAATGATATCCTGAATGCGCAAAACTCTTCTATCGCTATCATAGACCTGACAGAACATCTGTTTAAACAGTATCATCAGACCCGTGATGTGAGCCGATATGTTAATATTGCCATACAGAATGGTGAATTCTATGGTATGCGCTCACAGATAACGCACATAGATAAGATTATTCCCGATATTACGAAGGAAAAGGAAAGGCAAAACCGTATTAAGAACCTTTTCTTTGCCGCTTTGTTTGTTTTATTTCTAATTTATATTGTACATATTCTGTTCTGCTATGAGAGGAACAGAAGGCTGTTGAGGGGCTATCATGTAATGGATAAGAAGGTAAGGGAGGAGAACGACCTTCTCAGAGAACAGAACGAGAGTCTTTCCCGTACGGGCATGTTGCTGCGTGATTCCAATAAGCTGAAGGATGCTTATTTGGGTAAACTTCTGGAATCGAATAGCGAGCTTACAAATATGTTTGAGGAGTTTGCTATGAAAGTTGAGCAGAAACTGAAGAAAACCCAATATGATCAGGTTTTGAAAGCTACCAGGGATATGCAGAAGAATTTCAGCAAGAAGGAACAGTTGGAACGGTTTGATGAGCTGTTTCTCTCTATGTTCCCTACTTTTATTGTTGATTTCAATGCCTTGCTGCAACCTGAATACAGAAAACAAGAAGGGGAAGCTTTGCTAACCCCGTCAATGCGGATCTTTGCCCTAATCCGGCTGGGAATAACCAACAACCAACAGATCGCAAAGGTTCTGAACTACTCCTATAACACCATACTGAATTATCGGGTGCGTTTACGCGCGGCCTCCATCAATCCTGATACATTTGAGCAAGATGTGATGAGAATCGGGTTGTAAAGTCTCCTAGGAAGCCCTTCTTACTACCTATATTTTATATATATAAATCCAATAAAATCCATTGGCATTTAATTGTGTATATTGCAGATATTAAGTAATATATGCTTTTTGCGCGTTATATTCTGAGTATATATTTTCTATAGTGTTATCTTCTAATGTGATTTAATCATAATTTTGCAGTCGAAAACTTAAACAAAAACTTAACTGATTATTCACATGAAACGAAAACTTTTCTTTTTGGTACAAGCATTCATTGCTTCCTTTATGATGGCTGTCTATGCACAGTCGTTCAGTGCGGATAAAGTTTATACTATTGTCTGCAAGCCTGATTTCAATACGTTTATGCAGGACAACCGAACAGGCATATTGCTTCTTGGCCCTGAGTCCGCGGGTACATTGTGGTGTTTTGAGCCAACAGAGAATGCTGACTGTTATTATGTGAGGAATGTCCTGACAGGCAACTATATCCAGGCTTGTCCCAATTCGGAAGCCGCTGCCACTATGGGAACAACTCCAGTAGAGTATTATGTCAAAGGTGACGCTTCTGGCGGTCAAGCCGGCGAGCATTTCTTCCGCCTGACCTCTACTGACCGTACTCCCTGTGATTTTAGTGCCGGAACAATCGGTTTGAACCGTGCTGGTGATAATACTAAAGTTCAGGGCTATGCATCTGTTGCCGGTGCAAACCAGTGGTCTGTATGGAGGATCCTTGAGGTGCCAAGTGCGAAGAAGTCTTCCCTCACCAGTCCTTATGTGGGGTCTGAAGTACAGGAAGGTACTGTGTATTTATATAATGTGGAAAGCGGCATGTGGCTGCAGAACAACAATAGGGCTAATCCGGAACTGACAGCTCAATACTGGACAACACGTGCCGAACTTGGTGAAAACGGACTTGATCTGAAACTGATAGCTATGGGAGACGATGGCTATCAGATTGATCCGAACTACTCAAACAATCATTCCATTAATGATTACAATCTCTATATGGATACCACCAAGCCCATCACCTCATGGAAGTTTATCCCCAAGAACATGGCTGGCATCACCAATGCATATTCTATAGTGGCCGAGAAAGCTACCCTAGGTTCTGACGTCAACGGCTATCTGCGTGGTGCTGACTTAGGTGCCACCACTTGGCAGGTCGTCACTCGCGATGAGCGCATCCGGTATGCTCAGGAAAATGCCTCTGCCATCAATCCTGTCGATATGACATTCCTTGTGAACAATCCCGACCTGTCCAACAATAATTTGCGTGAGTCCTGGAAGGTTACCCGTGACGGCGGTTACGAGCAGTGGAATAATTTTACCCAATACAACCGCCATTGCCAGGTGCAAGGTGCCAACAGTGTTGACATTCAGCAGGCCGGGATAGCTGTTCCTAATGGTGTTTATCAGGTCCGTTTTACAGCGTTTTATGCTCCTGCAGCCTTAGGTGTCAGCAACATTGATGACTACAATGCATATAAGACAGACGGTGCGGCAACAGTATTTGCGGTGGGATATGCTAACGGAGAGTCCGTTAAGATTCCTTCTGTCTATTCAGAAGAGGGTACCTCAAGTGTTGCCAATGTACATCAGAAACAGGTGGGCAGCTATTACTTCCCCGGTAGTCCCGAACAGGCAAACGGTTCATTTGCTATAGGCAAATATCAGTCTGAATTGCTCACAGTGACCGTTACCGACGGCACACTGACCTTGGGTGTCAGATCAATAGAAGGCTGTCCCAGTTCAGCCTGGATTGGCTTGAGTAATGTAAAGTTGTACTATATCGGTGATGCTTCTGCCGAGAATACGGCCGATGTCACCATTTCCGATGCCGGCTATGCTACATTTGTCGCTCCCGGTTATATTGATGAGCTTCCTGAAGGCGTAACAGCTTATGCTGCTCGTGTTACTGAAGGCTATGTTCATCTGGAGCCTACAACTGCCATTCCCGAGGGAGCTGCCGTAGTATTGAAGGCCGAAGAGGGTATCTATAAAATGCCAATAAATCCCACTCCTGCTGACCTCGCTCTTGTAAATGATTTGAAGGCTGCTACCGTTGATGTTACTGCTGACGGTACTCAGTACATTCTGGCTAAGCAGGATGCTGTCGTAGGCTTCTACAAGGCTGTTTCCGGAAGCACCATTGCTGCTGGCAAGGGTTACCTGGTAATCCCAAGTCAGGCAGGCGTGAAGGCATTCTATCCCTTTACAGAAGAAGAAACCGCTATTAAGAGCCTTACCCCAGCCCTCTCTGAAGGCGAGGGAGAAGCTTACAACCTGGCTGGTCAGCGCGTAAGCAAATTGCAGAAGGGTATCAATATCGTGAACGGTAAGAAGATTCTCTTCTAGCATGCAACAACTTGACCTCAAAATAAAAATACCAACCAATGACCCAAACCCTCAATAGTCACCTTTTCCCTCATCATTGGGGGAAAGGATGGGAGGGAGACTCAATATGAGATACATTAAACCAAATTTACAAGTAGAAATGGCTCAGGCATCTCAGATGCTGGCAGAGAGTCTGGTAATCAATGGAAACACCACGGTAGATGGTGGTGATGCGTTAACAAAGGAGGCCGATTGGGCCATCTGGGGCAACGACGATGACCCCGAAGAATAGAATTAACCTATTTGATTATTTTATTATCCTATGAAGGCGAGAAAGATATTGATGTCATCAGCGGCACTGCTACCTGTAATAGGTGCGGCACAGTCAGACAGACCTAACATCATCATTCTGAACATTGATGATATGGGCTATTCTGACCCCTCTTGCTTTGGTGGTGACTATGTCAATACTGCCAATATAGACCAACTGGCTAATGAAGGACTGAGCCTGACACAGTTTTATACATCATGTCCCATCAGTTCACCATCGCGTGTTGGCCTGACTACAGGTATGTACCCAACGCGCTGGGGCATCAACACTTTCTTGCAAGAACGAGTAAACAATGCCAAGAACGAGCAGAACGACTTCCTGAGCGACAAGGCCCCTTCCATGGCCCGAGCCCTGAAGGCAAGTGGTTATGCTACAGGACACTTCGGCAAATGGCACATGGGAGGTGGTCGCGACGTGAAAAATGCACCTTCCATTACGAATTATGGCTTTGATGAGTACGCTTCTACTTGGGAAAGTCCTGATCCAGACCCCAAACTGACATCCACTAACTGGATATGGGCTGCAACGGACGAAATCAAGCGTTGGAACCGTACAGCTTATTTCGTTGACAAGACGCTGGATTTCCTTTCACGTCATAAGGATCAGCCTTGTTTTGTCAGCCTGTGGCCTGATGATGTTCACACGCCATGGGTTTATGAAGGAGACGATGCGTCACAGCGTCAGTCCTCTCATTCGCTATCCATCGTATTGGCAGAACTCGATCGCCAGATCGGGCGTTTCATGCAGGGGCTTAAGGATTTGGGCATTGACCAGAATACCATTGTAATCTTTACGGGTGACAATGGTCCTGCTCCTGATTTTGACGGCCATCGTACCAATGACTTCCGTGGTCAGAAAGGTACACTCTACGAAGGTGGTATTAGAATGCCTTTCATCATCCGATGGCCTAACCATATTCCTGTAGGTGTAAAGAATGACAAGTCTGTTGTCTGCATGGTTGACCTCTTTCCGTCTCTTTGTAAGATAGCAGGAGCTGAGATTCCTACCAACTACCCGCTTGACGGTATAGATATGAGTGATGTTATTACCGGGCAGTCTGATAGGGAGCGCACCACACCGCTCTTCTGGGAGTTCGGTAAGACAAAGGCCGACAGGGTGAGTCCCCATATCGCAGTCAGGGAGGGCGAGTGGAAGCTGCTGGTCAATGCAGACGGTTCCAGGACTGAACTTTACAATATGACCACCGACTTCAACGAGAAGCATAATGTGGCATCTGCCAATCCTGCCATCACCGAGCGTCTGAAGAAAGCTGCTATAGATTGGTTCAATGAGGCCTATCGCGAGTATGCCGACAACATCATCTATGTAGCTCCGGACGGTGATGAGACTGCAGACGGAACATCCTGGACTCAGGCAACGACGCTGAACCATGCCGTGGAACTGGCAAAAACAGAGTCTGGTGCACAAGTATGGATGAAACAGGGAACCTACAATGTAACTTCGTCTGTTATTTCTGACAACGCTGCGTTCTATGGAGGTTTCAATGGTACTGAAAAGAAACTGGCGGAACGTGACTGGAAGAGCAACCTGACCATCATAGACGGTGGTGATATGGTAAGTCCTTTCCGTAACAGCCTTAACACAAGCGTCAGCACCGTGCTCGACGGATTAATCATACAGAACGGCATCAACCAGGCAGGAGCCAACGGTAACGGCAACGGTGGTGGTGCTATCCTTAATGACGGGGCAGTTGTACGTAATTGTATCTTTACAGGCAACCGTACCCAGAACAGCAAGAATGGAGCCGCCATTCATTGTCATACAGGACAGTTGCGTATAGTGAACAGCCTTTTCTACGGCAATACCTCATCAGGTAACGGCGGTGCCATCCAGGTGGGTGGCGGTGTCACCGCAACGGTCGTAAACTGTACCTTCTGCGACAATCAGGCAAGCGGTCCCGGTGGTGCTTTCGGATTAGGAAACGAGGGGTCCAACCTGAATGTGTATAACAGCATTGCCTGGCACAATACCGGTGCCGGCGGCTATAGCAGTTTAGGACAGAATACCAATGTCAACGGTGGTGGAAAGGTTATCTCGCAATACTCGGCTATCGAGAGCCAGAGCACCAAGCTTACCGATGGCGACGATATTAATCACATGGCACTCTCCGAGAGTGTCAGTCCCATGTTTGCAGAGGGCGAATACAGACTTCAGGAAAGTTCACCCTGCATAGACGCAGGTAACGTCAATCTGGCATCGAACATAGAGTATGACCTGGACATGCAGCGCCGTTTCTCGGGAGCTCAGATTGACATGGGTGCCTACGAATTTGACAATGGTGAACCAATAACCAGTAATTCAGTCATTCATGTAACACCTGATGGCGATGACACTATGGATGGCACAACATGGGATAAAGCAACCAGCCTGCAGCATGCCCTGACACTGGCGGACACCTATACAGACAAGGCCGCTTTGTGGATGAAAGAGGGTACCTACATCGTTACAACACCCATCCACCCTGATAAAATGGAAATCTATGGTGGCTTCAGCGGTAATGAGCTGACAATAGAGGAGCGCAATTTCTCAGAACATCCCACCATTATAGACGGAGACGGAAAGATATCTCCCATCCGGAACAGTAACCTTGACATCAATGTCGTGACATTGCTTGATGGACTGATCATTCAAAACGGAATCAATCATGCCGGAGCTAACGGGAACGGCAATGGGGGAGGCGCTATCCTGACTAATGGTGCCATTGTCAGAAATTGTGTTTTCCGTAACAATCGTACGCAAAACGGAAAGAATGGAGCTGCTATCCATTGTCATCTTGGACAAATCAGCATCGAGAATTCGCTCTTTGTTAATAACACTTCTTCGGGTAATGGGGGCGCAATCCAAATAGGTGGCGGTGTAACGGCTACTGTGGTTAATTGTACCATCGCCAATAATGTGGCCTCTGGCCCCGGTGGCGCTTTCGGGTTAGGCACAGCCGCATCCAACCTGAATGTGTATAACAGCATAGCCTGGCATAATGTGGGAAGCGGTGCCTATAGCAGTTTCGGTCAAAATACGGATATCAATGGAGGCGGCACTGTTATCGCCCTTTCATCGGCCATAGAAAGCCAGAGTACGAAATTCACCGACGGGAATGACGAAAACCACATCTTCCTTACGCAGGAGAATACTCCTATGTTTACGGATGCGCCTGCTGTTGATGGCTATACAGACCTGAGCAACATAGAAGAAGCTAAATACCAATTACAGCAAGGCTCGCCTTGTATTGATACAGGCGATGACAACTATGCCGCCATCAGTCCCTATGACCTTGCGGGGGGTACGCGTCTTGCGGGCACTCATATTGACCGGGGGGCATACGAGTTTAAGGAAAGTGCCACGTCTGTTCATAATCCTACGTCCCATATTCATAATAAGGGAGCCGTACATATATATAATGTGTCAGGCCGGCCTTTGAGCAAGATGCGGAAAGGCATCAATATCGTTGATGACAGAAAGATTCTAAACAAATAAGATATTCATAAACTCATGAGAAGACTTTGCTTCCTTACTACTTTGCCTGCTATCGGGATTGCTGCGGGAATGGCCCGGCAGAAGCCCAACATTCTTGTGATCGTAGCCGACGATATGGCTCGTTGCGAGTTGGGGTGCTATGGCGGGCAGAACTTGCTGACGCCCAATATCGACCGGGTGGCCAGTGAGGGGATGATGATGACCAACAACTTTGCTTCCATGGCAATGAGCGCCCCCATCCGCGCATCCTTGTACACTGGGCTGTATCCCGCCCGTCACGGCTCTTATCAGAATCACAAGGCTACTTACCCCAAAACAAAAAGTGTGACTCATTACCTAACTGACCTTGGATATCGTGTAGGCAGAGCAGGAAAAGACCACCCTGTTAACCAGCCAAAGGTCTATGGCTTTGAGAAGATACCGGGGTTCGTGGTCGGCTGTACCGTTTCACATCCGGCAAAATCCACTCCTGAGGGCATTCTGGAGTTTATGCAACGTAGCAAGGAGGAACCTTTCTGCCTCTTTGTATGCAGCATCAACAGTCACATGCCGTGGGATGCCGGTGATGCCTCGGAGTTTGATCCGTCGAAGGTGGTATTGCCACCCAATTGTGTGGACAATACCAAGACGCGCAATGACTTCTGCAACTATCTGGCGGAGATTCGTCTTTTTGACGATGAGGTTGGTATGGTAATGAATGCCCTGAAGGAGTCAGGTGCCGATGAGAACACCATGGTAATAGTGCTAAGCGAACAAGGTCCGCAGATGCCTTTCGGCAAATGGACTTGCTACCGATACGGACAGTCGAGTGCCATGATTGTACGCTATCCGGGGAAAGTGGAGGCAGGAAGTGTCAGCGATGCTTTGGTACAATATGAAGACATCCTGCCCACTCTCATTGACTTGGCAGGAGGTCAAGTGGAGGGGTTGGACGGCATCAGTCAGCTTGATGTTTTCCTGGGTAAGGAGACCGACAAGCGCCAATGGGTTTACGGCATGCACAACAATAACCCCGAGGGGCCTGTCTATCCTATCCGTAGTATTCAGGATAAACGTTACAAACTCATTGAGAACCTTCTTCCTGACAGCACCTATTACGAGAAGCATATGATGATGGAGGGTAACAATATGTGGCAGTCATGGATAACAACAGGCAAGACTGACACCTATGCCCAGTGGCTGGTTGACCGCTTCGTCATCCGACCGGCTATTGAGTTCTATGATCACGAAACAGATCCTTGGGAACTTCATAATTTGGCCGGTGATCCGCAGTACAGAGAGCGGATTGAGGTGATGGACCGAGAATTGCACCGGTGGATGGAGGAACAAGGCGACAGAGGTGTGCTGATGGACGGTCCCAATGCCGAAGATCCTGCGCTGAAGATTCCGCAGCCCGTTAGCAACTACGAAGAACTGAATGCCATACGTGAGGACTTGACCCAGAATTATTACTTGGCAAATGACATAGAGATACCTGAAGGCGTGGAATGGGTTCCTATCGGTGCCTCCAGTGCGGACGATACCGATCCGGTTCGTTTTTCCGGTATTCTGGACGGCAGAGGCCATGTTATAAAGGGTCTTACCATCAAAAATGCGAAGGCTTTCAAGGGCTTGTTCGGTCGCATGGACCACGGAACGGTCAGGAATCTGGAGTTGCGGGACGTGGATATCACGGGCAAAGCTCCTACTGGTGGTATTACGGGAGCCATGATAGGTGCATGTACCATTGAGCGTGTTGCCGTCACAGGCAAAATAACAAGCGATAGTGAAACAGGTGGGTTGGTAGGTCGGGTGGCCCGCGATGGCTCGCATACTGATTACAACGTGATACACGACTGTTATGTGAACGCAGACATTAAGGCCACCCGACTAAGTACCGCCA
>JAEEGF011079893.1_pt1 | contig 35511 bp, 27 predicted proteins | sample 9134171 | NCBI WGS metagenome assembly JAEEGF01 (sample SAMN16246542, study PRJNA631951) | gut metagenome | biome: gut microbiome; feature: rumen; material: AP-attached | host: Bos | place: Iran: Karaj | collected 2018-10
ACTTCATGACTTATCCTTGGTCTTTCTGGCCGCCCGTTGCATTCGCTTCCCTCCTGACCATCATCCTTTACCTGATGGGCCAGAGCCTTGCCGACGCTACGGACCCCAAGACTCATATGTAATAAGGAGGACAGGATCATGGAAAACAACGAAAACAGAAAAGTCCTTCTTTCCCTTAAGGATGTTGAAGTCAAGTTCAATGTTCGCGGACGTATCCTTACCGCTATCCGCCGCGTCTCCCTCGATATTTACGAGAATGAGTCCCTCGCGATAGTCGGCGAGTCCGGCTCCGGTAAATCCGTTCTTACGAAGACCTTTGCCGGTATGCTCGAGACCAACGGTTTCATTTCCAACGGTACCATCATATTCTCCGACGACGAGGTCTCCCAGACTTCCGTCAAGCTTACCTCCGGTAATCTTTCCGCTCTCAGGTCGTTCGAGAATATGCTCAACAAGAACTCCGTTCTTGAAAGGGGCGCCAAGGAATTCAACGCTATCGTTCAGAAAAAGAACGAGATCCATGCAGCTCAGTCCCTGAGTCAGGATGAGGAAGCAGACTTCGCCGCCAAGGAGAAGATGCTCCACGACACCATCGTCGACAAGAGGAACTATATCCAGACTCTTGACAGGCGCAACAGGGATGATGCTAAGGAGATCGAAGCGCTGGACGCCGAGATCGAAAAGCTCTCCAAGGAGAAGGATGCTCTTACCGCACAGGAGAAGAAGCTTATCGACTCCCGCAAGGTCGCTTACAACGCCGATACAAAGCGCAAGGAAGAAGATCAGCGTGAGCTCGCAAAGCTCGAGGCCGACCGCAAGAAGAAGATCGCCACTCCCGATAATCCCAACAATCCTTACGGTCTCTCCAATGAGGTCATCGAGAGGAATAAGCGCATCGCGAAGGAGCTCCTGCTCTCCACGGCGCGTTACCCCTCGATCGACAGGCTCAAGCATAAGAATAAGCTCAACAAGGCGTTCAAGGTCGCCATGAGCACCGGCGAGGATCTCAACGATCCCGAAGTGCTCAACAAGGTGTTCGACGCCGCGGTATTCCGCGTTGAGTATCGCTCTTTTGACGAAAAGACCAATACGCTCCACGGTTACGCTATCATCGACTGCGCAAAGGTCAAGTATGCCAAAGACTGGCAGAGGATCCGCGGCCGCCGTATCGCGACGGTATTCCAGGATCCTATGACCTCGCTGAACCCGGTCATCACGATCGGCAAGCAGATCATGATGGTCATCCTGAAGCACCAGAAGTGCTCCAAGGCGGAGGCAAAGCGTCGTACGATCGACATCATGGCGAAGGTCGGTATCCCCAATCCGGAAGAACGTTTCAACGATTATCCCTTTGAGTATTCCGGCGGTATGCGCCAGAGGATCGTTATAGCGATCGCGCTCTCCTGCCAGCCCAAGATCCTCATCTGCGACGAGCCTACTACTGCTCTTGACGTTACCATTCAGGCGCAGATCATCAGGCTCATCAAGGATCTGCAGCATGAGCTCGGTTACACCACGGTTTACATCACCCATGACCTTGGCGTTGTTGCCAACGTTGCGGAGCGCGTTGCCGTTCTGTATGCCGGTCAGATCGTTGAGCTCGGTACCGTAGAAGAGATATTCTACGATCCCCGCCATCCCTACACTTGGGCGCTTCTGTCATCGCTCCCGCAGCTCTGCGAGAAGGGTACGGATCTGTTCTCCATTCCCGGCACGCCGCCTTCCCTCTATAACAAGATCAAGGGCGACGCGTTCGCTCCCAGGAACAAGTATGCAATGGCTATCGATCTTGAGAAGGAACCCCCCATGTTCAAGATCACCGATACCCATTATGCCAAGACTTGGCTACTTGATCCCAGGGCTCCCAAGATGGAGACTCCCGAGAATATCCAGGATCTGCATGAGAAGATGAAGCGGACCTACGTGGAATATAAGGCATAAGGAGACAGCACATGAACCAGAACGAAAAAGAAGTATTGCTTTCAATACAGCATCTTGATGTTGTCTTCGGCAGGGGCAAGAAGGGCTTCAAGGCCGTCAATGACGTTAGCTTTGATATCTACAAGGGCGAAACGCTCTCCCTCGTAGGCGAGTCCGGTTCCGGTAAAACGACCATCGGTCGTGCCATTATCCGAATCAATCCCTGCTCCAACGGCGTCATCTATTACAAGGGCAAGAGGATATCCGGTAAGCTTTCCAGGAAGGACGACCGCGAAGTCATCCGCAAGATCCAGATGATATTCCAGGATCCCGCCGCTTCCCTTAACGAGCGTGCTACGATCGAATACATCATCTCCGAAGGTCTTTACAACTTCCATCTTTATAAGAATGAGAAGGAGAGGATGGCAAAGATCGAGAAGATCACCGAGGAAGTCGGTCTGCTTCCCGAGCATCTTACCCGTTATCCGCATGAGTTCTCCGGCGGTCAGCGCCAGCGCGTTGGTCTTGCCCGCTCCATAGTCATGGAGCCCGAGTTCATCATCGCAGACGAGCCGATCTCCGCGTTGGACGTTTCCATCCGCGCGCAGGTATTGAATCTTCTTGAGCGCTTTAAGAAGGAGAGGGGTCTTACCTATCTCTTCATCGCTCACGATCTTTCGATCGTTCGCTTCATAAGCGACCGTATCGTTGTTATCTACAAGGGCCGCATCATGGAGATCGCGGAGACGGAAGAGCTCTTCCATTATCCGCTCCATCCCTACACGAAGTCCCTTATGTCCGCTATCCCCGTGCCCGATCCCATCCTTGAGAAGGAAAAGAAGCTCTTCATCTATGATACGAGCATCCATGATTATTCTCAGGAGAAGCCCGAGCTCGTCGATATCGGCAACGGCCACTTCGTATTCGGCAGTCCGACTGAGATCGAGAAGTATAAGAAGATCCGCTTCGGCGAAGAAGAATAAGCTATTTGCCCGCAGCCGGCCGCAGGAGCGGCCGGCTGCATTTTTTCAAGCAAAGGACTTAACAAAAAGTGAAATCCGAACAGAAAAAACAGAAAAAGCAGAAGAAACAGAAGAAGCTTAAGGAGCCGCTTACCGAACAGGAAAGCAAGCGCAAGATAATCATTCGGGCTATACTGCTCGGCGTGGCGATTACCGTTGCGGTCATCGCCTTCTCGATCGCCATGAAGGCCTATATCCATAAGGATCCCGGTTTCTATACGATCGACGCCAACAGGGTGGAGGATGCGCTCCTCTATGCCAACGGTATCGAGCTGACCTGTTATTTCGACGGTTCCAGCAACGAGATCCGCGAAGCGATGAACATAGTCCGTTCAACGTACAGCAACACGCTTTCAAGGCTCTATAAGCTGCTTGATCCTGTCAATACCTACGAGGGCTACACCAACCTTGCGTACCTCAATCAGCACCCGGGGGAGGACGTCAAAGTCGACGCGGAGCTTTACGATATCCTGAACTCCGCGTATGCGCTCACGATGAATGGAAGGTTCAACATGTTCGCCGGCGCGCTTTATTCCGAATGGCAGGGGATATCCATTCTCGAATCGCAGGAGGATTTCGATCCTCTCCTCAACGAGAACGAGGCGGCGCGCATAAAGGCGATCTCTCAATGCGTGGGCGACCTTTCCAATTTCAGCTTCGAGGCGGTCGATCCCTATGAGCATATCGTCAGGTTCACCGTATCGGACGAGTACAAGAAATTCGCGGAAGAGCTGGAGATAAACGCCCCGGTCATAAACCTTGCTTACCTGAAGGAGGAGTACGATCTCGAGTACACCGCCGCTGAGGTCGAAAAGACGGGCAATACCAACGGCTATTTCACCACGGACGAGGGAATGACCAAGGCGATGAGCGGTGTAAACGGAGGCAGCTTTATCGTTCACACGCAGGAGCAGGGCATCGCGGTCAAGGCGTGCACGCTCGACATAAAAGCCTCGACGGCTTTCTGCGAGTTCAAGGCGTTTTCTCTCAACGAATCCCCGATGTACTATACGATCGACGTGAACGGGGAAACGCTTTTGAGGCATCCTCATTTCGATTACTCGGACGGAGGCAAGTATGATGCGCTTATTTCCGGCTGCGCAGTATCGATGAAAGGCGATCTTATATCCGCCGTTATCGATTCATACAGGCTGATCACCTCCGCGTCCGAAAATGACGCTGCTCAGTACGTTATGCAGCATACCGACGGTCAGACCTACTTCTGCTTCATCACAAAGGCGGAGCCGAAGGCTGTCCGTACGGACAACGCGCATACCGGAGCGATCATACTTGACGAGGGATCGGTCGGATCCGTCAAGCCGATCGGCTGAAAAATGTGTCATTTTATAAAATGGGCTTAAAAATTCAGGCTATATATGCTATAATCATATTATAATCCCAATCAGGAGATGAATTGTATGGAGAACAACAAACCCAATTCCGGCGGCAGAGAAACCAATGTCACCGAAGGCAAAGGTACGATCAAGAGACGCGAAAAGGTCGAGACCGGCGGTCCCGTAGGACGTCAGGACGGTTATTCCGGACGCAAGGACGGAGGCGCCAAGGTCCCCAAGAGCGACTCAAGGTATGAAGGCAAGCGCGGGAACGGGCTCGATCTTTTGGGCGCGCTGATAGGACAGACCGCGTCAAGCTCCGGCAACAGCGCCAACGCTTCCCACGGCAACGCTCCCGTTAAGAAAACGGGCATAGGCAAGATACTCATCATCGCGCTTATCGCGATAGTGGGTATTGTCATTCTCACGACCTGTATCGGCGGAAAGAGCTGCTCGCTTCTTGATATGTTCAGCGGCATGTCCGATATGGGCGGTTTGTCCGCGCTCAACATAGCGCAGGGCTATGACGATTATGACGTTAGTGACGCCACAGTCACCGCCGCGCCGGTCGCCAGCACCTCGAATCAGACCGTCAACACCTTCGTCGCGAGCGAGGCGAGGGATAAGTACACGGTGATCAAGGGCGGCGGGCAGGACAAGGTCACGATCATGGTCTATATGTGCGGCACCGATCTTGAGTCGAAGTACGGCATGGCGACCAACGACCTTAACGAGATGCTCCATGCCACGCTCAACGACGATAACGTCAATATTATCGTTGAGACCGGCGGCACGAAGACCTGGAAGAACTCCGTCATCTCCGGCAGCACTCTGCAGCGCTACCGCGTAAGGGCGGGCGGACTCGAGCGCCTTGACGACAACGTCGGCAGACTCAGCATGACCGATCCCAAGACCCTTACCGATTTCATCAAGTACTGCACCGCGAATTATCCCGCAAACCGCAATATGCTCATATTCTGGGATCACGGCGGCGGTTCGCTCTCCGGCTACGGCTACGATCAGCTTGTCGGCGGCTCCTCGATGACGCTTGACAAGATCAACAGCGCGCTCAAGGCAAGCGGCGCGAAGTTCGATTTCATCGGCTTTGACGCATGCCTTATGGCGACTATGGAGACCTCGCTCGTTACCGAGCAGTATGCCGATTACCTCATCGGCTCCGAGGAGACCGAGCCCGGCTGCGGCTGGTATTACACCAACTGGCTCACCGAGCTTTCAAAGGATCCCTCCATGCCCACCGTCAATATCGGCAAGCAGATAATCGACGATTTCACAAACGTCTGCAAGAAGAACAATGCGGGCGATTCGACCACGCTTTCCATCGTCGACCTTGCTGAGTTCCACGGCACCGTGCCCGCCGCGTTCAGCGCGTTTGCCGGCAGCGTCAACGATATGCTCGACGGCAAGCAGTATGAGGTCGTCGCCAACGCAAGGAGCGACGCAAGGGAGTTCGGCGCATCCGCCCGTATCGACCACGTCGACCTTATCGGTCTTGCGAGCGGCATCGGCAGCAGCGAGGCGGACGCCCTTGTCAAAGCGCTCAAGGACTGCATCAAATACAACCGCACCTCAAGGTCGATGGCGAACGCCTACGGCATGTCCATCTACTTCCCGTACACCAGCTTCAAGAGCGTCAATTCCGCGGTTTCGATCTATAACGCGATCGGCATGGACAAGGGTTATACCGACTGCGTAAAGAGCTTTGCAAGCCTCGCCGCTGGCGGACAGATCGCCACCGGCACGACTTCCTCGCCGATGGGTTCGCTCTTCGGAAACACATCCGGCAACACCAGCAGCACCTCCTCCTCCGATATGCTGACGGGGCTTCTCGGCAGCTTCCTCGGCGGCGGCGGTTCCTCTGACGCGGGCAGCCTTATCGGTTCCATCCTCGGCGGAGGGGACACCGGCTGGTTCGATTCCGGCAGGGTCATGGGCAATCTCGATTATTACGACGCGCACGCCATCTACGCGGACGATATGATGCTCACCGAAAAGAACGGCGTTTCCGTGCTCCACCTCTCCAAAGAGAAGTGGGATATGATCGAGAACATCCAGATCAACGTCTTCTATGACGACGGCGAGGGTTATATCGATCTCGGTATGGACAACGTGTTCCGCCGCGACGGCGACGGCGATCTTGTGATCGAGTATGACCGCACGTGGGTCGCGCTCAACGGGCAGATCGTTCCCTACTACATGATCAGCGACGTTACGGACAGCGGAAACCGCGTCATCACCGGCAGAGTGCCCGCCCAGCTCAACGGCGAGCTCGTCTACCTCATCGTTGTGTTCGACGATTCCACGCCCGAGACCAAGAACGGCTACGTTGCCGGCGCCCGTTACATCTATACCAACGGTGAAACGGATACCCTCGGACGCGGTCTCATCAAGATCAAGGACGGCGATAAGATCGACTTCGTATGCGATTACTACACCTATGGCGAGGAGTACGACGCAAGCTACCTTGCGGGCGACACGCTCGTCGTAAGCGGAGATATCAAGGTCTCGAACGTAAAACTCGACGACAGCGTAAAGTGCCGCGTGTGCTATTGCCTCACCGATATTTACGGCAACGAGTTCTGGACGATCGCAAAGGAATTCTGATAATTGCATAAGCAGCGGTCGGGGAATATTCCCCGACCGTTTTCTTTTCGACTTGAATCACTGCGCCGGGTTATGCTATAATCAAGAAAAAGCTCCGGAGGAAAGCCATGGGCAGGGAAATGGTGTTCAATCTTGTTTCCGCGGTGATGAACCTTGCGGTGATCGTGTTCACCGTTATAGCGATGGCGGATTTCACACGCCCGCAGGGCGGCAGCGCCAATATGAAGGTAAAGCGCTTCAAATGCCTTAAATACTTCACGGTACAGTCGAATCTTATCGCCGCGCTGACCGCGCTGTTTATGCTGTACTTCAACGTTGAATCGCTCGTGACCGGGCACGCCGCGGTCCCGTATTGGATGAGCGTGTTCAAATTCACCGGCGCGACCGCCGTTATGCTCACGTTCACCGTCGTGATGACACTGCTCACACCGGCGGTGGGGCTCAAGCTCCTGCTTGAGGGAGGCAGCCTTTATATGCATCTTATCACGCCGCTTGTCGCCGCCCTCACGTTCATCGTGTTCGAGTGCACAAATACGCTCGATTGGTACAGCCTGCTGTTTGCAATAATACCCGTCGTCTATTACGCGATCCTCTATTTTGTGATGGTCGTTATAGTGAAGGAGGACAGGGGAGGCTGGGAGGATTTCTACGGCTTCAACAAGGGCGGGAAATGGTACTTTTCCTGCGTCATAGTGATAGGCATGGCGGTCGGTCTCGCAATACTGATAAGGTTCGGTCACAATGCCATGACGGCCGCTGTCGGCTATTGACAAGCGCGCGATAAAATGCTATATTGAACTTTGGTAAAAAAGCGTTCCGGGAATAAGGGAATGCGGTGCGAATCCGCAGCAGTCTCCGCTGCCGTTATCGGTTACGAAAGCCCCAATTACGTCACTGTGTGCATTCATGGGAAGGCGGGGCGAGTAGGCATGACGCCGTGAGCCGGAAGACCTGCCCGAAAGCGTTTTTACTCATATGCCGCAAAGCGGCGGGGCGGCAGAGCCCTAATAATTGACACGGAGGTATTGTTGAAATGAAACTCTGCAAACGTATCATTGCCGCGGTCCTCATGACCGCATTGCTTGCCGTATGCATTCCCGCGTTCGGCGCGCCCGACTATCCCGAAGTACCCGAAGGATATGACGGCTGGGTCACCTTCAGCGTATCCGCCATCATGATGGGTTGGGACTATCTTGTGGATCCCATACTTGTTCCCGTAAACGAGGGGGATTCCGTCGCCGTTGTTACCGAGCGCGCTTTTGAAGCCCTCGATATGGAGTACACCCATGGCGGCACCGTTGAATCGGGCTTCTATCTTTCCGGCGTCGAGTGCTACGATACCGTGCCCGCTGTCCCCGAATACATAATGCATGAAATGATCGACGTTTATCCCGCTTGGGCGGAGGAGAACCTCGGCTTCGCCTACGGCGAGTGGACCGGTAACTATACCGACGACGGCATACTCTCCCAGACGGAGTACAGCACCTTCTCCGGTTGGATGTATCTTGACAACAACGTTTCCCCGAGCGACGGCGCGGACGAGCATACCGTCACCATCGGCAATTCCTACACCTGGATCTTCACCGTTTACGGTTGGGGAATGGATTACGGCATCAACGACGGTTGGGGCATGTTCCCCGCGTTCGATAACCCCATGGAGGGCGTCAGCCGCGACGCGGCCGCAACTGCGATCGCGCAGATCGGTGTTGACGAAAGCATCACCGATGAAATGTTCGATAACGCCATAGATGAGATTACAGCCTTCATCACGCTCTTCTACGATCCCACCGCTTCCCAGGAAGCGCTTGACGAGGCGCTTGCCGCATTGATCGCGGCGCTCTACGGCTCCGGTGAGTTCGAGCCCGGCGACGTCAATATGGACGGCGAAGTCGGCGCTGACGACGCGCTCCTCATAATGCGTCACACCATGGGCATCTCTCAGCTCGATGAGGATGCGCTTGCGCTTGCCGACGTTAACAGCGACGGCGAAGTCACTATGGAGGACGCCCTTGTCGTTCTCCGCGCCTCTATGGGTATTCAATGAGAAAGCTCCGATACAGGCTTATTTCGGCACTGCTTGCCATTCTTTTGCTGGCGGCAGTGCCGTTTTCGGCGTTTGCTTCCGCTGATTGGCAGACGCCATATTCCGCTGTGCTCAATTATATCTCCGGCACGGTCCCCGCTTTCGGCTCTGTCGGCGGAGAGTGGCGCGTTTTCGCGCTTGCAAGGAGCGGCAGAGTCAGACCGACGGGCAGCTACTGCGAGAATTATTACGCATCCATAGAGAGCGTCGTCAGGGCGGCGGGCTCCGGCACGCTCGATCCCAATAAGGCGACGGAGAATTCCCGCCTGGTCATTGCGCTCTCCTCGATCGGAAGGAACGCGCGCAGCGTCGCCGGGTACGACCTGGTCGAGCCGCTGACCGATCTTAACTTCGTAAAACGCCAGGGTCCCACGGGTGCGGCATACGCGCTCCTCGCTCTCGGCGCAAGGAAGGAGTACGGCGAGTCCTCCGCAAAGAACGCGCTCGTCGATTTTCTGCTTTCGGTCGAAAGACCCGGCGGAGGCTGGTCGCTCGGCACAGTCGCCGATCCGGACGTTACGGCGGCAGTGATAACCGCGCTCGCGCCCTATTCCAAGGCGAACGAAGCGGTTGCGAGGGGCGTCGGCAAGCTCTCCGAAATGCAGCTCGATAACGGCGGATTCTCCACAATGGGCGCTCAAACGAGCGAATCGAGCGCGCAGGTCATTACGGCGCTTTCGACCGTCGGGATAGACGCCGCGTCCGATCCGCGCTTCGTAAAGGCGGAAGGCTCCGCGCTCGACGCGCTGCTGAATTATTACACCGGGACAGGCTTTGCACATTCTCAGGGCGGCAGTACGAACGCAATGGCGTCCGAACAGGCGGCGTATTCGCTCTGCGCTTATTCACGATTCAAATCGGGACAGCGGGACCTTTATGATATGTCGGACGTCAGCATGATCTCGGAGGCGACGCCCGCGCCGACCGCGACGCCTGAACCCACTCCGACGCCGACGCCCACGCCTGCGCCGACTCCAAAGCCGACGGACACTCCCGCGCCGACGCCGACTCCTGATCCGACGGAGGCGCCGACGGAAACGCCGACAGAAGCGCCGACGGAAGAGCCCGGTACAGAACCGGCGGAGACCGAACCTCCGGAAACAGAACCGGCGGAGACCGAGCCGCCCGTTCAGACGGAGGCTCCGGCTGCGACCGACGCGCCGGGGGACGGAGGAAACACGCCCCCGAAAAAGCTCTATTGGATAATACCTGCGGCGGCAGCCGCTGCGATCGCGGTCTGCGCGTTAGTATTATGGAGGAAGAAGCATGGCTAAAAAATCGATCCTGCTTTTGACGGCGGCGCTCGTCCTGCTCGCGTTTATCGGCTGTGCGAAGCCCGCGGTGAAGGACTCTTATCCCAACCACTGCACGCTGTACATCGACTGCAAAACGATCCTTAACAACATGGACGACCTCGATCCCGACAAGGCAGAGCTCGTTCCGGAGGATGGCGTGATACTCGATACGGTTACGGTCGGCTTTGACGACGGCGATTCGGTCTACGATATCCTTTTGAGGGAGCTGAGAGCGAGGAACATACATATCGATTCCACGTTCACGCCCGCGTTCCACAGCGCATACGTCAAGGGGATCAACAATCTTTACGAGTTCGACTGCGGCTATGCGAGCGGCTGGGAATACTCCGTGAACGGCGTATTCCCGAATTACGGCTGTTCGAATTATAAGCCGGAGGAGGGGGACGAGATACGCTTCCTTTACACCTGCGATCTCGGCGCGGATCTGGGCAACGTCTATATGGGCGAATGATTTTGCCTGTCTGAACAGGCGATCTGCGCTTCAAATGCCTTCGACCTGCAAACACCGAACTATACCGAGGATGGATCCATCCCCGGTTTTTTATTTCCCTGAGCGGATCAGCCAGGATGGAACTGAGGCTTCCAATGTTTTACAAACTGCGCCGTGCCGGTTTTTCCGTGTTGCAATGTGAGTATGTTTAATGTATAATAAAAGATGGATTATTATACAATTCATCCGGAGGGACGGTGTTGAAATGAAGGAAAAGAAATTGCTCAGGGAGAGATTCCCGAGAGTCGCTTTCCTGATCATAATAGATGCTGTATGCTGCTTCGCCGCGTTTATCATCGCCGCGTGGGTGCTTCACAGCGCAAGAGCGCTTGAGGGAGGTTTCATATTCCCATTCACCGTCGTTGACGCCGACGGCACGTTAAGGGCGTATTTCACGATAACCCAGGTCGCGGTATTCGTTGCGGTGTACATTCTTTCATTCGCTCTTTTCAGGCTTTACAGCAGCATTTGGAGCGTATCCGGTCTCAACGAGGGGATGATGATCATCGCCTCGGCGGGAGTCGGCACGGCGGTATCCATACTGCTCAATTACCTGCTTAGCTTCCTGCCGGCGACGTTCAATCCCGGCTTCCATAACAGGAGCAGGATGGGCATCTGCCTTGCGGGAATGTTCATCATCGCCATGGTATTCCTTTCAAGGTTCGGTTACAGGATATTGAGGCGCATGATCAGGGAGGGGCTCCCCTCCAGCCAGCGCGGCAAAAAGCCCACGCTGATAGTCGGCGCGGGGTATTTCGGCGCGTACGTTCATTCCCAGATCTCCAACGGGTACGGCGCGGACGATTGCTATACCGTTGCCTTTGCGGACGATAACCCGTCGAAGGTCGGGCTTCGCATCGACGGCGTAAAGGTCATGGGCACGACTCAGGATATCCCCGCCATCGTCAGGAAAAAGCGCGTAAAGGAGATCATAATCGCCATACCGTCCATTTCGGCGAAGCGCCAGGCGGAGATCGTTACGATCTGCCGGGATACCCAATGCCACGTTCGCCTTGTCACTCCGCTTCGCGAGCTGAACGATATGCCCACGATGAACGATATCCGAGAGATCAATATTAAGGATATCCTCTTCCGTCCGGAGGTCGACCTTGACGAGCGCAGTATCGAGGATTACATACAGCACAAGACGGTGCTCGTTACCGGAGGCGGCGGCTCGATAGGCTCGGAGATCTGCCGCCAGGTCGCGGTATTCTACCCCAAGAAGCTGATCATTTTCGATATTTACGAGAATAACGCCTATGAGCTTTATTGTGAGCTCAAGCGCCGCCACGCCTGGCTGGACGTCGTCGTCAGGATAGGCTCGGTGCGCGATAAGGCAAGGCTCGACGCCGTTATGGACGAGTTCGAGCCCGATATCGTGCTCCATACCGCGGCGCATAAGCACGTTCCTCTTATGGAGGACGCCCCCGCAGAGGCGGTCAAAAACAACGTGTTCGGCACGCTGAACGTGCTCCGCGCGGCGGAAGCCCACGGTGTAAAGCGCTTCGTACAGCTCTCCACCGATAAGGCGGTCAACCCCACCAACGTGATGGGGGCGACAAAGCGCATTACGGAGCTTTTGGTACAGCAGTTTGCGAAAAACAGCCTTATGCGCTGCATGACGGTGCGCTTCGGCAACGTGCTCGGCTCCCACGGGAGCGTCATCCCGCTTTTTGAGAGCCAGATAAAATCGGGCGGTCCCGTGCTCGTGACGGATAAGGATATCACAAGGTATTTCATGACCATACCCGAGGCGGCGCAGCTCGTTTTGCAGGCGGGCGCGCTGGGCGAGACCGGCGCGATATACGTGCTCGATATGGGCGAGCCCGTCAAGATCTATGAGCTTGCGGAGAAGGTAATACGCTTCCACGGCTTTGAACCGAACGTGACGATGCCTATCGAGATAACGGGTCTTCGTCCCGGTGAAAAGATGTACGAGGAGCTGCTTACCGAGGACGAGAAGAACGCCATGGAGAAGACCGCTCACGGCAGGATATTCAAGGCGCATCCCGATCCCATCGACGGCGAATCGTTCCTGCTAAAGCTCAAGGAGCTCAATAAGCTCGCGGATCTCAACAGCAGCGCGATAGTCGACTGCATAAAGGATATCGTGCCCAATTTCAAGCACGAGGACAAAGAGGAGAAAAAGACGGCGTAAGCCGAATTCTGTCGGAGGACTTCGGGGTTGTACAAGCGGTTTTTCAAACGGCTTTTGGACATAGTTCTTTCTATCATGGGCATTGTTTGCGCCTCATGGCTGTTTCTCGTTATCATCATCGCCATGGAGATAGACGATCCCGGTCCCGTCATATTTTCGCAGAAGCGCGTCGGCAGGGGAAAGAGCCATTTCAAGCTGTACAAATTCCGCAGCATGAAGACGTCGACTCCGCATGACGTGCCCACGCATCTGCTCGCCGATCCGGAGAAGTACATCACGAAGGTCGGCAGGTTTTTGAGAAGGACGTCCCTTGACGAGCTGCCGCAGCTTATCAATATTCTGAAGGGCGATATGAGCATAGTCGGCCCGCGCCCCGCGCTGTGGAATCAATACGACTTGATATCGGAAAGGGATAAATACGGCGCGAACGATATGCGCCCCGGGCTTACCGGCTGGGCGCAGATAAACGGACGAGACGAGCTGGAGATACCTGTAAAGGCGAAGCTCGACGGCGTCTATGCGTCGAAGCTCGGCAAGGGCGGCTTCAAGGCGTTTTTCTTTGACTGCCGCTGTGTGCTCGGCACCGTTTTTTCCGTCGCAAGGGGCGACGGCGTGGTCGAGGGCGGCACGGGCGAGCTCCATCGGCAGGAAGCCGAAAACAAGGATAAGGAAGCGTAAAGGATGAAGATCCTCGTTGTTTGTCAGTACTACTATCCGGAACCGTTCAGGATCAACGTGATATGCGAAAAGCTCGCCGCGCGCGGGCATGAGGTCGCGGTCGTGACCGGGGAGCCGAACTATCCCGAGGGCGAGATATACCCGGGCTATGAAGGGCATTCAAAGGCGGACGAGCTCCTTAACGGCGTGCGCGTGCACCGCTGTCCGATCGCGCCCAGGAAGAAGGGCGCATTCCGCCGCGCGGTGAATTATTATTCGTTCGTCCGCAAGGCGAAGGCGTATATCAACTCGGGCAAATGCAGGGCGCAGGACGGATCCGATTTCGATATCGTCTTCATTTATCAGCTCAGTCCCGTAATAATGGCGGATCCCGCGCTGACGTATAAGAAAAAACACTCGGTCCCCGCGGCGCTCTACTGCCTCGACTTGTGGCCGGAAAGCCTTATCGCGGGCGGCGTAAAGCGTTCGTCGCCGATTTTCGCTCATTACAGGAGATCGTCGAAACGCATCTACCGGAGCGTGGATAAGCTCTTTGTGACGAGCCGCTTCTTCAGGAATTACATGACGGAGGAGTTCGGCATAAGCAGCGAGCGCGTCACGTACCTTCCTCAGTATGCGGAGGAGATATTCTCGGACGTCGCGCCTAAGGCGGAGGGGGAGACCGTGACACTCGTTTTCGCGGGGAATATCGGCGCCGTGCAGAGCATAGACACCGTGCTTGCGGCGGCTGAAAAGCTGAAAGCCGAGCCGGTCCGCTTTATCATTGTCGGCGGCGGCTCCGAGCTTGAAAGGATCGAGCGCGAGGCGAATGCCAAAAACCTCGGCAGCGTCGAATTCGCCGGCAGACGTCCGCTTGAGGAAATGCCGAAGTATTATTCCATGGCGGACGCGATGCTGATAACCCTTAATGCGGCCCCGTTCCTCTCGCGCACTCTCCCGGGAAAGATGCAGTCCTATATGGCTTCGGGCAGACCGATAATAGGCGCGATCGACGGCGAAGCTGCCGACGTTATCCGTGCGGCTGACTGCGGCTTTGTCGGAAGGGCGGAGGACGCGGACGAGCTTGCCGGGAATATCATGCGGTTCGTGAAAAGTCCGCGAAAGGCGGAGATGGGAAGGAATTCCCGCAAATACTACGAAGAAAACTTTGAGGAGTCCCGCTTCATCGAAAAGCTCGAGAGCGAGCTTGCGGGTCTCGTCGGGAAAAGCCAATGAGGATACTGATGATCAACGTGACCTGCGGCAGCGGCTCCACGGGCAGGATCTGCACCGATCTTGCGGAGGCGCTTGAAAAAAGCGGGCACGAGGTCAAAATAGCATATGGACGAAACGCTGTGCCGAAGGACTGCGAAAGGTTCGCGGTAAGGATCGGCTCCGATATCGGCGTAAAGCTTCACGCGCTTAAAGCACGCCTTACGGACGCTTCGGGCTTCGGCAGCCGCGCCGCGACGGAGCGGTTTATTAAATGGGTGAAGGAGTTCGATCCCGATATCATCCACCTTCACAATATCCACGGCTATTACATAAACGTAAATGTCCTGTTCGATTATCTTGCATCGTGCGGGAAAAGGGTGATCTGGACGCTGCACGACTGTTGGGCGTTCACCGGGCACAACGCCTACTGCATCTCGGCGAAGTGCGAAAAATGGGAGACCGGCTGCGGCGCCTGTCCCGATATCTCCGGATATCCCAAAAGCCTCGTCGACCGCTCGCACAGGAACTGGGAGCTAAAAAAATCGCTTTTCACTTCGGTTCCCGGGCTTACGCTCGTCGTTCCGTCGAAATGGCTTGCGGGACTTGCCGCAAGATCGTTTCTGAAGGACTGCCCTTGCTTCGTCATACCGAACGGGATCGACACCGCCGTGTTCCATCCCGATGAGGGCGATATGCGCGAAAAGCTCAAATTGGGGAACAGGAAGGTCGTTCTCGGCGTCGCCTCGGTGTGGAGCGCGTATAAGGGGCTCGGCGATCTCATTAAGCTCAGGGCTCTCTTAGATCCCGAGGAATACGCGATAGTGCTCGTGGGGCTCACGAAAAAGCAGATCGGGTCGCTTCCCGACGGAGTGACAGGTCTTGAGAGGACGGATTCCGCCCGCTCACTCGCGCAGCTTTACAGCATGGCGCACGTTTTCGTAAACCCCACCTATGACGATAATTTCCCAACCACCAATCTGGAGGCGCTCGCCTGCGGCACGCCGGTCGTGACGTACGATACGGGCGGCAGCGGCGAAGCGGCGGGCAGGACGGCGGGCGACGTAGTCCCCGCGGGGGACGTGAACGCCCTTGCCGAAAGCATAAAGCGGCTCCCCGCTTCGATCGAGACGCGCCTCTTCACGAAGGAAGCTATGGCGGCGGGGTACTGCAAGGTCTATTTCGGGAGCGGTGAAGGCGTATGAAGCTGCTTTTTCTGACAAACATACCTTCCCCGTACAGGGTCGATTTTTTCAGCGAGCTCGGCAAAAGCTGCGATCTGACCGTCACCTTTGAAAAAAGAGCGTCGGACGAGCGCGACGAATCGTGGAAGCGATTCTCGTTCGACGGCTTCCGGGGCGTGATACTGAAGGGCGTTTCGACCGCGGTCGACAGCGCGTTCTGCCCCGGCATAGGCAAATTCGTCAGAGACCGCTCGTTTGACGAGGTGATCGTTTCGAACCTCGCCTCTCCCACGACGCTGCTTGCCGTGCTTATCATGCGGATGCGAAGACGCCGCTATTATATCGAGGCGGACGGCGCATTCGTAAGGAGCGAGAGCTTAATAAAGCGCGCGCTCAAAAAGTTTGCGGTAAAGGGCGCGAAGGGGTTTTTCAGCACCTCTAAGGAGTGCGACAGGTATTTCATGAAATACGGCGCGGATGAAAACGCGATATTCCGCTACCCGTTCTCATCCTTAAAGGAAAGCGACATGACGGCGCCGCACCCCGATAAAAAAGAGGCGCGGGAGCTCCTCGGCATAAAGGAGGAGACCGTCGTTCTGAACGTCGGAAGATACTGCCGCGTGAAGGGAAGCGACGTGCTTTTGAAGGCGGCGGCGCTTTCGGACCGCGGTATCGGGTTTTACATCGTCGGCGGCGAACCGCCGGAGGAATTCGTCAAGGCGAAGGAAGATAACGGGCTTAATGATCTTCACTTCATCGAATTCAAACGCGGCAGGGAGCTCGACGCATATTACAGCGCCGCGGATATCTTCGTATTCCCCACGAGGGGGGACGTATGGGGACTCGTCGTGAACGAGGCGATGGCTCACGGCGTTCCCGTTATTTCCACCGATATGTCGAACGCCGCGAGGGAGCTGATAACTCCCGGCGAAAACGGCATGATCGTCCCTTCGGAGGATCCGGAAGCAATGGCAAAAGCGATAGCCCTGCTTGCCTCTGATCCCGAAAAAAGGGCTGCGTTCGGTAAAAAAGCATATGGCGCGGCAAAGGGTCACACCATCGAAGCCATGTGCCGCGCACATTTGGAGGTACTCTCGGGCGGCGCGCCCGATAAGGAGCAATAAGAGGTCGATCAGTTGAAAGGCGGTTTATCGTTAGAGCAGGGCATAGCAAAGGCGTTTATTGTTTGTCTGCCTTTCCGCATGCTTACGATACTCACCCCGATCAAAAGCGTTATGGGGGCGCAGGCTGAATACTTCAGCCTTATATTTCATGCGCTCGGGCTGCTGCTCTGCCTGTCTGCGCCGAGGATGCTTTTCGGGGACGGACGCCGCGGTCCCGGCGCGCTGATAAACGCCTTCTGGAAGATGGTAGCGGTGTTCGCCGCGATATCCTTCGTGATGGCGCTCTACGTCAACTCCACCTTCGGCAGGTTCAACGGCAATTCTCCCTACGTCGCCGTGCTCAAGATGCTGCTCGATTTCGTGCAGTACGGGCTCATTATGATGTACACTAAGGCGGCGTTCGGCTATATCGGCAGGGACTCGGTTTTCAAGTGCCTGCTTTTGTCCACGAGGATAACGCTCGTCGTCGGGTATTTGCAGATCGCGGCGCTCGCGGGGATACCGATAATAACCGACGTTTATAAGACTCTTGCGAAGTTTTTCGCGTTCAATACCTTCCGCCGGCAGATAGCGCTCACGTTCTGGGAGCCCTCCTGGGCGGCTATGTTCATAGGCATCGTGGTCATCCCGGTGCATTCCGCAAGGCTCATAACAAGGTCCGATTCGCCGACGGCGATCGCCGCGGAGTTCGTCGCGTGGATACCGGTCATCATTTTCACAAAGAGCACCACGGCTTACCTCTTGACCTTCGCGTCGCTCGGCACGGCGATACTCTTTATCCTCTTCGGCAGGACGAGGAATTTCGGCGTACGTCTCATAGCGGTGCTCCTGATGGGCGCGGGCATATTCATGCTCAACAACCTTGAGTACGTGGACTCGGTGCTGGGCTTCAATTTCTCGTATCTTCTCCGCACGAAGGTGCTCGATATGCAGAACCAGTCCACCGCCTCGCGAATGATACCGATCATCGGCAACTGGGCGATATTCCTCAAATTCCCGATAATCGGCTGCGGCAACGGGCTGCAGGGCTATTATTTCAAATCCCTCGTAGGCGGTATCGCCTCGAATTACCGCGCGCTCGACAAACCCGTCAAGGCGCTCCTGAGCGGCACTCTGCCGACGATCGCGAACGGGCAGCTGTTCTTCCCGGCGATACTCTCGGGCTATGGGCTCGTCGGAGCGGCGCTTATGGTGAGCTTCTTCGCAAAATGCCTTAAATGCGTAAGGGAACGGGCGGAGAGCTACGGCATTTTCGGGCAGATATACCTTCTCGCGCTGGTGCCGGTGTTCATCGCCGGCTTCAAGAGCGAGTTCGTCGGCATCTACTATCTGTGGTTCATATTGAGCCTGCCCTACTCCGCGTATGACGCAGAGCTTGACTATTGAGCGAAAGGGCTGTTTCGATCGCATGATGATCAAGGTCGGAAAGCTGAATATCCGATTCGAAGCGGAAGCGGAGGCGCTTTACGGCTTTTTGCGTGAGGAATACGGGCTTATAGAATGCGCCGACGAGGGGCGGGCGGATATCGCCGTCCGCATCGAAAACGGCAAAGCGCCGGAGGACGCGATAAGGCTCAGGGCGTCCTGCCGGGAATGCGGACTTAAAATGACACCATCGCTCGGCGGATTCACCCTTTTCCTGCCTTACAAGCCCCGAAAGCGCGACGCTTTTCAGCTTATCAACCCCGCGTTCATGCCCAAATGGCAGGCTTCGCTGACCGATTTTCTGCACAACGCGTTCCTCGCCGCATTGGAGATAAAGCTCCTTGAAAACGGAATGACGCTGTTCCACGCCTCCGCCGTCAAGTCGGGGGACGGCGCGAAGCTCCTTTTAGGCGAGGGAGGCTCGGGCAAAAGCACCATAGCGGGGCTGCTTGCAAAACGCGGCTTCGGCACTGTCGCGGAGGACTTCTGCGTGATCGGCGAAGGAACGGTCTTCCCGCTCCCGCACAGGGCGAGGATCAGCATCAGGAAATACGATTCGTTCAATAAGCGCACGGCGGCCGATTCCCTGAATCGCGGCGTTTCACGCCTGCTCGGCAAAAAGCCGTACCGCGTGCTCCCGTTCGAAAGGATCTATTCCGGCTCCGCCGAGATCGGGGCGAACCGCATATCGGGCGTGTACCTTCTCGAAAGGGAGTCAGGTCCCGCGCTCGAACCGATGAGCGCGGATGAAACGGCGCGAATCGCAGGCGGCATAATGCTTGAAGAGTTTGAGAATATGGCATGGTCGAAGGAAGTGTTCTCCCGCTCGCGCTATGCGGAGAGCGGGCTTGAGGACGCGATACGCCAAACCGCCGCGGCGGCGCTTGCGGGCGCCGAAACGGCAACACTCATGCTGCCTAAGTATGACGACTTGGACGAGACCGCCGATACAGCCCAAAGGCTGCTTTTCGGCAAAGGCGATGATCTATGACGGAACGGAGCACGGTCGCAAATTTCACAGCGGGCTTTTTCGCGGCGCTTGAAGAGAAGGGCGTTCCTTACTGCGTGCTTCGCGGATGGCAGGGGCTGCCTGAAAAGCCGGGACGCGATATCGATATCTTCATCGAGGACCGCGCCGATATTAAGGAAACGCTTATCGGCGTTATCCGCTCCCTCGGCTGGAACTGCATCGAAAAATGCGCGTTCGACGGGTTTTTCACGCTTGCGTGCTATTGCCTTGACGGGGAAAACGCGGTCGCTCTCCAGCTCGATTTCTGGACAAGGCTCTCAATAAGGGGAGTCGAATGGGCGGACGGAGCCGAGGTATTGTCCGATACGTCCGTCCATAACGGCGTACGCGTCGCCTCAGCCGGCGCGGAAGCGGCGGTCACTTCCGTCAAGGAATACATGGGCGGCGGGCGCATTAAGGAAAAATATCACAACAGGCTCAAAAGCCTTGCCTCATCGGGGCGCGATAAGTTCCTTAAAGTGCTCGCGCCCCTCGGCAAAAAGGCGGAGGAGCTGAACAGCCTGATAGCCGCGGGCGATTTCGAAGGCGCAAACAGGCTCGGCGGCGGGCTTAAAGGCTGTGTTTTCAAAAAGCACCCGCTCAAATACATGACCGGAAGCATTCGCCGCATATTCCAAAAGGCTGCGGAAGGCAGGCGAAAGCCCGGTATGCTTGCCGCTTTCGTCGGGCCGGACGGCTCGGGAAAGACCACGATAATAAAGCGGGAGAGGGAGCTTTTCGCGCCCTTCTTCGCCGATACTATGGTCTATCACATGCGGTATAAAATACTGCCGGAGCTCAAAACAGGGCATGGCTTCTCCTCGATGAAGGGCAAGCTCAATGCCGAGTCGCCCTCCGAAAAGCCCAAAAAGCGCAGCCTTATAAGCAAACTCGCCTCATGGTTCGTGGTGCTCTATTACACGCTCGAATTCATGCTCGGCAACCGCCGTATTCGCCGCTGCCGCAGGAAGAACGTGCTCGTGCTGTTCGACAGGTACTATTACGATCACTTTTTCCAGCCCACGACGAGGGAGCTTATCTACCCGTTCAGGAAGCTGCTCCTCGGGCTTGTCGCAAAGCCTGACGTCGTAATTCATTTAAGCGCCGATCCGGAGGTCGTCTATCGCCGCAAGCAGGAGCTTTCCGCCCGCGAGATCGGCGAGCAGAACAGGGTGATCGCGGGGCTCGTCAGGGAGCTTCCCTTCGCCCACACCGTGGAGACCGGCGACAGGGACGTGGATGAGATCGCGAAAGAGGTCTTCGCGCTGATGGCAAAAACGCTTGGGGAAAAACGCCTTAAGGGGAGAAAATGAAAAAGCTGCTCGTGCTGACGGGAAGGTATTACCCGAAGGCTTCGCCCAATTCAATATGCGTAAAGCAGGTGATCGACGCTCTGCCCGGCGATTGGCAGACCACCGTCATCGCCTATGACGACGGTCTTAAAGAGGAAGGCGAGGAGCGCGTTTTCAGGGTCGGGCGCGGCGCGGTGCTTTCGGGCGTTTACAGGAACGAGGAAGCCAAAACGCCTGCGGAGCGAAGGAAGCTAAAGCTCCTTCGCACGCTCGACAAGCTGAAGCAGCTGCCGTTCGTTTTCTCATGGCCCTGGGTGGATCCCGTCGTTACGAAGAGAACGCTCCGCTTAGCCGAGAGACTTTACGAAAAGGAGCGTTTCGACGCCGTTATCGCCGTGCATATGCCGATCTCGAACGTGATCGTCGGGCACAGGCTCAAAAAGAAGCATCCCGGCATGCGCTTTTATCCGTATTTCCTCGACGCGCTTACGGGAGGGTATCTTCCTAAGGGCATGAGCCGCAAAACCTATGAGCGAAAGGCGCTCAAATGGGAGAAAAAGCTTCTTTCAAACGCCGACAAGGCGGTGTTCATGGAGGCGAACCGCGCCCATCATGAGCTCGTCTTCGAGGACGATCCGTTAAAGGAAAGGTTCGTCTATCTCGATATCCCCCTGCTTAAGGAGCGGGAACGCGGGGAGCGGAATAAAACCGGCGGAGTCGATATCGTTTACGTCGGCTCGCTCGCGGGGGAAATGCGCTCGCCGGAATTCTTCTTAAAGGTATTCGAAAAGGCCGCAGCACCCGATTGGAGGCTCACCTTCGTGGGCGACGCGGGCTCGGCTCCGGTAAACTCGTTCGCGGCGAGGGATGAAAGGATAAAGGTCGTCGGCAGGCTCCCGCACGAGGAAGCGCTTTCCTACGTGCGCGGCGCGGACTTGCTCCTCAATCTCGGCAACAGGAACCCGAACCTCACGCCCTCCAAGGTGTTCGAGTATATGGGCTTCGGCAAAAGGATAGTGTCGACGTATTCCTCGGATGAGGACAAGAGCGTGAAGGCGCTCGAAAAATACCCCGCCGCGCTTTTACTGGACGAACGCGGGGACGCTGACGCCGCGGCGGAGGCGCTCAGGGGATTCGTTTCACGCCCGGCGGAGGAGATAACTTTCAGCGAGCTTGAAAAGCTGTTTTATATGAACACGCCCGAGGCGTTCAAGGACATCATTACGGGGGATGGCATATGAGGATAGGAGTAGCGGGTCCGTTCGATCCTTCCGGCATACCGGAATACTTCCCGGAGGGGAAGGCGCCGCATATCAACCCCACGGCGTCGTCCGTAACGGCATATGTGAGCGGGCTTTTGAAGACGGGCAATACCGTGACGGTGATCACCTCCGATCCGTTCGGGAAGGGTACCGTTACGATAGAAGGGAAGGGCATTAAGCTGATCGTGCTCCCCGGCAGATTCCGAATAAGGGGCTTCGGCAGATACCGCATGCACCGCCGCATACGGGACTGCATCGAAAAGGAGCTCGGCTCGATGGACGTGCTCCACGCGCAGTGGACTTACGAATACGCGCTTGCGGCAAAGGCGTTCGTCGACAGGCTGCCCGTTTACTGCTCCGTGCGCGATTGGTGCCCGTATCTGATGACTATCGCAAAGGGCGTGAAAAACGCCTATTACTGGCGCATGAGCCACGCGATGTTCAAAAAGGTGATGGGGGAGAAGAAGATCGGCTTCATAGCCAATTCGGAATACACCCGCGGCGAGATACTCGGCGCGTATCCCGAAAACGAGGTCACGCTGATACCCAACCCCATACTGGAGCGGTTTATCATTACGAACAGGGAAAAACGACCCGATTCGCCCGTGTTCGTTTCGATAAGCCAGTCGCTCACGAACGTACGCAAGAACTATCACACGCTCCTAAAGGCGTTCAGCCTGTTTCTGAAGGAACGCCCCGACGCGCGCCTTAAGCTCATCGGTTCCTATACGGAGGAGTGGAAAGCCTCCATGGAGGCGGAGGGGCTTATGAAAAACACGGAGCTTCTGGGGAGCCTCTCGCACGACGAGGTGTTCGGCGTGCTCGACGGGGCGACCTGCCTCGTGCATCCCTCGCTGGAGGAGACCTTCGGCAACATACTTCTTGAGGCTATGGCAAGGCGCGTCGTCTGCATAGGCGGCAAAAGCTCCGGCGCAGTACCGCAGGTGCTGGGCGAAGGCAGGTTCGGTCTGCTCTGCGACGTTACCGATCCCGCCTCGATCGCGGAGGCGATGCGCGCTTCGCTCGACGCGGAGCTTGCCGAAGGGCTTGTCGAAAGCGCCTCAAAGCGGCTTACAGACAATTTTACCGAAACAAAGGTCGCCGAAAGACATTTAAGGCTTTTCCTTTCGGGGAAACGCTCGATAAAGGATAACGAATGAAACTCAACCGGGTCGTTAAAAACGCCTCGTGGATAATCGTCTGCAAGACCATACAGTCGGTACTCGCGTTCGTGATCAGCACGCTCAGCGCAAGATACCTCGGAGCTTCGGGATACGGCGAGCTCAACTATGCCGCGTCCGTGGTATCGTTCGTCGCGCCGATAATGTACCTCGGCTTCAACTCCACCCTCGTCAGGGAGCTCGTTAAGGATCCCGACCATCAGGGCGAGATAATGGGCACCGCCATCGGATCGAGCGTCATTTCCGCGATACTCTGCATGATCGGCGCGAACGCATTCGTTTACATCGCCAACAAGGGCGATACCAAGACCATTATCGTATGCGCGCTGTACAGCACGCTGCTCCTGTTCCAGGCGATCGACCTTATCAAATACTGGTTCCAGTCAAAGCTTTTGTCAAAGTACACCTCGATCGCGGCACTCGGCGCCTACATGGTGATGGCGGGCTACAAGATAATGCTCCTCGTCACCAAAAAGAGCGTTTATTGGTTTGCCGCCGCAAGCAGCATAGAGTCGCTCGTTATAGCGATCGCGCTCATTATAAGCTATCTGCTGATCGGGAAAAAACGACTCAGGTTCTCGTTCAAAAGGGCGGGGAGCATGCTGAAAAGGAGCGGCTTCTTCATCATATCGAATATGATGATAACGATCTTCGCTCATACCGACCGCATAATGCTCAAGCACATGATAGGCGAAGAGGCGACGGGCATATACTCCGCCGCGGTAACGCTCGCGGTGATAACCTCGTTCGTGTTCACCGCGATAATTGACTCGGCAAGCCCGGTCATACTCGAATCGACGGAGGATATCCCGAGGTTTGAAAAGAACATGACGAGGACTTACTGCATCGTCATATACCTGTCGCTCCTGCAGAGCGTCGCCATGACGCTGCTCGCAAAGCCCATGGTGCTCCTGACCTTCGGAGCGGGTTTTACGGATTCGATAAGGGTGCTCCGGCTCGTCGTCTGGTACACGACGTTCTCCTACTGCGGCGGCGTAAGGAGCGTGTGGATACTTGCGAAGAACCATCAGAAATACATCTGGCGGATCAACCTTGCCGGCGCGCTGATGAACGTGGCGCTCAATTTCGCGCTGATACCGTTTATGGGCATAATGGGCGCTGCGCTCGCCTCGATACTGTCGCAGTTCTTCACAAACGTTATTATGGGCTACATAATCAGGCCCTTCCGTCCGTGCAACGCGCTCATGGTAAAGAGCCTTGCGCCGGGTAATTTGGTCGATATTATCAGGATAATACGCGGCAAGGTCACGCGTTGAAATAATGAATAAAAGCGGCTTTTTGAGCCGGGAAAGGTATACAGCATGTCCGAATTCAGCGGAGCAACACTTTTGATCACGGGGGGCACGGGGTCCTTCGGGAACGCGGTATTAAAGAAATTCCTCACGAGCGATATAGGCGAGATAAGGATCTTCTCGCGCGATGAAAAAAAGCAGGACGATATGCGCCACGATCTTCAGGCGCGATACGGGGAGCATGCCCGCAAGGTAAAGTTCTACATCGGCGACGTACGCGATCCGAGGTCGGTCCGCGACGCAATGCCAGGCGTCGACCACGTGTTCCACGCCGCGGCGCTGAAGCAGGTCCCCTCCTGCGAGTTCTTCCCGATGCAGGCGGTAAAAACCAATATAGAGGGCACGGACAACGTGCTTCACGCCGCTATCGACGCGGGCGTCAAGCGGGTCGTATGCCTTTCGACGGATAAGGCGGCATACCCCATCAACGCCATGGGCATATCCAAGGCAATGATGGAGCACGTCGTTTTCGCCAACGCGCGCGTCGCGGCGGAGCGCGGACAGACCGTCATCTGCTGCACCCGCTACGGCAACGTAATGTGCTCGCGCGGGTCGGTCATCCCCCTCTTCATGGATCAGATCGCCGCGGGCGGTCCCATCACGGTGACCGATCCCGAAATGACCCGCTTCCTTATGAATCTCGACGAGGCGGTCGAGCTCGTCCGCTTCGCTTTCCTCAACGCCGAGCCGGGCGATCTCTTCATCCAGAAATCCGACGCTTCGACCATTGGCGTGCTTGCGGAGGCGGTACAGCGTCTTTTCGGCAGGACGGAGGTCAGGACGATCGGCACGAGGCACGGCGAAAAGAAATACGAAACGCTCATGACCGTGGAGGAAAGGCTCCGCTCGGTCGATATGGGCAAATACTTCCGCGTCGCCGCGGACAACCGCGACTTGAATTACGACAAATACTTCGTCGAGGGCAAGACCGTGACCGAGGGCGAAAGCTACACCTCCAGCAATACGGTGCTGCTTGACGAGGAGGGCGTCGTCAACAAGCTCCTTACAGTCGATTACGTAAGGGAAAGGCTCGGTAAATAATGGAACGCATCAACGTACTCGTCACAGGCGCAAAGGGCTTCGCGGGGAGAAACCTCGTCGAGGCGCTTAAATGCGTCCGCGACGGCAAGGACAGGACGCGTCCGGGGATAAGCATAGGCGAGATATTCGAGTACGATCTCGGCTCATCCCGGGAGGAGCTCGACCGCTTCGCTCATGAATGCGGCTTTGCGTTCTGCTTCGCAGGAGTCAACCGCCCGAAGGATCCCGCGGATTATATGCCGGGGAATCTCGGCGCCGCGGAGGAGCTCTTGAACGCGCTCAAAAAGCACGGGAACAAGGCGCCGGTCATGCTCGCCTCGTCCGCGCAGGCAAGCCTTGCGGGGCGCTTCGGCAGGAGCGAATACGGTCTTTCCAAGAGGGCGGCGGAGGATGCGTTCTTCCGCTATGCCGAAAAGGAGGGCGTGCGCGCGCTGGTCTACCGCTTCCCGAATCTTGCCGGAAAATGGATACGCCCCAACTACAATTCAGCGGTCGGCACGTTCTGCTACAATATCGCGAATTCGCTCCCGGTAACGGTCAACGATCCCGAGGTGGAGCTCGAGCTCCTCTTCATCGACGACCTTGTCGATGAGATGTTCCGTGCTTTGGAGGGGAAGGAGCATCGCTGCTTCTATCCCGGGGAGGGCGAAACGGTGAACGGCGTAAAGTACGACGGTCTGACGCCGCTGCCCGATCCCAAAGGCGATTTTTCGTACTGCCCCGTTACGAATAAGGCTAAGCTCGGCAGGATAGTGGAGCTTCTGGAGCTGTTCAGGTCCCAGCCGGAGACCCTCGTTATGCCCGCGATCGCGCCGGGCAGCTTCGAGAAAAAGCTCTACTCCATGTACCTTTCCTATCTTCCGAAGGAGCGCGTCGCGTTCGATCTTAAAATGAATACCGACGAGCGCGGCAGCTTTACTGAGGTGTTGAAGACCGTCGATCACGGGCAGTTTTCCGTCAATATCTCAAAGCCCGGCGTCACGAAGGGAAGGCACTGGCACAATTCCAAATGGGAGCTGTTCATCGTCGTTTCGGGCAGCGGGCTCATAAGGGAGCGCCGCATCGGCTCGGACGAGGTGCTTGAATTCCGCGTAAGCGGCGAAAGGATCACCGCCGTGCACATGCTTCCGGGCTACACGCATGAGATAATCAATCTCTCCGAAACGGAGGATCTCGTCACCCTTATGTGGGCGAACGAGATATTCGATAAGGAGCATCCCGATACATTTTTCGAGAACGTATAATAAAGGAGCGGAACATGAGAAAGCTTAAACTGATGACCGTTATCGGCACAAGACCGGAGATAATCAGGCTCTCCCAGATAATCAAGAAATGCGACAGGTATTTCGATCAGGTGCTCGTCCACACGGGTCAGAATTACGACAGGGAGCTGAACCGCGTATTCTTCGAGGAGTTCGGTCTTCGCGAGCCGGATCATTATCTCGGCGTGGCGGGGGAGAACCTCGGGCAGACGCTCGGCAACGTGATCGCCCGCTCGTACGAGGTCATGGTAAAGGAGAAGCCGGACGCTTTGATGGTATTGGGCGACACGAATTCCTGCCTTGCGGTCATCCCCGCAAAGCGTCTCAAGATACCCGTGTTCCATCTCGAGGCGGGCAACCGCTGCTTTGACGAGAATCTGCCGGAGGAGATCAACCGCCGCATCGTCGACCATACGAGCGACGTCAACCTCTGCTATTCCGAGCACGCGAGAAGATACCTCCTTGCCGAGGGCGTGAAGAAGGAGCAGGTATTCGTGATGGGTTCCCCCATGCGCGAGGTGCTTAACGCCAATATCGACAGGATAAACGCTTCCGACATACTCGACAAGCTCGGTCTCGAACCGCAAAAATACATACTCCTTTCCGCCCACAGGGAGGAGAACATCGATATCGAAAAGAATTTCTTCGAGCTGATGAACGCCGTGAACGCCATGGCGGAGGTTTACGGCATGCCCGTCATTTACAGCACTCATCCGAGGAGCAGGAAGTTCATCGAACAGCGCGGCTTCGAGTTCCATCCGAACGTAAGGAGCCTCAAGCCCTTCGGCTTCGCCGATTACAATTCGCTCCAGAAGAACGCCTACTGCGTTGTGAGCGACAGCGGCACCATACCGGAGGAGGCGGATTATTTCGGCTTCCCGGCGGTCTCGATCCGCACCTCGACCGAAAGACCCGAGTCGCTTGAAAAGGGCAATTTCATAATCGGCAGCATATCGAAGGAAAACGTGCTCCGCTCCGTAGAGCTTGCCGTCGCCATGCACCGAAACGGCGACGACGGCACGCCCACCGCCGATTACCGAGATGAGGACGTCAGCACCAAGGTCGTCAAGATAATTCAGAGCTATACGGGTATCGTCGACCGTATGACGTGGCGTAAATATTGACGCCCCCAAAGCTGGACATACAAAGGGAAAAGTGATAAAATATAAATTCAAAACCGCGCGGGCTCTGCCATTCAAGGTGATCCGATGAAAAAAACGAGAAAAAGAATATTAACGTTCATGCTTTCCGTGCTTGCTGTGGTCACGGCTGTTTTCCTGATCTATCTTTGGCAGGAGCAGCTTTCCGGCACCAACAGCAAGCCTGCGATAATCTGCCCGTCGGAGAGCATTTCCGTCAGCGTGGAGAGCTTGTCGGACAGCAGCATACTTTTGAGGGACGTTACGGCGATGGACGTTGAGGACGGCGATATCACGGAGAGCCTCGTCGTTGAGAGCGTTTCGCAGTTCGTGGGCGAGAACCACTGCATCGTAACCTACGCGGCATTCGATTCCGCGAACAACGTCTCGAAGCTCACGCGGCATCTTTTCCTGACCGACTACGTTTCGCCGCGCTTCAGGATAAACGCCCCGCTCGAATACAACTATTCCTCGAGCTTTGATCCCCTGAGCGCGATAGGCGCGTATGACTGCGTGGACGGCGATATCTCCGACCGCGTCAAGATGATACTCCTCGATCCGGAGGACGATATCACCTCCCGCGGGACGCACAGAGTGGAGTTCAGGGTAGCCAACAGCCTGGGCGATATTTCGACGCTCGAGGCGGAGGTGGAGGTCTACGACAGGACTTATACCGAGTCCCGCATGATCCCCACGATAAGGCTTACCGACTACATTGTTTACGTCGACAGATACGGTTACGTCGATCCCATGGAGCACGTGCTCGGCATAGCGGTGAACGGCGTGCCCTACGAGGTCGGCGAGTACGGCTTCGGCAAGCTTGTCTGTGACGATTCCGGAGTCGATTATACGAAGCCCGGCGCGTATAAGGTGATATTCAGCTGCGATAACAGGGAAGAGTATTACGGCTCCGCGGTAATGTTCGTAATAGTTACGGAGGTGGGTCGCTGATGGCAGGTTACGGTTCTTCCAACGCTCGTTCTGCCCGCAATGAAAAGCGGCGCGGCTCCGGTATAAAAATAGAGGTCATCCTTTTCAGCCTGTTCCGCAGCTGGTGGATCGTACTGATCGGATGTCTTGTCGCCGCGATGGCGTCATACATTTTCATATCCGAAAGCTACAAGCCCAAGTATTACGCGGAGGCTACCTTCGTCGTATCCAGCAAGGACGGCGGCGCGGATCAGGTGTACTCCAACCTGGTCGTCGCTTCAAAGCTTGCCGATTCGTTCACGTACGTGCTTGAAAGCCCCGTGCTGAAGCAAAAGATCGCGGAATCCCTCGGCATGGATTCGTTCGAGGGGACGATCAAGGCAAAGAGCATAGACAATACCAATCTCATCCAGATAGGCGTGGAGGCGGGCTCGCCGCAGACCGCGTTCTATGAGATGGACGGCATCATCAAATATCACAGCATTGTATCCGACAATCTGCTCGGCAACGTCGTGCTCGACGTTCTTAAGGCGCCGACCGTGCCCACCGCGCCGGTGGAGAAGCTCAACAAGGCGTCCAAGATCATGAGCGTGACGGGTATCTCCGCGGCGGTGATCGTCGCGCTGATAGTGATCGCGACCGTCGTCAGCGACGACGTCATGACCGAGAGCGATCTTGAAACGAAGGTCGACTGCCCCGCGCTCGCGACGATCTATCACGAGCGTAAGAACCTTACCCTCCGCGCGAGGCTGCAGGGCGTAAAGACCAGCATGCTCATAACCAATCCCACGACGAGCTTCCGCTTTGCGGAGACTTACCGCCTCTTCAGGACCCGTATCGAATACATGATGCGGCAGAAGGGCTACAAGGTGATGATGGTCTCCTCCGTTCTGGAGAACGAGGGCAAGACCACCTGCGCCGCAAACACGGCTATCACGCTCGCGATGGACAATAACCGCGTGCTCCTTATAGACGGCGATATGATCAAGCCCGCGCTCTATAAGGTAATGAACGTCAAGGTGAAGCGCGGCATGGCGATAAACGAGGTAATAACGAGCGATATCGCCATGGACAGCATACCCAAGCTCGAGTCCGTTCCCGAGCTGAGCCTTCTTATGGGCAAATCGTCGCTCTCCAACTCGACGGAGCTTATCGGCTCGCGCGAGATGAAGGACTTTATTGAAAGGGCGAAGGAGCATTTCGATTACGTGATCATCGACACGCCGCCCATCGCGCTGGCGACCGACGCGGAGTGCTTTGCGGAGCTTGCCGACTGTACCCTGCTCGTTATAAAGCAGGGCGGTGCGAGGGCGAAGCGCATCAACGAGAGCATTGAGGCGGTCAGCCAGAGCGGCACGGAGATATTGGGCTGCATTTTCAACAACGTCTATCCGCTCGAGTTTTTGAGCGATCCCGTAGATAAGCAGTACGGCGGCGAATACCGCACCGCCGGGCAGGGCCGCTATTCCGCAAGGGACGCCGCGGAAGGGGGTGAGATCCGTGAGTGAGGAGCTTAACCGTCGCGAACACTCCGCCCCCGTTAAGGACTACGCTTACGAAGCGAGAAGGAGCGGCACCGCGAATATCGAGCCAAAGAGCGCGTCGGATTTCTTCCAGGATCTCCTGGAGGCGTTCAAGAGGCTGTATCTGCTTCCCATTATTCTCTCGGTCGTGTTCTGCACTTTGTTCTGCGTCAGGGCAAGGCTCACGTTCAACCCGATCTATCGGGCGACGGCGACCTTTACCGTCAACGTCAACAACGCAAGCCTTCACAGCAGCCCGACGTATTCCGTCAATCTTGCGAAGCAGCTTTCCAACACCTTCCCCTACATATTCGGGAGCGACGTGCTGAACAATCTCATTCAGCAGGACCTCGGCATGAACGAGATCCCGGCGACCATACAGGCGGAGGCGGTCGGAGAGACCAATCTCTTTACGATAAACGTCTATTCAAGGACGCCGCAGACTTCGTACAACGTGCTCCATTCCGCTATCGACAACTATCCGCGCGTTGCGGATTTTGTCGTCGGCAACACCACGCTGACGCTCATATCGGAATCCGGGCTGCCCCAAAGACCCACGAACGATATCTCCTATAAGACGGAGCTTATGAAGGGCGTGGTGGTCGGCTGTCTCGTTTCGCTTGCCGTAATGATCATCTCCGTATTTACGAAGACCACCGTAAAGGATGCGGACGACCTGAAGAACATGCTCAACCTGAAATGCCTCGGCACGGTGCCCTATATCGGCAGGAAGCGCCGCGGAGAGGGCGGCATGATAGAGATATCGGATCCCGATATTTCAAGATCCTTCGCCGATTCGATAAGGCTGCTCAAGGCGCGTACGCAGCGCGCCTGCGACGAGAACGGTTATCGCGTGCTGCTCGTTGCAAGCTCCATGCCGGGCGAGGGCAAGACGACCATCGCGACCAACCTCGCCATGTCGCTCGCGCTTTCGGGCAAGCGTACGGCGCTGCTCGACTGCGACATAAGGAAGCCTTCCACGCTCGGCGACCTTACAAATCAGAAGCAGTCCGGCATCGCGGAGTATCTTAACGGTCTCGTCACGATCGACGATATCATCAACGAACCTGCGGAAGGTCTTCTCGTAATAAACGGCAAGACACCCTCCGACGAAGCGGCGGAGCTCATGGGAACCGAAAGGATGAAGGAGCTTATCGAAGAGCTCAAGGAAAGAACGGACGTCATAGTCATCGACTCTCCGCCCGCCTCCGTTATTGCGGACGCCGTGGTGCTCTCCAATCTTGCGGACTGCGTGCTGTACGTCATCCGTCAGGAGTTCACAAGGAAGAGCAGGATACTGGACGGTCTGAACCATCTGTCGAACGGCAGGGCGGTGTTCCTCGGATACGTGCTGAACAGCGCCAATTCCTCCGGCTCGGGCTACGGCTACGGCGGTTACGGCAAGTACGGGCAGTATTCCCGCTATGGCAGATACGGGCGTTACGGACGCTACGGGCGCTACGGCAGGTATTCCCGTTACGGCAGGTATTCCCGTTATGGCAGCTATTCCCGCTACGGCAGCTATTCCCGTTACGGTTACGGCTACGAAAAATCAAAGAAAAAATAACAGTATGCGGGTCGCCTTTATCGGGCGGCCCGCTGAACGGTAAAGGGATAAAATGAAAGAAAACGGATCGGTGATAATAAAAAGGCTCGTATGCATCGCGCTGATATCGGCGGCGGTTTTATCGCTGACCGCCTGCGGACGCGCGCCGAAAAAACGCACCGCCGTCTTTTACGAATACTTCGATACCGTTATTACGCTCACCGCCTACACCGACGACGAGGAGCTTTTTAACGAGGCGAGGGATTCTGCGGAGGCGATATTCGAAAACCTTCACCGCCTTTTTGATATCTATAACGAATACAAGGACTGCGTGAATCTTGCCTCCGTCAATTCAAGGGCGGGGGAGAGCGTCGCCGTTCCGCACGATATCATGGAGCTTCTGCGCCTCGGCAAGGAGTACGATGCGCTGACCGGCGGCTCCGTCAACATTGCGATGGGCGCGGTACTTCGCCTTTGGCATGACGCAAGGGAGCGCTCGGCGCTCGATCCGGACGGGGCGGCTCTCCCGGATGATACGGCGCTCAAAGAAGCCTCCCTACATTGCCGGATCGGCGACGTCGTGCTTGACGAAAAAAACGGCACGGTCACGCTTAACGACCCCGAAATGAGCATCGACGTCGGGGCGATAGCAAAGGGCTACGCGGCGGACAGAGCAGCGGAGGCGCTTTCCTCATACGGATTCCCGTTCATGCTCAACTGCGGCGGCGCGGTGCTCGTTTCCGGCGCTAAGCCGGACGGCAGCCCCTGGAAGGCGGGGATCGCCGATCCGCAAAATGAAAACGAATACGCCGCAGTCGCCGAGCTCGACTCCGGCTCGCTTTCCACAAGCGGTTCGTATTTAAGGTATTTTACCGTGAACGGCATCGAGTACGGGCATATCATCGACCCCGCCACGCTTTATCCGGCAGATAAAACGGCGTCGGTCTCCGTTTGCGTTAAGGGGGCGGGGAACGCCTGTCTTGCGGACGCGCTCTCGACTGCATGCTTCATCCTCGGCGCCGAAGAGGGCATGGCGCTGATAAACTCCGTTGACGGAGCAGAGGCGCTTTTTGAAAACGCCGACGGCTCGATAACGGCGACAAACGGCTTTCCATGGTGAAAAAACGAGTTATCGTACGAACACCCGATAAAATTCGTACGAGCGTACGATAGCAAACAGAGAATCGCGAAAATGAGATAAATGTGAAAAAATCCTTTTGCCGCGCCGTTTTTTATCATAAAACGGTCCGGAATGGTATTTTCCAAAAAATATTTTTGATTTTTAGCATAGAAAACACTTGCAAGTTAAATCAATGTGTGGTATATTTATCGCGTAATTGTGTACCGTTGTCTTATTGGGCGATCGGCGCTTGCCGGCCCGATTCGCACGATTCGGCACCAGGTTACAAATAATATTTTCAGGAAGGAGTATTCCACAATGAAGAAATTCCTCGCGCTCCTCATTTCGGCGGCCATGATCTTCGCTCTCGTAGCGATCCCCGCAGCGGCTGACGGTGAGGTACAGATCACGGTTGCTACCGTGAACGATGTTGAGCCCGGCACTGACGTCGAGGTTCCTGTTACGATCGAGGGCGACTACGAAGCTCACATCCTTACGCTCTATGTCAATTACGATCCCGAGAACCTCTCCATCGAGAAGAAGTCCGATATAAAGAACGGCGATCTGTTCCCCTCCGGTGATGATGCTGAAGAGGCTGAATGGGCCGTTATCAAGGATATCGATTCCGTTCCCGGCCAGGCGAAGCTCGGCATCATCTGCCCCCATGGCGATTATCCCATCACCGGCAGCGGCTCGATCTGCAAGATCAAGTTCCACGTAAGTGAGAACTGCACCGAGAACCAGACCCTCACTCTTCAGGTTTCTGAGTTCAAGAACATGCCCGAGGGCAGCACCACTGCTACCCCCATCCCCTATGTCGGCACTAACGGCGCTATCAACCTCCACCAGGATGATCCCCAGCCCACTGAGCCCACGCCCACTGAGCCCACGCCCACTGAGCCCGCTCCCGTAGAGGGCAACCAGATCACCATCGGCAGCAAGGACAACGTTAAGCCCGGCGACGAGGTGACTGTTCCCGTTGAGGCGGTCTTCAATGACGAAGCCCATATCCTCAATGCCGTCATCGATTACGATGCTGACGTTCTGACCCTTGTTGATGCTGAGCTTGGCGAGTTCATCACCGGTATCGAAGGCGCTTTCACCAGCGTTGATACCGAGACTCCCGGCAAGATCTACATCGGCGTTGTCTGCGCTGAGGATCCCATGATCGGCGAAGGCGTTCTCATGAACCTCACCTTCAAGACCGCTGATGACTTCGCGGAGCCCACCACTGTTGCCATGACGATCAACGAGTTCGGTTATATGCCCGTTGACGCCGCCAATGCTGAGCCTCTCGAGTGCGAGCTTGTCGATGGTATCATCACCCCCGCCGAGCCCGTTGTTCCCACTCCCGTTGAGTTCGTAATGGGCAGCAAGGAGAACGTTGCTCCCGGTTCCGAGATCACCCTGCCCTTCACCATTTCCGGTGATTACGAGGCGCATCTCATGAACATCGCCCTCAACTACGATACCTCCGTTCTTACCCTGACCGGCTTCGAGAACGGCGAGGTCCTTAACTCCGTTGAGGATGCTATCATCGTTGTTGATTCCGAGACCGTTCCCGGCTCCATCCGTCTTGGTGTTGTAATGCCTACCGACGGTATGACTGCCGAGGGTGTCATCGCCAACCTCAAGTTCAAGGTATCTGACAAGTTCACCGAGCCCACCGTCATCGAGGTCAATGTTACCGAGTTCGGTTACATGCCCGTTGGCGCCGCCAATGCTGAGCCCATCCCGTTCAACGCAACGAACGGTATCGTAACTCCCGGCTCCGTTGGTCCGAATCCCCCTGTGACCGGTGCTGTCAGCCTTGCCGGCATTGGCGTTCTTGCCATTGCCACCGGCGCTGGCGTTGTCATCTTCCGCAAGAAGGAAGACTGATCGACAGACTGTCTGTAAAAGCCAAAGGTCATCCCGAAAGGGATGACCTTTTGTTATGCGTAAAGCTTGTTGATTTTGCTTGATTTGCCCTTTTATTTCGCTTTTTCGATCGTTTCGATCAGCCGGTCGAGCCCGACGGTATAGCTCCGGGCGCCCATGCCCATCACGCGGAACGCGCAGACGTCCTCGATCACGTCGACCGCGCGGAACGGCTCCCGCTTCGTGATATCGCTCATGTGCACCTCGCCCACGGGGACGGGAGTGCAGGCGATCGCGTCGCGCAGGGCGTACGAATAATGCGTGAGCGCGCCTGGGTTGATCAGCACGCCGTCGAACGCGTCTCCCGCGGCATGGAGCTCGTCGATGAGCCTGCCCTCGTAATTGGACTGCACGTGCTCGACGGACGCTCCGTGCTCCGCAGCGTGCGTCTCAAGGGCGCGGATGATATCATCAAGGCTCCTCGTT
>JAEEGF010025387.1_pt1 | contig 35472 bp, 18 predicted proteins | sample 9134171 | NCBI WGS metagenome assembly JAEEGF01 (sample SAMN16246542, study PRJNA631951) | gut metagenome | biome: gut microbiome; feature: rumen; material: AP-attached | host: Bos | place: Iran: Karaj | collected 2018-10
CAGGTGGTGAGAAACGCGCCTGCCCAGATTCAGGAACTCGTCAACTGGGGCGTGAATTTCGACCGTAAGGAGGACGGCTCGTTCGACCTTCACCGCGAGGGTGGGCATTCGGAGTTCCGAATCCTGCACCATGCCGATGATACGGGTGCCGAGATACAGCGCGGACTGATGGAAGCTGTGCGCAATAATCCCGACATCGACGTGAAGGAGAACCACTTCGCCGTGGAAATCATCACCCAGCACCACCTGGGAGCACGCGTCACACGCCGTACGCCCTACATCAACTGCTACGGTGCCTACGTGCTGAACCCCGACACGCAGAAGGTGGACACCTATCTCTCGAAGGTCACCGTGATGTGCACGGGCGGTTGCGGAGCCGTGTACCTGACAACCTCGAACCCCGTCATCGCTACGGGCGACGGCATCGCCATGGTGTATCGCGCCAAGGGAACGGTGGCCGACATGGAGTTCGTGCAATTCCACCCCACGGTGCTGCATAACCCCAACGAGACGCATCCCGCCTACCTCATCACCGAGGCCATGCGCGGCTACGGAGGCATCCTGCGTCTGCCCAACGGCGAAAGCTTCATGGAGAAATACGACGAGCGACTCTCGCTGGCTCCGCGTGACATCGTGGCACGCGCCATAGACAAGGAGATGAAGATTCACGGCATTGACCATGTGTGCCTGGACGTCACCCACAAAGACCCGGCCGAGACGCGCCACCACTTCCCGAACATCTACCAGAAGTGCCTTTCCATAGGTCTGGACATCACCACCGACTACATACCCGTGCGCCCCGCAGCCCACTATATGTGTGGCGGCATCAAGGTGGACCTGAACGGATGCTCATCTATCGACCGCCTGTATGCCCTCGGCGAATGTTCGTGCACAGGTCTGCATGGCGGCAACCGTCTGGCCTCGAACTCGCTCATCGAAGCCGTGGTGTATGCCGACGCGGCTGCCAAGCACTCGCTGGCGCATGTGGATGAATACGACTTCAACGACAAGGTGCCCGAATGGAACGACGAGGGCACGATGACCAACGAGGAGAAGGTGCTGATCACCCAGAGCATCAGGGAGGTGAACCAGATTATGTCGAACTATGTGGGCATCGTGCGCTCCGACCTCCGACTGAAGCGCGCCTGGGACCGTCTGGACATGCTCTACGAAGAGACCGAGAACCTGTTCAAGCGCGTGAAGGCATCGAAGGACATCTGCGAATTGCGCAACATGATCAACGTGGGCTATCTCATCACCCGCTGGGCCATAGAGCGCAAGGAGTGCCGCGGACTGCACTTCACCACCGACTATCCGGTGCATGCGTATGATAAGTAATGTAGAGTGTAGAGTGTAGAATGTAGAATTATGATTACTCTCGGACGCGGATTTTAGCGCAGATACCGGGCATGCACGGTTATCATAATTATCCATTCTACATTCTCCATTCTACATTAATTACAGGAGGGATGCCACTTTGCGACGATGAAAGCAGGGTGGCATTTCTTGTATGTTAGAGAAAAATTGAAAATAATCGGGATTTACGTGAACGGTTTCACTTTTCGGGTGTATGCAGTAACGAAAACCCCAAACAACAAGAGCAATGAGAATACGATTCATCACACTCACCATCATGGCCATGATGCTCATCGGCACCAGCCTGCAGGCACAGAACGCCGCCGACTACGAGCGACAGATAGTGGGCACGTATGCCAAGAAGGACATGAAGGCACTCGACCGCCTGCTCGCCGACTACTACAAGAGCGGACTCTACCCGGTGGACGTGCTGATGTACAACTACAACGAGCTGCAGGGCATGGAAGACTGGAGCGTGATTGTGGTATCGTCGGCCGAAAGCCTCATCGGCAAGCTCATACTCCAGCGCGTGCTGATGGTGCATAGCGACAAGGTGATCGTGTGCACCGAAACGGGCGGACTCGACGATGCCATCTGCAACCGCCTCGGCATTCCCGTACCGCCAAAGACATGGAAACCCGAAGAGGCATACGAGCAGACCATCAGGTGGGTGGCCGCACATGGCGACCGCAAGGTGTACTTCCCATTCACCGACTCGCCGCTCTTCAAGCAGTTCCCCGACGCCATGAAGGAGTGCATCTACAACGAGGGACTCACCATGCGCTACTCGGCCACGCCCTACGACAACATTGCCGTGAAGATACGCAACCTGGAGGAACGATACCTGACGGACTACCTGAGACTCTCGCTCCAGCCCTACAACGAGAAGAAAGACCTGCGGCTCTACCGCCGATTCACGCCCAGCATGCTGGCACTCAGCTATTCGGCCATCTATCTGGACATGCTGCCCTACTATCGCGAGCACAAACCCGACAAGGTGGAATGGCTGGAAGGACTCTACAGCGCCTGCCAGACACACTACAACCACCTCACGTTGAACAAGTTTTATAATACCGGGCAATAAATGGCGCTGTTCCACCTACATATAAAAAACAGGACCGACGAGGAACTGATGGCGCAGGTGAAGGGCGGCAGCCGCAGGGCCTTCGACGAACTCTACCAGCGCTACGCCCGACGGCTGAACGGATTCTTCTTCGGCCAGCTGGGAGGCGACAACGAACGGGCGGCAGATGCCGTGCAGGACGTGATGCTCAGACTATACGAGGCACGCTCCCGCTACAGAGACGGCGAAAGCGTGGCCACATGGGTGTTCGCCATGGCCTACAACCTATGCAAGAACCAGTACCGCCACCTGGAGCACGAACAGAACTACCTGGCACAACTGGATGCCGAACCCGCTACCGAAAACGAGGTGGAAGTGCAGATGGACCGCCAACGGCTCGAGGAAGCGCTCGAGCAGGTACTCGAAACACTACAGCCACCCCTGCGGATGCTTTTCTCGCTAAGATACGAAGAAGACCTGACGGTGCCGCAGATAGCGCGCATACAGGAACTGCCCGAGGGAACGGTGAAGAGCCGACTACATAAGACAATGAACATTATCCGACATAAACTGAAAGAATATGAAAGTCACCAATGAAGATATCATCTCGGCTGCCAAGACGCTGAGAACAAGACAAGAAAACGGGCTGGCAACGCCCGAGAACCCCCTGAAGGCCCGAAGAGGCAAGACGGGATGGATAGCAGCAGCCGCATGTGCCGCAGGGTTCATACTCGGCTTCGGCGTGCACCCCCTGACCTCCAACGAAGGCGATGCCCAGCTTGCCGAGCTCGACTCGCTCAGGCAAGAGGTGCTGATGGCAAGAAATGCCCAGAAGGAGGTGGTAAGCGAAGTGGTGCGCGACACCATCTTCACCACAAAGACCGACACGGTGTTCACCACAAAGGTCATCACCCGCGAGGTGGTTCGCCAGGTGCCCGTAATGGCAAACAACGAACAGCCAGAAGAGAAAGTAACAATCAATAATAATAACAACCGGGGCGAGTCAGCAACCGTGGGATGCTCGATGATGTGCGACAACATCAGCTACGACCTGATAGCCTCAAAAAACTGAAAACAACATGAAGAAAATTTTATTCGCGGCCGTCATCATGCTCTCAGCACTGACCGCCCAGGCACAGAAAAGCGTGACCATCAACCCCACTCTGAAGGTGGGAATGCAGAAGACCTACGTTACAAGAGGCGAAGCTACCTCACCAGGCCAGGCAGCTGCCGACGCCACGGGGGAACTGACCTATAAGGTGGTCGGTAAGACTGCCGACGGGTTCCAAATCGACATGGTGTCGAAAGCCAACAGCGTGGACATGAGCCAGATGTTGCAGAACATGAACGCGACAAACATCATGCAACTGCTGAATTCGATGAAAGTGGAAGTGCTGACCGACAAGAAGGGTGCGCTCACCGGCATCAAGAACTCGGAGGAACTGATCGGGAGATGCAAGATGCTGGTAGACTCCATTTTCAATACCGCCATCAGCCAGAACTCGGAAATGAAAAACATCGAGATGATGAAATCGTTCATGCAGAAAGCCGTCACTACCATGACGGATATGTTCACCGAAGACTATCTGCTGGAAACCTTCCGACAGACACCGAGCGCCATCGCCCTGAACGGCAAGACCATCACCGAGGGCATGGTGGAAGAAGGCAAGTTTGCACAGATGCTCAAGACGAAGACCACCTACTCTATACAAAACGGCGGCAAGACCATCGTGCTTGACACCAAGGCCGACGTTGACAAGCCGTCGATGAAGGCCTATATGCTGAAGATGATGAGCAACCTGATGCCCGAATCGGTGACACAAGAGACCAATCCCGAGCAGTTAAGCGAGATGATTGACGGCCTGATATCGAACGGAACCCTGAAGATTGACATGAACAGCAAGGCTACCTACGACATAGGCGACGACGGATGGGTGAAGAAAATGGTGATGGAGATGGAAATGACCGCTCCCGGACAATCCACCAAGGCGCGCCAGGTGTTCACCGAGAAAGAATAAGGCATACTCAGGAAACACATAAAAGAAGAGCCCCCTCCAGACTTCCGATTGGTTTGGAGGGGGGTCTTTAATTTCGTTTTGTCGTTTTTGTCATTCTTCATATACACCCTGACCTATACAGCCGCTGGGCATCTGGATATGGATGAGCGAGCAAACGGTGGGGGCAATGTCGGTGATGTGCACCTCGTGGTTGTAGGCTCCGTGCTCGATGCCCCACCCCATCAGGATGAAGGGAATGTGGCAGTCGTAGGGATTCCAAAGTCCGTGTGAGGTACCGGGGCCGATGTCTTTCCAGGTACCGAAGTGCTGGGGCTTCAGTATGAGCTGGATGTCGCCCGAACGTTCGTGGTTGTAGCCGTTCACGATTTTCTCGCGGATATACGAGGGCACGGGGGCCTCGGCGGCATGTTCAAGGTCGACTACATACATCACCATGGGGTCGTTCCTGAAGAACTCACGGATGGCCTGCTTCACGTCGCACACTTTCAGACCGGCACGACTGATGGCGTCGCGGTCGAGCCTCAGCTTATAGTCGTAACATGCCGAGATGAGTTTCGCGGAGGTGGAGAATTTCTTGGCAAGTGCCTCGTTGGCCTGCTTGGCGGCCTGACCGTCGTTGAAGCCTCCGGCGGGAATCTTATGGGCCAGGTTCTGCTCGATGCTGTTGGAGGCGCCGTGGTCGGCACTAAGGAATGCGAGCCACTGGCCTTTTCCGACGGTACGGTCCAGATAGTCGAAGAAATCGGCCAGCTGCTTGTCGAGTCCGATATACTGCTTGTAGGTGAGCTCGTGGTGGGTGCCGTATTTATGGCCGGTGATGTCGGGGCACGAGAAGCTGATGCAGATCATATCGGTCTGGTCGGCACGTTGTCCCAGGCGTTCGCCCTTGATGGCGGCCTTTGCCATCTCCTCGACAATCTGGTTGCCGTAGGGCTGGTACTGGATGTCGTTGATGTCGAGCTTCTTGTTTATTTTCTCGTTGTAGGCATTCACCCACCCGGGCAGCTTGTCCATATAGTAGGTGCTGCTGATGAAGCACTTGGCCTTCTTGTCGAACCAGTAGGCGGCATCGGCGCTATGGCCTGCGGGAAGAATGGCGGCACGGTCCTTGAACGATACGCCGATGACCTTCGACTTCCACGAAGTGGCGGTCTTCAGTTCGTCGCCGATGGTGGTCACCCATAGGTTGCAGGGCGACATCTGGCCTTCCTTGGTGGTGGAGCCCACGGTCTGCACGGTGGTGTCGCGGCAGCAGTAGGTCATGCCGTTGCCTTTCCAGAAGTTGTTGCCGGCAATGCCGTGGATGCTGGGCACCGAACCGGTGTAGAGCGAGGTGTGGCCGATGGCGGTCACCGAGGGGATGTAGTTGATCTGGCAATTCTCGAACGAGTAGCCTTCGCGGAGCATGCGGCGGAAACCGTTGTCGGTGTAGTCGTCGTAGAAGCGGTAGAGATAGTCCCAGCGCATCTGGTCGACGGCAATGCCTACCACCAGTTTGGGACGGATTTCGCCCACGGCATCGGCGAACGACGGGAGCGAAAACGAGCTGAGCAGGAGCATCAGCAGGGGGAGGATGTTTTTCTTCATAAGCGTTGTGTATTTGATGATTAATTTATGAGCGTGGGTTTTCGGGGCGGTGCGACCGTTGAACACCTGACGGTTGTTTACCTGGTGAGCGAGAACTTCAGCGAGAGACCGAAGTCGCGCGTGGTGGTGGGATAGCTCGACGACGAGAGCAGCGGGGTGTTCGTCTGCTGGTCGTAGAAGAAGCTCATGGTGAGCATCCTTGAGAGGCTGTAGTCGGCATTGAAGGCAATCTTGAGGGCCTTGTTACCGCTGGATGCAGCACTGGTCATGGTAGCGATGTCGCGGCTAAGTGCGGCCTGGTTGCGGAAGCTGAAGTCGAAGCGCAGGTTCAGGTCGTGGTTCACGCCGCCTCTCTTCGATGTGCTGCTGCTCTGCCTGTTCTCGGTCTCGGCATTCTTCTTGCCCTTACCCTTCGCCTTGCGTGCCGATGAGCCGCCGAGTCCGAAGAAGTTGAAGTTGCTTATCTTGTAGCCCATGCCGAGCACCCAGTCTTTCGACAGGGCTTCGTTGATTTGCACGGAGGTCATGGAGAGGGTGATGACGCGGGTGGTGCGGTACTCGAGCTTACAGGTGAGGTTGTTCAGGAAGGTCACATCGACGCCGAGCAGGGGCGAGAAGGCCTCGTTGATGCTCACCGTGGAGACGTTGTACATCGACGAAGGTATGGGGTTGCCGGTGGTGACGTCGCTCACGAATCCCAGTCCGTTCATGTATTCCATGAAGGTGCTGTAGCTGGTGTAGGCGCCCACGGCATAGATGCTCTTGTAGGAATGGCTCAGGTTGACGCTCTTGAAATGGTCGCGGAACCACGGCAGTTGTCCCAGACCGCTATAGCGGATGGTCCAGTTGGGGAGCATGTGGGCGATGGAGGGGAAGATGTCGAGCCCGGTGCTTCCTGCGGTGTAGGCATTGAGGAAGGCGGGTATGAGCACGTCGCCGCTATAGGCCGGCACCTCGCCATTGGCAGGGTTATAGGTATTACCCGAGAGAATCGGCCAATGAGAAGAAATCGGATAGATGCTTCCTTCGTAGCGGGCCTGCACGCGCTCGCGGAATCCGGCAATCGAGTTGCAGAACTTCTCGAACGTGTTGCTATGGTAGCCGGAGTTGGCATCGCCGATGCCTTCGAGTGCCGACCCGAGCGAGATGGTGGTCATCGAGAACGTTCCGCTCTGGGTGGTGGGCATTCCGCTATACATATACTGTACGCTACGGGCCTTCTGCTGGTTGTGGGCGGCATTAAGGTCAATCTTCAGGTCTCTCACGGGCTCAAGCGTCATCCTGATTTGCAGGTCTTTCGTGGCATTGGTGGTGGCGGGCGTGGCAATACTGTCGGCCATCAGCAGCCAGTTGTTCTCGGCGGCCTTGTTGATGTAGCCGTCGCCCACCATGCCGAAGGCGAAGTCGAGTCCTGGCGACATGAGGTCACCCCGGCGCTGTCCAAAGGCATCGCCGACGATGGGAAGGAATCCGGGGAGTGCCATATTGAACTGGTCGCGATAGCTGACCGATACGTTGCGCACCATCATCAATCCACGGGCAAGCACCTGGGCGGTCTTGTACCACGACTTGTTCTCGTTGCTCTCCTTGGCAGTGACGGCAAGTTTCAGCACCGTCTGCGAGTCCACCTTCGAGGTAATCTTAATCTTGTTCTGGTCTACCACCTTGTATTTCAGCTTAAAGGCCTTGCCATCCTTGGTCTTTGCCGATACGATGAGCCGCTTGCTGTTCTTGCCGTGCGACACGGTGACGGCACTGTCGGGAAGCAGCGTCACTTCCTTCTCGAAGGCGCGCTTGTTCTTGGGCAGGGCCTTCTCTTCCTTTTCCTTATCCTTGTCTTTGTCGTTCTTCTTATCCGTAGCCTTGGCTTTCGTCTTTGCTTTGGCAGCGGGCTTTGCGGGTGCCTTGTTGAACCGTTCGTTGGCCTTCTTCAGGAATGGTATCTGGTTGTAGAGCTTCTCCATGCTGAAGGTGCCCTCGAGCGTTATCTGACGGGTGTTCGAGATGGTGTTGCCGTAGGAGGTTCCGTCTTCGTCGGACATGCCTCGTTGCCAACGGTAGGTGGAGTTGTAGGAGGCGTTGGCATTCACCCAGTCGAAAATGGGGATAAGGTTCAGGGGCAGCTGATAGCTGGCGGTGAAGTTCTGGTTATAGTCGAGCGGTGTTCCCAGTTGCTTGATGCTGGTCCACACGGAGTCTTTCCATGCCTCGTACTGGGTGGGATAGAGGTCTTTGTTGATGACCGTATAGGGTTCTTCTATCTGGGCGTGGGTAGCACTCTGGAAGTTCATATGGAGGTTCTTGGTGAGGTCCCAGCGAATGGAGAAGTCGCGGTTCCACAGGAACTGTTCGGAGAAGACAAGCGGCAGTTGCGAGCCCGTCAGATTGTCAAGGTCGCGTTCTTGCTGCTCGTGGTAGTGGCGCGTCATCTCGGTGTTGAACGAGATGTTCTGCGGCATCCAGTTGAGTCCGAACCGCTTCAGTATGTCGAGCCATTTCGACTTGTTCTTGGCAAAAGGCTTCTTGAAGGGCTCCCACGGCTTATACACGGGCGTGTAGCTGTAGTTGAGCGCACCGCGCCACTGGTCTTCGTTCTCATAGACCGTGGTCTCGCCCTGGGTGTGCAGGTGTGAATGGCTATACGAAATCGAGAGGTTGGCGGGGTCGTAGGGCATGGGGTGGCGCTTGGTGGCTATACCCACGCGCATGTTCGATACCGAGAAGTTGGTCTGCGTGGTCTTGGTCACGGCAATGTTCTCGATAGAGTCGCGCTCGTGGCTTTCCATGGCTTCCAGGGCATCATCGAGCAGCATGTCGGTGTCGAGCGGGTTATACTTAGGCGCCTTGCGCTCCTTTGAAACGGAATAGTAAAGCGGAATGCTCACCTTGGCCTTGTCGGGGAAGAACTTGCCCAGTTCGAGACTGGTGGCCACGCCGTAGGTGCCATAGTTATCGGTGGAGCGTTGCGAAACGCCCTCTTCCAGGCCGCCGAAGCCTTCGCTCATGTACTTACCGGTCATGTTCAGCGTTCCGAGGTCGGAGAGCTGCACGTTGAGCGTGCCCTGGGCAGCCCATCCGCCGGAGTTGTTGTATTCCTGCAGACGCAGCTCGTTCACCCATACCTCGCCCGACTTCTGCTGTGCCGTGAGGTTGCGCACACCCACCATCATGGTCTTAATCTCGCCCAGCGAGGGATTACCCATCACGGTAACAGTGTTGTTGGGCTGGTCGGGGTCGGCATACGAGTAGGGCCTGTTGTAGCCGTAGAGCGAGGGATTCTCGGCCTTGGCCTTGTTGCGGGCCTTCTTCAGCTTGGTGAAAATGTCGAGCGGAACATTGAGCATATTGTTCTCGGGCCACACCGCACTACAGTCGGCCGACGAATAGCGGTCGTAGTGGCCGGCGGGTGTGAGGTCGAGCGGGATAAGATACTCGTAGTAGTTGTTCTTGTAGTCGCTGCCCAAACGGATGAACACAGCCAGTTCCTTGTCTTTCAGGTTGGTAGAGTTGGGCACGTCGGCATTGGCATGCACAAACATCTGCAGGCGCTTATACTGGCGCAGGTCGAATAAAGAACTCTTATATACGGCCTTCGACTCGCCATTGCCCAGATTTTCCACCTTCATCTGCAGGGCCTGCTCGTTGCTCTCCACCAACTGCGGCTGGGTGGGGTCTTGTTCGCGGCGGATGCCCGGTGGCAGCACGTAGTTAACGGGAGTCTTGTCGTTGTTCTCCTCGATGTTGACGGAGCTGACAGCCATCTCGCCTCCCGATGAAACGCCGGTGTTGAGCGGATGCTCATAGACGCGCCACTCGCCGCGAACGAGGTCGAGCGTGCCGAAGCGTAACACGATGGGTTTCTCGAAACCAGTGAGATACATACGCATGAAGCGGATGCTCGAGAAGTCGCTGATGGAGCCCACCTTTTCTTCCCACTTGTTGAGCGGGATGCGATACTGATACCAGGTGACGTAGCCCTGCTTTCCATTGCGGAGCATTGGACGGGCAATGCGCTTGTCTACAATGAAGTTCTGACCCAGTATAGTGTCGCCGGGATGCAGGCTCACATGGTAATGGTAGTATTTCTCGTATTCGTTCAGCGTGTGGTCCCAGTTCAGGTCTTCCACGTCGGGCGTAGTCTTATAAGAGGTGTCGTAGCCCTCGGTGCGCGACTCGCTGTCGGGCGAGTTGCCCTGAGGCATGTTGATGCGCTTGTAGCGTTCCAGGATGCTGGCTTCCCGACGGTCGTAGTCGCTTCCGCGGAAATAGTGGTAGTTGTCGTTGGCAGGGTCGGCGGCAATGGCCTGATAGGCAGAATCGTTCACCACGGGGCGGATGCTCTGCAGGAAGGTCTGGTAGTCGCCGAAACTGCGCTCCTCTTCATCGTTCAGACCATTGAATCCCACGTCCTGCAATGCCCGGTTGCCGGTGTTCACAAACGCATAGTTCTCCTGCGTGGTGGTGGGAATCTTACCCCACTGGGTGGTGGTGTATCGGTTGCTGCCGTCGACGGGCAGGCCGTCTTCGTGGAATTTCTTTCCGTCGTGCAGGATGTCCTCGCTCACCTCTCCAAGGTCGATATACAGCTCGCCGCCGAAGGTGCGGTCATCGCCGGTATAGGCAAAGGGGTCCATCATCCAGAACTCTATGTACTCGATGTTGGCCATCTCGAAGTCGTTGGTGTCGAGTTTGCGCATCATGCCGCCCCATCGCTGCGAGGGATTGGGCAGTGTGCCGTCGGGGTTCAGGTTGCTGTCAAGGTTGTAGGGACCGCGCTCCTGGGGATAGTAGGCCAGGTTGAGCACTGGCTGCGGTGTGGTGGCGCCGCTGTAGGTGCTCTGGTCGCGGTTGGGGAAGAGCTCGCGCACGAGGACCTCGCGCACATAATGGTTGGACAGTTGTTCCAAATCGCTGCGGATGTGGCCGGGCGTGAGCGAAGAACTCTGGCGGGTGAACAGCGGGTCGATGTTGTACCAGGCCAGCAAGGCGCGGTTGTAGCCGCTCCTAACGGTGTTCTTGTCGGTGCTGTTGGGCATCAGCGAAGGCACGCTCGAGATGGTCCACGCCTGCGGTCCCGACACATCGATGCCGCTCGTGGTATTCTCGAAGTCGTCCAGATACGAGGCATTGTCCTGCGTTCCGCTCGCCTGTCCGGCAATGAGATGGGCGAACTCGCCGGTGAACGTTATCTGCGAGGGCTGTGTGAGATGCAGGCCGGGCAGTTTGTCGAGCACGTTGGTCAGCCACTGGCTTTCCTTCTTCCAGTTCATGTTGATGCCCCAGAGGGTGTTGTTCAGCGGTTCCGAGCCCATGCTGACCTTCGTGGTGAGCGACTGCTCAGAGATGTGCTGCACCGTACCGCTCAGCTGGAAGTTCTTCGTGAAGTCGTATTCCCAGTTCATGCCGAGCATGGTCTTGCGCATCTGGCCGTAGTCGGTATTCGATTCGTAGGAGGCCATGATGTCGGCATTTGAGTCAATCAGGCTCTGGTTGATGATGGTCACCTCGCCGGCGCTGTAGTTCACGCTATAGTCGGAGCCTTCCACCAGTTTCTGACCGGTACCCCTGACGGTTACCACCACCGAGCCTTGCGGGATGTTATAGCCTCCCAGCGGTATCACCTTGGCCCTGGAACCGCGGAACTGTCCCGTCAGAATGAACTTGTCTTTCTCGGCAACCTGCTTGGCAGCCACCTTTGTGGTGTCGTAGAGTTCGGTGAAGGCATACTTGTCGGCCACCGCGGGGTCAACGCCATAGCCCACCAGATAACTGCGAAGGTCGGCGCCGAAAGGTTCAACCGAGGGGAAGAACACGCGGCCGTTGCTCACCGTATAGCCGTTCACATAGTCGAAATAGCCGTTCGGATGGGCCTTGTCGTTATTGTCCAGACGGTCGGCGCCCAGCAATCGGATGATAATCATGTCCTTCACCTGCCGCTCGGGAATATACGAAAGATACACGCCGGCCGTGTCGCTCTGATACTTCACGTCGAGGCGGAACCTGTCTTTCTCGACTGTCGAGGCCAGGTAATACACGTTGCGCATCATCAGTTTCCAGTTCGACATCGCAGGCGTCTGACTGGTGTTCTTCAACGACTTCACGTAGAGTGCGTTCTGGGTGTTGCCCGTCACGTCGGAGGCGAATTCTCCCACCTGATACACCTGACTGTTGTAGGTATATTCGTAGGCCACGGCCAGCACCTGGTCGGTCTGTAGGGCAGTCTTCAGCGAGATGTAGCCCATCGACCGGTTGACGGTGTATTCCGATGAATTCAGCATGCGGGCACTCTCCAGCTTCTCGTAGCTGGTGCCGCCTTCCAGTCCGTCGTGACCGTCGAGCACCGTGGTGGTCTGGTCTATGTTTCGGGCATCGGCATAGGTGGTGTTCAGCAGCGAATAGAGCTGACTGGCATTGTTGGATGTGGGAATGTCGGCCCTCGCGCCGTCGCCCAAGTCGTTCAGCGCCACGATATGTCGGGTGTCTGAGGTGTTTCCCGTCTTGTTGGTCACCCATACCTCCACGCGGTTGATGGTGATGCCCGTCACCACGTTGGGCAGCCTCTTCATGGCGGCATTATATTTCTCGCGGAAGAAGTTGGAGAGGAAGAAGTGGCGGTTCTCCTCGTAGTCGGAGACGTCCATCTCGAAGGGGGTCGTCATCGTGCCGCCCTTGCCCGAAACGCTCTTCGACGACGATTTCTTCTGCGACACCACCGTCTGCAGCTTCAGTTTGCCGAACTGCAGGTCGGTGCGGATACCGAACAGACTGGAAGCGCCTCTGATGAGCGACGAGTTGGAGGGGAACGACACGTTGCCGCCTTCCACCAGCTTGATTATCTCGTCTTCCTTGCCGTCGTATTTCAGTTTCATGTTCTGGGCGTCGTAGTCGAACGTGGCGTCGGTGTTGTAGTTCAGGTTCATGTTCACCTTGTCGCCCACCTTTCCGTTGACGCTCAGGTTAATCTTCTCGTCGAAATTCATCGTGGTGGTCTTTCGGTTACGGATGGGAAGCGACGGGTTGTCCACGTTCTTCATCGTGGCGCCCAGCTTCAGCTCGGCCGTTCCCTGCGTCTTCACACGCACACCGCCCGGACCGAATATCTTCTCGGCAGGTCCCAGATCGAAGTGCATGTCGGTGAAGTCGAACTTCTCCTTACCCTTGGCCTGGTAGATTTCATCGTTTTTCTTGCGGAAGAAGTCGCGGCGCAGCTGCCGGTTGCACCATTCGCCAAACTCCTCGGCCGTCATCAGCACGGGAGCGCCCAGATAGCGTCCGCCCATCTTCGAGCCAATCAGATAGCCGCCCAGCGTGTCGTTATACTCCACCTTCTGCTCAATGTTGGCAGGCATGCTGAGGTCGGTGGCCGAACGGTTCAGGTCTTCTTGGGTCACCGGTTGCGTGCGCTGAATCTGCCAGCGCGGATGAAGCAGCGAGTCGGGAATCTCCTCGTCCTCAATGTCTATAATCGGCTGGGCCACAATGCTGTCGCGCTTCTGCCCTGTCCTGTTTCCATTGTCTCTCCTCTCTCCTCTTTCCGGCCTGTTCTTATCATCATCCTGTTGCGGAATGGTGGCCCTCTGCTGCCGGTTCCTTCGGGGATCATCCTGAAGCCAGGGTGCAGCTGTCCAGGCAAGCACATTCATGCTCACCAGTACAATCACCATCGATATCAGCTTCAGTCTTCTCACAATAATTGATAATTGAGATTTGAGAATTGAGAATTATGATTACCCCAGAACGCCTCTCTGAAAGCCTCACCCTTCGGGGGAGGTTTGGAGGGGGCTCCCCCTATTTAATCTGCTTCAGCGCCAGCTTCACCACCTGTTCAACGGGCAGCGACGGGTCTTTCTGCAAAATGGCCGTAACCACCTTGGCCGTGGGAGCCGGCGAGAAGCCCAGCATCGTGAGCGCGCTGACGGCCTCGTCTTTCACCGGACTGCTCACCAGCGGCGTGCTCTTGCCGGCATTCGACGGCAGTTCCTGGGCTATTCCGCTCTGCACAATCTTGTCTTTCAGGTCCACGATGATGCGCTGGGCCGTGCGCAGACCGATGCCTTTCACGCCCTTCAGCAGCCGTTCGTCGCCCGTAGAGATGGCGTTGCAGAGTTCCTGCACCGACATCGACGAGAGAATCATTCGGGCAGTACCCGCCCCCACGCCGCTCACCGTGATGAGCAGCACGAACATATCACGCTCCTGTCGGGTGGCAAAACCGTAGAGCACGTAAGCATCTTCGCGGATGGCCTCATACGTCCAAAGCCGCGTCTCCTTCTTACCCTGCACCGCAGAGTAAGTGTTTAGCGAAATATTCAACCCATAGCCCACGCCATGGGCTTCGATTACAGCATAAGCCGGGGTGAGTTCCGTCACTTCACCCTTCACGTATTCTATCATATCCTAAACTATAATCCAATAATTTGTATATACATTTTTATAAACGACTCCCCCGCCCTTTTATTGCATTAAGGGAGAAAAATAGGGAAAAGACCCTGCCCCTTGCCCCTTAATGGGGAAAGACCCACCCCCTACCCCTCCCTAAAGGGAAAAGACCCTCCCCCTGCCCCTCCCTAAAGGGCGGGGAGTAAATAGCAACGAGCATAAAGGGGACTCCCCGCCCCTCAAGGGGAGGGGCAGGGGTGGGGTCTGTAATTATATAGACGGAAGAAAAATTAGCTAAACTGCTACGATGCAAGAAGCCTCCCCTCGGGGAGGTTGGGAGGGGGTTATTCTTCGGGGAGGTTTGGAGGGGGTTATTTAAAATTCCTGACATTTCCGCATCAACAATTCGAGATGAAATAGAAAACAGAAACGGGTAAAAGACGGTTAATGAACTATTAAAGTACGGAAAACAGGCTTCCGCCCATCAAAATATAGGCTTTTAAAGTTCAAATAATAGGCTTTTGAAGTCCAAAAGATTATTATTTGAAGTCCGGATAAAGTTCATTTAAACTGTAATTAAGCCCCAATTACAGTCCAAACGCCCAAGAATTAAAGTTCAGATGATTTGGAAAGAAAGCCAAAACGCCGCTTCCTCTTCCTAAGATTTTCATTATCAACAACTTGCAGAAAAACCTTCAAAACTCGCAAATTCACCACCAAAACCACGTTTCCTGATTCTCACTCAAGTCTCAGCCCATCAAAATTCAGAATTTTCTTTACGTTTCAACAATGGAACAAAAATCTTCAAAAATCAAACACAAATCTTCCCTTTAAGCCTAACAAGCCGCCCCTAAAACATTTTTGCCGGATTTTTGCAGATTTTCGTCCCAATGCAAATATAATGAAATAAGCCCAATGAGTTTGGACGGAAAGAGAAAAAAGCGGATTCACAGTGACAATCAGGCACTCTGCAGTTCTTTACCCAAAGCATGAAAAGCATCGCGTATCTGCTGAACCCTTTGCTCGCTGGGTTTTGAGATGCCATAAATGTAACGGGCCAAAAGACTCTTGTTGATACCAAGATAACGGGCCACCTCTGAAACATTCAACCAGGGGAAGCGCTTAAACATCGCTCCGACCTCATTCTCTTCGTTAGGTTCCGAGGTTTCATAGAAACTCGATATGTGCATGTCCGCATCCAAAGTTTCCCATCTTACAGCCATTCCGTCCTCATCAATCGTGAAATCGTTACGCTGTTCAACGGTAGCCTCCTCCAATTCCGGATAGGCTTTCAGGGGACGACTAAGCACCCTCCCCTCAGAAGACCTCATATAAATACGGTCAGCATCAAACCATAAATTCTTTATCTGCTCCATAATCTACAATGTTTGAATTATCCAAATCTCTTATGCCACTCATTGATAAAAGTTATTCATGCGTAGCTTTCCACCACGATGTTTTCTCTTTTCCGTCCAGCGCTACGCTGTTGACGCTTGGGTCGGAAATGGTGATGCCGGAGAAGGTGTTCACATCGATGACTGTCGGGCTGTTATACAGAAAAGAATAAATCTGGGCGGTGCTGCACTTGCTGCAGACGGCACTTTCCATCAGGGTGACGATATACGAGTAATCAACCAAACCGGTGCAGAGTTTTTCCAGATAGTCGCCCATGTCAAAGAAGATGGGGTCGTAGAAGCCATCGAGCACCTGAATGCTATGAAGGGCTTCGTCGGACAGCTTATATTTTGAATTAATTTCGCGCATGGCCGTGGCCAATTCGTCCATCTGGCGGCAGTCGATGGCGGAAAAGGTGCCGTAGGGCATCACGTAGTCTCGGTAGAATCTGTCGAAAGCCGAAACGGCATCCACATAGCCTGGTGTGACAGAGGCCAGCGAAGCCCACATAGAATAGTAAGGAACTCCTACCGCCATCACTTCCGACGTGGATGCCAACAGGAAGTCGGTCACGTTCCGCAGTTCGTAAGCCACCTCAACATTGGCCATATAACAGTCGTCGAACAGAATGTATTCCATCTTCATGCCGGCATTGGCAATGGCCTGCGCCAGCGTGGGAATGTCGGTGCTGAAAGTGCTAATATCGCTCACGCTACCGAAAAACCGCGTATGCATCGGGGTTATCACTCCGTCGTAGTTTTGATAAGGGATGCCCACCCCCGGCCCCTCCCCAAGGGAGGGGGAAGTCTCCTTGGCATAATTGGGATAGCGGTGCCACGAGTCTTTGAAGGTCCATCCTGTTCCATGGCAGCCTAACACCATGGCATAGTGCTGTGCGGTGGCATGGCTCTTCACTTCGTTCAGAATATCGGTCAGCCCTTTTACCGCGGTGTACTCGTGTCCCGAATAATCCTTCACCAATTTCTTTTCGCATTTTACGCGCGATTTATTGTACGTGATTTCATAGAGCTTCGATTTGTTGTACGACTCGCTGATAAAGAGCATCAGACGGTAGTCCGTCATGCCCTTCATGCCCTCAATGGCCGTGCAGACGCTTTCTACGTTTTCTGTCAGGTAGGGATAAAGTCCCTCGCTGGACAAAGAACCCGTCCATGGCATATACAACAGTATGGTCAGTTCATTATCTATTACAGGGGGATCGGATTCTCCGCTACTATCCGTAAAATCTATATAGTCAATTTCGGAGGTGTTGTACTTTATGACTTCGCCATTCTTCATGTGCAAGTTTACGGTCTGTGCACATGCCATAGTGGCGATAAACAGCGAGGCGACGAGTACAACAATATGTTTCATTTGCTTGTTACGAATAGCGTTTGATTTTGCAAAGATACGAAAATAATTCATAATTCATAGTTCATAGTTCATAATTTCTCATTATCTCATTTGCATTTTCTTAATTTCTCATTTCTCATTTTCTCAATTTCTCATTTTTTATTACCTTTGCAGTCGTGAAAGAGAAACTTTGGAACGGGAATTACTGGAAGGTGATGATAGCGAATTTCACGCTGTTCTTCGCCTTCTATCTGTTGACACCCCTGTTGCCACTCTACCTGAGCGAGCATTTCCATGCCACGAAAGATGTCATCGGCGTTGTGCTCTCAGGCTATACGGTGATGGCATTGCTTTCACGTCCGTTCAGCGGCTATCTGGTGGATACCTTCGACCGCAAGAAGGTGCTGATGTGGTGCTTCTTCCTGTTTTTCATCTTCTTTGCAGGCTATCTGGCTGCCTCCACCCTACTGCTGTTCACCATCGTCAGGACACTTCATGGTGCCCCTTTCGGAAGTGTGACCGTGGCCAACTCCACGATGACTATTGACGTGCTACCTCCCTCTAGGCGCAATGAGGGCATCGGCTACTATGGCCTGGGCAACAATCTGGGAATGGCCTTTGCTCCCTCGGCAGGACTGTTCATCTACCATGAGACGCACAACTTCGAACTGCTGTTTTGGCTGGCGCTGGTGATTGCCGGGATAGGGCTGTGTGTGGATGCGAGCATAAAGAGGAAAGAGGAAAGAGGAGAGAGGAGAGAGAATAGAGAAAAGAAAACGGTAATCAGTCTTGACCGCTTTTTCCTGACAAACGGATGGCTGCTGGCCGTGAACATGGTGTTCTACGGATTCTGCTTCGGTGTGCTAAGCAACTACCTGGCCATCTATTGCAAGGAAGTGATGGGAAGGACCGGCGGAACTGGCCTTTACTTTGCCCTTCTTTCCGTGGGCCTCATCGCGACAAGACTGCAAGGCAACAAGGGACTGCGAGAAGGGAAACTGACGAGAAATGCCGCACAAGGGGTGTTGCTCTCATCGATAGGCTATGTGCTGTTTGTGGCCTGTCCGAATGATTTCGGCTACTATGGCTCTGCACTTTTCATCGGACTGGGCAACGGACGAATATGGCCTGCTTTCCAGAACATGATGATAGCCATGGCCCACAACAACCAGCGGGGAACAGCCAACAGCACTATTCTCGTGGCATGGGACATAGGCATGGGATTGGGTGTCCTGCTGGGAGGTGTGGTTGCCGAGCATATAGGCTACGTGACTGCCTTCTGGATGACAGCCGTGGCACAAGTGGCCGGAAGCCTGCTGTTCTACCTGAAGACCCGCGGATTCTTTGAGGCGAGAAGACTTAGGTGAAAGTGAAGAGTGAAAAGTGAAGAGTGAAGAATAATTTTACAAACTTAAAATAAAAAAGAAATGGGAAAATTAGTGATTAACTCGTACGACGAGTTTGCAGCCCACCTGGGCGAGGAATTAGGAGCCTCTGACTGGCTCCAAGTGGACCAGGACCGCATCAACCTTTTTGCAGATGCAACGCTGGACCACCAGTGGATTCATGTGGACGTGGAACGCGCCCAAAAGGAAAGCCAATACAAGAGCACCATTGCCCACGGCTATCTGACTCTCTCGCTGCTGCCCTACATGTGGGACCAGATTATCGAGGTGAACAACATCAAGATGCTGGTGAACTACGGCATGGACAAGATGCGCTTCGGACAGCCCGTCATCACAGGCAGCCGTGTAAGACTGGTGACCAAGCTCCACAACATCCAGAACCTTCGCGGTATCTGCAAGGCCGAGATTGATTTCAAGATAGAAATCGAGGGCCAGCGTAAACCAGCCCTCGAAGGTATTGCTTCGTTCCTATACTACTTCCAGTAGCCCACCCCTGCCCCTCCCAAAGGGAGGGGTTTTTATTTCGCTACAGCATATCAAGCCTCCCTCCCTTTGGGAGGGATTGAGGGTTGGCTATCCCCACGGGGAGGTTTGGTGGGGGTTATTTTATCAGTTTCACCTTTGAGTTCAGGCCGCTGGGCATGGGCTCCCATGTGTCGTATAAGGTCTTCTTGTAGTTGATGTCAACCACATTGATTTCCTCCATCTTACGCCACTTCACACCCTTTCGGTCAAGGTCTGCAATGCGGTTGGCCGGCAGGTTGGTCACCTCGATGCGGATGGTGTTCTTGCCTTTCTTCAAGGTGTTCTTGCAATCAAGCACGTAAGGTACTGACCAGGCACAACCGAGATACTGTCCGTTGATATAGACACGGGCACTCTCACGCACATCACCAAGGTCTATTTTCCATGCCGCGGCATCCTTCAGATCCTTCTTCTTCAGTTTGACGGTGGTCTCATAGACACCTGTTCCCATCGTGACACGAGTCTCATCGCTCAAGGTCTCCCACGTCTGGAGGTTGTCGAGGGTGAAGGTCTGACTAACCTTTGGCGTCTCTTCTATGAACGAGAGTTTCCAGGGGCCGTTGAGTTCCACATTCATCTCTGCTGCAGCCGTATCACAATAGACGGGAAGGGCCTCGGCCACAGGCAGTTTCTGGTTGAAGGTCTGGAGAATCATCGACTGTCCACTACGCATTTTCATTTGAATCTCCCGTCCATCTATATAGGCTGCATAGCGCTGGCCTGTCAGGGGGTCGAACCACATGGCGTCCTTAAACTCCACACCGGGGATGATATCCTCATAGACATCATTCGGCGTCAGATTGGCAATAAAATAGTGATAGCCCGTGGGGTTCTTGCGGCGGATGGCCTTCAGTCCATATTCCGTCTTCATGGTCTCAGGCTTGGCTGCAGCATTCATCGCATTCACATCCGTGCCATAGATAATCCGGGCACCCTGAACCTTCATGGCCTCAATGTGGGCCTTCACCTGCTCAGGCATGTCTCCGCTACCAGGAATGATGAGGGCCTTGTAGCGGGTTCCGGCGGCTGTCTCGATTCCACCATTCACCACCTTGCAGCCCATCAGCAGGCGCTCGGAGATGTAGTCACAATCGAAGCCGGCCTTGTCAATATCGAGGATGGTCTGGATGAACTCCGGAGCCAGCTTGCCCATGGCATGGATGGAGAACTGCATCAGCAGCTTGTCGGGGTTCTTCTTCCACATATCCCGGATGGGCAGATAGACCAGGAAGTCGTTGTCGGGCTGTCCCCATTGCAGGAAACTCTGGCAGCGCTCCACATATTTCATGAACTCGGGGGCATCACGCCAGATGGAGTTCGTGGGGCTCATGTCTATCGAGGCATAGAACTTCCAGCCAGGCCAGGGGTCATCCTTGGGAGAATAGCAGGTGCCGTGGAAGAACATACGGTTCACTCCGGCACAGAACATCAGGTCAAGGTCGGGCTTGAACTGTGAGAGCGAAGTACGGAAATGCTCCGTGAGCCATGTGAAGGTCTCGCTACTCGTATAGGGTTTGCCACAGATATGGGCTGCCGACGGAGCATACTTGAACATGGAATAGTCTGAGTCGTTCTTACGGGTCTTACCAGGGTCTTGGCGCAATCCCTTGATACCAAAGTCGGAAAGTCCGAAGCCCTCAATCTCAGGAATATCCACGGCTGCATAACAGTCGATGAGATTGGCCGGTGAACCATGAGCCTGATTACGGGTGATTGCCCCATGACTGTGAGCCCAGGCGGTCCATTGCTGGGTGAAATTCTCCAGAAGCAGATCACTGAGTGTCTCACGGTAGTCTGAGACGAGCTTCACATCTCCGTGGGTAAACGCCAGCAGATGGTCTTCCAGCCTGTAGCCACGACGCTTGTAGAATTCCTCGAAGAGCGTAGGAGTCCAGGTAGCATCGGCCACCTCATAGCTGTCGTTGAAGAAGGTGTGGGGATAGGGAGTATGGGTACGCTCAAAGGCATCCTCAATATGCTTCAGATAGTTGGCCACAGCCTTGCGGTCGAAATGGTCGATGACCAGTCCTTCACCTCCGGGAGCGGCACGCTTCACCTTCATCACACCGTATTTGATATACAGCACCACAATGGTTTTGCTTCCGTTCTTGCCACCCAACAGTTTGCTGTCTTCCTTAGTGGCCTTCCAGTTCAGGATGCCATCCTTCATGCAGTCCGTGACATCTTTGACAGAACCGTTATGTCCGAAAAGCATCGCCTTATGGAATACGGCATTCTTGCGGTCTCTCTCTTCAGTAGGCCGCAGGTCCAGGTTCTCCACTTTATCTCCAATGAACGACTGTTCCACGAATACAGCCCGGCAGGCGCTCTCCTCCAACGGGACCCATGGGCCACCGAAAGGCCAGCCTGTACCCGTGGCCATGTCAATCTCGATACCATTCTGGCGGCCTTGCTCCTGAGTGTAGCGCAGCATTTCCATCCATTTATCGGACAGATAGGGAATATTGTTCCTGTCGTTCCCCTGTACTCCGTAGAGAGGGGTAATCTCCAAAGCCCCGATACCATGACGGGCATACTCTTGCATGTTCCATTGCAGATTCTCCTTGTCAACGGCAGAACCCAGCCACCACCAACGGGAACCGGGCTTAGCCTCGGGATTCACCGTGGGCCATTGCTGAGCAAAGCACGAAAAAGGAAGTGCAATTAAAAGGCAAAAAGCCGCAGCTGCTTTGGCAAATATAGTCTTTATTTCCATATTAAACATGACACTTGTTGCAAAAGATATCCGCGCATTCCTACAAATGCACGGATATCCTGTTGTTTATAACCGAAAAATGGTTTACTCATAGTGTGTGTCGAGATAGACAACCTTCGTAACGAGGTATTCCTCCATACCGTGCTTACCGTCGGCACCACCGATACCACTCTTCTTCACACCGGCGTGGAAGCCCTGGATGGCCTCGAAGTGCATGCGGTTGATATAGGTCTCGCCGAACTCAATCTCACGGCAGATGCGGGTAGCGGTGTCAATGTCCTTGGTGAACACCGAAGAGGCCAGACCGTATTCGCAGTCGTTTGCCCATTCGATGACCTGGTCGATATTGTCGAACTCAACCAAAGGCAGCACCGGACCGAAGGTCTCCTCGTGGATAATGTCCATGTCCTGGGTACAGTTGTCAAGCACGGTAGCGGGATAGAAGTAACCCTTTCCGCCTGCAGGCACACCACCGCAGAGCACCTTGGCACCCTGCTCGATAGCATGGTTCACCTTGGCCGTAACGCTCTCCAGAGCAGCCTTCTCAACCAGCGGGCCCATGTCAACATCCTTGTCGATGGCCGGGTTGCCGAACTTGACAGCCTTGAACTTCTTTACGATAATATCGGTGAACTCCTTCTTGATATCCTTGTGTACATAAACGCGCTCGGCATTGTTACAAATCTGACCGGTGTTGCCGATACGGCTCTCCAGGATAGCCTGAGCAGCCAGTTCAAGGTCGGCATCGGGGAATACAATGGCCGGGGCCTTACCACCCAGTTCGAGGCTCACCTTGGTGATATTCGGGGCAGCGGCTTCCATAATCTTCACACCGGCGCCCACACTACCCGTGAGGCTCACGATGCCAATCTTCGGGTTGCTGGCCAGTGCATTGCCAACCACAGAACCCTTACCGGTAACCACATTGAAAAGACCTGCAGGCAGTCCGCTGTCGTGAATCACCTTACAGATTTCGCAGCAATTCTCGGGAGTAATCTGAGCGGGCTTGATAACGATAGAGCAACCCGTGATGAGCGCAGCGGCAGCCTTGCGGGCAATCAGGAAGAACGGGAAGTTCCAAGGCAGAATACCTGCAGCCACGCCGATAGGTTTCTTCACCAGAATCATGGTCTCGTTGGGTGCATCACTCTGAATCACCTCACCCTCAATGCGGCGGGCAAACTCAGCCATATAGTCGAAATAAGTGGCAGTCACACCCACCTCGACACCAGCCAGGGCCTGTGTCTTACCCTGCTCGCGAACAAGGATTTCCTGGAACTTGTCGAAATTGGCACGTATGCCATCGGCAATCTTGTGCAGATAGACGGCACGCTCGGCAGCGGGAACCTTAGCCCACTTCTTCTGAGCCTCGTAGGCGGCATCCACAGCCTCCTGAACATCCTCAACGGTTCCGGCCGGCTGACGCGAGGTCACCTCCTCGGTGCTGGGGTTCAACACTTCAATCCACTCTCCAGAACGGCTTTCAACGAACTTGCCGTTGATGTACATTTTCAAGTCTTTCATGTTTTTCCGATTGTTTTGATTGTTTTGTTAGTAAATTAATAATCTGCTGCAAATATAAAGAAAAAACTCCATACTTGTTTCGCCCCCACCGCAAAAAAATCAAAAATAACGACAGTTTTATCAATTTTCAAGTATCGCCTTTTCAGGAATAAAATTTCTCCTGCTTCCTGAAGAGCCCTCGGCTGTCGAGCCATCCAGGCAATTCCCTTTGAAAAAAAACACATAAATCAGTATCACAGTTTCACTTCGGAGTAAATGGGTTATAGCCAGCGTGATGTGAGTGAAACTGCACTTTCACTTCAATATCATGATAATGATTTCATAAAAAAACAATGTGAAAATCGGTTTCACTCCTTCACTTGCCTGAAAACCATTAACATTCAGAATCATGCAGGTGAAACCGCGGTTGCACTTCGGTTTCACCCTCCCACGGATGTCATCTCCCTATTCCTCAATACGCAAGAGATGCCTGATTGAAGAGTGATTAGGCTCTAATCACTCCGCAAAAGCCTATCTTTTGCCCACCCAAAGAGAGGGAGTCGTTATGCGATTGTGGTGAAACCGGAATGAAACCGCGGTTTCACCACTATAATATTGAAGTCCTTGTATTTATGAGATGTGAAACCGGTGAAACCGAATTACAGCATTTTCTGGAGTGACGAAAGTGAAACTGAAATGAAAGTGCAGTTTCATCTGCAAGCACCTGATATTCCACAGGTTGCAGAGTGTGAAACTGATGATACTGATTATCACCCTTTTCCTCATGGAGTGTCATGTATGATAAACTATAACGACGGGGTAATAAACACGCGCCAACTGCCGTCTTTCTCACCTCGTTCCACATATTTCTTTTCTATTAATTGAGCAACTAATTTCTGGATAGCAGATCTGTTGATTCCTGTCTCCTCTTGCATATCAGCCAATGTGAGAGTAGGAAGGGAAAGCATCGCATTTAAGACCTGACTATAATTTGCCGTACGGAATTTAATGCGTTCCCCATCGTACCACCATACATTCTCATCTTGTTCTGTCAAGAATAATACATAGTTATGGACTTCTGTCGTGACTAACTCTGCAAAATATTTCAAAAATGGCTTGATGTCTTTTAACTCCGCATGAGCGCCGTCGGTTGGTACTGGCCCTACTTCCAAATCGGCTTTGTGAAGTGCCTCCAAATATTCTTGTTTCTTTCTGCTTCGTACTACAATCATGGGATAGTCATGTCGAGAAAGGATGAAATTTACCAACAAACGGGCAATACGGCCATTACCATCTTCAAAGGGGTGGATGCGAATATAGCGATAATGGAACAGAGCCGCCAACTCTACTGGCGAAAGTTTCCCACGTTTTTCTTCGTCATTATACCAATCCACCAAGTCTGTCATCAGAGAAGGAGTCTCTTCGGGCGAAGCATAATCAAAGTGGTCACCATAGCGGGTTATCACACTGTTGGGGCGAGTCTTGTATTGGCCTGCATGTATCACATAGCTAGTATATTGTCCGCCAGGCAGGTTACGATAGACTGTGTAGTCCTCACGCAGCAGTGTTTTATGGAGTGTACGAATAAAATGTTGCGATAAGGGCATTCCTTTCATAGCTGCCTCCTCACTCATCATCTTTAATCCGACATTACTGGCCGTCATTTCGTTAACATCACGAACTTCTGCTTCGCCTATAACTTTTCCAAAAAGCAATAACAATTCCGTTTGGCCATACGTCAGCGTATTGCCTTCAATATGGTTGCTGTTATAATTGAAGTCAACAGTAAAACGCCGACTCAGTCTGTTGCGGTCGTGCTCTGATAATGGTTGAATAGCCTGCCAGTCCGCCAATGCCTTTTTGAGAGTCAAATACTTCATTTGTGCCAATTATTCATTAAAATATTTACTAAATGGTGGTAACGTTACCACCTTTTAGGCGCAAATTTACGAATTTTTCTTGAACTAGCAGCATTTCATCTCTTTTTTTTCTTTCTTTGTTCAAAAAAGTAGTCTAAAAAGCGGTAATGCTACCACCTTCTTGCCAATATTATCACAACATCCGTCTCCGTTTGCCACCATCCGCTATGCCGTAGCAGCAGTGCCGTTTCTTGGAATCAGAGCTCCAGCTGATTCCACATCTGTAAGACTTTTTTGCCGTCTGTGCAACTAATTTCAACTGGGTAGTGTCAGAATAAGCCCAAGTAAGCTAACGATTCACCCCGTTGTATATCATGTTGTCCCCTAAGACAAGAACGAGTCGTTCATGCAATCCCATCAAGTATTATCCAAATAGCATCTTCACATATTCTTCATCGTAATCGAAAAGCACATGGTTCTCTAAGAACATAGGACGTTCGCCCCACAGGCTTACATCCCTGTAAGGCGTATTTGAGATGATATAGCTATCAAGCATGATGTCCGGGTCATTCAGCGTTGGCTCCACCTCTTCCTTTAGCGTTTTGAACAGCTGAATTTTAGGATGGTCAAGGCCTTGCAAGTTGCGGATACCCTTGGGGTCAACAAAGACCACTCGCTGTTTCTGACCCTCGTTCACCCATAGGATAAAGTCAGGATAGAATCCGCTGGCCTCAAAGAAGCCAATGCCCTTGCGGCTCTCATTGCGAAGTAGATAGATCTCCTTGCCTTGCAATGAATCATTCTGATGCTTCTCGTAATAATCACGAATGCTCCTCACAAATGTAGTTTCGCCAACATTCAGTGCCACTGGCGAAATCTTAACCAATGGTTCGTTGGTATCTTGATCAACCATCACCTTACTGCCATTAGCATCTTTCTCTCTCATACACAAGATGGGATAGAAGAAATGCTGGTCGAAACGAAGTGCCTGAAGCCATTGACCATTTATTTGATAATCGCGTTCCAAATTGCCTGAGATAATTTGTTCACGCAATTCCTGCAATTTTTCAATCCACTCCTGCTGGTCGTTACGTACCTCAACCGTATATTCATCAAAGAAGTTGGGGTCGTTCTGGTCGATATATACTGTTTCCATGTATTTCGACTCCCACTTCCCCTTGCTCCGTTTATAGGCTCGCTCTATATAACCACGCAACAGCGCAATAGTGATATCTTCCCAACGTGTCACATCACGCCCAAATTCGTGGAATTCTAAGTCAGCATTCTGAATGGTCAGCTCATACCAGTCCGTCTGTAACATCAGTTGATGCAGCATACCAACACTGATTTCCATATTATGCCAGCTGCGCTCGTTCTTCATTTGCTCTATGGCAAAAAATATACGGTTCCAGTTTAGCAGATTCAAATGCTTGGGATATAGTTTGCTCTCAGTCATTTCCGATGCCATATCTACACCTGCGCGTTGACTCCAGATAGCATCCACCTTAGGTGTCCAGTCAACTTTCACATGCATGCCTTTCATCATAGTCTCTGGCTTTACTGTCACCATCTTCTTGAAGTCATAACCTTTCTTCAGACGAACAATTTTCAGACGCTTATCACCCAACAGATTTACTGTTGGTATGGCTATTGGTGTATAGGTTTCCTCATTATGTGGCAGTCCTTCATCTTCCAGATACTTGCGGAAGGTGTCCATATAGTCGGCTCTCACGCCAAAAATATTAAGCGTCTCAATTTCACGCAGACCTTTGGGTGTTGGTCCTGGATTATAACTACTATCCAATGCGGTGCTTCGTTTCAATGAATACTTAAAGCCCTTCAGTCGCACACCACGGCCAAACAGCTGGATAATCTCAGAACCTTCGCTACGTCCCACATTCATCAGGCCCATTGCAGATACACGCCAGCTGCTCCATCCTTCGCTGAACTTCTTCGAACCAATCAAAATGTTGATGGTGGAGTTCTCGTCATTAATCTGCGTAAACAGCGATGAAGTACCAAACTCACGCGTTTCACAATTCAGACCTTTAGCTTCGCATAGTTTCATCAACGAATCACTATCGCCTACATTGATGACACCAAAATATTCTGATTTGCCAATACGAAGACCTATTTCCTTGTCGCCACCTTTTTGCTTATCGAGATGCAAATGTGCACCACCTACACTACTATGAAAAAGTTTTTCTATCAGTTGATTGTAAGTCTTCCGTGCAAAGGCATCCTCTTCTCCAGGTTTTAAACCTTCTTTAATCTTCATAAAGCTATTTGCAAAGAGGGAATAACCACGAGGATTTTTGATACCATCAGCAGGATTCAGCAGACGCTTAATATAGTCTGCAAACTCCTGTGGGTTATCGACAAAAGCTTGCAAAAAGAGCAAAATCTGTACCACATCACTGACTTGCCGCCTGTTTTCTGTACGTATTGCATTCACAGAACCGCCCACGAAAATACCCAACGGGCGAGCTATCAGAAAAACGTTCTTAACCTTTGGAGAACTATCATATACCAGTGTCTGCTCATATAGGCACAACAGATAGGCCGTGAGGTACATGTTTAGCAGTTCCTCATCGTCCCATGAGGCCATGTTCATGATGCGATAGTCCTTGCCATAACCATCATTATAGAAATAGCGATAGCTGTAGTCAAACAACGTCGCCTTACCATATTCCTTCAGCAATGCATCCCTGCTAGCACCTGTCTGTGCGGCTATAGCCTGCCCAAAGGTGGCAGAATATTCAAATGAGAAGCCTTCCTGAGTCAGCGTATTGCGATAGCCTTTCCACACATCGCCACCTGAGCCCTTGTGGCCTTCATCAACAAGTACCAAGTTGTTACCCTCAAAGCTTTCAACAGCCACAGTCTTGTCGCCATCCGTATCTGCCAGTTTGTTGATGTCAATCACCTCTATTGTTTTTCCTGTAAACACGCCTCCACGTCCCTGTTTCGAGAATAGCTCTGCGCTGAAGTTCGATAGATACAACTCTTGCAGATGCTGACTTGACAATCCTTCGTTAGGTGTCAATATCAAGATACGGTTCAACTTCTTAGCATGATATTTCTCTGCATAGTGAAGATACTGCTTGATGTTGATGTGCATCATCAGTGTCTTTCCTGAACCCGTGGCACACCAATAGGCCAGCTTGTTCATGTCTTCCTCTGCGAACTCATCCATCCCATGCCAAGTCTCAGTACGGAAATTGAAGTCATCTTTCAGGAAAGTGTTGATACTCTGGCGCAATTGCTCTTTGTCTGCGAAATAGCGGTCTAGATAAATCTCTGTGAATAGCAGAGCCAGATACTGATAATACTTCCAGACAATCTTCTCTGGTCGTTTTTCATTAATCTCTTTTGTATAACTAACTATGTTTTGGTCATACTCAAACAACTTCTCCTGAGGGATATGCAGGTCGTACATGTGTCTTTTCAGCACATAATACAAGCGCGACACTCCCTCATCGTCTACACCTTCCAGTGCAGGGTCTTTCAGATCACGACTCAGCGCCTCCAGGTCTTTGCACCCCAAGAGGCTCAGAATATATTTGTGCAACACCAATGCCTCTTGCAATCGTGCAGGCCGAGTGGTTGTTTTTCTTCCTCGTGGCATAACTTAATCCTCCTCGAACATTCGTTTTGCAAATTCCTTTTCTATAAGTTCCAATTTCCAATGCTCTTCGTCTCTGCGTAGGTTAGGCAAGGTGTTGTCACCATTCACATAGATAAGGTCGAACTCCGTATCGCGAGTGCGGAAGTCCATTTTGTCGAAGAACATACATAGCTTGTCGTTATTCACTTCCTTGCAGTTACGCCAGATGACCAATGTCTTCAATCCTTCGCGATGGGTCTTGCCTTGCACTACGCAGATATTATCATCCTGATACCAGTCTTCTGTTTCCACGTTCAGACCTATCAGATAGTTGAAGGTCTCCACCATATCAACCTTCGTTTCCACCAGTTCATTGTCTTTGGTGGTCTTCAGCATCATTTCGAAAGGATTCTCAAACCACTTCAGATTCAGCAGTGAGTCACGCGTCTCTGTGTCGAGCATATAACTCAGCAAATAGCTTTCGTGGAATTCTTCGTTTGTCCAATCCGTCTGCTGCTTCTTGATTTCAAGGTTGTTCAGTGTATCCTCATATTGCTCTAAGCGGATGTATTTGAAGCATTGAGAGATACCATTGCGAGAGATTGGTTTACCATCGCGCCAGTCTCTTGAGTATAAAGCTTTTTCTATACGTGGTCTGGTTGCTGAGTTAAAATAATCGCCCATTTCGCACAAGACATACTTGTGATTAGCATTTTCATTATCTCTATTATGTTCGATAACAGCGTGTCCTGTTGTACCAGATCCTGCGAAAAAGTCTAAAACGATAGAGTTTTGGGTGTTGCGAATGGCAATGCCAATACAATCCTTAACCGCGTAAAGTGATTTTGGGAAACTAAAGACTGTTGATTTGAACATTTTGGATAGTAAATTTGTTCCATGCTCTTTAGCACTATACATACTATCTGTCCATACCGTCTTATAGTTTATTTCTGTTTTTGTCCTTATTATTTCATACAAACCTGTATTTCTATTTTTTTTAACGCTCAATTCTGACTGAATATCAGAAACCGTATCTCTTCCAAACAGCCATTTCCTTTCCACTCCTTCGGCATCAATAGGATAGATTTCTAAAATATCACCATTAACTACATTTGCCGATATAGGATGGAAATCATCTTCACAAACATCTCCAAATCCTATGACATTGTTGTCTTTGACATATATTGGATAGAAACATGTTTTTCCACTTGTCCGAAGATAATTGCCACCTTCTCCTTTAGCTCCATTCATAAACCCACGAACATCCGCATTCTCTTCGCTTCTTATTTCCTTAGCCAACATGTTTGGTTCATCTTGGAAATAGAAATGAACATATTCACTTGAAGTAGAAAAGTTTTTTCCCTGCTGGCCAGATGGGTTAATTACTATTGACACATCAGCTCGACCAGAATAGAAATCTAATAGAGCATCATTGAGAAGGCATAATCGTGCATTCTCTACTTCATCTATAGCAATTTCGAAAACAGAATCATCCCTAAGGAGATTTCGTGCAACATTGATTCTGTTCTCCATTAGGCTAAGCCAAGAAGCATGTTTAAAAGTGTTCTTATACATAATTTCACTTGACTTAGCATTGTATGGTGGGTCGATATAAGCACATTTAGTCCTCCTTGCAAATTTCTCCTGCAACAATTCCAACGCTTGGAAGTTCTCACTATTTATCAGCAATCCATTAGTCTGCTCATCAATATTCTCCATACTCTTTACCAACTGGTGCTTAAACTTAGCATCGAAGAAAGCGGTATCGAGAACAAGGAAAGGATTCTGTTTCAAAAACTCAATGGTAAGTGGTTCGCTATAGGCCACAGTGTGCAGGTCTTCCTTTATCTCATCAATTGCAAACAATCGTACCCATTCTTTACGTTGTGCTTCGTTAGCGATTATCTCTGGGTAGAGCTTCTCTGGCACACGATCGAGTGTAATACAGTAATCACTCTGCACCACAAACTTCTTCTTCAGCCACAATTTCTTCTGGAAGTTCTCCAACTGTGCTAACATCTGGATAATCTTCTGACCTACCTGTTTGATAGCCTTCACGATTGACAACTGGCTGTTGATGTGCTGAGGGTCAAGGTCATCTATATGCAGTACCTCGTTTTTAATGTAGAAGTCCAACTCACGACTGAGGAAACCACCAAGGTCTTTATGGATGAAGTAGTCAAAAGAGTTCTTGGCAGTGTAATCTGTCAGATGCTTCTCCAACAAAGTGCGGTTGGGGTTATCCTTTGTGGGTGCTTTAGCAGAAAGCACTTCTTCAAAGTCAGCAGGAACCATTGGCGTGATAGTAGACAAAGCAGCAACCAACAAGTCTTTCTGCTTAGTAGCCTTTGGCATCAACTCATAAGTGAAGTAAATATTCAAATCTCCTTCTGCCGTTTCCTCGACTACATGTTCACCTTCATTTTCTGGTTCCCAAAGTGCAAAGCGACGCTCCATATTGTTGGCAGCACGATTGTTGTTCTGCTCTGTGCTGGCATCCTTTAGCACGAAATGCACTTTCTTGCGTGATGTAGGCAGTATGAAGGTATAGTCACGGAAATACTCTGAGGTCTTGATGTAATACTGGTCACTATTGGCCCAATGCAGTTTCACCTCTTCGCCATTATAAGGAATAGCGTATGTGTTGTCCTTATAACGACGCTTCGACAAGAAGTCTCCACCATCATAATAGCGAGAGAAGAAAGTCACCAAATGAGAGAACACTTCACCTTCCATATCATCAGCATTACCTCCTTGGGCTAACTGTGCCTTAAGCTTTTTATATTCAGCAACATTTGGATTAGAAGCCGGCAATGTATCAATATCCATACCGGCAAACATCTGCTCAATCTCTGCCATACGCTGCTTGGCTTGTTGTGTATTGCCACCATCGCCTTGCAGGGCAGTCTTTACCTGTGGCAGCAAGTCAACTTGCAGGAAGTGATTAATCTCATCACGTTTCTGGTTCATAATGCGATAGATGCCAAAGTCCAGCTCGGCATGATTCATCATGAAGATCTCTTGTAGTTTTGCGACAAACTTGTCGTAGTAATTAATGGCCATATCTTGTTTTTTTGTTATTTCACTTTAAATCGGATGACAAACAGATTCTGCGTCTCTGTAGCCTTAACCATACGTTGTTCCAATTCTGTTATCATCCTTTTTCGTTGCTGGCTTACTTCTTCTTCCCTATCCTCAAGATCATTGCGAAGGCGGCGACGCTTACGTTTCATATCTTCTACCTTTTTTTCGAGGGTTAGTTTCTCTGCCACAGACTGAGCATTACGTGCATCACGTTCTGCCACAAGGATGTTCTTCTTCAGCGTAGTGATTTCATCCTCAATGCCGTCAATCACATCATGCTCCCAAGCATATATACGAGTTTCTTCTTGTTGGAAGAACTTCAGGTTGCGAGCGTCAATCTCTTTCAGTTTTGCTGTGGAATGTTGGGCTACATCACCTTGCAGCCGTTGGCGTATGTCATCAGCGATGGCTTCTGATTGTTTTTCTGAGCCACCATTCAGGAACAGCTTTTCGCAGTCTTCCTGAGATAGTGGTGAACCATCATTCTGGAAGGCATTGAACAGTAGATATTGCTCGTCAGACAAGGCAGACACGCCCAACGAGGCCAACACCAGATAGCCCTCTGTGCCATTCAGATAGTCAGGCAGATTGGCATTCATGGGCAAAGCCTGTTGATCGAAGATGATTTCTGCATTGTCATTTAGTGACAGCGATAAAGCGGAATTGATGACGTGTTGTGCCAAAGGACTGCTCAGACGATATGGGATGGCATCCTCTGTATTGCGAAGCATAGCATATTTTCCTGTGCGCTGACCAGCTACAGGGGTACGCAAAACAAAGGTATGCTGCTCGTTGTTAAATACAGCCTCCTTACTTAAAATGTATTTTGTGAGTTCCCAGAATATATGCTCGTAGCGGTTGAGGAAGGTACCAGTTGTGTCTTTCGTCATACGAAGATGTTCCTGCACATTAATGTCAAAATTTTCCAGCACCTGCGAACGAACTTCTGTCATGCGCTCGTCTATCTGCTGCTGCATTTCGTTTTGCAGTTGCTCGAAAGCCTGATAGATTTCCTCTTCACTTCGACACTGCTGATAGATTTCCCAAATGCGTGATTCTATGTCAAGGGTATCGGCCTGGCCTAACACTTCGTCGCTTGCACCAAACACATCGTCGAAGAGCTTGAACTTGGTGGAGAGCAAATTGAATACACGCACATCTGCATAGTTGCGCATATTCAAAAAGTTTACTACAACCACATCATACTTTTGGCCATATCTGTGGCAACGCCCAATGCGTTGCTCAATTCTTTGCGGATTCCAAGGCAGGTCGTAGTTAATCACCAAAGAACAGAACTGGAGGTTTAATCCTTCAGCTGCTGCCTCTGTGGCTATCATAATGTCAGCCTCATGCTGGAAATAATCTACAGCGGCGGCTCTGCGGTCAGCGGCCTTGATACCGCTTACTTTATCTGGATGATTCTTACACCAATCCTTATATATCTCGTTGGTTTGTGGCTCACTGGCTTTGCCATTGAAAAGCACAATACGGTCTGCGTAACCATTCGATTCCAGATAGTCTTTTAGGAATGCTTGGGTTTTTGTGGATTCTGTAAAGATGAGTGCCTTTCGCTCAGCTCCTTGTTCGGCCAACTTTTGGAAAGCCTCCTTCAAAGCCTTGGTGAGTGCTTTAGCTTTCGACTCCGTCTTAATGTTCTTAGCTTTCTCGATAAAACCTGCGATGGTTGCAATCTCTGCTTTCAGCCTGGGGATATCAATCTCTTCTGCATCAAAGAGGTCATCGTCTTCTTCATCAGGCATTTCTTCATAATCGTCCAAGTTCCACTCATCCTCATCAATGAGGTCATCCACATCAAAGTGTTCCTGTTTTTCATTCTTCAGCATCCGTTCCAAACGTTCCTTGATATGCTCCAGCGTGAACACCAAAGCGTAGGTAGAAGACGCTAGGATCTTTCGGACAATCATGGTGGTGAGCTTACGCTGGGCAGCAGGCACACTATAGATATCCTTGCGGCGTAGGAAGTCGCTAATCTCCTGATAGAGAACCTGTTCCTTGTCTGTCGCCTTAAACTTCTGAGTAAGAGGTAGACGATGGGTATAGTTAATGTATTCTCGAACGTTCTTGCGAAGGGTGCGCGTATAGAGTTTCTGAATGCGCTGGCGTAACTCTTGTAGGTTCTCGCCCTTACCATATTGTTTGCGAAAAGACTTCTCACTACCAAACAAACGGTCGTCAATGATATTGGTCAAGCCATATAGCTCCATTAGCGAGTTCTGGAAAGGCGTAGCCGTCAGCAAGAGTTTACGAACGCCTGTCAATGCATCACGTACTTCAGCTGATGTACGAGCAGAAGAACGATAAACGTTACGCATTTTGTGCGCTTCATCAATAACAGCTAAGTCAAAGGCATGAAGCAGGATGTGTTCTTTATGTTTGGCTGCAAAATTGTAGCTACAGATGATGGCTCTCTTGGGGCTCAGTGGATTCTTGCCATCACGCTGATAAGCATTATAGTTCTTGGTGTCGAGTATCTCGCTGGGGATGCCAAACTTATCAAGCAATTCTGCTTCCCATTGTTTGCGAAGAGAAGCAGGACAAACGATGATAATCTTTCGCTTGCCTGTGGCCCAATACTGGCATATTACTAGTCCAGCCTCGATTGTCTTTCCAAGTCCCACTTCATCAGCAAGCACCACACCTTTCGATAATGGACTGCCAAAGGCAAACAGGGCCGCATCAATCTGATGAGGATTGATGTCAACCGTTGAGCTCAACAGCGACTGAGACAATGAGCCTAAGTCACCATTGGCCTGCTGTTGGGTGAGCAAAGCCGCATAGTAGCGTGCGTGAAAACGTGTGATGCCTGATGCCACCGTCTATCATTTTGTGCGGCCAGGCTCCCAAAAGGCTGCGAAGTTATTGTTTCCAGGTCATCACACCATGGAGCATAAAAAACGTGGAGCCAGTCCTATTGCCCGTTCCACGGCCTGAAGGCTCTCGCATTGCCCTGTTCGTAGAAACGAGCAACGCAGAAAGCCCCACGCAGAATGAATATAGGAAAAGCCTTAATGTCATCCATGTTGGCAAATATACTGCCATAGAGATACACTACGGGCTGTCTATAAACACCCTAAGGGGCGTTCCCGTTGCCTTGTTTTTAACGAACAGTTTTTGAATTTGCGAGATTCTCAAGCCGTCAAAACCAAGGCGTCAGAAAACGCCTATGTCCATGATGTCATTCCGCTCATAAAAGCAGAACATCTGCAAAAATAATAGTTTTTCTTTAAATTCATCACTCCAATCTAGAAAAAAGTGTTATATTGGGCAAAAATCCTCCTTTTTTTTTCAAAAAGGCAAAGAAACGTAAAGTCAATTTTGATGCCACAAGGCATTCAGAGAGCATTACAACGACGAAGTGAAACAAGGAACGAAACTTACGAAACTAGAAAAACTATCGGACTATCTGAAGGATTACCAGAAAGAGCAGAAGAAAAAGAGGAAGAATTGATATCCATCTCCTATAGTCTACTAGCAATTGTGTCGCTGATTGCGACACAATTGGTTCATCCGACATTTCGAGTGATAAAATGATGCGATAGAAAAGAAAACCGCTGTAAATATTGTATATTTGAATAACCACAAACAAATGTACAAAGATGA
>JAEEGF012025158.1_pt1 | contig 35446 bp, 26 predicted proteins | sample 9134171 | NCBI WGS metagenome assembly JAEEGF01 (sample SAMN16246542, study PRJNA631951) | gut metagenome | biome: gut microbiome; feature: rumen; material: AP-attached | host: Bos | place: Iran: Karaj | collected 2018-10
GCCGTTGCCGGAGGTACTGCCGGAGCCTGCGTTGTTGATGATCTCGCCCTGCGACTGCTGCTCGATAAAGTCGTTCTGCACACGGTTCACGTGCTGCTTGGCCCTGACCTTGCTGTTGCCGAAGGTGTAGCTGACGGTGAAGGTCACGCCGTAGATGGGCACCTTGACGTTGTTGTACGAGGTGAAGTTCTGTCCTCGGCTGCTGCTCTCGATGTTCAGGTTACCACCCTTGTTAAGTCCCATGATACCCTGTACGCCCAAGGTGAGCTTGTCTTTCAGCAGCGACTTCGAGAGGCTGGCGGTGAGGATATTGAATCCGCCGCTCCATCCCTGCAGGGTATAGTTCTTCGTAGAGGTGATGAGGAAGGCGCTGAGCTTCAGGTCCCAGGGGAGTGTCTGCTGCAGACCTGCCATGATGTTGGCCGTCCATCCGCTGTTGCTCTGGTTCAGTTCGTCGCTACTCAGGTCGACATAGTTCAGACCACCGTTCATGAAGAGGCGTGTCTTGGGAGTCAGCAGGTAGTTCACATAGGCACTCAGACCCGTCTGGTGACGCTGTACGACGTTGCCGTAGGTGGTGTTCAGCAGGTTGTCGCTGTCGTAGAAACTGTACTGCGAGATGGCGTTGTCGGTGAAGTTGTGGTGCAGGTTCAAGTTGACCATCAGCTTTGCGGTGAACATGTTATAGACCAGCGAGATATTATGTGCCTTCTCCACCTCAAGGTCAGGGTTGCCATAGCTGAGGGCGATGGGATTGGTCTTGTCGACATAGGGGTTCAGGTAAGAGATACCCGGGCGGCTGATGCGCATATTGTAAGTCAGGCCGAGATTACTGCCCTGTGAGATGGTGTACTGCAGGCTGGCAGTGGGTACGAGGTTGCCGTACTTGGTGTCGAAGTTGTCGCCATTGCCAAGTCTGTACTCCACGTCCTGCCATGTGTACTCATAGCGGACACCTGCCTTCACGCCCAGTTTGTTGAAGTTGCCGACATACTCGCCATAGCCTGCGAGGATCTTGTTCTTGTACTCATAGTCAGAGCTCGTCGTGGGATCGTAGACACCCTTCAGGTAGTATCTCGACTCCGAGGTGGCGTCGTGTAACTGCAGCTTGCCGCCAAGGCTCAGGGTCTGGCCAGCGCCGAGAGGCATCGTATAGTCGAGCTGGAAGGTGTGGTTGGTGGTCTTGTCATCGTTCTCCGAGTAACGGCTCGTCAGGTCAGGCAGTCCTACGCCTCTGGTTCCGCCGAAGTTGTTGGTCATCTCCGTAGAAGAGGGGCTGTAGTTCAGTTGATAGGTAAGGGCGAGCGACTTGGTGTGCTCCTTGTTGAAGAAGCGCTGGTAGTCGAGGCTGCCGCTGAACGAGGTGCGCGAGTTCTTCATATCCGTTCTGCTGTCATAGCTGAAGTCAGCGACGTCATAGCCATCCATCTCAGTAGTCGTGGTACCTGTGCTCTTCATTGACATCGAGTTGATCTGTGCCGTCAGGTTCAGGGCGCTCATCTCGTCGAGCTGATAGCCCAGCGACAGGCTTCCCATCGTGAACGGGGTCTTCACGTCGTTGCTGGAGGTCATCATCTGAGAGACACCGTTGTCCTGAATCTGCTCCAGTTCGGTCTTGGTTTCACCAGGCTTGTTGTACGAGGTCATGGCATTCACGCTGTAAGAGAACTTACCCTGCTGGCCACTGACGAAGACACTTCCGCCCAACTGCTTGGTGCCTGCCGAGGCACGGACAGTACCGTTGTAGCCATCCATGCTGTAACTCTGTGAAGGCATGCCTCCACCAGCGGGAGTCTGCTTGTTCATCACGATGTTCAGAATACCAGAGGCACCCTCGGCATCGTACTTCGCACCAGGATTGGTGATCACCTCGATGCTCTTCACGGCTGTGGCGGGCATGCTCTTGAACACCATCGAGGGGTTCGACGAGAACATCACGTTGGGCATACCGTCGACATACACCTTGAACGATGAGCTGCCGTTCACCGTGATGTTGTCCTGACCGTCGACCGTCACCATAGGCACCTTGCGGAGCATGTCGAGCACGGTGTTCGACTTCGAGTCCTCGTCCTCAGCCACGTTGTAGCTCATCTTGTCCACGTCCATCTTCACTAATGGCTTCTGGGCGACGATCTCCACACCCTTCAGCATGGTGGCGTTCTCCTTAATATATAAGATACCGAGGTCGAGCACGCCCTCGTTGTTCAGGTCGATGGTCTGGCGGAAGTCCTCCTTACCCACGCTACTGAACACGATGTCATACTTTCCCTTGCCACTGATCTTCTCAGAGAACTGCCCGTCCTCCTTGGTGAGGAACATGGCCACGGGCTTGTCCGTCTTACCAGCCTTGAACACGCGGACGGTGGCGAACGGCTCGCTCTCGTCCAGCGCCTCATCCTTCAACACGCCCTTCACGGTGGTCTGGGCCATTACTACTGCCGACATCGTCAGCATCATCATCACTGCGAAAATTCTAATCTGCTTCATAACTTTGCTTTTTTTAATTTTTCTGGTGCAAAGTTAGGCTGATTATCTTCCGCCTCCAACTACCTTTCGACGACTTCCTGGGATTTTTTCGACGACTTTCGCAAGCTTATAACAAAAAACATTTGTAAACAATGGGCTATGACCATGTGTCGCGATTATCAAGGCCTTAGATATCGGCAGAATTGCTTTCGGCCTGATTGCCATAGATGCCCCAGACACGTGAAGTCCATGTCGCGCTTTTATACTCCATGATCTTTGTCCCCATGATTTCTGTTTGCTTCAAGTGTTCCATCTCGCTGGGCCAACCGTTGTAAAAGTAGCTGTATTGCTCCACGTCAGTCACTATGGCTTCCTCAAATTCCTGCTTTTCAATTTCATCATTCACTTTTCCTGCATATTCATCACTCAATGTCAAATTGATATAATTGCCGATGGCCTCTTTGACGTCTTCTTTAGGGATAGTCGTAACGGTCCGCCCGCTTATGAAATAATCATCCTCAAAACCATACTCCTCGCTGCTTTTGCCATAGCTACAGACAATGGTTGTATGCTCAGGCCATCCGTTGGCATCCGTATCGTCGCTTTCGTTCTTGCCTATTACGAAGGAGTTACCATGCAAAGAGAAAAGCAACTTAAGATCGTCGCTATTCTCAATGTATGCTTTCTCATTGGCGAACTGAAGGTTCATCTGCGACTCGAACCGTGCCCGTGGTATGGCTTCGTTCAACTGAGGCAGGTTACTATACAGCGAGTCAAAGAACGACTTAATCATTTTTCGCGAGAAATCCTTGATTTCCTTCCAGTTCTTGATGTGCTCTATTCTTCCGTATTCGTCTGTGGTGATAATCGTGTTGATGTCTCCCATAGCCTCCATGAGCGACTGCATGATATTCGTCATCAGGGTATCCTTGCCGAAATTGACTTTCGTCTCCAACGGTATACACTCTATCTCGTAACTTGTTGCTGTAGAGTCTCTCACAATCAGCTGAAACGTACTTAAAATCTGATGCTCCACAATCGTGTCATTGTCCTTGACTTTGGCTTTAAGGTCTTGCAATTGATAGGTCATGGTATCGTTCTTGCAGAAGAAGGCAATGACGTTGATGGTGGAATCTTTGTTTTCTTGTTGTGCCGTCGTCAACTGAGCAACTGACGGGAGCGCCAGAGTTCCTAACAGCAAGGATATGATTTGTTTCTTCATTATTTATATCTTTATAATTAAAACCGCTGCAAACTTACATAAAATAATTGAATAAAACAAGTAGATCGGTATTTTTGTAGCAAATCTATCGGCATCTTGTTCTGATGCCTTCCATGGGACAAAGGAATGCCTGCTACCAGTATCAGGCATCCCATTATCTTTCTCATAAATACCATATTATTCCAAGTTGCGGGTCAAACCGTCTGATGCCATAGAAATCATAATCGTCACCTTTCCCTTCAGGTTTCTTCAGCGAGACGGAAGTGAAGTTGAAGTGCAAGCCGATGCCCACATGTTCAGACAACATATATTCAAAGCCCGTCTGGATCATAACCCCAACCCCATTCTCTGAATAAGATGTATCATAGACAGGGTAATGTATCTGATACCCGTCGAGTGACGAGGCAGGGCGATATTTCTGATACCCTTCGCGTATCTTTTCACAGTAGTGTGAGAAACCCACGCCAATAGAAGAGTCCCAACGCCATCTTGGGCCAAGCATAACGCTGCCAACGATGTTCGGCCCTATGTAATGCATATGCATGTTGAACCCCTCATCAAACGTAGCATAGAAGTATTCGTAGTTAAGACCTATACCTAATCCACTGCGCCAGATATGCTGATAGTCTGCGCTGAAAGTGAATCCCATTTTCGACTTGTATGTCCGATAAGGCGTCTCTAACGTTGATATAATCCATGATGGCCCTGCATTCACTTTCACGACATTCCTGGGATTGTTCAATCTCCTGTCGCGTATGTCGGTTATCATCTGGCTTGCCTTTGCCTGGACCACGTCTTCCTCATACTTCTCCAAATCCGAAAGAGTCGACCTTGTATCTGCCGTTATCAGACTATCAGGCATTAGGTACATCGTTCCCCAGATGCGATGACAAGTCGATCCGTGAAAGCCTGGGTACCTATGCTCGTCAATATGGAATCCGTTGCCCCCGCTCTCTGCTGTCTTCTTCACAGCCAATGCGAGCATATTGGGAAACAGACAGTCCTTCGTGGGTGTCAGACCTCCGTCCGTCACCTTCACCGTTCCAATCTTCTTCGCCATAGCAGGCACAGAGTCTGCTGCCATATACACCATCACGGAATCTGCCGAACGTGCTGGCAGTTTCTCCGTCAAATCAGCAACCACCTTAGGTGCCGTCTGACAACCAGATAATAGCACAGCGAAGATCCATAATACGTTTTTCTTCTTCATACACTTTTTGTTTTAAATGCAAATTTACACCTTATCTATATATATAACAACGAAAGGGCCAAAAGACTGCATGAAATCGCAGATATTTATCTCTTTTTAATGATTATTGCCTTTTGTTTGCTTTCTGCTTGATTTGGAACCTGTACGACCTGAGGGAGTCTTTTGCGACACCCATGATGGCACGCGTCTCGTCGTCGGTCTACAGCATTTCTCACAGAGCGTTGTATATGTTACAGGGGATTCTGTGAGTCTATATCGCAAAAAGCATCAAAATCGGTTGGCTTGGGGCTGAGATGAAGAAAAAAACATGACTTTTGCAAAAAAGATAGTTCAAAATGATACAACATTCAGAAATAATTCGTACATTTGCACCGACTCGAATAGCCCAAAAGGGTGAGCGGGTCATATCTTATTGGTAAAAAGGACGTTTACGAACGTTATCTTCAGCATCTGAATCTCGCAAATTCAAGCACTTGAAGATACGCAACTGAAACGTCCACTTTGGGTGTATTGCACTCTGTCCATTCTATTACGGCAGTCTCAATATATCTCGGCGTGGGCTATCGAGTTGCTTATCCTAGTGCGAGGCAATGCGAGAGCCCAGATGCGGGATAGGCGAAGTAGAGCACCCACGTCTTTCGCATATATAATCGCGAATATTATTAACCGCTGAATCTGGGTGGCTATAGGCAGAGAAAATATAAATATGTCTGTAGCTCTACAAAATTTCAAAAAAACATTAATCCAACGCAGTCATTTCCTCATTTTCTTATCTATATAGATGTAATCATTTTATTGCAGCATTGTATGGACTATACGCAAGAGTTAAAACGGGATATCGTTGAATGGGACATCGTTAATTGGTGGAAATTCATTGAGTTCATCGATCAGTCGGGTATTGGCTTTGAAGGGAAAAAGATACTTGACATAGGCGGCCGGAATGGTGGATTGTCATTGTATTGTGCCTTAAGGGGCGGGACAGTCATCTGTTCAGACTACAACGGACCAACTCCCCAGGCACTCTCCCTTCACCGTAAATATCATGTTGAAAAACAGATCCAATATGAAGAGATTGATGCCACAAACATTCCCGATAGATACAATGACTATTTTGACATTATCATCTTCAAGTCGGTGATAGGATCTGTTGAAGCACAAAACAGCATAGACAGTGGAGCTGTTATGGCAGAGAATATCTGCAGGGTGTTGAAACCTGACGGTGTACTCTTTTTCGCAGAAAACATGAAATCGACATGGTTTCATCGGCTGTTCCGCCTGACCAACCAATTACCAGTGTTTCACAGATGGCTTCGCAAAAGTGAGAGTTTCTCATGGGTGTATCAGGATAAGCAGAGCATCGCTTCAAAGTACAAAATGATGAAGTTGGAAAAAGAGAGTTATTTCGGCTTTTTGGCTTGCTTTGGCATCGGAATGAAGATGAGGTGTATTCTTGGAAATATAGATACAATCCTAGATCGTCTGCTACCTTCTTCCTGGAAATATATTGGTGCCTTCCTCTATCGAAAGCAATAAGGTATTTCGAACGTTTCCTACGAATGGGGCCAGAAGCGGGAGGTGATGTCCTCGAACTCACCGTCGCCGTTGTTACGGTAGAGGCGCTGGTTGGTAGTAGGTTTCTTCAGGGGGCCGAGGTGCTTGATGAAGGGGCCGATCTTGATGTAGTCAAAGTCCTCCTTATTGATGGCGGCGGAGATGACGGTACGGCCGCTGTACCAGGCTACACGCAATTGAGGATACTCCTCATGGACGTACTGTGCCAACTGGTTTACACCCCTTGGGTCGCTGTCGCCACCCATGAAGGCTATGCAAGTGAGGTTCTTGCCGTATTCCTCGACGAAATCGTCGATAGCATTGGTGTTCAGCGGCAGGCCGACATCCTCCCAGAGATAATGACTGTGACACCCCGGACAGTGACACGGGCAATTAGAGATGTTAATTGCCAGTGTCACCTCGTCGGGTATCTCCTGGAATACAATATCAGAATTCACATATTTCAACATATACAGAATAACTTAAAAAGACATACTAACAGACTAACATATTTATAATATCTCGTTATTAATAATTTGTTAATGTGTTAGTATGTCTTTAAAATGTTACTTTGTCTAATCCGCCATAGCGTAGTAACGACGGGCGGCTTCCTCCTGACGGGCCTGAGAGAAGTTGGAAACGCGCTTCAGGTAGCCGATGATACGGGTCATATAGTCCACGTTCTTCGAATGGCAGTGCGGACACTCCTTCAGATAACGCTTGTCAATATATCCACAGTCGTTGCAGACAGTATTGGGGATATTGAAGGTGAAGTAGTTGCAACCTTCCTGGGCAGCGACCTTCAACAGGTGCAGATACTGCTCCTTGGAGAGGTGCTCCTCGAGGTTCATGTGGAGGGCAGAACCACCCGTGAGGTGCTCGATATAGGGTGCACCATGCAGCTTGAACTTGTCAAGGATGGTCAGCGAGTTGTCCTCAACGACATAGAAGTACGAGTTGTAGCAGTCGCGGGGCACGAAATAGCCGTCCTCACGGTCCCACTTGGCGTGTTTCACGCCGACGTTCTCGGCAGGAATCATCTCGCAGTTGAACATCACGTCTTTCGTGCGATACTTCTTATTATATTGTTCGATGAGTCCAAGGATGCCTTGTACGAAGTGCAGATAGTCGTCGTTGGGGGTAATCTTCAGGCCCATGAACTCGGCAGCCTCCACAAGTCCGTTGATTCCTATGGTGAGGTACTGGCGGCCGATGTTGATATAGCCGGCATCGAAGAGGGGCAGCATGCCGTGCGACTGCAGTTCCTTCAGGTTCTCATTGTAGGCCAGCTGCACCTTGTGGCAGAGGTCGATAACAGAGCCGAGATAGTCGAGATAGTTCAGCTCGTGGTTCACGGCGAACTGGATGCAGCGGTTCAGATTGATGGTGAGCACGCTCTTCGAACCTGTCGAGACGCCACCGGCTCCGAGGGTGTAGCTGAAGCCGTTGTCTGTAATCTCGTTGCGCAGACGGCAGCAGGAGCTCAGCGAGTCGGCGTTGTTGCTCATATATGTGAAGAACGAGTGTCCCTCTGAGTACATCTCAGCCGTGAACTCTCCCCACTCAGGATCCTTGCAGTCGCCGTTTTCGTCGGTGAGCAGGGCCATCGTCTCTACGGGGAAGGTCAGCAGCGTCTTCGTGCGCTCCTTGTTGAACCACTTCATGAAACGTTTCTGCAGCCAGGAGAGGCTCTCCCAATCGGGCTTTGAGCCGTCGGGGAAGTAGAAATCGCCGAAGATCGACTCGAAATAATACTTGTCGTAGTAGGCAATGTTCCAGAACACGGCCTGATAGTTACGGGCACCCGTGGGCTGGTTCAGCGTGTAGACAATCTGCTCGAAGTAGTCGGTAATCACCTTATCAATGGTGCGCTTCTTCAGCGAGAGGTCAGCCTGCTGCTCAGGATGCTTCCAGTAGTCGGGACCGTACTCCTTGCCGATGAAGTGGTTCATGTACATCAGGAACTCAGGTGTGGCACAGGCACCGCTCAGCATCGAGGAGACCATGAACACCATGTTGACGAATCCGCCAGCGAACGACTTCAGGTTCGTGGGGGCAGTCGAGTTGCCGCCGATGGCCACCGTACCGCCGGTGAGCCAGGGGTACATCGTGATCGAGGCACAATAGTTGGCCAGCGAGGTCTCGTCATTCTTATATATAAAATGATGTGTCAGCTTGTCGATATATTCATCGGCCAGCTCCTTGCCGTACATCTTTTTAATACGGTCTGTCAGCAGACGACGGTTCAGACGGATAAAGTTCGACTTGGGCAGTTCGCCGATAAGCGTGGCAATGTTCTTGTGCTCTACATTGGCATTGGCATCGTACTTCGAGCCCGTAGCGGCATTCACCGACTCGGTGTACTCAGAGAGGAACATCATCTTCTCCAGCGTGTCACGATCCTCGGAGTGCGTCTGACGATAAAGGATGAACGACTTGGCGACATGATAGAAACCTTCGCGCATCAAGGCTTCCTCCACCTGGTTCTGGATATTCTCCACGGTGATGTCATCGTGGATGTCCAAGTGGCTGATGATCTTGGAGATGGTTCCCAGATCAGCCGGTTCGTTCACACTCTCGAATGCCTTGACGATGGCATTCATGATTTTGTCCAAAGAGAACTGGGCCTGCGACCCGTCTCGCTTCGTAATGGTAAAGTTTTTAATTTCCATTGTATTGCTTGTTAATGTTTATGCCACTTTAGCAGACGGAAGTTGTCCGTTTTGGGAAACTTTTTCTTCCCGGGTCTTTGAAAAGTTGTCCGTTTTGGAAAACCGTAATCGGCTGCAAAGGTACAAAAATTCCCCCAACCAACAAACAATTGGAATCTAAAAAAACTATAAAATGTATAAAATGGTGACTTAGCGCTTGCCGAGGAAGATAACCTGGGACTGGGTCAGATAGCTTGTCATCTTCTCGTCTACATAGAGATAGGCAGGGATAATCTTTACCATCATTTCATTCGCCCCGGCATCATAAGAGCCGAAAGAATAGGTGTTCTCTCCGTAAAAGACGATATGCACTTTGTGAGTGCTTCCGTCATAGAAGAGATCATATTCAAGTGTGCGGGGACTGACCAGAAACTGCACAGGTGATACATTCACATACCTGGTCAGGCACTTGACATCCTGGTTGGGAGCTTCGGCCAGCGCCTTCTTCAGTCCTGTATGCGACACTAACTCGGCGAGCACTTTGGCAGGGAAATCGGAAATGATCAGTGTACTGTCCGTAGGGATAGACCATTTCCCCAATAATGTATCTACTTCCTCGGTCAGACCATCCTCCGACTTCGCCAGATAAAGCAAGTCACCGGTATAGGTACCCTCGACGGTCATAAAGCATTGTGCAATCTGGGATTTCGACAGAGTGTTAGAAGAATTGTTGTTGTCATCATCATTATTCAGGCAGGAAGTGACACACAGGGCTGCCAGGCAGCCGAACATCATTGAAATAAGTTGTTTTGTCTTCATATTAATCTATGTATTAATTCGTTTCAGCCCGCAAAATTACACAATAATTGTGAAATAAGAATGAAGAAGCAGATTTTTATGCCTTTTGGATGCCAAGATTTATAATTTATTTCGTAATTTTGCACGCAGATTATGATGGACGAGGATTTTGACATACGTGAAGAACGGTTCTCACAGGGTGAAAAAGACTTTGAGAACGCCTTGCGACCATTGGCCTTTTCCGACTTCAGCGGTCAGAAAAAGGTGGTGGAAAACCTGCAAGTGTTCGTAGAGGCTGCCAAGTATCGCGGCGAGCCCCTTGATCATACTTTGCTGCACGGTCCTCCAGGACTGGGTAAGACAACGCTATCGAATATCATTGCCAATGAGTTGGGTGTGGGATTCAAGATTACCAGCGGTCCCGTGCTCGACAAGCCTGGTGACCTCGCAGGCATCCTCACCTCATTGGAGAAGAACGATGTGCTTTTCATCGATGAGATACATCGTCTGTCGCCTGTCGTGGAGGAGTATCTCTATTCAGCGATGGAGGACTACCGCATCGACATCATGATTGACAAGGGTCCTTCGGCCCGCAGCATCCAGATTGACCTGAATCCGTTTACGCTGGTGGGTGCCACTACCCGCAGCGGACTGCTGACGGCTCCGTTGAGAGCCCGTTTCGGCATCAATATGCACTTGGAGTACTATGAACCCGAGACACTGCAGAAAATTGTCGAGCGCTCTGCCGGCATCCTGGCCGTACCCATCACTGAGGATGCTGCGTTGGAGATTGCCGGCCGTTCCAGAGGAACGCCCCGTATCGCCAACGCCCTACTGCGACGGGTACGTGACTTTGCCCAGGTGAAGGGTAACGGCAAGATCGACACAAAGATCACAAAGATCGCCCTGACGGCCCTGAACATTGATAAATACGGCCTGGATGAGATCGACAACAAGATCCTGCTGACCATCATCGACAAGTTCAAGGGCGGCCCTGTGGGCATCACCACCATCGCCACTGCCATCGGCGAGGATGCCGGTACCGTCGAGGAGGTCTACGAACCCTTCCTCATCATGGAGGGTTTCATCAAGCGGACTCCCCGTGGACGTATGGTCACAGAGTTGGCGTACAAGCACTTCGGACGGAATCCTTATGGTGGCAATATCATGGAGCCGAACCTGTTTGATTAAGGTAAATGAATAGTGAAAAGTGAAAAATTTGCTACTGTAATGATAAAGACTGGAATATTCGTCGGGAGTTTCAATCCCTTTACCATCGGACACGACTCGATCGTGCAGCGCGCCCTGCCATTGTTCGACAGGCTGGTCATCGGCGTCGTGGGCGACAATGTCCACAAGCCAGACATGCCGTCGGCAGAAGAGCGTATCAAGGTCATCAGCGACCTGTATGCCGGCGAGCAGCGTATCGAGGTGAAAGCCTATCACGGACTGGCGATGGACTTCGCCAAGGCCGAAGGGGCACAGTTCATTGTCAAGGGTGTCCGTACAGTGAGTGATTTTGAATATGAGCAGTGGCAGGCAGACTTCAATCGCCGTCTGGGCGGCATCGAGACCATCCTGCTCTATACAGAGCCAGAACTGGCCAGTGTATCGTCGAGTGCCCTGCGGGAACTATCCCATTTCGGCGTCGACGTCACGCCCTTTCTACCAAAGGTAAAAAGGTAAAAAGGTGAAAAAGTAAAAAGGTTAAAAGTAAATCGTAAAATACCAAATATGATTACATACGAAGCAGAAGGGGTAAAATTCCCCAACATCAAGAAGCGTGAGACCTCTAACTGGATTCGTCAGGTGGCTGAATCCTATGGCAAACGAATTGGCGACATCGGTTATATGTTCGTCAATGATGACAAGATTCTGGAGGTGAACAATGAATTCCTCGGCCATGATTATTACACCGACATCATCACTTTTGACTATTCGGAGGGGAAGACCATCAGCGGCGACCTGTATATCTCGCTGGACACCATCTTCACCAATGCCGACAAGTTCGGACGTCCCTACAACGAAGAGTTGCACCGTGTGATTATCCACGGCATCCTTCATCTCTGCGGCCTCAACGATAAAGCACCCGGCGAGCGTCAGATGATGGAAGCTGCCGAAGACAAGGCGTTAGCCATGATTATACACAAAGGCAGATAATTCCTTAAATATAGTCCTTGAAAGCCTCGTCGTATTCTGGGCTGGGGGCAAGCTGACCGTTAACGAGACAGACAAGTTCGACGGTGGCACGGAAACAGAGTTTCTCGTCGCTGGCACGGTAGATGTCTTGATAGAACCAATAACGGAAACCGTCTTTCTTCAGGTTGAGACGGGAGATGAACTCATCGTCGCAACGCAAGGGAACCTTATACTGCAATTTCATGCTGTGGACGACGGCGTCGATGCCTTGTTCGTGGAATTTGGCGAAGCTCACACCAAGACTACGAAGGAAGAGGTGGCGGGTATGCTCGGCGTAGTGCAGATAGTTGGCATTGTTCACGATACCTTCGATATCACACTCATAGTCGCGTACCGCCATGCGGGTTTCAAAAACGTATTTCATTTTGAGATTTGCTATTTAATATATTAAGTATTTCGTTGAAATGGGAGATTTTTACAAGTCGCTCATGCTCAATGTCTTCAAAGTGCTCCAACTGCCAGGTGACGTGGAAAGGGATGTGGATGGCCGAGGCCCCGATGTTAAGGGCAGGGGCAATGTCACTCTTCAGGGAGTTACCTACCATCAGCAGATTCTCTGGGAGGATGTCCAGATGCTCACAGAGCTGCTGGAACTCCACCTCGGTCTTGTCCGACGTAATCTCCACATGGGAGAAGTACTTGCCTAAACCACTGCGCTTCAGTTTGTTCTCCTGGTCTTGCAATTCCCCTTTGGTAAAGACAACGAGCCGATAGGGATAGGCCTGCATGCGCTGCAAGGTCTGTTCGACTTCCGGCAGCGGCGTGGCAGGCAGATGGAGCAGCGACTTGCTATGGCTGAGGAGGTCGGACAGCTGTTCTGCCGAGAGATGGTCGCCACCCACGCGGAGAGCCGTCTCGATGATAGAGATGGTGAAGGCCTTACAGCCATAGCCGAGGTCGGCCATATTTCCAGATTCCGTCTTATAGAGTTCTTGGGCAGGGACATCACAATAAGGCGCAATCAACCGATAGAGATGGTTCTCTACTTCTTCAAAATGCGACTGGCAGTCCCATAGCGTGTCGTCGGCATCAAAAGCAATTACGCGGAGCGATGGCAGTGTGGGCATATTCCTTTTATTAGATAATTAACGGAGCGAAGCTCAAAGCCTGGCGGCAGGGTGACCTCAGGCATATCCATATAGTCCAGGCAGTACGTCTGCTGACACACTTCACAGAAAAAATGAGGATGCTGGTCCTCGTCATGGTCGTGGTCGTGACTATGACAGAGTTCGTATCGTGTGCCGTCGCCGCTACCCTCGATGGCGTGCACGAGATGGTGCTCACGGAACAGCGACAGGGCACGAAACACGTTCGACTTGTCTATCGTCATGATCCTGCGCTCCAACTCTGCCAGTGAGAGCGGCTGCATCGAGGATGCCAGCGCCTTAACCACCAGGATACGGTTAGCCGTCGGCTTAATGTCATGCTCCTCTAACAATTGTATGTATTGGGCTTCGTCCATCGGTTTTAAACAATTTGCTGCAAAGGTACGAAAAAAACTGCAGATTTCGCAGAAAACATTTAAAAAACCAAAGATTTTATCTCTCAGCCCAGTCACCGCGGTCCAGACTGCGATAGCCGATGGCTTCGGCGATATGCTGGCTTTGGATGTTCTCAGAGCCTTCGAGGTCGGCAATGGTACGGGCCACCTTGAGGATGCGGCTGTAGGCACGGGCAGAAAGTGAGAGGCGTTCCATCGCCAGGCGCAGCATATCGAGGCTGGCCACATCGGGCTCGGCATACTGATGAAGCATGCGTTCCGTCATCTGGGCGTTGCAGTATATACCCTTATCGTTGGCGAACCGCTTTTCTTGCATCTGCCGTGCCTTTATGACCCGTTCACGGATCTTGGCACTGCTCTCGCCAGGCTTCATCTGGGACAGTTGCGCAAAGGGCACCACAGGCACCTCTACATGGAGGTCAATCCTGTCGAGCAAAGGACCACTTATCTTGGAGAGATAACGGCCTATCTGGCCTGGTGTACAGACGCAATGGTGCGTCGGATCGCCGTAATAGCCGCAGGGACAGGGGTTCATCGAGGCCACAAACATGAACGAACACGGATATTCCACCGTATATCGGGCTCGGCTGATGGTAATCTTCCTGTCTTCCAACGGCTGGCGCAATACCTCAAGGGTCGATTTGTTGAACTCTGGCAGCTCGTCGCAGAAGAGCACCCCATTATGGGCTAAAGACACTTCCCCTGGCAAGGCCCTGTTGCCGCCGCCCGTCATTGCCACCTGCGACACCGTATGATGGGGACTGCGGAAGGGACGTTGTGAGATCAGCGACGTACCGCTGGAGAGTTTGCCTGCCACAGAGTGGATCTGCGTGGTCTCCAGACTCTCCGCCAATGTAAGGGGCGGCAGGATGCCAGGCAGACGCTTGGCCATCATCGACTTTCCGGACCCAGGCGAACCAATCATAATAATATTGTGCCCGCCGGCTGCGGCAATCTCCAAGGCGCGCTTCACCCCCTCCTGCCCTTTCACGTCGGCAAAGTCGAGATCGAAGGAGCATTGGTGTTCGTAGAACTCCTTGCGGGTGTCGACGAAGGTGGGCTCGTATAGGGTACTTCCATTGAAGAAACTGATGACATCAGCCAGACCGTCCATGCCATACACGTCCAGTTGATTCACTACCGCTGCCTCGCGCACATTCTCCTGAGGCACGATCAGCCCCTTGAACTTCTCCTTACGGGCACGGATGGCGACGGAGAGTACACCGCTGACAGGCTTCAACTTGCCGTCGAGTCCCAACTCGCCGATCATCATGTATTCACCCAGCATCGACTCGCTGATCTTGCCGTGGGCGGCCAAGATGCCGATGGCCAGCGGCAGGTCGTAACCGCTACCCTCTTTCCGGATGTCGGCAGGCGAGAGGTTGATGGTGAGATCGGCAGTGGGGGGCTTGAAGCCGTTGTTGGCGATGGCAGCACGGATACGGTCGTAACTTTCCTTGACTGCCGTATCGGCCAGGCCTGACAGATGGAACTGTACGCCTCTTGTCATGTTCACCTCGATGGTGATCGTTGTGGCCTCCAGGCCCATGACTTCTGCACAATAGGTTTTGACTAACATAGTATTTCATTTAAAATTGACAATGGATAATGGACAGTGGATAATGGATAATCCGTCAGGGGGACGTGTCTTTGTCTTTTAGCAATTCCCTGAGCTTGTCCTGCAGCTCAAAGCCTTTCAGCGTGTGGGTGATAATTTTTCCCTTGCTGTCCGTGACGATGTTGTCAGGGATATACGACAGTCCGAGCTGCTGTACCAGCGGACCCTCCCACATCTTCCCGTCATAGACGGTACTCCACTTCACGGAGTCCTTCTCGATGGTCTGCCTGCAACCTTTTGAGTCGACGTCCACACAAATACCCAGGGCCTTTAACTTGTCCTTATGCTGTTGCATGAAGTATGTCAGCTGTCGCTGCATGCTCACACTCTCATAGTTCCATTTGGCCCAGGTATAGATGACGTTCACAGGAGCATTCAGGTCTGACGACTTGACAGTCTTGCCGTTGATGTCCTTCGCGGTAAAGTTGGGGAGGGTGGCACCATCTTTCAGGCTCTCCAGACCTTTCATCTTCTCAGCCAGGCCCTTCAGCGAGGGTTCATCAGGCTGTGCCTTGCGCAGTTCGGTGATCAAGGCGACGGCTTTCTTGTAGTCGGGCTTTGGTGTCTGGGTGAAATATTTATTTAATAGGTATAGCGAGATGGGCGACGCGGGGTTCTCCTTGATAAACGACTCGGCAGCCTGAGCAGCCTCCGGCGGTGTCATACTGCTGACCTTCAGCCGGAAACTGGTCATCGTCTCATTCAAGTCTGTGCCGCTGATTTTTGTCTCCTTCAGATGCGAGGCATCGCCCTCTATCTCCACCTCGGCCTGAGGCTCACCAAAGACCGGAAGTTCTGAGAAGTTTGGGAAGACCAGCGCGAAGGTGACAGGCTCTTCCAGCGTCACCTCATAACGGAACACTCCTTTCGCCACACCGATGGTGTCGAGTTTGTGGGTGCCGTCCACGCCATAGATATAGAGTTCTCCCTGATTGAAGCCCTTGAACGTTCCCTCCAAGAGGAAGGTCTTGCGGTCACTTCTACAGGAGATAAAGAAGAAGATAAAGGAAGATAGAAGAAGACTGAGGGAGATAGAAGACAATGGTGAGTACCAATTGTCCAATAGTCCTGCTGCAGAACTTCCGCGGACAGAGTAATGTCCTCTATCTTCCGCCGCTGACAAGCGGCTATCTCCTTTTCTCTTCCTATATCTTCTAATAAACATACTTTACTTCAGCTCCAGGTCATTGTCAGCATAGCTGGCATACGACGGATCCTTGGCAATGGCGCTATTCATTGCAGCGGCAGCATCAGCCTTGTTACCCAGACGGGAGGCGAGGATAGCCTTCAGGTAGTCTGTGGTGGCATCGGGGTTCTTGATGTTCTTCAGCGTATTCTCTGCCGTAGCGTAGTTCTTGTTCAGGATCTGGGCCAGAGCGGCACTGTTAGAGCAGATCTGCCCGAAGTCCCTCTCTGCCTGGGCGTAATTACCCTTGGCGAGGTTCAGGTTGCCGAGCACCTCCTGCAGGCCATTGGCGTCGGTAGCGCTGGCAATCATATTCTCAGCCGAGGCGACGTCACCATTGTTAAGCGCCAGCAGACCGAGGTTGGCGTTAGCCTCTGGCAGCGCACCGTTCACGGCCTGAGCCTTCTTGATATACTCCTGGGCAATTTCGTAGTTACCCTTGGCATACTCGATGGTGGCAATGTTGTTATAGGCACGGGCATCGTTGGGATATACCTTCGTAGCAGTCTGGTAGACGGCCTCAGCCTCGTTGGGATTGCTCTTCTGGGCTGCACCATAGAGCAGCTCCTCGATGTTCAGCTGGGTGGGGTCGCTCACGATCTGCTCTGCAATCTGCTCGTCGCTGCGGCCGATGGTCTCATAGTTGATGGTCAGGCGCGAACGGCGCAGCTGGGGCAGGATGCCGTCGGTCAGTTCGCGGAAGGCCTGAGAGATATTGCGGATCTGCTGCTCACGCTCCTGGGGATCCTGATACATGGAGAGCACACGCAGGATGACATCCTTGTCCTGGATGTCGCTGGCCTGCACCAGCTGCTGGAAGCCGTCCCAGTCCTCAGCCGTATAGTTGGCGTCGACATTGGCGTCCATCTTCAGTTTCTTCAGTTCCTGGTTCACGTACTGCTCTGTCACCTTCTGACGCTGTCCGGCGAGCTTGTCGTTCAGGTCCAGACCGCCATCGGGAGAGGCAAAGGCACTCACCTCGACATTCTCCAGAGCGAGCTTCTCGTGGTCGCTGTTGATTTCGCTCAGCAGTCTGACGAACTCCTGCACGGAGTTGTTCTTCAGCTCACTCTTACGGAGTGTGGCCTGCTGGATGAGGAACTTGATGTTGGCCTCCTGCTTCTTCTTGTTGATACGCTGGTAACCGTCAGTTGCCAGGGCGGGAGTAGCCGTAGCAAGGGTCTTCTTGTAGAGTTCCGATGTGGCAATGATGCCCTCGGCCACCTTCACGGCAGGCACGTCAAACTTCTTCTTGCCGATGCTGGCGTCGAAAGTCAGGTACATGTCGGCCTTGTTGCAGTCGGCATAGGCGAAGTTGGTCTTCATCGTGTAGTTGCCGCCTACCTTGTACGTGATGGTCTGACCGTTGCCGGCGACGTTCTCACCCTGGAAGGTGGCACTGCTGCCCTGGACGGTCACGCCGTTGGCATAGCGCAATTCGGGGACGACGGTCACCACGGCCTTCTTCTTCATGTACTTCTCTGGGAAGTGGCCGTTGATGGTTGCGGGTACTGTACCTGCTTGAGTCTCAAGCGGATTGGGGGTCACGGTGAAGTTGTCGGCTGTAAGGGCTCCCAGTTTAGAGCAGGAAGCAAAGAGCATCATGGATGCTGCCGACAGGAGAAAAATACTTTTCTTGTTCATGTTGGGTTTTATGTTTGTTTTGAATTCTATCATCTGTGGTTCATAGTAAGGGAGTGAAGGTACTCTTGCTGATGCAAGCGGTGCCGCGGACTCAACGTCCGCTTTGCAACATTTCTTGCTATGCAAGCGGTGCCGCGAGCGGGACTCGAACCCGCACGACCGTTTCGGGTCAAGGGATTTTAAGTCCCTCGTGTCTACCAATTCCACCATTGCGGCCCATTTACTTTGCGGCTGCAAAGGTACGCCTATTTCCCCAAACCACCAAATAATTTATCAATTATTTAGAAATAGTATGTTAATAATTTGCAAGAACGAAAGAAAGTTTGTACTTTTGTACCGCTAAAAACAACAATACATTATGAATAATAACAAATACCCGCATCTCACAAGCCCCATCCAGCTGGGCAAGGTGACCTTCCGTAACCGTATCTTCTCGGCACCTATGGGTGCTACTGACATTACCGCTGACTGCTGTCCAGGCCCTCGCACACAAGGCTTCTATGAACTTCGCGCCAAGGGCGGTGCTGCTGCCGTAACCGTCAGCGAACTCGTCGTTCATCCTGAAACCGACGGCAGCCACATGCTGCACCTCGATCTTGAGACGGTGGGCTGTCTGGCTGCCCATACCTTCGTGGCTGACGCCATCCGTCGTCACGGGGCTGTGCCAAGCATCGAACTGTCGCACTCTGGCCAGTATGCCGGAACCTATATGTCTGACAAGAACAAGAAGGCGAGCCTGAACCAATGGGGACCCAGCGACGGCACTCGTCCTGACGGCCGTCCTGTGAAGGCGCTCTCCAAGGAACAGATTGCCGACATCGTGAAGACATACGGTGAGAAGGCAGCGCTCTGTAAGCGTGCCGGCTACGAGATGATTATGGTGCATGCGGGTCATGGATGGCTCTTGCACCAGTTCCTCTCGCCTTATCTGAATCATCGTACCGACGAATACGGAGGTTCGCTGGAGAACCGCATCCGTATCGTCCGTGAGGTACTTGCTTCGGTACGCAATGCTGTAGGCCCAGGCTTCCCTGTTGAGGTGCGTCTCAGTGGCAGTGAATTGTTCGATGGCGGCTATGGTATTGAGGACGGTATCAAGATTGCGCAGGCAGTAGAAGAGTTCGTCGATCTGATCCACGTCTCAGCCGGTTCCTATCAGTTCGGCTTCTTCAACACCACACCTCCGATGTTCGATGAGCACGGTGTGAACGTATGGCTGGCTGCAGAGATCAAGAAGCACGTCAAGAAGCCCGTCGCTACGATCGGTGCGCTCAGCGATCCTGAGCAGATGGAGCGTATCATCGCCGAGGGAAAGGCCGATGTGGTGTATATGGCTCGTCAGCTGCTGGCCGATCCGTTCCATCCGCAGAAGGTGATGGCAGGTCAGGAAGACCGCATCGTGAAGTGCTTGCGTTGCTACACCTGTATGGCAGAGCGTCCTGTCACCTTCACCCGCCGTTGTGCCGTCAATCCGTTGATTGGTCGTGAGATAGAGGGTATGGAGGTGCTGCCTGCCCGTCAGAGCAAGAAGGTGATGGTGGTAGGTGCCGGTGTTGCCGGACTCAAGGCCGCCATTACGGCTGCCCAGCGCGGTCACAAGGTGATTCTCTGCGAGAAGGCGGACAAGGTGGGCGGTATCCTGAAGTCGGAACAGGCGCTCCCGTTCAAGTATGAGATGTATGAGCTGGGTGTTGTCCTGGAGCGTCAGGCCAAGGATGAGGGTGTGGAGATTCGTCTGAACACTACCGTCACGCCTGAATATGTGGAGCAGGAGGGTGTCGATGCGCTCATCCTGGCTGTCGGTTCTACGCCGCTCGTGCCGCCCATCCCAGGCATCGACTCTGACAACGTGATCATCGTCAACGAGTATTATCTTAATAAGGATAAGGTTGCCGATAGCGTCGTCGTGCTGGGTGGTGGTCTTGCTGGTTGCGAGTGTGCCATCCATCTGGGTATGGAAGGCAAGAAGGTGGAGCTGGTTGAGATGCGCGACACCTTGGCTGCCGACTGTAACATCCGTCAGCGTCCCATCCTGATGCGTAAGGTGGCGGAGTTCTCAACGGCTCATACAGAATATACGGGTCAGAAGATTACGGCTGATGGTGTCATCTGTAAGGATAAGGACGGCAACGAGGTGCTCGTTCCTGGCAAGACCGTCATCTGCGCCCTTGGCCAGCGTGCCAACCGTACCGATGTCGATGCCCTCCGCGGGTGTGCCCCATTCGTCCGTGAGGTAGGCGACTGCGTCCGTCCCGCCAATATCACCAAGGCTATCTACGAGGCCTATCACGCAGCTTTGGATATTTAGCAACAACATGAAAAGAAACTACCTACTACTACTGCTGCTCGTTGCCATTGGCGTCAGAGCAGCAGATTATACCCATTACAGCGAGTGGATCACCGCTTCGGAAATGAAGCGGACTCCACATTCTTACAATCTCAATTTCTCTGCCTGGATACCTAACTGGTCGTACCAGACGGGGGTGGAACTCGACGGGATGCTCGACGTCTATACCACCTATGGCGACGAGAAACTGGGCAACTATCTCAAGGAGTACCCTGCCAAAATGATCGACGCGAAGGGCAATATCACGGGCTACAAATACGATGACTTCAACCTCGACAACGTCCGTCCTGGCCACTTCCTGATGCGATACTATCAGCTGTTCCCTGCCAAGAAGGACTCGCTGGCACTCGACTTGCTGATGAGCCAGCTTGAGAACCAACCCCGTACTGACGAGGGCGTCTGGTGGCACAAGGCCATCTATGCCCGTCAGGTGTGGCTCGACGGCATCTTCATGGGACTGCCTTTCTATACGCTGGCAGCACCCACCCTCGCTCCTGGCTATGAGACGGATTATTATGATGACGCCGTGGACCAGATTACGAAGACTGACCAACGTACCTACGACGCTGCCACCAGACTGTGGAAGCACGCCTGGGACGAGACCCACCAGATGTTCTGGGCCAATCCCACGACGGGTCTTAGCCAGCACACTTGGGCAAGGGCCTTGGGATGGTTCACGATGGCGATGGTTGAGATTCTCGATGCCCTGCCTGAGAGCTACGAACCTCGCCAGCAGGTGATCGACCTGTTCCAACGGGCGATGACGAGCGTCGTTGAATATCAGGATGCAACCAGTGGCGTATGGTTTGATGTGCTCGACGTCGACGACCCGCGTAACTACCTCGAAGCCACAGCCTCATCGATGTTCGCCTACTGTCTGCTGAAAGGTCATCGGATGGGTTACCTCGATGACAAATTCCTTGAAGCAGGCATTAAGGCGTATAAAGGTATCATCAAGGAGTTTGTGAAACAGAATGCCAATGGCACTATCTCGCTGACGAAGTGCTGTGAGGTGTCGGGCCTGGGGCCAGAGAACAAGCCTCATCGCGACGGCTCGTTCGAATATTATATGAGCGAGAACGTTCGCGACAACGATCCCAAAGGCATCGGCCCCTTCATTTGGGCTTCGCTGGAAATGGAAGGTCTTGGCTTCACCATTCAGAATCTGGACACGCATACGGCCATCTCTGCTCCCAAGGCCAGCCACCCAGCAAACGGAATCCGCTATGACCTGCAGGGTCGCAAGATCAGCAGCTCCACCAGAGGCATCATCATCCAAGACGGCAGGAAATACCTGTTGAGTAATCGTAGAGATAAGTAGTTTGGCTTCGAGCAGGCGGTCATCAACGCCAGCACGGTGACAATAGTTGTCAATATGATGATATCATAAGTCGTGTTTCAGGCTTAAACAACATCAGCTCAGCCACTATGCCAATGGTCTGAGGCAAGAATTTGAAAAGGAGACCGACACATCTGTCAGTCCCCTCGTCGTGATTTCCGGATGGTCCGTCGGCTTTAGTTCACGTCGTTGCCGCCGCCGTTGCTGCCACCGCCGCCGCTACCCTTGGTGAAGCTCTTGGTGCTCACCTGGCTCGACACACCGTCCTTGATGGCGATGGCCTTTACGGTCGTGGTGTCGCTCAGGGTGAAGGGCTCGCTGTAGAGCGTGCTCTCAGCCGTAGGCGTGCTGCCGTCGGTGGTGTAGCGGATCTCCGCACCGGCAGGACCGCTGATGCTCACCTGCGTGGTGTCAGTGAACTGGGTCTCACCACTGATGGTGGGCGCCGTCACGGTTTCGGTCTGCGAGCCGCCGTTCTGGCTGGAACCGCCTTGGTTCTGCGAGCTGCCGCCGTTCTGCGAACTACTGCTCTGACTGTTGCCTTCTTTGGCTGCCGCGATCTCTGCCTTGGTCTTGTCAGTCCAGGCGAACTTCACGTCCTTCTTCAGCTCCTCACGGGTAAAGTCGCCCGTGCTCTGAGCCAGCAGCTTCACAGCCTTTACAGCATGTCCCGTCTTGGCACCATCGGCCAGAGTTCCAAGCGATGCAGAGGCCACCTTGTCGTTGGAAGCATCGTAGAGCATCTCCAGACCGTTCGCTTCCACGGTAGCCTTGAAGATGGCCAGGTTTTCGATCTTCACGGTGTTGCCGTTGAGAACTTGCTCGCGCACGCACTTCACGAAGTCAATCAGGATACCAGTGATGCTGCCCTCAGAGAACATCGTGTTGTGCTCGGCCATGTGACGTGCCATTGCCTGCACGTCGAGCGTTTGTTTGTAACTGACGCGGGCGTAGAGTTTGCCCGCCTGTTCCGATTCCGAAGTCTCGGTCACCTTGGAAAGATAAAGTTCAATCATCTTTTTACAGTTTTTAAAGGGTTTAACAATTTGATAACTATTAGCACTATTGCTGGTACAAAGTTACTCATTTTCAGCGAATTACGCAAGGTTTCCAACCCACATCAGTGCGTTAAAAGCACTTGATATGCGTTATGATGTGTTAGGTGAAAAATAACGACTTAAAACCTTGGTGTTCTCGCATTTTTTTAGTAATTTTGCATCATGGAAACAGCTATCAAAACATACGGTCGCACGGAGCTTGCCCAGCTCTATTTCCCGGCCATCTGTCCTCGCGCAGCATGGGCAAAACTGCGCTTGTATATGTCCGAAAACCCCGAGTTGAACGAATTGCTTCAGACGGGACATCGCTCGTTCATGCCTTCCGAGGTAGCCATCATCTTTGACTGCCTCGGTCGTCCGTAGTTGCATCAGTCAACTTGTACGAAGAACTTCACTAATAACCCACCCTTATCGACCAATAAGGGTGGGTTATTGCACAATAATGGCAGGTTTCGTGAAAAATATGTCTGAATCTAATTTTATTTTTGTATCTTTGCGGCAAAATTGCAATAACAGTCAGATAACAAAGAGATATGGATGACTATTGGAAAGTACCACGTGTACTTATATATCGTGAGCGAGAAAGTCTGAACGACTTCGGAGTAAGAGACAGTGACACGCTTAATGGTCGGCTGTTTCTGCTTTTGTTAGAGCATTTCCGCTCAACCAACGATGCTAAATCATTGGTTCTGCAATGCTTCAACAATGCCTATTACCTTTGCACTATCATATTAATGGAGGAGTTCCCTGAATTATGTGTGGATAAATACGAAAAGAACCTGCTTGATATGAAGGTGCAATGGAAGGAAGATACTTGTGCCGCATCATTTGCCTTGGTGTATGAGATGTTGCAAGTTTGTGATCCTAACTTGAAACAGGACGGCCCTCTGTTGCAAGCCATTTATCATCGATTTCGTTACGGGCACTGGAACGCATTAGCAGCTGCCAATAGCTTTTACAAGCTGATAGACAGAGTAGAAAAGAAAAGCATCATACTTCTTAAGAGTGACTTTGCACCGCGTAATATCCGCGAGCTAATTGAGGTTGAAGAAGAGCAGTTTTCTGCAGAAGAGATGGAACTGGATTATGGAGTCTTACCCCTTGCTTTAGGTGCAGACTATGTTTGTGAGTTTATATCTAAAAACTGTAGCAGCATATCCGAACGGACAGAATTAACGAACAAAGTCATTTCTCGAATGAATAATTTTCTGAAAATGACAGAAGAAATATTTGAGGAGGATTGTTTACAGGGTATTTACACCGAACCCTCACAAATAGGTCTGCCTAATGATTATATCTCTCTTATAGACTCTGCTATTGAATTATTCCGCAATTTCATCTGTTCGCCTCAAATGGAAGAAGCGAAGCAACTTAAGTCACAGGCAAAGTCTGAGACTCCTAAAATGGGAGCGAAGGACAGTTATTTGAAGCAGCTAAATACAAATTTCGAGGAGGAACTTACTAAGAAGGACATAGTCTTACAACAGGCACAGGAAACCATCAGTCTGTTGGAAGAGAAGGTGAAGGACTACGAAGCGATATATGACCAAAAGACAAGAAACGGGAAAGGTTCAATCCATGTTCTTTCTGGCAGGGAACACATGATATTATATTTGGCTTTTTTGGCAAAATTAAATTCAATACCAGCTACCAGAACTAATATCAGTTATGACATGAGCATGATAGCCATGCGTACTGAAGGTGTAATGCAAGACTATCTAAGGCATGCACCTTCAGAAGAAGAATGCAAAAAGCTATGTGAGAAACTCCAAACAAAACTCCCGAAACTGGAAGAAGCTATTATGATGTTACCTCAGATATTGGAGGAAGATAAATCAAACAAGAATAGTCAGAAAGCGTTAAAGAAATATAATGGTTAAGCTAAGGGTGATACCCTTGGCTTTTTTGTTAATTGCGAGGGTAATACCCTTAGCAGAATGGCCTTGATTCATTTTTCGTTTTTGCGTAAATTTGCAGAAAAATTGAGCTGCAAGTTATGGCAAAAAGGACAAAACCATATATAGACAAAGGGTTCATCAAGTTAGGCCGTCACATGCTGACGATGCCTGACATGGCAAAGATGTACGAGCGTGAGGGCGCAGTAGGTCTGGGTATTTACATCGCCATCAATTTCCACCTTAACAACAGCGCCGACCACTGGATGATCTATTCGCGCCGACAGTTGACTATACTTGCGCAGGAAACACGCCGACGTGCCAATGAGGTGAAACGCATCATTGAGGATTACAATCTGTTTGTCGTGGAGGATGGACGTTTTACAAGTTACTGGATGAAAGAACAGTATAGTATGGATGCTGATTCGGAGCCGCAAACCTGCGACACTCGCACGCGTACTTATAATACGCACGCGGAAGATATAGATAAAGATGTAAAAAAAGAAAATAAAGAAAAAGGCACTGTGCGTGTGTCTGACGACACGCACCAGCCTTCTTCTTACAGTCCACCCCCACCCCCCTCCGACGAGGAAGAAGAATCAGACACTAATTATAACAAATATAATCATTATTTTAAACGTTAAATTTTATGGAACAGATTAAGAACGATCTTTATCGTGTATCACTTGAAGAAGTGAAGAGAGTTGGAAAGTTCACCCAGCGTGAGAATTTCCGTTTTCATTGCCCCGTATGTGGCAATGAGGAGAATCACCGTCGCCGTTGCGACGCATCGTTTAACCAGACCTTCGGAGTGGGCCACTGTTTCTGTTGTGGGTCAAACTTCGTGTTGGCGAAAGATTGGCAGCCTAAGTATGAGCCGCCTTTCAACAACGTGAATACGGAGAAGAAAACAGGCGAAAAGAGTCCTGAAGAGATAGGCCGGAACGTCATTCTTGGCGACTATCCGTCGGACATCATGGCCTACCTGAATAAGCGCGGCCTTCGTGCTGACGTGATGCACATGCTCGGTGTGGGCTGGGCAAAGCTCCGCTACAAGAACAGCCCTGAGCCAAGCGTAGAGAAATTCAGCTTAGCATTCCGTTTCTTAGAGGACGGAATTCTGCGCAATGTGCAGTTTAAATCGGTGGATAAAGACTTCCAGTTAGTGGCTGGTTGTAAGCTGATTCCTTACAACATCGACAATGCACTGGATGCAGACACTATCTATCTGACCGAGGGCATGTTGGACACGGCTACGATGGTGCAATGCGGCTATCAGGGAGTCATCTCCCTGCCAAACGGTACTGGCTCCGACATGAAGACCTTCGACCCCTACCTGAAGACACACTTCGAGGGCAAGCGCATCATCTATGCTGGCGACACCGACGAGCAAGGAGTGAAAAAACGTAATGAGGTGGCACAGTACTTTGCCGCCTATGATTTCTACTATGTAGAGTGGTCACTGTCTGCCTCCAATGAAACCAATGACGATGAGCATCCCAAGGATGCCAACGACGTGCTGATGATGGAGGGCGAGGATGCCGTCCGTCGATGTGTGGAGTCAGCCAAGTCAATGCCTATAGATGGTGTGGCCACCATTGATGACCAGTGGGATGCGTTCCTCGAACTGGTTGAGAATGGCGTGCCTCGCTTTCCCGGTATCAAGCTGTTTGGTTTTACGCACATGGTGCATTTCGAACCTGGACGTGTAATGATTATTTCGGGCTATCCTGGCAGCGGCAAGTCTACCTTTGCCGACAACATCGTTATCCGTTTGGCAGTAGAACAGAAATGGCGTGCCGCCATCTTTTCGCCCGAGAAGTACCCCATGAGTTTGCACTACTTTGAACTTGGCCAGATACTGATGGGGCGTGCAATGTCGAGCAACGACCTTACACGGCAAGCTGTTCAGCGTGGTATCAATTTCCTGCGCCAGAACATTTTCCATATCTCTGAAGAGAAATCAGAGATCCGTGACATTCTCGACGTGGCAGCAAAACTGGTTCGCCAGAAGGAAATTCGTGTATTGTTGATAGACCCCTTCAACTATGTGGACTTGCCTGTGATTACTGGTGCCAATGATACGCAGAAGATTTCTGTCGTGTTGAAACAGATTGTTGAGTTTGCCCATGCTTACAAGGTGCTGGTCATTGTCGTGGCTCATCCCAAGAAACCGCAGTCGGAAGGCAGCAGACAAGGACCACAGATCAATCCCTCGCTCTATGACATTGCGGGCAGTGCCGACTTCTACAACAAGTGCGACTATGGCCTGATTTTGCAGCGCGAGAAACAAACAGAGAACACGAAGGCTCCTCTCCTGACTTGGGTTCATGTCGAAAAGGTACGTTTCCGTCACCTTGGTCAGATTGGTCGTCGTGCCTTCGGGTTCGATCCTGTCAGTGGCCGCTTCATCGGTACGGAAGACAACAATACGTTAAAGCCCTATGACCGTACTGACTGGAGCTATATCGAGGCAGAGCAGCAGGACATCGAGTGGCCGGAAGAAAATGGCGAAAAAGAATTCGGGATGTCTAAAGAAGATGTGCCATTCTAATATTTTTCTGGTTCAAAAAAATCCTGGGATTCTTTGGAGTCCCAGTTTTTTGAAATATTGTGCCCAAAATAAAAGCCACCCGAAGGTGACCTTTAAATGGAGTAGTGTCGATCAAGGCTTGCTCCCACGCGGAAACTTACCGGATAGTCAAAACGAATGTTCTGACGTTACAAAGATAGGTGTTTTTCGCTTATCTTCCCAATAAATCTCCATTTATTTTCAGTTTTTCATTCAAAAGAGAATTACTTTCCAAACTTTTTCTTATCTTTGCAGCTGGTTCGGGGAGAAATCCGGACTAACAAAGAAGCATTTGCTATTATTTCGCGTTAAGCCAAAATGCCCAGGAAACAGTTTGGAATAATATACGCTCTGAAGTAATAGAGATGTGGGGTGTCAGGTTATGGCATCTCCACTCCAGCCTATATAGCTATGCATTCTCGCCAACAGGCGTGGTGTATTCTTATATGGCTGGATGGGGTTCCTTTCCTGGGCATGCCTCAAGCTTAACGCATAGGGAGCATCACGCTTTCTTTGTGCGTCGGCGATTGATAGTTAAGTGCTGGTTGAAACTAAAAACTATCAATTGTGTAATGAAAACCGAAAAACAGATTGCAGCCAGTGCTGCTGAGTTTGCAGTACGCTGGAAGGACAGAGGATATGAACGTGGCGAGTCACAACCTTTTTGGATAGATTTGCTTATGAACGTGTTTGGCATCGACACACCGACTAATGGCTTCATCTCGTTTGAAGATCATAGAATGGTGGATAGTTCGAATTTTATCGACGGTCGCATCCCCTCTACCAAAGTCCTGATTGAGCAGAAATCTCTTGGCAAGGATTTGCGTAAGGGAATCCTTCAGAGTGATGGCTCTTTATTAAATCCATTTCAACAGGCGCGACGTTATGTGGTCAGTCTTCCTGTGTCAGAACATCCCAGATGGATCGTCACTTGCAACTTCTCGGAATTCCTGGTCTATGATATGGAGCAGCCCAATGGCGAACCGGAGCAGATTTTTTTGAAAGACCTTGGTAAAGAGTACTATCGACTACAATTCCTTGTTGATGTAAAAAACGAGCATCTATCTAAGGAGATGCAGGTGTCGATGCAGGCTGGTGAAATCGTAGGCAAAATTTACGATGCGTTATTGAAACAATATGATGACAATTCGCCCGAGGCTCTGCGATGGTTGAACATACTCTGCGTACGTATTGTGTTCTGTCTTTATGCCGAAGATGCTGGCATCTTTGGGCACGATCAATTCTACGCCTTCCTCGCCCGATACGAGGCAGAAGATATGCGTCGTGCATTAAGGGACTTGTTTGAGGTGTTGAATACGCCACTTGACAAACGTAGCAAATACTTGAAAGATGACCTGAAGGCCTTTCCTTATACCAATGGCGGATTGTTTGAAGAACAGATAGAGATACCACAATTTACGGAAGACTTGAAACACGCATTGTTGCAGAATGCCAGTCTTGATTTCGACTGGAGTGAGATCTCGCCAACTATCTTCGGTGCTGTATTTGAGAGCACCTTGAATCCAGAGACACGACGTTCTGGAGGAATGCACTACACATCAATTGAGAATATCCACAAAGTAATAGACCCGCTTTTTCTCAACGACCTACGACATGAGCTTGATGAAATATTGGAAGAGAAGATAGAAAAGCAAAGAGCAAAGAAACTCGATGACTATCAAAACAAATTAGCCTCTTTGACGTTTCTTGATCCTGCATGCGGTAGTGGAAACTTCCTCACCGAAACGTATCTGAGTTTGCGACGTTTGGAAAATGAGGTGATTCGTGAACGCCATCATAGCCAGACTTTCTTGGGCTTTGAAGAGGTTAATCCATCGAAAGTGTCCATCCAACAATTCTATGGCATAGAGATTAACGACTTTGCTGTTACTGTAGCTACTACTGCTCTATGGATAAGTGAAGCACAAATGTTGGCAGAGACTGAGCGTATTATGCATAGAGACATAGATTTCCTTCCGCTGAAGAGCTATCACAACATCCATGAGGGTAATGCGCTGCGTATAGACTGGGAAACAATAGTCCCTAAAGACCGTCTCAATTATATTATTGGGAATCCTCCGTTTGTGGGAAAGAAGGAACAGACACGGAATCAAAAAGAAGAATTGATGACATTGTTTGATGGACATGCAAAAGGCATCGGCAATATTGATTATGTTTCGGGTTGGTATATGAAAGCACTTGAAATAATGAATGGTTCGAAATGCCTTACAGCCTTTGTTTCTACAAATAGTATTACGCAAGGAGAGCAGGTACCTATATTATGGCGTGAACTTTATAAAGTAGGAATGAATATCATTTTTGCAAGGCGAACATTCCGTTGGGATAGTGAGGCCTCAGACAAAGCTCATGTTCATTGTGTCATTATCGGCTTTGCTAATGGATATAACAATCGTAGTAAATATATATACGATGGTGAAGGGATAAAACAGGTACAGGAGATTAATCCCTACCTTGTTGAGGGCAAAGCAATCTTTATAGACAAAAGAGATAAGCCAATTTGTGATGTGCCACATATGATGTATGGAAGTATGCCAATTGATGACGGTCATCTTATATTAAATAGAGATGATGTGAATGATCTACTGAAAGAGTCATCCAATAACGCCAGATATATTCGTAAGTATGCAGGAGGTGAAGAGATTATAAAGAACAAGGAAAGATGGTGTTTGTGGTTAGATGGTATATCACCAATAGATTTGCGCCAATCTGCTTATATAACAGAACGTGTTCAATTGACAAAAGAATTTCGAAAAAGAAGTAACCGACCGCAGACTATAAAGCTTGCAGATACGCCTTATATTTTTGGTGAAATTAGACAACCACGAACAAATATGCTGGTAATTCCCAAAGTATCATCTGAGCGCCGACGGTACATCCCTATAGCATTTGTCACACCAGAAATTATTATCAATGGTAGCGCTCTAATTGTTCCTGATGCATCACTCTATGAATTCGGTATTATTATATCAAATGTTCATATGGCATGGATGAGAGCAATTTGTGGTAGAATGAAAAGTGATTATCAATATTCCGCTAATAATGTCTATAATAATTTTCCTTGGCCTTCTCCAAATGAAGAACAAAAAAGAAAGATTGAAAATACAGCAAAAGAGATACTCGACGCTCGCGCAAAATATACAAACAGCTCATTGGCTGATATGTATGATGAATTGTTTATGCCCATAGATCTTCGTAGGGCTCATCAGAATAATGACCGTGCTGTCATGGCAGCATATGGTTTCAATGTCAAGACGATGACCGAAAGCCAATGTGTAGCCGAACTGTTTAAATTATACCAGGATCTAACAAAAGAATAACGATATAGCAAAAGACAAATTCAGCAGGACTAAAGCATGCGCTTTCGAAATGGTTTTTGAATCTGAAATCACGTTATCGGCGACAAAATTAACGATTTGCCTTCGATTTTCGCTATTTCGATTTTGATTTTCCGTTTTTGAGTCATTTTTATCACCCCCTTTTATCATATCACAGAAGGGACGGTTCTTTTGTTACATTAGGTGGAGATGTGATGTAACAAAAGAACCGTCCCTCTTATGTTTTGGTCTTATCTTATTTCACCTTCATATCCTGCGTCGCTCTCAACGCCTTCCTCGAATACGTTTCCTTGCACTTTATTGACGTATTTGGCGCCACCACTGGCTAACAGAAACTGGCACCTGTGCCTGAGCTCCACCTCCCGCATCGCGGGCTTCATATATTCCTTCTTCATAACTATCTTATTTTATCTTCTCTCACTTAATCGCGACCTTTTTACCATTATTTATATACAGTCCCTTCTTCGTCGGCTTGCTCTGGAGTTTCCGCCCGCTGAGGTCGTACCATCCGGCGTCAGCCCCATTATCAATTATCCATTTTCCATTTTCAATTGGAACGATTCCCGTCGTTTCCTCGTCGTCGAGGTTCAGCATGAAGGCGCGGGCTTGGGCCGTAGAGTTGATATGGAAGTATCCGCGGAAGGCGTTGATGGTCTTGTCGCTGCTGGGCCAGTAGAGCGTACTCACATTCTCATTCTGGTCGTTCTTGCCTACGCCGAGGTAGAGGTTGCTCGCATCGCCGCCCGTAAGCTCCACAGGGCTGAACGTGCCGCGGAAGCTGACGTTTCCGTCCTCGCTCTTGACGGTTTGGGGGCTGTCGATAACCTTCACGCCCTCGAAGGTAAGGTCGTCGGTGATGTTCTCGCCGCTGGGCCACTTAATCAGGTAAGGCTCGCCGGCCTTGAGGAGTATGTCGCTGTTGGCTGTAGCGTCCTTGAAGTAGAGGTAGAGTGTACCATTCTCGGCGTCGAAGCCGGTGCGTCTGAGGTTCGAGGCTGCATAGGAGTAGTACACACCCTCTTCGCTGTAGTAGCCGAAGAGGTCGAGTTCCTTGACGGTGGCGTCAGTGAGGAGGGCGTTGTCCGCTTTGACGTCGAATGGCAGGCAGATAGTGTTCCAATTGCCGTCCTTATAGAGTGTGCGGCCCTTGATGGTCACGTTGTTTGAGCCAGCGAATGCCATCATTTCAATGGTCTTGCTGTTGTCAGCATTGTCGTAAAGCGTGCCAGTGATGCTGTTGATGTAACTGAAAGCGTTGACGGGGTAGTCGATGCCGTCAAGGTCGGCAAGGTCGATGCTCAGGCCCGTGCAGTAGGCAAAGGCGTTCTCGCCGATGGTGGTTAGTGTCGAGGGCAGGGTGAGCAAGTAAACATTGCCGTAGTCGTTCACATTCGCTGTGCCGGCGAAAGCGTTGGCAGCCACGGAGGTGATGCCCTTACCGATGGTGATGGTCCTGATGCCGTTGGCCTTCGAGTACCAGGGGTAGTTGCCCTGGGTAGTCTCCTTCATGGCTCCCGTGCCGGTGATGCTGAAGTCGCCGTCGCTATTGATACTCCACGCGAGGGTGCCCCAAGTGCCTTCGGCCTCCGGGCTGACGATGTAGAAGTCGGCTGTGGTTATGCCGGCGTACTCGCCGATGCCCTTAATCTCAACGGTAAAATGGTCGCCGATTTTATTGATCTCATCTGAGCAAGGATTTGTCGTACCGTAGTAGTACACTTGGCCGAAGGTGTAATCGGTGCCCACCACAAGCACTTTGTCGCCGTCCTTGACTTCTGTGCCGGTCGCTGCGTTACCATAGTTGGCGGCCTCGAACTTATAATAGATGTAGCTGCCGTCCAGCGTCTGGTCGGGCACCTCAGCCGTACACAGTTTGATGTCCTTGCCCCACTGCGCATAGAGCGTGACGACGGCATCCTGCTCGGTGGCCAGATTCCAAAATCTGTCACCTTCGGCCTCGTATTTCGTTCCGCTGCCGTCGGCTGCGGTATTCCATCCGTATTCCTTCATGACATAGCCCTCGGGGGCGGTGAAGGTGCAGGTGGGGATGCTGGTCCACTGGTCGTAGGTGGCCACGACGGCGTCCATCGTGCCCGTGGCATCGTCGTTGTTCTTGTCGAACTGGACGGTGTAGGTGATGGGTGTCCACTTGGCGGTGAGGTAGAGGTTGCTGGTCACGGCAGCGCTGAAGTCGTAGTTAGCATCTCCGTTCTTCCATCCGCCGAAGATGTAGCCCGTGCGGGCATCGACCGTGGGCTCGTTGGCCTTCTGGCCGAGGAGCACGATCTGCGTCTCGGGGTTGGTGCCCTCGCCATAGTTGATGTCGAAGGCCACGGTGCGGTAGTAGTCATAGTTGCGCAGGGTCACGTTGATCAGTGCCGCCAGCGTTGCCGATGGCGTCTGGTCGTCGTAGGTGTTCGTGCCGTCGTAGAGCGTCTGGCCGGTGGCAATCCTCACTTCGCCCTCTCTACTTTGACCGCTATAGTTGTATATTGTGTCGGTGCTGATGAAGTCGGTAGCCTTAGAGCAGCCCAGCGTCAGCACGCCGGGATTTTCATCATTGTCCATGATGCCTAATCCGCCATATTCCCCGCCGCCCGTAGCCGTTACCTGTCCGCCGAGGATGTCGAAGTGTCCGCCATAGCAGAAGATGCCGGAATTGTTGCCCGAGGCCGTCACCCGTCCGCCGTCGATAATGATGCCGTCGGCGTCAGTGGCGTTCTGCACATAGATGCCGTTGCCATATTCATGCGAGGTCGAGGCCGTGACCACGCCTCCATGGATGCCGAGGAGGCTACCAGCGCCGTTATCAGCTCCAATGGCTATTGCATTGAAACCTCCGACAGTCGTGGCCGTCAGCGCGCCCGTGCCTTGGCTCTGCCCGTAGATGTGCAGCGCCTTCGACTCTCCGTAGATGGCAAAGTTATAATCGCCCATCCCCTTGTTGGCCACGGTCATCGTCTTGTCGTCGCCGAGGATGATGTTCACGTCGCCCCCTAGGTTAATTGTACCCGTGTAGGTGATATCATCGTTCACCACGTACCAGCCATCATCGAGCGTCGCACCGCCCTCGGCGTTGCCCGTCAGCGCGGCGGCCGTGACAGTCTGCTCGTTGCCGTCAGCGTCGATATAGTTGACAATCTCCCCCTCTCTCCACGAGGCCGTCAGCGTAAGGTCGCTGGTCACGGCGCTGTTGAAGTCGTAGTCAGCCTCCCCCAGTTTCCATCCGCTTAAGACGTAGCCCCAACGAGTCGGAGCGGGCTTGGGCTTGGTGGCTTTCATGCCTTGAATCACGGTCTGCGATGCCACGTCGCTGCCGCCGTTGGAATTGAACGTCACGGTGTAGGTTTTAGGGCGCAGCGTTGTGTTTGTTAAGGCCTTCAGAACGTCCGATTCCGTCTGATCGTTGTATGTGTTCGTGCCGTCGGTCATCACTTTACCGTTGGCAATCTTCACCGAGCCTTTAGTCTCATTAAAAGTAATGAAGTCGTCAGCGTTCGTATAACCCAGGGTAATAATATAGTAATCATTCATAGTAGCTATACAGCCAGATCTTCCTACAGCTGTCACCTGACCGCCATTAATGATGACTCCGTAGCTACCTTTTATACCATACCCACCAGCCGTAACCACACCGCCATTGATGATGACCCAACTTGCTTCGATGCCTATGGATGAGGTCGCATTGACGGTGCCGCTGTTGACAGTAATCTCCTTGCAAGCGATGCTTTTATAGGAACTTGACGTAACACTGAGCGTGCCACCCTGCGCCGTCTGTCCGTAGATGGTGAGGTTTTTGGAGCTAAACCCGTCGCCGCCACCACCGTAAATGCCAATGCCGCTTGTGTTGACGGTCATCGTCTTACCGTCGCCGAGGATGAGGATAACGTCGCCCGTGAGGGTAATCGTGCCCGTGTACTCGATGTCGCTGTTCACGACGTACGTGCCCTCGGCGAGCTCAGTTGCTCCGCCGCCCGTCAGCACGGTGGCTTTGCCGTCGTGCCGCGTGCCGTTCTCATCGATGTAGTAGGTCGAGACAATCTCTGCCCACGCCGTCATGGCCGTGAGCATACACAGGAGCAGCGTCATGGCTGCCCGCCTCACTGCGCCGCCCTGTTCCCAGGCTCTCGGCGCGAATGAATCTTTTATGGTCATAGTTTTTTTCATATACCTTAAATTTATGATTATTTTTCACTCATTTCTTTCTTTTACCTAAATTCCGCAGCACTTTAGTTTAACATTCTTTATAAATACCTGAGCAACAAAAAGTTCTTGCTGGGGCAAGCGGCAAAGCCGAGCGGCTCAGGATTTGGTCATGTCAGAAATTTCACTTACCTTGGCGGCACCTGCATGGAAGACCTCAACCTGTACCTGAAGGACACTCTTACGGAGCGTCCGCAAACCCGTGTCCCAAGCGCGGACACTGTGCTGCGTGGCTACAAGGGCCTGGTGTTACAGGAGGACGATGCGCAGGGTAGGGGTCTGATATGATTTCTTCATTGCTTTATCTGTTTCTTAGTTAAATGAATCTGTTATTAGCGTACGACCTTGCGACCGTTTCTGATGACGATGCCCTTCACGTTTCCGTTGATGGGGCGACCGCTGAGGTCGAAGACACGCTGGGTGCCGTCGGCGTCGATGGTGCGGACGACGGGCCCGATGGCGTTAGGACCACTGCCTTCACCGGGGTTGTAGCTGCCGCTGAACATCATGGCGAGGCTGCGGGCACCGTTGGGCATAGTGGCCTGGAAGTAGGCACGGAAGGGACCGACGTAGGCACGCGACTCGGCGCTGGGCACCTTGTACCAGATGCCGTCGCTCTGCAGGATGTAG
>JAEEGF012190891.1_pt1 | contig 35441 bp, 28 predicted proteins | sample 9134171 | NCBI WGS metagenome assembly JAEEGF01 (sample SAMN16246542, study PRJNA631951) | gut metagenome | biome: gut microbiome; feature: rumen; material: AP-attached | host: Bos | place: Iran: Karaj | collected 2018-10
CCTGAATTCTTTTATCAACTGTACTCATAATAGCATTACGAGTTTTTGCTTCTTTATCTCCGAGGCTTAAATACACATAGCTGCTCTTTATTTCATTTTCCTTTATGTAGTCAGCAAATCCCCTAAACCATACAGAAGGTGACGCTGCTGCAACCCCCTTAAATACATCCGTTTGATATGAGCTCCATAATGCAAATAATCCCGCTAAAGAATAGCCGCCTATGTAGTATGTCTTAGAATCATCGATGCAGGTACTTAGAATCTGTGTTAATGTATCCTTTGCCCCTTCTCCAAAATCCTCATTTCCGAACACAGCCGGTGCCTTCCAGGGCGAGAGATCCTTATTCCAGCTTTTCACCTTAAATGCTTTGAGATAAAAGTCTCTTCCGCTCATTTCGCTAATTAACTTAACTTCCCTCTCAAGCATTTTAGTATCATGGTCATCTACCATCTGTATTAGAACATTCTTAGAATCTTTACTTCCGTATTCAAATATCTCCATCTTTACCTCTGACATAAAACCATAGATTTAATCCTCTTCCTCTACGAACCATCAGCAACCCTTTTTCCCATTTTTATGATCTTCAATGGAACAGGCCGCAGCACCGTTATATTCAACTAGTCCGACATCCTCCGGTTTTAATGTAACAGTACCATCTTCAAGTACAAAAGCCGGTATTCCAACATCACCTACTTTTTTACTATTATCAAAGGCTGGATTTTTATCTCTCAGTCTCGTAAAGGCGCCCATATTCCTGATATTCTCTCCTATGTTTATGTATTCAAATTCATCCTCACGTCCTTTGATCTGTTCATGCACATAATCACAATATGGGCAGGTAGGCATTCCGTAAATTTTTACCATTTTCTTTTCCTCCGTGTTTTCTATTTGCCATGAAGCAGACTCATCATTCTGTCATTTTTTAGCTTTTATTCAGCTCTTTTTCAGCTTTTTGTCATCCATGGCATAAATCGCTTTTAATATAATCGGTGTAAGAATTGAACTTACCACAATAAGCAGTATTACCGCCGTAAAATATCTTCCATCAAGTATCTTGGCTTTTAATCCTCTTTGTGCAACAATCAGAGCCACCTCGCCTCTTGTCATCATGCCTACACCGATTTTAAGACTATCTAGGTTATTATATTTTAATAGTTTTGAAACAAGGCTGCAGCCTATTACCTTTCCAAGAAGTCCTACAATTACAAATGCTACTGAAAAGGCAAGTATGGTCATATCAACAGTTCTAAGATTTGTCTGCAGACCTACGCTTGCAAAAAATACAGGACCAAATATCATATAGGAATTGATATCCATCTTTCTATCAATGTATTCTGAATCATCTAATGAGCTTAAGATAATACCTGCCACATAGGCGCCCGTAATATCGGCTACTCCAAAGTATTTATCAGCAACATAAGCTAGAATAAAAGCAAGTGTCATTCCTATTATAGGTATTCTTCTAGTATGAGGCCACTTTTTATCAATGACCTTCATTATCTTAAATATGAAAAATCCAACAACTACTGAAAGTACAAAAAAGGCAACTGTCTTAATACACACCAATCCTAAATTTGCACCCATATCTTTCATTCCAAGTACTGCTGTTAGAACAACAATTCCTATTACATCATCTATTATTGCAGCACTCATTATGGTCGTTCCAACATCTGTTGAGATTTTCCCCATTTCTTTAAGCGCCTGTACAGTAATACTTACTGAAGTTGCGGTAAGAATTGTTCCTATAAATAAAGCCTTTATGAATTCTGGTTTTCCTGGTGCAGAAAAGCCATAAAAGCACATATATAAAATAGTTCCAAATATCAGCGGTATGAAAACTCCGGCAAGTGCAATTATGGTTGCCTTTAAGCCTGATTTTTTCAGTTTATCTATATCTGTTTCAAGACCTGCGCCGAACATAAGAAGTATTACTCCTATTTCTGCCATTCCTGATAGAAAATCATTTTCTACTACCAGATTTAAGACAGAAGGGCCAATAAGAAGTCCTGCTACTATTTCTCCTGCTACCTGCGGTGCCTTTACTTTTCTTGCTAGCAATCCCATCATTTTAGCAGAAATGATTATAATTGCCAAATTCTTTAAAATATCCAGATTATCCATCTCTTTTCCTTCCTCTAGCGCTACATAAACGCCTGAATTAATTTGCTTATTCTAAACCTTAAGCATTTTAACTCTTGATTTTATAGAAGTAAAATAATATAATTTTATCAAATCAATAACTATTTTAATATAAGAAAAGAGATAACTATATGACCTTAAGACATATGATAATATTCAGAACTATATGTGAATCTGAATGTAATACTACAAAAGCCGCAGAAAACCTGCATATGAGCCAGCCTGCAGTCAGTCTCGCCATTAAGGAGCTAGAGCAATACTACGGTGTACATTTATTTGATAGAATCGGCCGCCGCCTTCAGCTAACTGAAGTCGGTCAGCATTTTCTTCAATATGCAATCCACATTTCAGACTTATTCCGCGATATGGAAACCGGTCTTCGCGACTGGGATTCTAAGGGGATACTGCGCCTTGGCGCTAGCATAACCATCGGTTCACAGTTCATGCCCTCTTATGTAAAGTCTTTCTCAAAGCTATGCCCCGGAATTGATGTTAGAGTCTGTGTAGAACAGTCTGAAATCCTAGAGCAAAAAATCCTATCCAATGAGCTTGACTGCGCTCTTACCGAAGGTATTCCTCATAATCCTAAAATCATTTCAGAACCATATATGGAGGATCACCTGGTTGTGTTTTGTTCTGCCGATAAGGGCTTTAAAAACGGGCATCTTCTATCAAAGGAAGAATTCAAAAATCAGCGTTTCCTGCTAAGAGAGCGCGGCAGTGGTACTCGTGAAATCTTCGAACAGGTGGTTTCTCAGGCCGGCATACATATAGTTCCAGCATGGGAATCAATGAGCACAAGTGCCTTAATCAATGCCGCCATTACAGGGCTTGGTATAGCAGTACTTCCATACCGCGTAATCAAGTACGTCTATGATCAAGGTCTTATTACCACTTTAAATGTCGAAGGCCTTAGCTTTCACCGCAATTTTTATATAATGTACCATAAGGATAAGTTCTTAATGCCATCAGTTAAAAAATTCATTGAACTATGTAAAAACAGCCCTAAGGATTAGATCCTCTCATCAAATCAGTTATGCTTTAAATCCATCTATTAAAGCGCGGGCCTCTCTTAAACTAATATCATTTTTTCTAGCAATTTCTGCAAGATCCTCATATTCTAGCTTGCACGTTGTAGAACCATATCCTGATGAAATCTTCTTATTTACCTTTCCGTAAGGAGTATCTATTTCTTCAAAGCGGCGTGAAAGGGTATACCTTTCCATTACATTTTTCCTGATTCCAAGAGTTGTGGTGTGCTTAAAAATCTGATTTACCATAAGCTCACATTTTTCTGTATCGGTAATAACATGTAGAAGTATTCCCGGGCGTCCTTTTTTCATCTGTATAGGAACTGTAAATACATCTCTTGCTCCTTTTTCCATAATACTCTCACACGCAAAGCTTATTTCCTCTGCTGTCATGTCATCTATGTTACAGGATAGGTCTATTATCTTGTCGGTACTATTTTCACTCTCTCCAATAAAGGCCCTTACGCAATTAGCAACAGGAAAATCCTTTTTTCCCATGCCATAGCCTATTGCCTTTGTCTGCATGATAGGCATCTCACCAAAGGAATCAGCAAAATACTTTATAAGCGCTGCCCCGGTAGGTGTACATAATTCACCCTTTATACTTCCTCCGTACATCGGTACATCCTTTAATATGTATGCCGTTGCAGGTGCCGGTACTGGAAGTATTCCATGCGCGCAGTGCACACTTCCGCTTCCAACATGGATAGGTGATGCCACAACACGCAAAGGTGCTATCTCATTCATTAACATGCATACTGCAGTTACATCTGCAATAGCATCCATTGTTCCTACCTCATGAAAGTGAATTTCAGTTACAGGCTTATTATGTGCCTTGGATTCCGCCTCTGCTATAAGTCCATATACTGCTATTACGTCTTCCTTTACCTTTTCAGGAATATCTAAATTACCAATTATACTTTCCACATCATGCATAGAGGTGTGATGGTGATGCTCGTGATCGTGGTCATGATGATGCTCGTGGTCATGGTCATCGTGGTCATGATGATGCTCGTGGTCGTGGTCATCGTGGTCGTGATGATGCTCATGGTCGTGGTCATCGTGGTCGTGATCTCCCTCTTCCTCTCCGTTTACAAGAATATGTATATGTGTGCCATGAATGCCGCACTTTTCCGCCTGCTCCTTCCTCATTTCCACGCCAGGAATTCCGATTTTATTAAATCTTTCCACAAATCCTTCAGGATCATCATGCAGCTCTAGTAATGCTGCTGTCAGCATATCACCAGCTGCTCCCATATTACATTCTAAATATAATGTCTTCATATACCTTATCCTTTCTGCTTCGAAATCCATTTACTAAAAAAATTGTATTATCATTTATGTAACGAAAATCCTTTTACTAAAAAAACTGTATTATCATTTATGTAACGAAAAACCTTTTTACTAAAAACTTCTTATTATCCCTGTATCATGTTCAAAAAAGCAAATACTACTACCGCAATTACTAGAAGTACCAATTCCTGAACAATTTTATTTCTAAGAAGACCAATCCATTCTCTTATAAAAGCATTCGGCCAGAACCACCATTTGGTGCTGCTGCCCATTCCTTCTGCCTTTAATCCTGCAAGTCTTGCCCATACTCCACTTCTAAAAACATGGTAATTAGTGGTTGAAAAAACAACCTTAGCTTCTTTTTTCTTAGTTTCAATAAGCTTTTTGGAAAAAGACATATTCTGATAGGTATTTGCAGATTTATCCTCCATGACAACGAATTCATCTGGCACCTTGCATTCATTAACAAGATAATTGCGCATCGCTTCAGCTTCAGGCATGCATTCATCTTTTCCCTGGCCTCCGCTCGGCATCAGTATAGCTGTCTTTCCTGTCTTCTCCTTCTGTCTTTTCCAAAAATCAAAAGCCTTGTCCACTCTCCCCTTTAATAGCGGGGTCAAGGTTCCATCCTTTCTGAAGGCACAGCCTAAAATAACAATATAATCCTTATCGTACAAAGGCTTATATTTAGCTGCTCTTATTCCGCAAATAATTGCACCAATAAGCATACATTCAAAGTAAACATATACAGTAGTATAAACATTAATAAAAGTCTGCCAAAGCCTATATTGAAAAATCGAGCCTGAAAAAAACACATTCTGAAGAGTTAAAGTGATAACTGCCCCGCCTACCATAACAAAGCTCAAAAGAATTCCTAGTACATTCGAAAAACTCTTTCTTTCGTGTCGTAGCAGTTCAATATTACTGATAAACAGCTCTATTGAAAATATCAAAATAAATGGCAGTGATAAAAGTAAAAATATTTGTGATATACCACAAATACTTCCCATGATTTCCATCATACTCTTTCTCCACGGAGCTATAGCCTTTATAAAGAAAAGCACAGACATATTTATTCCAAAAATCAAAAGAAAAAGAGAAAAACCGCCGATATAAATTGTGTTATATGAGTACAGTTCAAATCCCTTTGTCTTGCAGAACTCAATCAACATTAAAATTGAAGCTGCAACCAATATAAAAGCTATTGCAAATACAAGAATAATATCTCCTGTAAAACCTCCCGTATTCCAATCGACTATGGTAGAAAAGTTTTTGACTTCAACTATCATAATATTTGAATAGCCGTCCTCATCATTAATCAGATTTATTACTGTTCTTCCTTTTTTTAGCGGCTTTAAAGTTACTGCTTCATATTCATCTATTTTTTTATGCGAAACTATTTCCACTACATCTTTTGCTTCACCTTCTTCATATACAAATTTCTCCACATCTTCATTGAAGCAAGGTACATACACAGTATACTCATCGGGTAATAATAATCTCCATATAAAGCAAAATACAATTGTAATTAATGCAACCAGTGCTATTTTCTTTGACAACTTTTCCATTTATATATTTCCTTCCTCCTGCTTACCATAACAACTTATCATCGCAGGGTTTCCCCTCTCCATAGTAATATAACCTAAACAATCTTACATTTAAAATAGCTGTTTATTAAACCCAGATATTTACATTCAAGCAAATATCAGCCTATATATGCTTATAATAAAAAATGGCAAGATTCGTTCTATCTCTTAGCCCTAATTTACTTAATATGTTGCTGATATAATTTCTAACTGTTCCTTCCGATAAGCAAAGACTATCTGCACATTCCTTATTTGAAAGTCCTTTAGCAACCAGCTCTACTATTTCATATTCCTGCCTTGTAAGTCCAAAGCTTTCATAATCTAAACCATTTCTTTTACCTTTTTTTAGCATATCAGGTATCTTGCCTATCACTTCACTTCCGAACACCGTTTGTCCCTCATGAACCGATTTAAGGGCTGGCACTATACTTTCATATTCCTGCTTAATTATGTAACCTCTTGCACCTATGGAAAGAGCCTTCACAATATATTCATCATCATTGAAGGTCGTAAGAAAAAGGATTTTAGCATCTCCATGCTTTTTTATGATCTCCTCTCCTGCTTCTAATCCGCTCATGCCCTCCATTCGTATATCCATAAGTAAAATATCCGGCATATGCTTTTCATAAAGCTCTATGGCTTCCATTCCTGAATGTCCGCAGGCTAAAACCGTCATTTCACCACTTGCTTCTATTATCATTTTTAGAGACATTGCAACTAGCTTATCATCATCTACAATTAATATATTCATGTAATATGCTCACTTTCCCGGTGATTTTTATAATTCCCCTTTTGGATTTTTCACTTTTTGCCAATTAATACTCACTTTTTAATTGTTACAAATATTCTAAAGCCGTTTTCATTTGTTATTAGAACATTTCCATTAACGCTTTCTATCCTATTTCTTATATTATCAAGCCCCATGCCTCTGATATCTCCTATTTCGCTATTACTATTCTTTGCTTTTTCACTATAATCATGGATAACAAGCTGATACATGGAAGGATGCTCATTTAAGCTTATATTTACATATTCATTTTCACTATGCTTTAATATATTTGATACGCCTTCCTTTACTACACCGATTACGGCATACTTTATTTCCTTATCGATTTCAGAGGATACATCGATTTCAAGATTTAGCTTTCTGCTATTTTTAAGAGGCTTCACTATTTCTTCTATCGCAGACGGAAGATCGATAGCCTCATCTCTTAAATCATGCACACTGCTTCTTATATTATTCATTGCTGTATCTAGGGTTTCCTTCAATCCCTCAAGTCCATCCTTAAGATTTTTATCCTTACATATAGTATTCAATGCTCCTAGCTGCAAAATAGCTCTTGTAAGCATATGTCCTACATTATCATGGATTTCTCTTGCGATACGGTTTCTTTCCTTTATCGTGCTAAAATAGATTTCATCATCCTTTGCCTTAAGAAGAGAATTATTCTTTTTCGCTAATTCATCTTCTCTTATAATTGATTCATCTCTAAGCTCTTTGATATTTTTCTGTAAAAACTCAGATCTTTCAGTTTTTATGCTTAAGTAGGCAGATATCACCATCATAATTATCAAATACAGGCCGATTAATGTATTATCCGAATTATTTGTAAATACAAGCACTAATACTGCAGATAGAGTAATTCCTATATAGTTCTTTAGAATTATCATATCATATAAAAAAACAGGAAGCATGATTGCAAAATCATGAAAGAAAAATACCATCCCCAAACTTATCATTTGAAGTAAAAAGGCAGTAATTTCATTTGTTCCCTCTGGCCAATTAGTTTTCTTATTTTTAGTGTTAAAAAGTAAAAAATAATTCAAAAATACCACAGCCAAAGAAATGTATATAACGACAACAAGGTATCTGTCGGTCAGAATACTCTGACCGGCAAATACCATCATTAAAATAAGTATTATTCTATCAATAAACCTCTCCATACATAGCTCCTTATGCTAAGGTATATTATCTTTCCTTGATGTATAAAGTGACTCTTGATATTGCAAGCCCTGCTGTTACGCATACCACTCCAAAGAGCGCCTCCATGCCAAAGCAGCCTAGTATGTCATTAAACACAGCTCCTTTTTCTATTTTTTCAAGTCCTAGTGCATACCAATATGTAGGAAGAAATCTGCTCACCGTTTTTACTTCATCTCCTAATACCTCAAGTGGGACAAATATTCCACCTAGGAATGAAAATCCAAGACTTATGATATTAATGATTATATCCTTTGACTTTAGGATACTAGTAGCAGAAAAGGATGAAAGCAAAACGACCATTCCTACAGTTACCAACATGAAAATCAGAAGGTTCATCATGCTAAGGAGCCATTTCATCGAAAAAATATTTCCTTTAAGGAAGATGCTGACAAATACCGACATACAGGCATAAACAACAGATGAAACCAAAATCGAACCAGTGAACAAGGCGATATTTCTTTCATTAGCACTGATTGAAGATACCATTGTTCTATCCTTGACATCCTTTACATTAAATCTTGAAACCGCTGGAAGCAGGCACCACAATATTATACTCATTATACCATATGGCAGGAACAAAAACAAACTAAATGTTTTAGAATGGGTACTTCCTTCCCCTTTAGATGATGCTTTTAAATCTATGAAGCTATCAGGTTCTACTGCTTTTTGAGTATTAATTATTGCCTCTGATAAAGAAAATCCCGCATTTTCAAATCTGACTATACCATCTACATAAGAGCCAAGCTGAAGTGATACATAATTTCCATCAGGAAGCGAGGTATCAAACACCGCATTTATTTCTAATGGGTCGTTATCTAAATGCCTCTCCATAAATCCCTTTGGAATATCTATATAGGCCGTATAATATGCGGAGAAAATTAAATCCTTCACTTTATCCTCATCATACTCTGCCATATCTACATCATGCTGCGACTTTAAATACTCTACCACAGCCTTTGAAAGCTCCGTCTCATCATTATCATTTACAATAATTGAAGTGGACGTATTTTTATATCCTCTAGTTCCTTTATTACCGCCATATTGAGAAGCAACCATTATTGTCATCAGTACGCAAATTCCAAAATATAGAATAACTCCCACACAGTTACTTTTTACTATTTTCATGAATGCCTTAAAGACTTGCATATCTCTTCCTCCTCGATAAAATCAGGCCTGATGATATAAAAACAACCGTTAAACCAACAATATAAATCATCGCCTTATAATATCTTTCTCCCACTCCATACATATTCAGTGCATAAAATGCATCAGTAATAATTGCTGACGGATTTATCCTATTTATAATAGGGCATTTCATTTCCACTATTGTTCTCATATTAGGTATCATAAGGCCTGATAAAAATCCTCCACCAACTACTATTGCCATTAAAATATTTTCCCTAGCCTTCTTAGAGATGTTACTGAACTGATAAACGAAAAATCCCAGTGATATTCCTAAAATAGTGGCAAGTGCCGCTGTCAAAAAAACATAGGTCACATCCGCGCCAAAATTTATTTTAAGCCCGAAAACAAGATAGCAAAGTCCTATCATTGTTACAGATACCTGCACTACACAAACTGCTAAAAGACCAGCTATTTCATATACAGCCTTATTTACAGCTGAAACCTCAGTTCTTGCTCCTTCCGGCGACTGATCTGCCTGTCCGCTTTCTACAACTGCAGCTCCAGACATCATTGCCATCATCGCCATCATTGTTATAAGGCTATAAAAATATGTAACATATGGATCCTTATTTCCTCCTGATATGGACTTATTTGCTATTAACTCAGTGGTCTTTCTTTCTAAGCTCTTAAGCACATCTCCAAGTCTTTCAGGATTATTCTTTATCGTTTCAGAAATCATAAGGGAATACTGTCTGAACACACCTACTATACTGCTTAATATGCTATCCTCAATTTCTCCCGCATTTCCTATTTCTCCGTTTTCATTTTTAGAGCCTTTTAATACAAGCCTTATATCTTCCATATTTCTAAGATCTATTATTCCCTTGACCGCTACTTCTTCATCCTCATTTTCAAGAAGCAAAAGTGCATTTTCATAGTCTGTTTCAACTATATCAAGTATTTTAGTGCCGTCATCATACTCAATAGTTTTTAGCACTTCGCCCATATCTCCAAAGGTATTACTTTCTGCATTTAGAACCACTGCCGTTCTTACAACTGTATTAACTGCATTTTTATAAATGGACTCAAATGCAAAGTAAAACAGAGTGCCAAGAGCTAATGAGAATAAAAGTGACCAGCCTATTGCCTGTTTATCTCTTATATTGATTTTCAATCTATTTATAAATATGTTTAAAAACATCTCATCACTCCTTATCTCTCAGCTGCTTACCTGTAATTTCCAGGAATACATCATTTAGTGTAGGTATCTCAGAATAAATTCTGTCATAATCGATATTTTCATTCTTTAAATATTCCGCCACATGAGTGATATTATGCTTACCACCGCTGCATTTTATTGTCAGAATATTGTTCATGTATTTTACATCATATACATGATGAAGTTTTTTTATTTCCTCAATGTTCTCATCCTTTAAGTGTCTTATATTTACCACGACGCTTTCTGTATTTTTTATCATGCCCTTTAGCTCACTAAGACTTCCTTCTGCTATCTTCTTCCCCTTATCCATGATAAGTATGTGATTACAGAGCTGCTCTACCTCCTCCATGTAATGCGAAGTATAAATAATGGTAGCTCCTTTTTTATTTAAGCACTCAATTCCTTCAAGTATCTTATTTCTAGACTGCGGATCAACTGCCACAGTCGGTTCATCAAATATAATAAGCTCAGGCTTATGAGCAATTCCGCAGGCAATGTTCAAACGTCTCAATAATCCTCCTGAGAGCTTTTTAGGGAAAAACTTTCTAAATTCAGTAAGACTTACAAATTCTAAAGCCTCTTCTACATACTGCTTTCTGGTCTTTTTATCCTTAATATACAGGCCGCAGAAATAATCTACATTCTCATAAACCGTCAATTCATCAAATACTGCTACATTCTGCGATACGACACCTATCCTTCTTTTTATATCTCTTCTTTTAGGCTCCATTTTCTCACCGAAAATCTTGATTTCTCCCTTGTCATACGAAAGAAGTGAGAGCAGACAGTTAATTGTGGTGGTCTTTCCTGAACCATTAGGTCCAAGCAAGCCGAACACCTCTCCCTCCTTTATGCTCATGCTGAAATTATCAAGTGCAATGAGTTCCTTGTAGCGCTTTACTAAGTTGTTTATTTCAACTACGGTCTTTGACATATTACTTCTCTCCTTATACATAAACTAATATAATAATCAATTATTTATAATTATTCATTTAATAATTTCCCGTTTAATAATTACTCATTTCATGATTACTTATTTAATGAAAACCACTTCAACAATAATTACTGAAGTTATGCTTTAATTATACACATACCTCAATTTTTCGGTAGTGTCTTAAATCATAACTTCATATGACAAATGTCACTACTTATTTTTATTAATGTAATTAGCAAACATATATAACAAGGACCAGTGAAAGCATAAATGCGAAAATAGGGTTAGTTAATATTCTTCTATTTGCTATAACTTTTCAATGTTAAATACAAATAAGCAGGCATATCATTTTGACATGCCTGCTTATTTCTTTGTCTTGATTATATTTTTCTTTTAGGCTCCCTTTATATTAAACAAAGCCTCTTATCGGGGTAAGTTTTCTTTTTTCTGGTTAGGTAAGGTCTATTTTTTCCCTATATCAGAGCCATCAAGCTCCTTTATATATCTAACATCACATTCAAAGTGCTCAGTCTTTACTATGGGCTCATATATTCTTACAAAGCCATATTTTTCGTAAAACTTCTGAGCCGCCTTCATATTTTCAAGGGTTTCTAGGTAGCATCTTTTATAATAGTGCGACGCATATTCCAAAGCTTCTTCCATAAGCTTATTAGCTACTCCAGTTCCTCTTCCCTCTGGAAGACAATACATCTTTTGAAGCTCACATACTCCTTCAGTTCCTGCTAATCTCCCTATTCCAACACCAGCTATTACCTTTCCATTTTCATTTTCAGCTACCCAGTACTTATTCCCTTCACTGTTATATATTTCTGAAAATCTACCAAGGTCAGGATCAGCCCATGCAGTTCCTGCATGATTTGCCCCAAATTCAATGAGACAGCTCCTTATTATATCCTCCACTGCCGCATTATCCTTATGTTTAATTTCTCTGATATTTACATTTAAATTTGTCGTCTTAGTATTTTCTAAATGTTTTGATAGAACTAGCATATTAACTCCTATAAATATCAAAAATACAAAAAATGGTTATTTGCATTTTTTATTTCTTAAACTGCATCCCTCACACAAACCGCAATCTCCGCAGGAGCATTTGCCTTTTTTTTGATTCTTTTTAAGCCCCATTGCCGCCATAATTATTATCAGGAGTATGACGGCTAGTATTAAATAATCCCAGATATTCATAAATAAAATCCTTCAGTCATACAAAACCAAGTGCCAGACCAATGAGCCTTACAATAAATGCTCCAAGCCAGGCTATGATACACTGCCAAACTACAACGTATATTGCCCATTTTCTTCCCATTTCCCTGCGTATTGAAGCAACCGCTGCTACGCAAGGTGTATAAAGAAGACTGAACACCAGCATTGACATGGCTGAAAGAGTTCCAATTGATGCAACTCCTTCACTGAACAATGTCTCCATTACAGAAATAACGCTTTCTTTTGCCATAAAGCCGCTGACTAGAGAGGTTACTATTCTCCAGTCTCCAAGACCTATCGGCTTCATTAATGGAACAAAAACGCCTGATACACTTGCCAATATGCTATCATAAGAATCCTCTACCATATTAAAGCCGAAATTGAAATTTCCAAGGAACCATACTGCTATTGTTGCTACTAATATTATTGAAAATGCTCTCTGCAAAAAATCCTTGCTCTTTTCCCATAATAGCAATAATACATTTTTTAAGCTTGGAAATCTATAATTAGGAAGCTCCATTACAAAAGGAACTGCATTTCCTTTAAATATTGTCTTTTTAAGTATAAGAGCCATTAAAACTGCCATTATTATTCCTAAAAAGTAAAGACCGGTTATTATAAGCCAGCTATGTTTAGGGAAAAACACAGCTACAAAAAATCCATATATCGGAAGCTTTGCAGTACATGACATAAACGGAGTAAGCAGAACTGTCATTTTTCTATCTCTTTCACTAGGAAGCGTCCTAGTGGACATAACAGCCGGTACTGTGCAGCCAAAGCCTACAAGCATTGGTACAATACTTCTTCCTGATAAGCCCATCCTGCGGAGCAGCTTATCCATAAAAAAGGCAACTCTTGCGATATAACCGCTATCTTCTAGCATTGAAAGGAAGAAAAACATAAGCAGTATTATTGGTAAGAAGCTTATTACAGTTCCTACGCCTTCAAATATTCCGTCAATCACAAGACTTTGTATGGCAGGATTTACATTCAGGGTTTCCATGCCTCTTTGGACCCCTCCTTTTAGAACCTCAATTCCTGCTGCTAAAAGATCCTGGAAAAATGGACCTATTAAAAAGAAGGTCAGATAGAAAATCAAAGCCATAATTCCGGCAAACACCGGTATGGCAGTATATTTTCCAGTTAAGAGCTTATCAATTTTCTTACTGCGCAGATGCTCTCTGCTCTCGCTAGGTCTTATAAGGCATTCATCACATACCTTTCCGATATATCCAAAGCGCATGTCAGCAACTGCTGCGCTCCTATCAAGCCCGCGCTCCTTTTCCATCTTTTTTACAATATGCCAGGCCATTTCCTTATCATTTTGATCTAGCTCAAGCTTTTCAGCTATAAGAGCATCTCCCTCTATCAGCTTACTTGCAGCAAAATTTACTGGAAGCTCCGCTGCTTTAGCACTTTTTTCGATTAAGTGACTTGCTGCATGAATAGTGTTTTTTACTATGCTTCCCTTTTCATTTTCAGAAAACATTTCACACTCTACAGGGCGCTCCTGATATTTTGCCACATGCAGGGCATGGCGCACTAATTCATCAACACCCTCATTTTTTGCTGCAGAAATCGGCACAACAGGAACTCCAAGCATTTTTTCCATGGTATTTACATCTACCATTCCGCCATTTCCACGCAGCTCATCCATCATATTAAGAGCTACGACCATTGGTATATTTAGATCTAGAAGCTGCATTGTAAGATATAGATTACGCTCAAGATTTGTAGCATCTACTATATTAATTATCGCCTTCGGTTTTTCATTTAATACAAAATCTCTTGAGACCAGCTCTTCTCCCGAATAAGGAGACATTGAATATATTCCTGGAAGATCAGTTATCAGAGTATCTGCATGCCCCTTTATCTTACCAGACTTTCTCTCGACAGTTACACCCGGAAAATTTCCTACATGCTGACTTGCGCCTGTAAGCTGATTAAACAGAGTGGTTTTTCCGCAGTTCTGATTTCCAACAAGGGCAAAGGTCAGAGTTGTCCCCTCTGCTAAGGCTTCCCCCTTTTCTTTTACCACGCTTATCTTCTCTTCACCAAATCCAGGATGCGCTATATGTCTTCTTTTCTTCTTTATTTTATTACCATCTGTCTTTTTGAGGCTACCGTCCACCTTTTTTATCTCTACATTTTCTACCTCTATTTCATCTGCATCAGCTAGTCTGAGTGTAAGCTCATATCCATGCAAACGAATTTCTATCGGGTCTCCCATTGGAGCCTTTCCGACCATTGTGATTTCAGCACCTGGAATTATTCCCATATCCAGAAAATGCTGGCGCAGTGCTCCCTCGCCGCCGACCTTAAGTGTTTTTACTGTCTGGCCCTGCTTTATCGAACTAAGCTTCATTAGTTACTTTCCTCACATTCACCTATATTGTCCCCTATATTCCCCTTAATACCTTCTATTTCTTACTTCATTTTCTATTTAATACCTTCTATTTCTTACTTCGTTTTCTATTTAACACCTTCTAGATTTACCTTACTTTTCTTTTACAATGCCTTCTATGGCTTACTTTTTCTTTTTACTGCCTCCGAGTATGTCTGCGATTACCAGATATACAAAGCCTACTACAATGAGGAATATTAATAAAGCCAGTATCCACCATGCACTTCCCATATATGGAAGTTCCTTTGTAAAACCAAAGGCTCCTGCAGGACTTCCCCAATTAAGGAAGAAATAAGGATATTTTATTCCCTCGGCAAATTCCCAGCCTCTTACATAGCCTATGCCGGCATATATGGCATAGAGTAACGGTGGTACTATTACCCAGAAGGTATTTATCTTTTTTATTCCTACGCCTGAACATACAACAAAAAAGTCAATTACTGCAACAACAGGAACCACTAAATGCGTCAGAGTATTTTGAATATTCCAGGCATGCACACCTAACGTCGGTGCAAGTACAAAGCCAAATACTACACCTGTCAGGGTTATTGCAACTGTTCCAACATACTTAACTACATACCATGCAGCACTTTTCTTTATTCCCTTAGCCATAAGAAATAAACCTACTGCTGATATTATTGCTATTGCTATATTAGACTGTATCGTAAAAAACATAAATACGCTTTTTCCGCCCATAAAGCTTTTTCTGCCGGCGTAATAGCTTAAATAGGTTCCGATTATTGCAGATAAAAAAACGGTTATTTTTAAAATATAGCTCAAGGTTCTTCTTTTTTTCGAAACATTCTCCATATAGATGTTCTCCTTGTATATAATCTTAAATCTATTTTCTTATGATATGTTCTCCTTATATATAATCTTAAATCTATTTTCTTATGATATGTTCTCCTTGTATATAATCTAAAATCTATTTTCTTATGAACGCTCTAATAAAATCATATCACCCTTAAGTAAAATCATAATGAGATAATATGAAACCTATAAGTCTGAAATTCGGCAGATCATTTTCATTCCACGTGACCTTTATTTCTGCAGATTCTATTGAAAGTACACATCTAGAGCCTTTATTATCCCTAAATACAATATGTAAAAGCGATCTAAGTCCCTCTTTATTTAATTTTTCATATACCTTAGGACTTTTTGATTTCATATAGGATATATCGTTAATAACTAAAACATTATCAGTATATAGACTTAGAACCGTGCCATCTAAAATATAATCCTTTGTCTCTTCAATTAATTTACGATCTGGAACTCCCTGTCCTGCTGTTACTATTTTTCCTCTGCCATTATTTCCATAAATAATAAGATGCTGTATTCCTATATTATCGACTAAGTCATCTGCAAGTTTTTCAATAGGATAGTCAATTCCGCGTGTTACCTTATCTAGAACCATACAGATGATATCGCTCTTTGACATGTCTCCCCTACTATTTAGTCTGGCACTTCCAAACTGCATCTGCTTAATATCATTAATTGATCCATGCTTACTCTCATCATAAATGATATATCTGTTCCTTCCCTTTTCCTTTGCCCTATAAAGTGCAAAATCAGCTAAGGTGAAAACATCCTCGTAATTATCAGCATCCTTTGGATAGGATGCACAGCCTATTGAAAGTGATGTGCTAGGCTTTCCCTCTGAATTTTCAGGAAATTCACCGCGGACCATATTTTTTATGCTTCTAAGCCTTTCCCTTTCATATTCAAGGTCAAAGGCGTTAAATAGCACTATCATAAATTCATCTCCGCCAAATCTTCCAATTACACCGTCTTCCCCTATCTCATTTTTTATTATCGCAGCAACCTTAGTTAATACCTCATCACCTGTCTTATGACCAAATGTGTCATTTACACGCTTAAAGTAATCTACATCTACAATCGCTATTGTTATTCCTTTTCTATGTTCTACGTCGATCAGCCTTGTGGCATACTCGGTAATATCCCCTTTTGACAAAAGTCCTGTTAACGAATCTAACACCGGGAGTCTTTCTACATTTACAACCTGCTCATTTCCTTCATGGATAAAGCCAGCGTAGTTCTTTATTTCTCCATCTGCATAAATGGCCGATACCTTTATCTGTGTATATTTGATGTCATCACCGCCGTACAAAGCCCCATCAAAGCACTCTTCAACGTCTCTATTCCCATTTTTAAGTTCGGCGAAGAATTTCACTACCTTTTCCTTTGAAAACTTAGCCAAAAGCATTTTTTCAAATTCATCAATGGAACATTTACTTTTTTCGACATTTTCATCAATCCTAAATTTTTGTATTGTTACTTCCTGCGTCTTTAAATTGCACTCTAAGCCCCAGTCACCGTATAGTCCTAATACCTTTTCAAGCATATCTATTTTCACAGAGTTTTCTTCTATTTGGTGCATTGCAGCATCTAAAGTGCATAAAGATACGCATATATATTCAGATATATTGCCCTGAACTATCGACATAAGTACAGGCAGATTAAATCCTTCATCCACCTTAAGCTCTGCTGCAAACCATTTTCCATCCATTGCCGCTGCATGCTCATAGAAGCTATCTCTATTTTTTTCACCAATTAGTTCATTGAACGGTGAATAGAGACGGTTTCCCATAAATGAATAAAACTGTGCATCTGCAGAAACAATATCATAAAGATTCTTTTTTATTATTATCGAATGACAAACACTTTTACCCATAATTAAGCCTTCCCATAAATACCATGTAACCCACTTTTGCTCTTTTTATGCACCTTATCCCTGCTTTAATCCCACTTTAAACCAGCTTTAAGGAATAAATGTCAGCAAAAGGAACTATTGTACCATCCTCAAACACTAATAATCCATCATAGTCTTCTATTTTCTTTACCCTGCCTCTTTTATCTATATATGCGCCTCCGCTTTTAAGCGTATCAGGTTTAAAATAGGTTATTTCAATTTCGGCAAGATTATTCCCGTCTAGTGTTTCGATCTTATTCTTTAGCTCTAAAATATTATAATCGAGCTGACTCTTTTCATCCTCTGCCAGTTCGTTTCTAAGTTCCGTAAGTCTTGCGCTCTCCTTTACCTCTTCATCATACCCCGTAAGTGCGGCAAACGGAGAGAACTGAGGAGCCCTTGCTTCTCTTTGCATCCTTTTATGATGCCTAGGCTCCCATCTTTGTCTGTTTATTATATCATCATATTTTTTTTCCATACTGTAACAGCCTTCTATCTCAACTACACTCTGTACATTTCTCTATTCTATGCTTTATGCCCTCCTACTTGATTATTTCTTTCTATCGTGGTAGCTCCCTCTTCAAGGTCCATTCCACGTAATATGGCATTTTTACCATATTTTTTCTTCATTCCAAGAAGTGCCTTTTGTAGCTTTTTCTCCTTTTCGGCTTCCTCTTTTTCTTCTTTTTTCTTTTTCTCTAGCATCTCATAATCTGTAAATAAATTAAGCTGAACCTGCGCATTTTCTTCCTTCTCCTGGACGCTTTTTTCATCCATGATATGATTTGCAACCACATACATCCTGCGTACATAGAGCTTTTTATTTACTATTTGGTCAAAGAGCTGCATTACCGCATCTATTATCAGTTTTCCCGAGGAGGTGTATTTTCCTAGATTAATTGAGCCATGGCTTCCCTCCGGCACCATTCTGCCATAATGGTCATATTCATAAGCTCCTTTATAATCAGGCGGTATCTTTCTATCATACCCTATTGTAATTACCATCTGATCGGCTAGTACATTCTTTTCGACCATGTCAAGCACCAGCGCATCTGTCATCTCACGCATTACTAACTTTGCCTTTTCATATTCGTAAGGTCCTGATAGTACCTGTCCTGAACTGAGACTGCTATTTTCAGGCTTATATGCCTTTATGTCCTTCATAAGACAGTTCTCATACCCCCAGGCGTGGTCTATTAAAAGCTCAGCATTTATTCCGAACATATCAAAGAGAAGATTCTCATTATAAAAATCCTTGTCATCACCTATAGAGCACCTTGCTATGTCTCCCATAGTAAAAAGGCCTTTGCTCTCAAGCTTTCTAGCATAACCGCGGCCCACTCTCCAAAAATCAGTAATAGGTCTATGATTCCATAGGAGCCTTCTATAAGACATTTCATCCAGTTCTGCTATTCTTACTCCGTCCTTATCTGCCGGAATATGCTTTGCTACGATATCCATGGCTACCTTACAAAGATACATATTGGTACCAATACCAGCTGTCGCCGTAATCCCGGTCTCAAAAAGCACCTCTTTTATCATCTTCATGGCAAGTTCATGCGCCGTAAGCTTATAAAAAGGCAGATATTCCGTCACATCCATTATTACTTCATCGATTGAATATACATGAATATCTTCCGGCGATAGATATCTTAAATATATGCTATAGATGCTATTGCTTACTTCCATATACCGCCTCATTCTTGGCGGTGCAGCTACAAAATCCAGCTCGAGAGATGGATTATTTTTCAGTTCGCTTGCTAGATGCGATTTTCCAGTAAATTTATGACCTGGTGCATGCTTTAATCTCTCGGCATTTATTTCCCTTACTGCAGCTGTAACCTCAAACAGCCTTGCTCTTCCCGGAATTCCATAAGCCTTTAAGGCCGGTGTTACAGCTAGGCATATGGTCTTTTCCGTTCTGCTTACATCTGCCACTACAAGATTTGCATCAAGTGGGTCTAGGGCACGTGAAAAGCACTCTACAGACGCATAAAAAGACTTAAGGTCTATAGCCACATAGGTCCTATTTTTTTCTTCCATGCCCCTCCTCCCATTATAATTTAAATAAATATCCTCTGCTTTTATCAGTCTTTATTAAGATAGGCTTTGATTTCATCATATTTTTCTAATACCGACTTTTCTGGCTCCTTGGTGCAAAGAGTAACTATTACATTCACCAAAAGCGCAAATATAAATGCAGGAAGCAGTTCGTAAATTGCAAATAATCCGCCTAGCTTAGCAGCAATTACATACTTCCAAACAAATACCATTACTCCACCTGCGATAAGGCCTGCGCATGCACCATATTTATTCTCTCTTCTCCAGAAAAGTGAAAGAAGAACAAGAGGACCAAAGGTCGCGCCAAATCCTGCCCATGCAAAGGATACAATTCTAAACACTGAGCTATTAGGATCTTTAGCCAAGAAGGCTGCTACCACAGCTATTACAATACAGGCAATTCTTGCTACCATAAGAGACTTCTTCTTTTCCATCTTTATGCCTAAAACTTCTTCTGCGATGTCAGAAGTAACGCTTGAGGAAGCTGCAAGAAGCTGTGAATCTGCTGTAGACATTGTTGCTGCAAGTATACCCGAAAGAATGATACCTGCTACTATTGCTAATAAAACTCCATGGCCTGAAAGAAGATGTGCTATTTTTATGATTATAGTTTCTGAATTACTTCCATCAAGCTTTTCAAGCGCTCCTGCCTTTGACATTCCATAACCGATTATTCCTATGAAAATAGCAACTGCAAGTGAAATAACAACCCATACAGTTGCTATTCTTCTTGATAGCTTAAGCTTTTTCTTATCTTCAATGGCCATAAATCTTAATAATACATGAGGCATTCCAAAATAACCAAGCCCCCATGCCATAAGTGATGCTATATTTAAGGCACTATAAGAGTTCGAGGTGTTAGTACCTGCATCATATATATTTCTAAGTGATAAATAACCCGGGAGCTCTTTTGCGTAATTTATTACGTTATCTACTCCGCCTGCTTTATTTAATCCAAAGAATACTACTATAACAAGCGCAGCTGTCATTACAATGCTCTGAATAAGGTCTGTAGTACTAGCTGCAAGGAATCCACCTAAAGTACAATACAATGTAATTACTATAGCACTTATTATCATAGCTTGAAGATAGTCTACTTCAAATAGCGTAGAGAAAAGTTTTCCACAAGCCGAAAAACCTGATGCTGTATATGGTACAAAGAATACTACTATTATTAGAGCTGAAATTAAAGTGATAGGCTTAAAACCTCCGAATCTTTTTGAAAAGAAATCCGGAAGAGTAACTGCATCATAACCCTGAGTATAAGAACGTATTCTTTTTGCTACAATAAGCCAGTTAACATAGGTTCCTATTGCAAGTCCTATAGCTGTCCAGGAAGCCTCTGCAAGTCCAGAAATATAAGCTACTCCTGGAAGTCCCATAAGCAGCCAGCTGCTCATGTCTGATGCTTCAGCACTCATTGCCGTAACAAACGGACCTAATTTTCTGCCTCCTAGATAGAAGTCATCTGTATTCTTATTGGTTTTTGCAAATTTCCAGCCAATGAATATCATCAGCATAAGATACAGTACAATAGTAATTGTAATTACCGCGTTGAACATAAATGTTATCCTTTCATGATTATTACATACATGTATTTCAACTGCAAAAAACACGTATACCACCTTTAATTCTAGCATACTTTGCCTTTATTTTCAATGTTTTATTATCTTCTAGTCCCAACAAAAAAAGCAGATACAAAACTGTATCTGCTCTTTTCGAGGTGATTTTATTAAATGAAAACCAAAAAATTAGTTATCAGCTGGTTTAGCATACTGCTCTAAATCTTCAAGAGTAAATTCTTCTTTTTCTAATTTCTCTTCTGTTACTCTTTCAGCTACTGGAGCAGTATTTTCAGGAATCTTATATTCATCCTTTAATAAATCCGGGTAATCTTCTAATGATAGATGTGATGTCAATGGTCCATATGCATATGGTGCAAGGTCATACGTTGAATAATAGGTACTGATTCCATTTTCATCTAATATCCATACAAGAGTTCCATCATCAATTTCATTCTTTAACTGCTCATTAAGAGGAGTTATTCCCATCACTCCATTTTCCTTAAGATCAGTAATTAATTCTTCCTCTTCTTCTCCGTCTACTGCATCAAAATCAAGATGATCAATAATCTTTTCAACAAGTGTATCTGGATCATTTACTACATCAGTAATTTTTATTTCTTCACCTGTCTTCGAATCGTAGTTGCAGCTTCTATACCATGAATTTGGATGTGCACCGCCTGCGTCCATATAGTAGAAAATTAATACAGATGTAGCATTATCATCAAATCTTGAAATTCTCTCTGTCATTTCTATTACATTTGGTCCATATAAATGACCCTCTGACTCATCAGTTGTTGCTAAATTTGCACAGGTAGCAAAATTTTCCATTAAACTACTGTATTCTAGCTCATTAAGATTATCAATTGATATACTCAAATTTGGATAATTTTTTGCTGTATCATCAGAAATTACAATCTCAGAAAAATCAGCATAAGCGTATGCAAATTCTACATCTACATCTTCAATCTTTGTCTTCTTAGCTGTTTCTAAACTATGTAATTTAATATTTGCACTTAACTTTCCTGTAGCTGCCTCAGCAATAGTCTCGGTTGTTGCCTCTGTTGTAGCATCTGTAGTTGTATCTGTTGTAGCCTCTGTAGTAGACTCTGCTGTAGCATCTGTAGTTGCCTCGGTTGTAGCCTCTGTTGTTGCATCAGGCTCTTTAGTAGCTTCCTGCTCACTAGCTGCTGTTTCTGCTGTTGTTGCTGCTGCCCTTGCATCCTTTTTCTCACCGCATCCTGTTGCTCCTATAGCCACACTTACTACTGCTAATGTAAGTAATGCACTAAAACCTCTCTTTTTCATAATTCTTTACCTTCCTTTTCATCCTCCAAAAAAACACAGGTACTAAAAGTTTCTTTAGTACCTGTATACTTTTACTGATGCGATTATATCACACCAATTTTATTTTGTCATCTTACGAAATTCTTACGATTTTTCGTGATTTCTTTTTTTATTCAAACTGCTGCTTATGAATTAGTCTTTTTATTAAGGTTGTAGCCTATTATTGAACCAACTATTCCGCCAAGAATGTGTCCTAACTGAGATACATTATCACTAAGTGCAAATCCTTCTACGAGCTGCTGTCCAACAAAGAATATTGCTACAAGTATAAAGGTAATAGGTATTTCGCCCTGCTTAAAGCTTGTAAAGGATGATAAAAGGATGAAAGCAAATACTACGCCGCTAGCTCCTAATAATGCCGTTGTAGGAAAGAAAATATAATTCACCACGCCTGCCACAAGGCCTGTAATTAATATAACTCCTATAAGCTTTTTAGAGCCATACTTTTCTTCAAGCATAGGTCCAAGAAGTAATATGTATGACGTATTTCCAGCAAAATGCGCCCAATCAGCATGGCCTAATACATGGGTAAAAAATCTCACATAGGTTAAAGGTGATGAAAGTGATGAACGATAGGTCGCAAAAAACTTCAAGTTGCTCGCTCCCTTTGTTATGTAATTAAGCAAAGTGGCAATAAAACATAGTCCAACAAACACAAGCACCACTGGTGCGTTAAATGAAATCTTAAATTTGAACCCCTTCTTTTCCATTTTTAATTCCTTCCTTACTTCATTTTTTCACACGTTTTTTCACGTTTTTTTACACGCTTTTTTACATCATTATCATGATGCATTAACGCATGCCATATAGCGTTTCTAATATACCATTTACCTTCCAAATTGCTTCATCAACCTGTCTCTTAGCTTCACTTATTTTGGACTGAACAACAAAGTCCATTAAAAAGCCATCAAAAAAGAAATCTGCAAAAGTAGTAAAGCTTCCAACATCGATACTAGTAAGATCAATATCTCTTACATCATCTAATTGATCCTTAAACTTTCTTAATGCATACCTGGCCGCATCCATTTCAGCTTTTGCGTCATCGATTCTGCTATGCTTCATAATTCCTGAAATGAGACCTCCTCCAAATATGTCAACAAGGCCCCAATTTCCTGCAGAATCAAGACTTTTCTTCGCTTTATCAAGGCACTCTAAGGCTACCTTACCCGAAAATATGGCTTCCTGTATCTCCTTTTCTCTATTATAGCCGGCACCATTTCCATAGCCTCTTCCATAGCCATTTCCGCTCTCAAAGCTGGTATAATCCTCATTATAACCATTATCATAGCCGCCGTTATCGTAGCCGCCGTTATTATAGCCGCCGTTATCGTAGCCGCCGTTGTCGTAGCCGCCATTATTATAACCACCGTTGTCGTAGCCGCCGTTATTATAACCGCCGTTGTCGTAGCCGCCATTATTATAACCACCGTTGTCGTAGCCGCCGTTATTATAGCCGCCGTTATTATAGCTGCCGTTGTCATAGCCGCCGTTATTATAGCCGCCGTTATCGTAGCCGCCGTTATTATAGCTGCCGTTGTCGTAGCCGCCGTTATTATAACCATTATCATAATTATTGCTATTATAGTTATTGTTATTATAGCTATTGTTATTATAATTATTGCTATAATTTCCTCTATTATAGCTTCTGTCTCTATTTGACTTATCTTTATCTTCGCCAAACATGCTGTTCAGCCCTTCAGTAAAATCATCAAAAAATCCCATACGCTAACCTCTTTCTATTAAAAATCCTTTGCCTTTCATCTAGCAAATCCGTTAATCACTGATAATCACAGCTACCTAATAATATAATATTATTATATATCAGCTGATTCTTCAACTCTGTAACAGGTAAAATAATAAGGGTTATTGGGCAATTTCCGAAAAAATACAAACTTCTCCCCTATAAATTCCAATGCCATTATACCATTTTTTACATAATAATGTAAAGAGTTAATAAAAAAAAGCTAAGTTGCATTTTTATTTTGCTTTTGCTATAATGTGGTAGCATTTAGTCTATGAGAAGATGATTTATTTTGTAAACTCATTAAACACAGGAGGCATATAAATGTCAGAAATAATAAAAAACGAAGTTACCGAGCTTGTAAACAGTATACTTGAAGATTATAAAAACGGTCGCACGATCGATAATGCTGAACTTTGGAATCAGCCAGATACTGATATCATAAAGGATATAACCTCAAAGCTTTTAAAAATTGTATTCCCTGGCTATTTCAGAGAACAGGGCTATAAGTTTTATACACTCAGTTCAAGACTTACTGTACTGATTGAAGACGTAATGTATAATCTCAATCGTCAGATCAACATTGTTTTAAAGCAGATGCCTGAGTCTGCCGGAAAAAGTGAAGCTGAAATCGATAAAAGATCTCAAGAGCTTTGCATTTCCTACTTCAAGATGATTCCTGAAATAAGAGCTCTCATCGACACCGATGTAAAGGCCACCTATGACGGTGACCCTGCGGCTTTTAATTATAATGAAATCATCCTTTGCTACCCTGGTTTATACGCCATTGCTGTAAGCCGTCTAGCTCACGGCCTTGTTACTCTTGGAGTTCCACTTATTCCTCGTATCATGACCGAACAGGCACATAGCCGCACTGGTATCGACATCAACCCTGGCGCTACTATCGGAAAGTACTTCTTCATTGACCATGGTACCGGTATCGTTGTCGGTGAAACCACAATAATAGGCGACAATGTTAAAATATATCAGGGTGTTACAATCGGTGCTCTTTCAACCAGGGGCGGACAAAGACTCAAGGGTGCTAAGCGTCATCCTACCATTGAAGATAATGTAACCATTTATTCTGGTGCTTCTATTCTTGGTGGTGAGACTGTTATCGGTCACGATTCTGTCATCGGCAGTAATGCCTTCATTACAAAGAGCGTAGCTCCTAATACCAGAGTAACCATCAAAAACCTCGAACTTAACATGAAGCAGTTTGATGAAGGTTCTTCTACTTCATGGTAATTTTTAACAGAAAAACAACAATAATAAAAACTGTTCTCGATACCATTTTGCCAGTAAAGAGAACAGTTTTTTTACGTCTATTTATAAATTTCTTCTGTCTCAGTCTGGTGAACCATTTAACGTAAAGCCCACTGCCTTTAGGCGGTGGGTAGTTCACAATTTCTACTTAAGGAGACAGGTAAAGGTAATCACTCCATCCTTCCAGCTTGCATTTATGCTGCCTTTATAGCGCTTTACTATGGCTTCGGCAATGGATAGTCCTATTCCATAGCCTCCTTTTTTATTATTAGTTCCTGTATGAGATTCATCCTGTCTATAAAATCTCTCAAAAAATTTACTATAGTCTACATCCTTTCCTTCAGCATAGGTATTTGAAACCTCAAACCTTGTCACCTTACCCTTTTGCGATAAGGTGACATTTATTTTCCCATTATCATCGCAGTATTTGATTGCATTATCAATTAACAAGGTTGCAAGCTGTCTTATGCTGCTTCCCTCTGCTGTCATGTGAATTCCTTCTGCAACATTTGAGGTAAGCTCTTTTTCATCAGTATTTGCAACGGTTTTAAAGGTCTCTACAGTGCTGTTTATTACCTCAGAGACATCAGTATCTATCATTTCCTCCTTCTCTTCACTTTCTTGTCCCTTTGCGATCAGGACAAGGTTCTGTATAAGGGTACTCATTCTATCTACCTGACGCATTGTCGACTGATTCCACTCATTTTCGCCATTCATCATCTGCTCTACCTCGGTATTAGCCCTTATTACTGCAAGCGGTGTCTTTAGCTCGTGGCTCGCATTGGTAATGAATCTTTTCTGAAGCTCTGCATTTTCAATTTCAGGCTTTACCGCATTGTAGGAGAACATGCGCACTAAAATAAATATAATTAAGAAACCTATTACTACAAGTATCAGTGCCGAATACAGTATTCTTCCGTTATAGAGTATCTGTGAGGTACAATCTAGATAAACAACTAATTTCGAACCATCCTCATTTTCACTCATTTCATAAAAAAAGGCTCCGTTCTTTCCAAAGCTTTTATTCTTTTCTAGTACATACTGACCATAAAGCTCATCAGCACTTTCCTCATCTAAATAACTGATTTTATTTAAATACGAATCGATTAACGCACCATTTGAATCATAAAGAAGCGAAAAATATCTTGATTGATAATGATTCTCGGAAGATGTAAATATATTTGAGCCTATAGCAAAAATATCATATATAGTAAAATTATCCGATATTAATGCATCAAAATCCTCTCCCTTAGGTTCCTCCAAAACACTATCTGCGTCAATACCCTCCTGAGAACCAGAGTCCTCCGACTCTTCTCCCATCTCCTGCTTATGGATTTTTCCGTCTCTATCCATTTCAGGAAGTATACCTCCATAGGTAACAATCGTATTTAATACAGTCCTGATTTCTCTTTGCGTAGTTAATGCATTTATTCCATAAATCAGTGCACCTATCCAAAGCGCAACTAAAAGATACGCCATCAAGGCAGCGAAAATAAATCTTCGCCTTAGCTTATTTATTGAACTTGTATTCACTACCGCCCCTCCTAGTTTTTTTCTGAACTTAATGCAGCATTTTTGCCATGAACTAACTCAGGTATTTTTGCCATGAACTAACTCAAGTATTTTTGCCACGAACTAACTCAAGTATTTTATTCCACGAACTAACTCAAGTATTTATGCCATGAACTGACTCAGATATTTATGATGCCCTTACCAGGCAGTAGCTGCCGCCCTTGTCGCCAACTATCCGGGTTCTTGACGCTACAGATTCTAATTTTCCTCTAAGATATGAAATATACAGATAAACAATATTTTCATCTGCCTTTTCATTATCTGGCCATACTCTTTCTATTATGTAATTATTATCGAGATCTTTTCCTGCATTCAATATAAGAAGCTGCATGAGCTCGAATTCTTTATTAGAAAGACTGACTGTATTCTCACATTTAAGCTCGAAATTTCCTGATGATAATGTAACATCAGAAAAGGTAAGCTGCTTTTGAGTATAATCGCTCTTTCTTCTTGTCATCGCTCTGATTCTTGCTAAAAGTTCCTTCATTGCAAAAGGCTTTGTAAGATAATCATCTGCTCCCGCATCAAGACCATTTACTCTATCATCTACCTCTGCCTTTGCTGTAAGAAGCATGACAGGCGTTGTTATATTCAGATTTCTAAGCTCTCTTAATACCTCAAGTCCGTCCATCTTTGGCATCATTATGTCTAGTATTATTCCATCATAGGTATTATTCTTTATATGCTCTAAGGCTTCCTCACCGTCAAAGGTGCTATCTACCTCAAAGCCATCATGCGCTAAAATTGCTGATACTGCGCGGTTTAAATCTTTTGTATCCTCTGCTAATAAAAGCTTCATAATTCCTCCATTCACCGATATCTAAATGCTTTACTCGTCAAAAATCATATTCATGAAAACCTAAAGCTTTACTCATCATAAATCATATTCATGAAAACCTAAAACTTTACTCATCATAAATCATGTTTCGGATTGTCTGCATGCTTACATCAGTAGATGCAAGCTCATCCGCACACCTTTTTAACTCGCTTACAATCAATTCCTTTGCATTTGCTTCAATATTCTTTTTGTAGTAAAGATGATGCTCAAGTGCTGCCCAGGTATCCATTGAAATGGTCCTAAGCTGTATCTCAACATAGAGTCCACTGCTATGCTGTATTATCATGTGATAACTTCTATAACCATTTGGCTTAGCATGCTTTATATAATCCTTTTCTTCTATCACCTTAATATCGCTTAGCTGAACAATGTAATTTCTTATTTCATAAACATCATCTATAAACGCACACACAACTCTTATTCCTATGGCGTCATGAATCTCAGCTAGAGCTGATTCTGCATTGACTGGTATGCCTTTTCTAATGCATTTTTCACGCATACTCTCTTCACTTTTTATTCTTGCAAGACAATGCTCCACAGGATCTTCTCCGAAATGCTTTTCCTTCATTTCTTCTCTGACTATATCAATTTTATTTAATACATCCTCTAATACATCATTCATAAGAGAAAGCTTTTCTCCATAGATGCTTTCCATTTCTTCCATATTTTCCTTAACTCCGTTCCGCAGCATAAATTATTACCCGTTTAATACATTTTACTGCTGCTTTTTTATTTTATCATACAAATGTTAACGTTTCGTGAATATCTGCATATTTTCTTATTTAATTTTTCTTCAAAAATGAAGAGCTAATTAAACAAAAAAGCCATAAGAATAGATACCCTAAGGTATATAATCTTATGGCTTATTATTAAACATACATTTTTTCAAGCTCTGCTTCTTCTCTTTCGAATTCTTCTTCTGAGATGTCTTCTGCATATTTATCTGCCTCTGCGCTGATGCTAGGATAATCATTTACATTGGCAGCTGATGCAAATGCGCCCGAAGCCGCGCCCTGATTTCCAATATTTTCAAGATATCCGCTTAGCATTATCGTCATCTTTGAATCCCAGGTCCTGTCTACTGATTTATCCATTGTAAAAGTAGCCATTGAGGTTCCTGAAACAGCGATAAGCACATTATTCTCAAAACGCAAGCTCATATAAAGGCCAGCTACATCTTTCTTTGAAAAACTGCCTCCTGCTGCCTCTAATACCTTTTCAGTAAGATTATCCCCAAGCTTTAAGTCTATTATCATGCTCTTTGGAAGCCTTTTTCCTTTTATTACATCAAACACCAAATACTTAAGCTCTGACCACAAGGAATATTCCCTGCCATTTAGCATTTCTATTTCTTCTTCATTTAAAAAGCTTTTATTGATTTTTCCATTAATTTCAACATTATTCATGCAAGAAAGCTTTACCTGAGTAACTAAGAAATTATCGAAGGCCCTGCCTCCAAAAAGGTCATTCATAATCTTTTTAACATTTTTAATTTCTAGAGACTTCAATTCTATTCTCCTTATCCATAAAATACGCTAGAATACTCTAGCTCCTACAACATCCAAATAGAACTATAGCAAAGAGCGCGTTTACTTTTCAATACATATAGACACATTTTATGCTTTTTTTCAAATTCCTATAAGTATCATTCCATTCTTTCTTTTCAAATTCCTATAAGTATTATTCCATACTCTTCATTTAAATACCATAAGTAAAATTAAATCTTATTAAGCAAAGAATAGTTAAATGAAGCGGGTAAAAGAGATAGAACGCATATTTAAGCACATAATAGCTCTTATGTTTATATTTTTCAGTTATATCCTCACCATTTTTCGTCAGGTAAGAGAAAGATTTTGGATATTGTCTTCCGTTATAAAGGAATATCAGTAAAAAGGCTAATACTGAAACAAATTCGATCATATTACCATTAATACTATAAATCAAAAGACAAATGACGTAATATATCAAAATGCGCATCTTTTTAAATCTAAAGAAATAAAAACCCATACCTACCATGACACCAAAATAGCTATAATCAGTTTTTAATAAAAAGGCCGCTCCTGAGCCAATTACTATTAAAAAAGCTGATGCAAATGAATAATATGCATAATTTCCAAAAAAGAATTTTTTTCTAATATAGTCTATTCCCATCAAGGTTGCATAAACTATAAACATTGTAACAAGCATATTCTGACCATAAAATACTGATTGGGTGCTATAATTCAGTCCCCAGAAAGCCCAGTCAAAGGGCGCTTCTGATATAAGGGCGAAGATGGCAAGAACTATAAGTGAGCGCCATCTGTTTTTGGTATAAAAGAAGCCTTCTACTAAAAAAAACATAAATATCGGCATTGCAATTCTACCAATTGCTCTTCCTGCTGTATAAATAGTTGTACCATAATCAGTAAATAAAATTGTCATATGGTCGATCAGCATGATCAAACATGCTATGACCTTCAAAGTAAAGGCTGATATATCAAAACCTTGTTTTGTTTTTAATCCCATATTAAGCTATATCCTTTGGGCTCATTGAAGCCTTAAATATTACTACTGAGCGAGGTGGCACCATGAAGGTCCTGCCCATTACGTGCTCCCCATCCTCATTAATTCTTGCATCTTTTTCATTTGTATTGATTACAATCTGCCAGCCTGTAGATGCAGGTATTCTCGGAAGGTCGAAGGAATGCTCTTCCCAGTGCATGTTAAATGCAATGTAAAAGCTGTCATCCCTGCTCGCTCTATTTTTCTGAGCATATTCACCGCAAAGCAGCACACCTAAGCATCTTGAGTAATTTGAAAAATCAGGATACCAGGCTTTGGTTCCATGGAAGGAAATATCCGGACAACCACAGGATAAATAATCCATGCTGCGAAGCTCTGCCGGATTTGAAAATATCGGATGAGCTTTTCTGAAGGCTATCACTCCCTTAATGAACTCTCTGAAATTTTCACTGCTCTTTTTATTTTTCCAGTCTACCCAGCCTAGCTGATTATCCTGGCAATATGCATTATTATTTCCATCCTGCGAATTCAGGCATTCATCTCCTGAAAGCAGCATTGGAGCCCCCTGTGCAAGAAGCATCGAGAGCATAAGGTTCTTCATCATCTTCTCACGAAGTGCCTTCACCTTATTGGTTCTTACTTCACCTTCAAAGCCACAGTTCCAGCTATAATTATCTTCTCTTCCATCCTTGTTATTTTCTCCATTGCCCTCATTATGCTTTACATCATAGGTATAGAGATCATTTAGGGTAAAGCCGTTATAATCGGTAACATAATTTACCTTTGCCTGAATTCCGCTCTGCTTTGCAAAAGCTGAGATGAACTTTGTAAGATATCCTTCATCGCCCTTAATAAAACGCCTTGCCACTGTCTCAAAGCTTTCAGAATAATCCACAAGATTAGAAAAGCGCGGCACTTTTCCATCATAATCGTAATTTATATCAAAGGCCTTAGGCGCTAAGATTTTTAATTCTGCAAGGTATGGATCTGTTGCTACAAGCTTTTGAGGAACTACATCAGTATTTATCCAGAAACCATCCACATGGTATGATACAGCCCAGTAATGAAGACAATCTATCATCATTGTCTGATTAACTGACTCATTGAAATTCATCTGGATAATTACTTCTATGCCATTCCTATGAAGCTCTAATATCATCTTCTTTAATTCTAAATCGCAGTTTTCTGGATCTTTAGCATAAGATGCCTTTGGAGCAAAGTAATTAGTATTATTACTAAACCCCCAGTAATTTATCTTTATCTCATCAGCCCCGGCATTTTCTGCAAATGCACTGCTGCTTATCCCCATAAGCTTTATACTCTCAATGGCAGAGCTATACATCTGCGCATCATATTGAGGGATTCCCATACTTGATAGATACGGATTTACACTAAAGGAAGGTGAACTTGAATATACTATTCTTTCATCTCCCATAATTTCATCATATTCAGTAACAGGCATTAAGAAAACTGAATTAATGCCAAGTGATTTTAAATATGGTATCCTGTCTATTACTCCAAGATAAGTTCCTCTATGTGCTGAAGGTACATCGCTTCCGGTATATCCTTTAGTAAAGCCTCTTACATGAAGCTTATACATTATCATTTTTTCATATTCAATGATAGGCTTTTCATCTATTCCGTCAAATACATCCTCCCTCTTTTCCTCAAAGCGGGCACGTACAAGGAGTTTTTCACTATCACTTAATTTTTTTCCATACTGACAGCGCCCTGATACTAGCATCGCATAAGGATCAACTAGCATAGAACGCGTAGTTTCAAACATATATTCAAAGGAAAGCTCTCCTTTTTCATTAAAAAGCTCTGGATGCTTTCCTTTTAATTCGCTAACAAGAATTCCAACACTAAAAATACTTGAATGGCAATTCTTTTGCTTCATTTTAAGGCGCACCTCTGCACGAGGTTCGCCTTTTTTATATAAAATAACAAAGCATTCTGATGAATCGTTCACAACAGCGCTAAAACTTAAAATATCATTTTCAAGTCTAGCACCAAAGCGGAGGTTCAGCCTTTTTTCTTCGGTATCGTAAATTGCGGTTACATTATCGAGCGTAGCCAAGTTATTTCCTCCCAATCAAAATTAGTCGTTATCCTCTCCTGTCTGAAGTGAAAGGTTCTGTCTCTTAACAGCCTCAAGATCACTTTCAAGGTAATCATCGTAGGTAGAAATCTTATCTATGAGCTTGCCCTTATAAATTTCCATAATTCTGTTCGCAATGGTCTGGATGAACTGATGATCCTGTGAGGTGAAGATTACAACACCTGAGAATTTAATAAGACCATTATTAAGTGCAGTGATTGATTCCATGTCAAGGTGGTTAGTAGGCTCGTCCATAAGAAGAACATTTGCACCCTGAAGCATCATCTTTGAGAGCATTACACGAACTCTCTCTCCTCCTGAAAGAACATTAACCTTCTTTACGCCATCTTCGCCTGCAAAGAGCATTCTTCCAAGATAACCACGAACATAGGTAACATCCTTTTCCTGTGAGAAAGGCATGAGCCAGTCAACAATCTGCTCCTCGCCCTTGAATAACTCTGTATTATCCTTAGGGAAGTAGCTCTGTACAGTGGTAACGCCCCACTTAATACTTCCTTCATCTGGTTCAAGCTCACCTGCAAGAATCTGGAAAAGAACTGTTGTAGCAATAGTATCTGAACCAACAAAGGCAACCTTATCAGTCTTCTTTAAGATGAATGATACATCATCAAGCACCTTAACACCTTCAATGGTCTTTGATACATTCTTTACCTCAAGTACTTCATTTCCAATGTCGCGGAGAGGTCTAAAATCAATAAACGGATATCTTCTTGAAGAAGGCTTGATGTCATCAAGCTCAATTTTTTCAAGAGCTCTCTTTCTAGCAGTAGCCTGCTTTGACTTAGATGCATTAGCTGAGAATCTCTGTATGAATTCCTGAAGTTCCTTAATGCGCTCTTCCTTCTTCTTATTTGCTTCCTTCATCTGACGGATCATAAGCTGACTTGACTCATACCAGAAGTCGTAGTTACCAGCATAGAGCTGAATCTTCTGATAGTCAATATCTGCTATCTGAGTACATACCTTATTAAGGAAGTATCTATCATGAGATACAACAATTACAGTATTTTCAAAGCCGATGAGGAATTCCTCAAGCCAGTTAATAGCTTCAAGATCTAAGTGGTTTGTAGGCTCATCGAGCAAAAGAATGTCTGGATTTCCAAAAAGTGCCTGAGCAAGAAGTACCTTGACCTTCATATTATCATTGATATCGGCTACCTTCATGTCATGAAGCTCATCTGGTACACCAAGACCATTAAGAAGAGAATCTGCGTCTGCCTCGGCATTCCATCCATCCATTTCAGCAAACTCTGCCTCAAGCTGTGAGGCCTTTACACCGTCTTCGTCAGTGAAATCCTCCTTGGCATAGATTTCATCCTTTTCCTTCATTATTTCATAAAGGCGCTTATTTCCCATGATTACAGCTTCACGTACAATATAATCATTATATTTGAAGTGATCCTGCTCAAGGAAGGATAATCTCTGTCCCTTTGTAATGATGACTTCACCCTTTGTAGGCTCGAGCTTTCCTGATAAAATCTTCAGGAATGTTGATTTTCCTGCTCCATTAGCACCAATAAGACCATAGCAATGGCCTTCTGTAAATTTGATGTTAACATCCTCAAACAATGCCTTTTTACCAACTCTAAGTGTAATATTTGCTGCCTGTATCATTGCTTTCCCCTTTTTCTCTTTTATTTCTTCTGCATCCCTTTTCACTAAGAAAAAGCTCTGCATTTTCGATAGAAATGCGGAATTCGTACGTTTTTTCCATTATATACAAAATCCGCCTTTTATATAATAGCATAAAATCTACGAATTGTAAACGAATTTATTAAAAATAGTAGTTTACACTAGTAAAATTCAATTTATTTTTTAGTATAAAAATATTGTCTATTTTCATAGCGAAATAAAGGCAGACGGTTTTATGCCGTCTGCCATAATTATTATTCATGAAGCTTGTGAATTGTCTCTACCTTGATCATATTTGTGCTTCCACGGCTTCCACCGATCTTCCCACCTGTAAGTACGACATTGTCGCCCATCTGTAAATCAAGTATCTTAGTTGCCTCTCTCATTGCGTTATAGAAAATAACATCAAGAGATTCAAACTCTTCACAAAGAAGTGGATATACGCCCCAACTAAGTGCAAGCTTGCGGTATGCTCTCTCGGAAGTTGTCATTCCTATGATCTGAACCGGACAACGGAAACGGCTAACCATTCTAGCTGTAAGTCCACTAAGTGAGTTTACTACGATTGCCTTTGCATTTACATCTATAGCCATTGAGCAGGTTGAATGTGAAATAGCATCAAGGTTATTTCTAGTAACAAAACCTGCATTCTTGAAACGCTTTTCATAATTAATGTGAGATTCTGTAAATTCTGCAACCTCTGACATTGTCTTAACTGCTTCTACAGGATGCTTTCCTGCTGCTGATTCTCCTGAGAGCATGATTGCTGATGCTCCGTCATATACAGCATTTGCTACGTCTGAGATTTCTGCTCTTGTAGGACGTACATTCTGAATCATTGATTCAAGCATTTCTGTAGCTATAATAACACGCTTTCCAAGCATACGGCACTTTGATACAATATCCTTCTGGATAACTGGTACCTCCATGAAAGGTATTTCTACGCCAAGATCTCCTCTTGCTACCATTATGCCATCTACGATTTCTGAAATTTCTTCTACATTTTCAACACCTGCACGGTTCTCGATTTTAGCGATGATGTCGATATCCTTTCCTCCATTTTCATTGAGGAATTTACGAAGGCTAAGTGCATCTGCCTTTGTTGATACGAAGGATGCTGCAACATAATCTACATCATTTTCAATACCAAA
>JAEEGF010141786.1_pt1 | contig 35435 bp, 31 predicted proteins | sample 9134171 | NCBI WGS metagenome assembly JAEEGF01 (sample SAMN16246542, study PRJNA631951) | gut metagenome | biome: gut microbiome; feature: rumen; material: AP-attached | host: Bos | place: Iran: Karaj | collected 2018-10
TTTATATCACAACCTGCCGGCCTTTTTTCCATCAAAGAGGTGTTATAACATATTAAAATCTTGACAATTAGATAAAAACAAGGGTTTTTGTGGGGTTTTTCTCAAAAAATCAAAGATAAATTTTCATATCACGTCAAAAACTCGTATATTTGCATTCCGTTAACGAAAAGGACTATTAATATTTAACAAAAAACATAAGAACAATGACCAAGGCAGATATCATCAATCAAATTTCAGCCACAACAGGCCTTGCTAAGAAAGACGTATCCGTCACAGTAGAAGCATTTATGGAAGTGATCAAGAACAGCCTTCTTGAAAAAGAAAACGTGTACTTGAGAGGGTTTGGAAGTTTCGTGGTAAAACACAGAGCCGAGAAGACTGCACGCAACATTTCAAAAAACACCACCATTGTCATCGGAGCACACGACTTTCCCAGTTTCAAGCCTGCCAAGAGTTTCGTGGCTAAGATGAAAGGTGAGGACGTCACTGATGAAGACTGATATCATCACTATCTCTGAGGAATTGATTCCCGCAGACCATCCATATATCAAATAAACCCATATAAAATAAACATTTATGCCAAACGGAAAGAAAAAGAAGGGCCACAAGATGGCCACTCACAAGCGGAAAAAAAGACTGAGAAAGAACAGACATAAGAGCAAGTAAGCCATAGGCAGAACTCTCTGAAGTCTATTCGGCTGAATGGCATGTCAAAGAAAACCGTCTCTTGGATTTCAGGACATGCCTTTTTAAGTAAAGATTGTGAAGAATGACCAGCGAAGTAGTGATTGATGTCCGTGCGAAGGAAATCTCGATTGCTCTGCTGGAGGACAAGAAACTCGTAGAGTATCAAAGTGAGACTCGCTCGGCATCATTTTCAGTAGGCAACATCTACATTGCCAAGGTAAAAAAACTCATGCCAGGGTTGAATGCCTGTTTCGTAGATGTCGGTTTTGAGCGTGACGCCTTTCTCCATTATCTTGACTTAGGAAGCCAATTTAGCTCATACGCCAAGTACCTGAAGCAGGTACAGAGCGACAGAAAGAAACTTTATCCTATCTCCAAAGCCAGTCGCCTTCCAGACCTGAAAAAAGACGGCAGTATCGCCACCACACTCACCACGGGGCAGGAAGTTCTGGTGCAGATTGTAAAAGAACCTATTTCGACAAAAGGTCCACGACTTACAGGTGAATTGAGTTTTGCAGGACGATACCTGGTACTCATTCCCTTCAATGATAAAGTTTCTGTCTCTACAAAGATCAAGAGCGGTGAAGAGCGCGCCCGCCTCAAGCAACTGATACAGAGCATCAAACCCAAAAATTTTGGAGTGATCGTGCGCACAGTGGCTGAGGGTAAACGTGTGGCGGAGCTTGACACCGAGCTCAAGGTATTGCTGAAGCGTTGGGATGACGCCATCATGAAGGTACAAAGGACACCTACACGACCACAACTGGTGTTTGAGGAAACAGGAAGGGCAGTGGCTCTTTTGCGTGACCTCTTCAACCCTTCTTATGAGAACATCCATATCAACGACCCAGAGGTGTGGAAAGAGGTCAAGCAGTATGTCACCCTCATCGCCCCTGAGAAGGTGGACATCGTGAAACAGTACACGGGACAGGTGCCGATATTCGACAATTTCAACGTGACGAAGCAGATTAAGTCGAGTTTCGGCAAAACCGTGAATTACAAGCATGGTGCATACCTGATCATAGAGCACACGGAGGCCATGCATGTGGTGGACGTGAACAGCGGCAACCGCACACGCTCAGCCAATGGACAGGAAGCGAACGCACTCGATGTGAATCTCGGTGCTGCTGATGAACTGGCGCGGCAACTGCGACTACGCGACATGGGCGGTATCATCATCGTCGACTTCATCGACATGAATCTTGCCGAAGACCGACAGTTGCTGTATGAGCGCATGTGCAAGAACATGCAGAAAGACCGTGCCCGCCACAACATTCTACCCTTGAGCAAATTTGGTCTGATGCAGATCACCAGACAACGGGTACGCCCCGCCATGGATGTCAGTGTGGAAGAGACCTGTCCTACCTGCTTCGGCAAAGGAAAGATCAAGTCGAGCATTTTATTTACAGACCAATTAGAGAGCAAAATTGACCACCTAGTCAACAAGATTGGTGTCAAGACCTTCTACTTGCATGTCCATCCTTATGTAGCTGCCTACATCAATCAAGGTATGATTTCCTTGAAACGCAAATGGCAATTCAAATATGGTTTAGGCGTGCATGTGATTTCCTCACAGAAGATGGCTTTTTTGCAGTATGAGTTTTATGATGCAAAAAAGGAATATATCGATATGAAAGAGGAAATTGAGACCAAGTAAAAAAACCGGAGCATCGACATGATTCATGCTCCGGTTTTTCATTGGTAAATAGGCCAGGCTATCTGACCAGCACTTTTCTGCCATCCTTTACGATGATGCCTCCTGGCAAGCGGCCATGCCCGGACAAGGGGAGACCTATGGGTTTTCCTGTGAGGTCGTAAGCCCTGCCCGTCTGTAGGAATGGAACGGCCTGAGGAGCGTCAATCCGATCCACAACCCACTCCTTGATATTATTCCTGTATTTCGACCATCCCACGGCCTTCTTATATAACGAGGCAGTAGATTTGGGCACATAAAGTGTCCGCAACGAGATATCCAGCAAATCTACGGTGGTCTCATCGATGACTGGCGGTTCCTTGGCATACAGATAAGTGCAGGAAAGGTCGTAGCAACGATTGAAGGCATACTTTCCGGCTGACAGGAGCGTAGAAGGCAAGGACAGACGCTCATACAAATATCTTCCCGAAAAAGCATAGTCATGGATGGATGTCACGCCCTCTGGCACACAGTATTCCACATCCTCCCGACCGTCAACAGGCAGACATTCTATCAGTTCATCTCTCTGATGATTGAAGACAAAAGGCCCGTCTACCACGAAAGAGCACTCATCACTGGCGGTCAATGACACCCGGTCAAGATTACTACATTCTGCAAAGACACCGTCGCCGTAGGATTTCAAGCCATGAGGCAAGCTCACGTCTATCAGCATCGAACACTGATAAAAAGCAAGGGGCGGCATCTGGTCATTGCTGGTGGTATAGACTTGATCATCAAGCTTCAGGTAGGGCTCCCCACCCTCCACAATATGAGCTTCACTCAAGTCTAGGTAGGAGAGGCTACCCATGGTGCCATGTCCTGTTGCATCCGAGCCTGCCATTCTGCGTAATGTCCTGAAATCAGTGCCGTTGAGAGTACCTCTCACACAAAGTGCTGTTACCGAATCTATCCGTTCGTCTCCGATCTGTTCAGTTAATGTACCCGGCTGTGCCACTTCTACCGTCATCATCTCCGGAAGAGTATAGACAGGAGACACCCTGAGCACCATGTCCTGATAATAGGACAATTCATACAATCCCCAGTAGACACTCAAGGCACTCAAGTTGTAATATCCATCCAGACTACCTCCCCATCCCCAGTTGATAAACACCAGTCCGTCCTGATTGTAGCCATGCAGCACGAACTCGTGTCCTGAATATTTCTCATCGGAACCCCCATAGATGATGGGCATACCTCTGCTGATATTCCAGAAGATCATGTCCATCCATTCCTCTGTGGTATAGTCCTTCCTTTCAACGTCCACGGCCAAGGGATAGTCAAAATGGTTGCGCAAGCCATGGCATAAGGTCTCACTGTATGCACCCGTACCGTCGGCCGCGTATTGAGCTTTCATCGACAGTCCGATGTGATACATCAGTTTGGCCACCTCAAATTTCTGGGCGAAGGTCACACTCTTATCGAATGGACTGTAGGAGTCGAGCATGGCCTCATAGTTATAGCCCATTCCATCCAGATCAACGGAAAGTATCCTGCCATCAAAATTTCCGAAAGGATAATAGGTGTAGACCGTCCCATGGCTATGCAAAGGCCATTGATGGTATTTGAGCACCTGTGCGGCAGCGGTAGCCACGCATCCGGTCGGCATCTGAGACGGGCAAAGATCATTATAAGGGCTATCCTGGTCCCATTTCGTGGTCAACAAGGGGTTGACCGATGCCGGAAACCGCAAGGTGTCGGGCTTCACCATCTTGACATCTTTCTCTGTGGCATATCTCGTGGCAGTCTCCATAGCCTGAAGCCACCATCTGAAGTTCTCGTTTCCAGTGTGAGGATCATAGACTGTCTCTGAATAGCCCAAGACAGCTGGAAAAGCGTCATCGACAGCCATGATGGCAAACCCGCCGTCCATAAATCCCATGACGGCCAGTCCCTCTCGCTGTTCGAGCGTCATAAGGTCTTTCTGTGACCGGATCTTCCGTGCGCCATCTTCTCCCAAGAGCACACTGGCAGCCACAGTTCTCATCTCCTGCAACGTCCTTGGTCTTGCATGCATTCCGAGCGTCAAGCCCATCATCAGCCACAAGACAAAGATTTTTCTCACACCAATTATCTGTCTCAAAAGGTTATTGATAAAAATTGTACCGTTCATCATCCACTATACCCCTGCTATCTCTCAAGGCACCACCTTGAAACGGATACGGAAAGTGCGCTGATGCTCATCCCAATTGGTGCCCAACATCTCAAAACGCCCGATCTGTGCCGTTGACCGCACATGTTTTCCGATACAGGGACATACATCATAGTCGCCGATCCTCACCAGCCTGATGCTCTGTGAGGCTCCTTCTGGCAATCTGGAGCCATCGATGCCCTCTGGCAAGTCATCCCTGTCGACCACCTCATAAGTGACAGGCAGATCCTGCTCGATAAGCTCATTCATCCGCCGCTCGATCTCCTTTTCCTGTTTCCTGTCGGGTTTGCGGTCGAGCATATAACTGATCTTGCTCTTTTTCCTTTCCACATGCGCATTTGAAGACCTTTCGCAACCAAACATTCTGACCATCGTCTGGTTGAGCAGGTGCTCTGCCGTATGTGCGGGGGGAAACTCCTCCTTCCCGTGTTCGTTGAATTGGTATTCGTCTTCTTTACTCATATCTGATCATATGATGATTTTGTAAACCCTTGCCCCAAGGGGTGGCAATACCAGATGCAGCTTTTTCCCTTCCGCAAGATGAAAATGGCAAGTTTCATCTGTCAACAGGTCAATGGCCTCACCCTCGGTATCACGGATCTGCAGATATTCCATGGCATGTGCGGGAATCTCGACATCACAGGCCACCTCCTTCTCATCAAAATTGGCCACCACCAGCACCAGTTGTCTGCCGACCTTTCTCAAAAAAGCATATTGTCGTTCCGACAATGCCGGATTGCAGTACATCAAGTCGAAGAATAAGCCCTCCCGGATGGCATCCTCACAGTTGGCAAGTGTGAGCACCTTTGAGTAGGCTTTCTGCAACCGTGACTCCTCTCTTTTGATCTTTCTCCTGTCGAAATATCCCCGCCAGATGGTGTCCAGGCTCCAGTAGTCGAAGATGGTCGTTCTCCCGTCGAGTCCGCTGAATCCCTCTTCATCCATTCCTCTTTCACCAAATTCCTGTCCAGCATACAGCATAAAGGGAGCCCCATGCATCATCGCGGCCACCACCAATGCGGGAAATCCCTTCCAGGCATCACCTGCGAAGAAATCACTGGCGAGGCGTTGCTCGTCGTGGTTCTCAAGAAAATAAAGCATCCTTGGTAGGATGTCGTCAGTAGACTGCCACTGTCGGGTGATGTCGGACGCCGGACGCCGATGGCAGATGACGTCACGCAGACAATCATACATGCCCACCTTGTCGTAGAGATAATCAAAACCTGCCGCGATATAATTGCGGTACTGACAAGGATCGTAAACCTCACCAATGAAGGAGACATGTGGATAAGCGTATTTCACCTTATCGGTGGCCCAATGCCAGAATGCCGCAGGCACCATCTCCGCCATATCACACCTGAACCCATCAACTCCCTTGGCTGCCCAGAAGAGCAAGATGTCGGTCATCTTGCCCCAAGTGTCGGGAATCGGAGAGAAATGCTCCGACCTTCCACCAGCATCACAATAGTCGATACCATAATTCAGTTTCACCGTCTCATACCAGTCATTGGCACCCGGACGGTTGTCGAAATGATCGTTGCCTGTCGCTCTTGCAGGGCATTCCACATATTCCCCACCCTCCTCTTGTCGAGGCAGGAGCGACGTGTCGAGAGGTTGCCCCCAACAATAGTAAAAGTTGTTGCGGATGGAGAAATGCATGCTGCTGTCATCATCCGCACCAAGGTCTCTCACCATCTCCGGTTTGCTGACGGAGTGATACTCTCTTGCCACATGGTTGGGCACAAAATCGATGATGACCTTCATGCCGGCACGGTGGGTACGGGCTATCAAACTCTCCAACTCCCCCATTCTGTTGCTGACATCGGAAGCCAGATCGGGATCCACATCATAATAGTCGGTGATGGCATAGGGCGACCCCGCTTTCCCTTTGACGACCATCGGTGTCTGCGAAGGGATGCCATAATCGGCGTATGGGGTGGTCGTGGCGTGGCGTATCACCCCTGTGTACCACACATGGGTGATGCCCATCTGCCTGATGCGGCTGAGCACCACATCGGTGATCTGTTCCATCTTTCCACATCCGTTTTCCTGGATGGAACCATGAGGTATCTTTTTATCACTCTTGTTTCCAAAGAGTCTGGTGAAAATCTGGTAGATAATGATCTTTTCTCTCATTGCCTGACAACTATGATGTGTAAAAAGAAGATGAGGGGCCTGATGCATCCACATCATGCCCCACATCCCCTTGTGTTCATTTTATTCTATACCGTGAGCAGTGACCTCCTTGCTGATGCGGGCGATCATCCCTTGCAGAGCCTTTCCAGGTCCACACTCCGTGAAGTCGTCGGCACCATCATTGATCATATTCTGCACACACTGTGTCCATCTGACACTGCTGGTCAACTGTGCGATCAGATTGGCCTTGATCTCTTCGGGATCTGTATGCGGCATGCCGTCCACATTCTGATAGATAGGGCACTGAGGCACTTTCACTTCGGTAGCCTCGATAGCCTTCTGCAACTCATCTTTGGCGGGTTGCATGAGTGGTGAGTGGAAAGCGCCACCCACATTGAGCGGAAGAGCCCGCTTTGCCCCAGCGGCCTTGATACGGGCACAAGCCTCTTTCACCGCCTCCACATTGCCAGAGATAACCAACTGGCCCGGGCAATTGAAATTGGCAGCCACCACCACCTGGTCACCGGTGCTCACCTCGGCACAGATCTCCACCACTTTCTCATCAGCCATACCGATGATGGCTGCCATGGTCGAGGGTGCGGCCTCACAGGCTTTCTGCATGGCCATCGCACGGGCATAAACCAATCTGAGACCATCCTCGAAACTGAGTGCCCCGGCAGCCACCAGTGCTGAAAACTCACCGAGCGAGTGGCCTGCCACCATGGCGGGCTTGAAATCCTCACCCATGCACAATGCACTGATGACACTATGCAAAAACACAGCAGGTTGTGTCACCTTCGTCTGCTTGAGGTCTTCGTCTGTCCCCTCAAACATGATATCTGTGATTCTATATCCAAGAATCTCGTTAGCTTTTTCAAACAACTCACGGGCTTGCTCGTTACCCTCATAGAGGTCTTTGCCCATACCTACAAACTGTGCTCCCTGTCCGGGAAAAACAAATGCTTTCATCTTTTAACAATAAATCATTTATTACGTCCGTCATCCATGCAAAAGGTTGACTGTGGACGGTTATTAACAACATGATGCAGCAACATGCTTGCATCGGGTTGCAAAGTTACAGAAAATCAAGCTCAGAACAAAATGAACTAGTTCATTTTTTATGACGAAACATCCCGACGCCCACAAAAGGTCGTCGGGATGCTGATGTTTCTATATAAGAAATGTGTTATTCGGCAGCAGGAGCTTCTTCCTCTTCTTCCACCTCGGCAGGAGTCTCCTCCTCCTTAGCTTCCTCGGCAGGAGCCTGCTCCACAGGTTTCTCCACCTTCTTGGCCAGTTCCTCAGGATTCTCAGCCACCACCTTGACAGGCAGTTTCACCTCCACATCCTTAAAGAAATGCACAACAGCCTCAAAGTCACCCAGTGTCTTGATATCACGCATGGTGATGATCTTACGGTCGACCTCAATGCCTTTCTTGGCGAGCTCCTGAGCGACGATGGCGGTGTTGACCGAACCATAGAGCATACCAGTAGCACTCACTCTTGCAGCCACCTCAACAACGACACCCTCCAACTGGTTGGCACGTTTCTGGGCAGCAGCTTTCTGGGCCTCGATCTTATGTGCCTGCTGCTTCATATTCTCTGCCAACTGCTTGAGAGCAGAGCTGGAAGCGATGACACCTTTTCCTGTCGGGATGAGATAGTTGCGGCCATAACCGGGCTTCACATCCACCACGTCGTTCTTGTATCCCAGACCGACGATATCTTCTTTCAGTATAATCTTCATATTGTTTCCTCCTTATTTATTATTTCATCAGATCAGTTACGTAAGGAAGGAGAGCAATCTGGCGGGCACGCTTCACGGCTGTTGCCACTCTTCTCTGATATTTCAAAGAGGTGCCGGTGATGCGCCTTGGAAGGATCTTACCCTGCTCATTGAGAAACTTCTTCAAGAATTCAGGATCCTTGTAGTCGATATACTTGATACCGCTCTTCTTGAAACGGCAATACTTTTTCTTCTTGGTGTCAACCGACGGTGGGGTCAAGTAACGGATTTCTGTATCTTTCTCTGCCATGGTTAAGCCTCCTCTTCTTTTTTACCTAATTTAATACGTCTTTTCTCAGCATACTGTGCGGCATACTTGTCGAGCTTCACGGTAAGGAAGCGGATGACTTTCTCGTCGCGCCTGTAAGCGGTCTCAAGTGTTTTGATTACTTCTGGCTCAGCCTTGAACTCCATCAGGACATAGAATCCTGATGACTTCTTCTGGATCGGATAAGCCAGCTTCAGTCTTCCCCAGGCCTCTTCATTCAAAATCTCTGCGCCTGCATTTGTGAGGACGCCCTTGAATTTAGCGACCGTTTCCTTCATCTGATCATCAGACAAAACGGGAGTTAAAATGAAAACGGTTTCGTATTGATTCATACTTTTTTAAATAAATTGTTGATATTTTTGCAAAATGCGGTGCAAAGGTACTACTTTTTCTCCACACCGACAATTTTTTCCGAGAATTTAGGTGAAAAATGCCTTTTTTTTCATTGAAATCCATCTACAAATAAGATTTTTCCCTACTTTTGCACATAAAATCATGCGATAATGCCTTCCAAGATGAAGAAAAAACTGATGCATGGTGGCATCCCTGTTTTTCTGTTGGGTCTCATCATGCTGATCATCGGCTATCCGACAAGGATGATCGACAGCAATCTCTTTATTGCCGTTTGCCTGCTGCTGATGGTGGCTGGTCTAGTGTTGGCCGTTGCTGCCATCAAATCACGTAGCCGTTACTGAAAACACATCGCCGTTACTGATTGTAACCGTTGCTGAATGTAGCCGTTACTGAAAACAAGTAGCCATTTGAGAAAAGAGGATGTGCCCTATTCTTGACACATCCTCTTGCAGATCGATTTCACGGGGCAGGCGATGCCTGGCTCGTCTCATTTCTTCACGACCACCTTCTTGCCGTTGCGGATATAAACACCCCTGCGGGGAGTTTCCACCTTCATGCCCTGCATGTTGTAGGTCGGCATGTCGGCATCATCAGCCGCCAGCTCGTCTATGCCCGTAGCCACACCCTCCACATCGGGAAGGACGACGGACTCATAGTAACGGTTGGTGAGCAGGATGTCGCTCAACCTCACATCACCATGATGGAGGCCTTCCAATGACAGGTGGAGGAGCGGCGTACTGCCTGGACGAAGCTCCGAGCCGTTGTTGCTGTGGAACAACAGACGATAGGTGTCGTCGGAGATCCGCCGCACGCTCACCTGATGCCCGTCACGGCGGCCATCATCCATGCGAGCCGACTTCAGCGTGCAACCTTCGGGGAGCGTCAGCGTCAGCTCGCCTGCGGTGAAGTTCTCCGCGGCGTCGAGATGAAGCGTCACGCGGTCACCATTGCCGGAGAGGCGCATCGCGTCGTTGAGAAGCGTCCGCGAGTTGGCGGGTACGCCGTTGCTCTTGCTGGAGAGAATCACGTTGACCAAGATCATCACGTCGGTCACATCGATGTAATCGTCATCATTCATGAAGGCGTTTTCCTTGTAGAACGGACTCACCGGAATATTGAGGCAAAAGTTGACCATCAGCATCACGTCGGTCACATCGACATAATAGTCATGGTTCACGTCGCCCATGGCGAAGAGCTGGAAGTAGCCGCCCTTCCACACGATGTAGCCCGGGCCGGAGGATGTGCCCTCGGGCTTGAAGCCCACGGCGGTCAGCTTGCAGGGACTCGAGGCGCTGCCCACGCCCTCGCACGCGTCGGAGGCCAGGTTGGAGTAGCTCTCGGGGACGGTCAGCTCCTTCAGGCCGGAGCAGTCGTAGAACATGCGCTTCGTGTTGGTAGATGAGGTGATCCCCAAAGAAGAGAGGTCGAGGCTTTCAAGGCTGCGGCAGTGATTGAACATATAGGCCGTCGTCGTCGTCTTCGGCGCCTTGAACTTGCTCATGTCGATGCTCTTCAGGCCGGTGCAGCTGTTGAACATCGAGCCCACGTTGGTCACGTAGTCCGTGTTGAGGTTCTCAAGGCCCGTCACCTTCTTCAGATTCGACATCTGGAAGAACCAGGCATACGTGCTCGTGGGGCGGACATCCTGGAAGCTCTCGTCGAAGACTACCTCCCTCACCTCAGAGGCATGCTCGTTCCATTCGGGAATGCCGCTACTGCTGAGAAGGTATTTATCATAGTTGTCAAGCTCTTTGTAAGAATTGCTGTAGTAGAAGGTAAGCACGCCGTCGAAATACTGGGCATAAGCTGTGCGAACGGCATCCTCGAAATAGCCGCCTTTCCACAGCATGTAAGTCGGAGTGAAGGTAGCGCCCTCAGGATAGAATTTATGAGGATCACAGAGGAGAGCGCACGGGTTGGAAGCAGTTCCCACTCCGGCACAGGCTGAGGCGTGGAGCGCGTTCATCGAGCCGCTCACGTAGAGACGCTTCAGGGAGGAGCACCCCTTCAGCATGTCGGTGGTCACCGTCTTCGACGTCATCTCGAAGCCCGGAAGATACAGCTCTTCCAATTTGCCGCAGTTGAGGAACATACCCTCCAGGGTCGTGCACTTCGTGGTGACGAATGAGGAATAGCATTCGTCATACTCACCCAATGCAAATATCTCCAGATTCAACAGCAGCTCCGACAGCTGAGAGCAGTCCTTGAACATGTATTTCATCGTCGTCACGTTGGGCGTCGAGAAGGATTCGATGTTCAGGCTCTTCAGGCTCGAGCAGCCGTTGAACATCGCCGCCATGTTGGTCACGTAGTCCGTATTCACATATTCCATACCCGTGATGGTCGCCAGGTTCTTCATCTGGTAGAACCAGGCGAAGGTCGAGGTGGGACGGGCGTCCTTAAAGCTGCTGTCGAATACCACCTTGGTGACGGTCGACGCGCTGGCGTTCCAACCGGGCTTGTTGTTGCTGGTGTTCAGGTCATAAGTGGTCCCCGTGCGGGAAGAGCTGTTCTTGTCGTAATAGAACGTCAGCGTCTTCTTGTCTGATGAGAGCAGGGCATATGCCTTCAATGGGGCGGCATCCACGAAGTAACCGCTCTTCCATCGGTACCAGCCGTTGCCCGAGGAGGTCGTTTCGGGAGTGAAGCCATCGGGATAAGCCAATTTGCAGGGTGAGGAGGTGGTGCCCACGCCGGAGCAGGCATTGGAATGGAGTCTATCTGCTGTGGACGGGACGGTGAGGGTCTTCAGCGAGGAGCAGTTCTTCAGCATGTCTTCACAGGTATAAATATAGCCCAACACATGGTCGTCTTCATCGGTCTTCACCCATGGTGCAGGAATGCTAAAACTGGATATGTCCAAACTTTCAAGACTTGAGCATCCGCCGAACATATCACTCATGGAAAAATCAGCTTCCTTTGCAGGCTCATATCCAATCAAGGCTTTGGTATTGAAACTGCTGACATTGATGGACTTGAGGCTGGTGCATCCAGAAAACATGGAATACATAGCTTCCACTTTCGCAGTGTTGAAATTGCTCAGATTCAATGTCGTGAGTTTGGAGCAGCCAGAGAACATACGTGACATATCCGTCACTTTAGCCGTATTGAAATTGGAAACGTTGAGGCTGGTCAAGTTAGAGCAACCCTCAAACATACCAGAACCAAAAAAATCCAAAGGAGGCTTGTTGCCCATGGTAATGACATTGGCCGTATTGAAATTGCTCACATTGAGAGAAGTAAGGCCTGAACAGCCTTTGAACATGGCATGCATAAGCTTTACTTTCGCCGTGTTGAAACCGCTCACATTGAGCGAGGAGAGGCTGGAACAGTTACAGAACATACCATGCATTTCTGTGACATTGGCGGTGTTGAAATTGCTCACGTCAAGGCTGGAGAGCTTATAACATTCCGCAAACATACCATCCATATAGATCACCTTCGCCGTGTTGAAGCCTCTCACATTGAGCGAGGAGAGGCTGGAGCAGTATTCGAACATCGCTCCCATGTCTGTGACGTTGGCGGTGTTGAAATTGCTCACGTCAAGACTGGTGAGTTTGGAACACCCGGAGAACATCTCTCTCATAGTAGTTACGGCATCCGTCTTCAGGTATCCTATACCCGTGATGCTCGTCAGGTTATTCATCTCGTAGAACCATTTGCAGGTCGAAGTGGGCCGGGCATTTCCAAAACTGCTGTCAAAAACCACCTTGGTGATGGTCGATGCGTTGGAGCTCCAGCCAGGTGTGTTGCTGCCGGTGTTCAGGTCATACACGGTGCCTGAGCGGGAAGAGCTGCTCTTGTCGTAATAGAACGTCAGCGTCTTCTTGTCTGATGAAAGCAGGGCGTATGCCCTCACTGGGTTGGCATCCGTGAAGTAACCGCTCTTCCATTGGTACCAGCCGTTGCCCGTAGCGGTCTTTTCAGGAGTGAAGCCGTCGGGATAAGCCAATTTGCAGGGTGAGGAGGTGGTGCCGATGCCTTCGCATGCGTTGGAGGCCAATTTGTTGGCCGTGGAGGGTACGGTGAGGTACGTCATAGAGGTGCAACCCCTCATCATATCTCCCGAGGAGGTCAGTTTCGACAGGTTGTAGCTGCCGATGTTTAGACCGGTGAGTTTCGAGCAGTTGTAGAACATGTATGACATGTCGGTCACGTTCGACGTGTTGAAATTCGTATAGCCCGTGATGGTGGTAAGGTTGGAGCAGCCACTGAACATACTTGCCAGGGAGGTCACGTTCGACGTGTTGAATCCGCTCACTTCCACACTCTTCAGGCTTGTGCACTGCCAGAACATGTATCTCATGGTGGTCACACTCGAGGTGTTCAGATAGGACGACATGCTGATGATTGAAGTCAGGTTGTTCATGCTGTCAAACCACTCGTAGCATGATGTCGGCCGTGCATTCCTGAATGAGTAGTCAAACACCACCTTGGTCACGCTGGAAGCATTGGAGTTCCACCCTGGTGCGCTGTTGCCGGTATTGAGGTTGTACACCGAGCCGGAGCGAGTGGAGAAATAATCGTCGTAATAGAAGGTGAGCGTGTTTGAGGAATAATGAGCGTAGGGCTTGATGTTCTCGGCCTTGAAATATCCGCTCTTCCAAATCACGTAGCTGGGCGTGATGCTGGTATAGGAAATGTGCTTGTTGTTGCTGTATGTCAAAGAGCAAGGGCTGGAGGAGCTGCCTACACCCGAACAGGCTTCTGAGTTGAGATAGTCGACCATGGCGTCGGAGATTTGCAGGTGCCCCAGGCCAGAGCAGCCAGCAAGCATTTTCGCCGTAGCGGTGGATGAGCCGAAATGAAAATTCATCAGCCACAACTGATACAATGAATAGCAGTTGTAGAACATTCCCTCCACGGTGCTCACATTCGATGTCATCACAAAGTTCTGGGTGCCGAGAATGACGTTGGTGAGACCTCTGATGGTCTGCAGATTGTAACAGTAACCGAACATATAGTAATACGAGGTGACAAGCGTGGTCTTCCAGTTGCTCACGTCGAGGCTGGTGAGCGAGCTACATTTGTAGAACATGTAACGCATCGTCGTTGCACTCTTGGTGTCCCAGTTTTTCACGTTAACGCTGCTGAGTTTCGAGCAGCCGTAGAATACTCCACTGAAATCTTGTACCTTAGAGGTGTTCCAGTTGTCCACGGCGAGCGTGGTCAGGGAGGTACACTCCTCGAACATGGCCATCATATTCGTGACATTGGAGGTGTTGAATCCACTCACATCGAGGCTGGCGAGTTTATTACAAGCTCGGAACATCACACCCATATTGGTTACGTTCGAAGTATTGAGATAGCCGATATACGAAACCTTGGTGAGGTTCGTCATATCTAAAGCCCATGCGTAGCAAGTAGTGGGTCTGTAGTTGGCGAAATTAGAATAGAAATAGAGTTCTTTCACCGATCCGTGGATACTGTACCAATCAGGGATATTGCTGCCGGTGTTGAGGTTGTAGGTGGTGTAGCCTTGGTTTTTCCTGCTGGACCTGCTATTGTCGTAGCAGAAATTGAGGCTGCCGTCGGAGGGGTCGAAATAGGTGTATGCCTCCGCAGCGCGAATGCCCGATGCTCCCAACAGAAGCATGAGCCAAAGGAGATACAAATTCTTTTTCATAGTGGTATAATTTGATGCTTAATTCTTTTCGTGTTCTCATTGTGCTTTTCGTGTGTTTTCCTACGAAAAGTTGGATGACTGTTGTCCTTCACTTCGCAAATCTATAAAAAATAGCATTAAAAAACAAAAAATCATAATAAAATCGTCATATTTGGCATGATTTTATTACTTTTCCACGCACAAAAAAAGGAGAATGTATCAGCGACACATTCTCCTTGATTTCTTTTCTAAGGTAAGCAGTCATACTGCTTGCCGAATATCCACAGGCTATTCTCCTTCAGGTGTGATGAGTTTGTAGCCTTTGCCATGGATGTTGATAATCTCTATCTGCGGGTCATCCTTCAGATGCTTGCGCAGCTTGGTGATGTAGACATCCATCGAGCGGGCATTGAAATAATTGTCATCAATCCAGATGGTCTTCAAGGCGAAGTCGCGCTGCAAGATCTCGTTGGCATGTGCACAGAGGAGGGCGAGCAACTCATTCTCCTTGGTGGTGAGCTTGGTCTGCTTCTCACCGATGGTGAGCAACTGTTTTTGGGTGTCGAAGACGAAGTGCCCGATATGATAGACGGTCGACTCCTTGGTCTTTTTTCCCCTCACCCTCCTGAGGATAGCCTCAATACGGAACACGAGTTCCTCCATGGAGAAAGGCTTGGTGATATAGTCATCAGCACCGATCTTGAATCCCTCGAGGATATCATCCTTGAGCTGTTTGGCAGTGAGAAAGATGATAGGAATCTCAGCATTGGCCTGTCTGATCTCCTGCGCCAGGGTGAATCCGTCTTTTTTGGGCATCATCACGTCGAGCACACAGATATCATATTTGTTTTTCAGAAACTCCTTATATCCAGCTTCCCCGTCGAGGCAAAGTTCAGCCATGAATCCTTTGGCCTGCAGATACTCGCGAAGCAACATACCGAGGTTCTCCTCGTCTTCGCACAACAGAATTTTCAGTTTGTCTTCCATAAAGCTTATTCTTTAATAAATGGTAATGATATAGTAAATTTCGTTCCTTTTCCGTAATCGCTTTCCACCTTGATGTCGCCTTTGTGCAGGTCGACGATATTCTTGACGTAAGCGAGTCCGAGTCCGAATCCTTTCACATCGTGCACGTTGCCGGTGTGCACCCGATAGAACTTGTCGAATATCTTCTTCAAGTTATCCTTCTTGATGCCCACCCCGTCGTCTTTCACTGAGAGAAACACGTGGTCATCATTGTTCCAGGTGGAGAGCAGCAAGTTGACAGGCTGGTCTGGCTTGCGGTATTTGATGGCATTGTCGATGAGGTTGAACACCACATTCGTGAAGTGCATCTCGTCAACAAAGATGGTCGATTCCACCGCCCCGATGTCCATCATGATTTTTCCTCCTGTATGCTCCACCCTGAGCGTGAAGGTGTTGGCCACGCTTTCAAGCATCTCATTGATGTCAATCTCCTTCTTCTTGAAGATGGCGTCCTTCTTGTCGAACATCGACATCTGCAGCACCTTCTCCACCAGGAATCTCAACCTTTTCGACTCCTCCTGGATCGCCCCGCCGATATGCTTCATCATGGCCGGACTTTTGGTGAGCGACTCATCATTGAGCATCTGTGCCGCCAACGAAATACTGGAGATCGGCGTCTTGAGCTCATGCGTCATGTTGTTGATGAAATCATTCTTGATCTCAGAGTATTTCTTCTGTCTGAACACCACGACGATGGTGAAGATGAAGGTGATGAGCAAGATCACGGTGAAGACGATGGCCGGCACCATGAACCGGATACTAGAGAAGATGTAGTTGTTCATCTGGGGGAAATGGATCCTCACGATGCCCGACTTGTTGGCGGGGTCATTCCGGTAGAGCACCTGTTCGTAGGTATACTCCTCGCCCTCATCGTCATAATCGGGACACCGGTAGACCTCTCTTCCCTCCTGTGTGCTGACAGTGAAGTGATAAGGTATCCCTATGCCGTTGTTGAGCAACTCTGCCTTGAGGTCCTGGTCGAGCAGCCTGAAGTTGACCCGCTCCTCCAATGGCTTCTCTGAGGCAGAATAGAGGATGTTCATCACCACCCTGTCGAGAAGTGCTTTCTGGTAGATATACCGGTTGCGCACGATCTCCCGCATCGACTTATTGGTCTGTGACTGCGTGCTCTTGTCGTTTCTCACAATGAGCACCTTGGGAACAGAAGACGGATTCACATCAGTGGTCTTCATCTCAAACGACGAATAATCCTGTGCATGGGCTGTCCGCTGGTCCACGGCGCTGGTGACCACCGTGTCGCTCTCCATCCGTTTTCTGTTGGCCGCACCGACATCCTTTTCCAGGAAGCGCAAGGTCTCATTGAGCTCGAGGTTGCGCGACACTTGGTTGAGCGACCTGTTGACCGACTCATCAAATTGCTCTTTCTTCATGGCTACCATCTCACTGATATATTTGATCTGCAAGAAAAGCAATGCCAAGAAGGAAAGCCCCATGATGGTGGCTACTGACCATATCGTCTTTTTCTTCATAGCGCAAAGGTAGTTGAATTCTTAATTCATTAACACAAAAATGTTAATTATTTGCGAATATTACAGAGATATTAACAAATAAAAGTATTTCTAATTAATAATAATCAATTATAACAAACACCCATTTGAAAGTTTTTGCAAGGAAGAATAGATAAAAAAAAGACATTTTGCTTTGTTATCCCCTTACTTTGCATTAATTTTGCAGTCCATGAATGAGATGAGGCCATATCTTGAGTTTCTGCGCTATTGTGTGGACGACCATGCTGATATCCCCGCTTCTGCGAAGGAGATCGACTGGGAAGCTCTGTTTGTATTTGCCCGCCAGCAGACGGTGGAGGCCACCTATTGGCATGGCATCGAGCGACTTGACCGTGAAGGAGGACTCAAACTCTCTGAGTCCTCTGTCCTGGACTGGATGGCCAGATATAAGAAGATTGAGAAGCGCAGCCGCAGTGTCTACAAGAAAGTCGCCTGGGTGTGGAAGAACTTCCAGTCAGAAGGTTTCCGATCCTGTCTGCTGAAAGGTCAGGGCAATGCCCTTCTCTACCCCACCCCCTATATGCGCACGCCTGGCGACATCGACATCTGGGTGGAAGGCAGCGACAAGGATGTGATCGCATATATTGACACTGTTATCCCAGGCCAGAAACGTGTGTACCACCACATCGAGTTCATCAAGTCGGGCAAGGTGCCCATCGAGGTGCATTACCGTCCTTGCTGGATGAGCAACCCTATCCACAACAAGCGGCTGCAGCAGTGGTTTGCCGACCATTCTGAAGAATGCTTCTCCAATAAATTAGAGGAATGGGGATTCTGTGTGCCGAGCGAGAGATTCAACCTGGTGTACCTGCTTTCCCACATCTATAGCCATCTGCTGCGCGAAGGAGTGGGATTGCGACATGTGGTCGACTACTATTACCTTTTGCTCAAGAGTCGTGTTGCCGACCGTCCGTCAGAGGCAGAGCTCCGCCACCTGGGTCTTCACAAGATCACCGGTGCGATGATGTGGGTGCTTCAGGAAGTATTAGCGCTTCCCGATGCTTTTCTCCTCTGTCGTCCTGATGCCCGTCGAGGCCGTCTGCTGCTCAATGAGATGCTGCAGGGTGGCAATTTCGGCAAGTTTGACGAGCGCGTGCTTGGAGGCACCAGCACCACCGCCCTGCGCCACAACACGAAAGGCCTGTTCCGCGACCTTCGCTTTCTGTTTTATTTCCCCTCGGAATGTCTGTGCGAACCCTTCTTCCGTCTATGGCATTACTATTGGCGCTGGAAGCACCGTCCATTACAGACACCTTGATCATCCAAGATTCTCCTAGAATATCCTAGATTTTCCTAAAACATCCCAGATTTTCCTAGAATCTCCTAGATTTTCCTAAAACATCCTAGATTTTCCTAGAAAAAAAGCCCTGTCATGACTTTCACTCCATAGAAGCGAGGTCTCTCACGCCATTGAGGAAAGCCTTTGCTTCCATCCTTTTCTTTCCGGCCATCTGCAGCAAGTCGATGCGCAGCATGCCGTCGCCTGTTGACACGAAAAGTTGGTTTTTCTCCACGATGATGGTCCCTGGTTGGCCGACGGGGGACCGGTCGGTGATTTTGGTCGTCTTGAAGACCTTGAGCACCGCCGAGGTGCCGTCCAGCATCTTCACCATGGTCCATGTGCCGGGGAAAGGACTCAGTCCGCGCACAAAATCATATATCTGCTTGGTCGTCTTGCTCCAGTCGATGCGGCACGTCTCATTGAATATTTTCGGTGCCGGGTGCAAGACCATTCCCTCGTCAGTCAGTTGTTGCTGAGGCACTGACTCCACCTGTCCGTCATGCTGAGCGATCAGCGACACCGTGTCGAGTGCTGCCTGCGCGCCTAGATGCATCAGTCCGTCATAGACATATTCCACATCGGCTTCATCAGGGATGTCGAAAGGTCTCCGCAAGATGATTCTTCCAGTGTCGATCTCATGATCGAGGAAAAACGTGGTAACCCCTGTCACCTTCTCTCCGTTGATGACAGCCCAGTTGATGGGTGCTGCCCCTCTGTATTGGGGCAGCAAGGCGGCATGCACGTTAAACGTGCCCCATCTGGGCATGGCCCACACCACCTCGGGCAACATTCTGAAGGCCACGACCACCTGCAGATCGGCATTGAAAGCCCGCAACTGCTCCAAGAACTCCGGATCTTTCATCTTGACAGGTTGCAGCACAGGAATACCTTTGGCGAGCGCATATTTCTTCACCTCACTGGCCTGCAGCACACTGCCATGACGCCCCACGGGTTTGTCGGGCTGAGTCACCACAGCCACAACGTTGCAATGGTTATCACACAACTTTTCCAGAGTAGCCACGGCAAATTCCGGCGTACCCATGAAAATGATTCTGATGTCTTCTTTTCTCATGATAGTCAGGATGATTATTCTGCCGACATGTCAGCCACCATCTGGCGGTATGCGGCATACATTCGTGTGCGGTTGATATATCCCACCAGCCGGGAGTCGGTGTCGGTAACAGGCAGCAGGGCGGCATCGGTCTTGTCGAAAACATGCATGACATCCTCCATAGGGTCATTGGCACCCAATACGCTGGGAGGCGGTGTCATAAGTTGCGCCACCGTGAAATGCCCGTAGAGTTCGGTACGGAACATCACATTCCGGATGTTGTCCAACTTCACCTCTCCGATCAGCGTGCCGGCATCATCAAGCACTGGCAGCACGCTTGACGTACTCATACTGATCACGTTGACCAGTTTTCCCAAAGGCATGTCGATGCTGACAGACGTGAAATGCCTGTCGATGATGCTGTCGAGACTCATCAAGGTGAGCACGGCCTTGTCGGTGTGGTGGGTGATGAGTTTTCCCTCACGCGCCAGCCGCATACCATAAATACTGTGGGGTTCGAAGATATAAATAGTCAGATAGGCGCAGATGCTCACGATCATCAGCGGGATAAACATCTGATAACCTCCCGTAATCTCGGCGATGAGGAAGATGCCTGTGAGCGGTGCGTGCATCACACCCGCCATGACACCTGCCATCCCCAAGAGAGAGAAGTTCTTCTCTGGCAAGTAGATGCTGATGTGGTTGATGTTCCACAGACGGGAGAAGAAAAATCCGGAGAAAGCACCGATGAAGAGCGAGGGAGCAAACGTACCGCCACACCCGCCGCCACCATTGGTGGCCGAGGTTGCCACCACCTTGAAGGCGAGGACCAGACCGATATAAAGCATCAGCAACTGGCCGTTTCCATAGAAGAGCGAGTTGTTGAGGATGGTCTGCCAGTCGGCTTCCGTTTTCCCGTTGATGAGGATATTGATGCTGGAATAGCCTTCACCATAAAGTGCGGGGAACAGGAAGATAAGGCTGCTCAGCACACCGCCACCCAACAGCAGTTTCCAGTAAGGATGCTGCCCGAGTTTGGCGAAGACTCCCTCACAGGCGGTCATCAAACGGATGAAATAAAGGCTCACCAGTCCGCAGAAGATGCCCAGCAGGATGGTGGCGGGGATCCGCTCCACCTGCCATGCCGAATCGAGGGTGAAATGGAAAAGTGAGTCGCTGCCCACAAGGATATAGGTGAAACAGGTGGCTGTCACGCAGGCGATGAGGATCGGCAGCAGCGAGGCCATGGTGAGGTCGACCATGAGCACCTCGAGGGTGAACACCAGTCCGGCGATGGGGGCCTTGAAAATGCCGGCGATGGCCGCTGACGCGCCACACCCCACGAGCACCATCATCGTCTTGCCATCCAACTTGAAAACCTGGCCAAGATTGCTTCCGATGGCCGATCCGGTGAGCACTATCGGCGCCTCGGCTCCCACACTTCCTCCGAATCCGATCGTGATGGCCGATGCGATGACCGAACTCCAGCAGTTGTGTCCCCTCAGCCGGCTCTGCTTTCTGCTGATGGCATACAGGATGCGCGTGATGCCATGGCTGATATTGTCCTTGACGACATACCTCACAAAGAGGGAGGTAAGGAAGATGCCTACGACTGGAAAGACGAGATAAAGCCAGTTGAACGACTGGAAATCAAACCCCGCAGTGAGCAAATACTCTATCTGCCGGATCAGTCCGTGCAAGACAAAAGCGGCAAAAGCAGCCAGCATGCCCACCAGAAAACTGAGTATGAGTGTGAATTGCCTGTCGGTCACATATTGCTTCCGCCAAGTATTGATCTTGTCGAAGAAAGAAAGATGGCTGTCGCTCTTGATGTCGTATGTCATGTCATCCGTTGATCTGATTACGCACCTTCATTCCTGTCATTTTCTGATGATCGTCACTTCGCCATTGGGCTTGAGCCTGACGATACTTGAGGGGGTGTGGGGCTTCTTCTCCTGCCTGCGCGACTTGCACACATAGTCCACCGCATTCAGCAACTCAGGTGAGATGTCACAATAGTTGGATGCCGGCGGCTGACCACTGATGTTGGCACTTGTCGACACGATGGGCTTCTGGAAACGATAACACAGTTCTTTGGAGAACGGCTCTCTCGTCACCCTCACGGCCACCGAACCATCCTCTGCCACCACGTTGGGCGCAAGGTTGGCAGCGCCATCGAGAATCACCGTCACTGGCTTAGTGGCCAGTTCGATGAGATTCCATGCCACCTCTGGCACGTTCCATACATAACGCTGCAATCTTGCCTCGCTGTCTACCAGGCAAATGAGCGCCTTGGAGTCCTCTCTTTGCTTGATCTCAAACACTTTTGCCACAGCCTCTGGATTGGTGGCATCGCAACCGATACCCCACACGGTATCTGTGGGATAGAGAATGACCCCACCCCGGCGCATTACCTCGACTGCAGCCTTGATATCTTTATCGTAATTGTTCATGCCAATTATGTCAATTAATAATTTGCAAAAATACGCAATAAATCGCACTCAGAGAAATTTTTCATTTGATTTGTGACATCCGACGTGCAAGTAAGAATCATTTCCCATAAGAGACAAGGGGCGATCATCTGGCATCGAAAATCAGAAAAGGGGGAAAATGAGACGGAAAAGGGACGAAAAAGCCAGAGACAGAAGTGCCTCTGGCCAATATGAAAATAGTTCTTATCAGATCTCCCACCCGATGGCAGATGCCCCGAGAACGGCTGCAGAAGCGCCGTCAAGTCCACTGACAAGGAATTTAGCTTTGTTTCTGAAGATAGGAAGGACATTCCGCTCATAACTCTTGCGGATAGGCTCCATGATCAGGTCGCCGGCCTTTACCAGACCGCCGAAGAAGATGAAGGCCTCGGGAGAGGAGAATGCAGCGAAGTCGGCACAAGCCGCACCCAGCATCTCACCAGTAAATTTAAACACCTCGTTGGCCAACTCATCACCCTTTCCTGCAGCGATAGCCACATCAAGAGAGGTGATGTCTTCCGACTTGATCTCTCTTAAGAGTGACGGACGGTCGGTGCTGTCGAGCAACTCACGGGCAGAGCGCGCCACACCGGTAGCAGAGCAATATGCCTCAAGACATCCTTTGCGGCCACATCCGCAAGGTCTGCCATTCTCGCGCCTCATGATCACATGGCCCAGCTCACCGGCAAAGCCATCACATCCGTAGACCAGCTGTCCGTTGATGACGATACCCGATCCCACACCGGTGCCCAGGGTGATGACGATGAAATTCTTCATTCCACGAGCCACACCATAGATCATCTCTCCGATGGCTGCCGCATTGGCGTCGTTGGTCAGTGCTACAGGCACACCCAACCTCTTGGAGAAGAGGTCAGCCAGCGGCACAATGCCATTGTGACCCCATTCCAGATTGGGAGCAAACTCTATCGTCCCTTTGTAAAAATTCCCGTTGGGAGCGCCGATGCCCATCGCCTTGATGGTCTCGATGCCACCCACCTGCTCGATGATGATCTGCAAGGCGGCCACAGAAGCATCCACATAGGCTTCCACCGTGTCATATCCCTGAGTCTTGATGGCTGTAGTGGCCTTGATCTCACCACGGCTGTCGACGATACCAAAAACGGAATTGGTTCCTCCCAAGTCCAAACCTATCACATAAGGTTTCAATGTTGATTGTGCATTCATATATTAAAAAAATTTGAATTAAGACGATTGATGCAAAGATATGAAAAAAAGGATACCCGACAAAGTTTTGCAAACAAAATTTGCTCCTTTCGCAAAAAATTGTCAACTTTGCAATCAGAATGCCTTTTTACTTTGACATAAACATACTTGACACTATCTTCAAAGGACTGATGATTGGTATTTTGGCTTCTGCACCCATGGGGCCTGTGGGCATTTTATGCGTGCAACGCACGCTCAACAAAGGCCGATGGTTTGGGTTCGTCACAGGACTGGGTGCCACCGCAAGCGATCTTATCTATGCCGTGATCACCGGTGTGGGTATGAGTTTTGTCATGGACCTGGTGAACAATGCCCAAAACCGATTCATCCTTCAAGTGACGGGTAGCATCATGCTGCTGATTTTCGGCATCATCAGTTTCCGTTCCAACCCTACGAAGAACATGCATAAAAGCGGTACTGTCAAAGGATCCTACGTGCACAATGCTGTGACGGCATTTTTCGTCACACTCTCCAACCCACTCATCATCCTGCTCTTCATGGCCTGTTTCGCACAGATGGCCTTCATTATCCCAGATCATCCCTTTCTGATGTTGACCGGCTATCTGAGCATCATCGGAGGAGCTGTCTTGTGGTGGTTTGGCCTCACATGGCTCATCGACCAGATCAGGATGAAATTTGAGGACTACGGCATCGTACTCATCAACAAGATCATCGGCAGCATCGTCATTCTAGTGTCCATCATCGTGCTGATGGGTACCGTGTTCAACCTCTTTACCATCCACTACTGAGTGCGTCTGACCGACACTTCACTCACCCCCCTCATCGCGGCTTATGGCCATCACATCCCACCGACGTTTAAATAATTATGTATATATCCCAACAACTCAGAAAGCAAAATATTGCTGAATACGTGCTGTACATGTGGCAGGTAGAAGACATCCTGCGCGCCTACGACTGCAGCCTCTCACGCCTTCGCCGTGAATACCTCTCCCGGTTTGACTATCCTCAAGAGGAGATGGAAGACCTGACCGACTGGTATGCCGACCTCATCAGGATGCTCACTCAGGAAGGATGCAGGGAGAAAGGACACCTGCAGATCAATAAAATTGTGGTGCAAGACCTCAATGATCTGCACCTGCGACTGATAGACAGTTCAAAATTCCCTTTCTACAGGGCAGAATACTACAAGGTGCTGCCTTTCATCGTGGAACTGCGCCGCCGTGGCGGTGAGGCGGCCAATGAGATAGAGACCTGCCTCAATGCGCTCTATGGAGTGATGATGCTGCGGCTTCAGAAAAAAACGGTCTCCCCCGACACCACCCATGCCATCAATGAGATCAGCACACTCATGGGGATGCTTTCAGACTATTATCAAAAAGACAAAGCCGAAGGGCTGGATTTCGACGAATAACAACATCATGAACATTTTAATTACAGGATGCAACGGCCAGTTAGGCAGCGAGTTGCGACTGCTTGAGCCACAATGCTCCGAGCATCATTTTTTCAATACCGACATTGCTGAACTCGATATCAGCGACCAGCAAGCCGTGGAGAATTTCGTGACATCAAATGCCATTGACGGTATCATCAACTGTGCTGCCTTCACGGCAGTCGATCTCTCGGAAAGCGAGAAAGAACTGTGCACGACTCTCAATACGGTGGCACCCGCCTATCTGGCCCATGCCATCGAACAACGGGGCGGATGGATGATCCATATCTCCACCGACTATGTCTTCAATGGTCATCACTACATGCCCTACGTGGAAGACGACACACCGTCGCCCAACGGCGTGTATGGCAGTACGAAACTGGCAGGCGAACTGGGTGTGAGCAAGTTCTGCCAGCGCACGATGATCATCCGCACGGCATGGCTCTACAGCAGTTTCGGAAAGAATTTCGTGAAGACCATGATCCGCCTCGGACGGGAAAAAAGCGAGATCGGCGTGGTGGCCGACCAAGTGGGCACACCCACCTACGCCCGCGACCTGGCATGCGCCATCATGACCATCGTCGGGAAAGGCATCCAGCCCGGCGTCTACCATTTCTCCAATGAGGGTGTCATCTCATGGTATGACTTCGCCAAAGCCATCCACCGCCTGGCCGGCATCACCACCTGCAAGGTGCGGCCGCTCCATACCACGGAATACCCCACTCCGGCACAACGCCCTCCATTCAGCGTGCTCGACAAGACGAAAATCAAACAGACCTACGGCATCGAGATCCCATACTGGGAGGAAAGCCTGAAGGAATGTATAGAGAAACTGTCTCAGGAATGACACGCTGATGATCCACTCAGAAACCAAACACTTCATCAAAGCACAATGAACCAAGAAATAGAAAGAAGACGCACCTTCGCCATCATCTCGCACCCTGATGCGGGCAAGACCACCCTGACAGAGAAATTTCTCCTCTTCGGCGGCCAGATACAGGTGGCAGGGGCCGTGAAGAGCAATAAAATACGCAAGACAGCCACCTCCGACTGGATGGATATCGAGAAGCAGCGCGGTATCTCGGTCTCCACCTCCGTCATGGAATTCGACTATGAAGGCTATAAGGTGAATATCCTCGACACCCCGGGTCACCAGGACTTCGCCGAGGATACCTACCGCACACTGACGGCCGTCGACTCCGCCATCATCGTCGTCGACTCCGCAAAAGGCGTGGAGACACAGACCCGCAAACTGATGAACGTCTGCCGCATGCGCAACACACCGGTGATCATCTTCATCAACAAGATGGACCGTGAGGGCCGCAATCCTTTTGACCTGCTCGATGAGTTAGAGCAGGAACTGCAGATCAGCGTGCGCCCCCTGTCATGGCCCATCAACCAAGGGGCGAAGTTCAAAGGTGTCTACAATATCTATGAGCACAAACTCGACCTGTTCACCTCCGACAAGCAACGGGTGACGGAGAAAGTGGAAGTCGACATCGACAGTTCTGCCCTCGACGACCGGGTGGGTGCCCAAGATGCCGCACAGCTGCGGGAAGACCTGGAACTGATCGAAGGTGTCTATCCCTCTTTCAATGTCGATGATTACCGCGCAGCATCGATTGCCCCCGTGTTCTTCGGGAGCGCGCTCAATAACTTCGGTGTGCAGGAACTGCTCAACTGCTTCGTGGAGATTGCCCCTTGTCCGCGCCCCACGAAAGCCGAGGAGCGGGAAGTGGATCCTGAGGAAAAGAAATTCACTGGTTTCATCTTCAAGATCACAGCCAACATCGACCCCAACCACCGTTCATGTATCGCCTTCTGCAAAGTGTGCAGCGGACGGTTCATGCGCAACCAGCCTTATTACCTGGTGCGCCAGGGCAAGACGATGCGCTTCAGCTCCCCGACACAATTCATGGCACAACGCAAGTCGACAGTAGAAGAGGCGTATCCCGGCGACATCATCGGTCTGCCTGACAACGGCATCTTCAAAATCGGCGATACGATGACGGAAGGCGAACAGCTTCACTTCCGCGGCCTGCCCTCTTTCTCACCGGAGATGTTCAAATACATCGAGAACGATGACCCCATGAAAGCGAAACAGTTGGCCAAGGGCATTGAGCAACTGATGGACGAGGGTGTGGCACAGCTGTTTGTCAACCAGTTCAACGGCCGCAAGATCATCGGCACCGTCGGACAACTACAGTTTGAGGTCATCCAATACCGTCTGGAAAACGAATACAACGCCCGTTGCCGCTGGGAACCTGTCCACTTGCACAAAGCCTGCTGGATAGAATCCGATGATGAACAAGAACTGGAAAATTTCAAGCGTCGCAAATACCAGTACATGGCTAAAGACCGGGAGGGCCGCGACGTGTTTCTCGCTGACAGCGGTTATGTGCTGTCAATGGCACAGGAAGATTTTAAGCATATCAAATTCCATTTCACCTCAGAATTCTGAGGTGAGATGGAATTTATTGTTCCAGGGGCTTGCAGCACCACCGCGATACCTTAAGCATCACTCCAAGCCCCGGCACTTCTTTCAGCAGATAATACTTGTGGGTGGACCTCACCAGACGGCCTGAGAGCCCTTTGAGAGGACCATGGGTGACCACGACAGGCGTTCCGACCTTGAGCCGCGCCTCTTCAGAACTGAGAAATTTTCTCATCTCTATCTCAGGATTGCACATCGCCCTGAATTCAAACATCTGCTTGGCGGGTATCTCATAATAACTGTGATTATTCCTGTCTTTGGTGACCACCGACATTTTATACTGACTGTGGCCCACCAGTTCCTTCATCTGTAGTTCAGACATACATTTCTCCACAAAGATGAGATTGCTCACCACCGGTTTGAGTTTCCTGCGGGGTTTTCCTTCCTCATCCTCATAGATCCTATATTGCATAGGAATGAAAAAGTCCACGCCATGCTCACGGAAAAATTCGCCCACCTTCACCTGATTGTTGGCAAAAAGGCGGATGGCATACCATGGGTTGGCATTCTCACCATCCTTTGGCTCCGTGGACTGCCATGGCATATTTTCTTGGGAAGAATCCTTCTCCATCTTGATGTTTTTCTGATGATTATGCAACCTACCCCTCCTCCGTGACGCCTGTCATGAGCGGGATATTTCTCCGATAGGCAGAGCCTGTCATCACACTGATCAGCACCCCCTGCTGGTTGGTGACACGCACCTCGCAAAAAGGCATCCGGTGATGATCCTCCACCGTGGCGACGGCTGTCAGTCTGTCGCCCTCGACGGCAGAATGAAGGAAGGTGATGCTGTTTGACGTGCCGACGGTCATCAAGCCACACTGGTTGACAGCAGCGGCAAATGCCAGGTCGGCCAGTGTGAAGATGGCACCTCCCTGACACACGTTCGCCCCATTGACATGCCTCTTCTCGACCGTCATCACGGCCGTAGCCCCATGTTCGTTGATTTCCACCAACTGAACACCATTGGCCGCTGCAAAACGGTCATATTTGTTGAGATAATCAATCAGTTGCATGTCTCAATAATTCAAATCAAACAGATGGTTAAAAGCCGCCGGGCCTGGAAACAGATCAATTCTTCAAGGCTTTGACAAACTGCTCAATCTTTTCCACATCCTTCACTCCCGGCTCAAACTCAAATTTAGAGTTGATGTCGACACCGGCAAACTGAGGATGTTTGAATGCCTTGATACGCTCCACATCTTCCAGGCCGATACCACCGCTGATGAGGAAAGGCACATGGCCGGTGTAATTGTCGAGCAGGTTCCAGTCAAACTGCTTGCCCGTTCCGCCTTTTTGTTCTGATTTATTGTGGAAAAGGAAATAATCGGCCACCTGCTCATAAGCCTCACAGGCTTTCAGGTCATCAGCAGTCTCCACCATGATCGTCTTCATGATTTTGACCGGACGGATATCCGGCTCAAGGGTTCTCCGCAGATTCTCCAGCATCACCGGTGACTCCTCACCGTGCAACTGCACGATGTCGAGATTGAAATTATAGACTCTTGTGACAATCGTCTGAGGCATGTCGTCAATAAACACACCTACCCGCTTAGGCTTATTCACTTTGTGAGCTTCTTCAGGCATGCCGCCAAGTTCCGCAATCTTTGTAGCCAGCGATGAATAATCGGGATAAAAACCACCTCTTGAAGCCACCTGCTTGACATATCTCGGACTCTCGGGCCAGAAAATCAGACCCAACCAATCGACATCCATATTGCTCAAATCGCGTATGTTTTCGGCCAAACGCATGCCACAAACCTTAATAATCATAATCGATGGTATTTCTATATTTTTTTCTGTCTGCAAAATTACTATTTTTTTTTCAATTCTCCATATCATTATCAATTATTCCGCCCGACATGTCTCATTGTCATCAAAATGTTTTCAAAAATAATCTCTGACACATCTCTATGCAAGAACTTTTTCCCGTCCTTTCATCCCATGGCAGGGATGATGCGCCACGCATAAAATAAGGAGGAAATATTTTTTTGTTTTTTTATAATAAAGCGTCCAGTGTCTTCGTTAGTAAGATATACAACCATTATCAGATTGCCTATGAAAATTTTTACCCACGAAGAGACTGACCCATCACCACGCACACTCAACTTCATCCGAGAATTTGCCCACACCTATCGCGTTTTTGAGATGAACAGTCATCACCAAGTGTATTGCCTCAATTAGGCTCACACCCAATGTAGTTGTCGCTTATGGCCACGATGGTTTCCCCCTCACTCCTTGCAGCCGACTTCACCAATTTGCGCGGTGAGATAGAGATGATCAACCGCAGCGAGGCTGATTGGCTGCATATGGACATCATGGATGGTGTCTTTGTTCCCAACATCTCTTTTGGCTTTCCTGTGCTGGAAGCAGTGGCAGGCATTTGCCAAAAACCCCTTGACGTGCATTTCATGACGGTTCATCCTGAAGTCTACATTGAGCCGACAGCAAAATTAGGCGCCATGATGATGAACATCCATTATGAGGCATGCACCCATCTTCATCGCACGGTACACGCCATCCACCAGGCTTGCATGAAAGCTGGTGTGTCCCTCAACCCGTCGTCCCCCGTCAGCATGCTGGAAGACATCATCTGCGATGTCGACATGGTCTTGCTGATGAGTGTCAATCCAGGATTTGGGGGCCAGCGCTTCATCGAAGGCACGATCGGCAAGATACGCCGCCTGCGCGAGTTGATTGCCTCCTCTGGCAGCCATGCCCTCATCGAGGTAGATGGAGGAGTACAGTCAGAGACAGCCCCCCGACTGGTGTCTGCCGGTGTCGACATCCTTGTCAGCGGCAGTTATGTGTTCAAAGCGCCCGACCCGGTGGCAACCATTCATTCATTGAAATCACTTCACCCGTAAGGTTCCTGTTCATTTGATGAGCACAAAAAGATGTCCGCTGACCAGATAGACAGTCAGCGGACATCTTTTTTGACAAGACATCGTCTGCCTCTGCCGATATCAGTCGAGCTGCAGTGTCACATGATGCTCTCTCACCATCCGCCTCAGGTTGAGGATGGCATAACGCATTCGTCCGAGTGAGGTGTTGATACTCACGCCGGTAGCTTCAGCAATCTCCTTGAAAGACATCTCCTGATAAAACCTCATGTAGACCACCTCACGCTGTGTGGGTGGCAACATATTCATCATCTTCTTGACATCGCGCAGCACCTGTTCGTTGACAAACTGATTCTCCACATTCATATCCAGTAAGTCGCCCCCCAGATTAGAGAGATCGTTGTCTTCAGACGGTTCTACGATTTTCTCGGATTTCTGCTCCCGATACCAGTCCATAATCACATTATGTGCGATTCTGACCAGCCATGCGCTGAATTTGCCAGAATTGACATACTTCCGCTGTTGCAGTTTGGTAATGACTTTGACGAAGGTTTCCTGAAAAATATCATCGGCTACATCCCTGTCGCGAACGACAAAAATAATATAGGTAAATAACTTTGTCTGTGTCCGTGCTAAAAGTAAGTCGAACGCTTTGTTATTACCATCGATGTACGCCAGAGCCAATTGCTCGTCAGTCATCTCATTCAAATATTCCATTCCTTAATATAATATGTTATTAAGTAATGTTGTTCCGATAGGCGTAATTGTTTAAGTTTTGAAATATAGTCGTCGATAAAACGTTGCAAATATAAGGACTTTTGGTCATTTGAACAAATTTTCGTCAAAAAAAACGTCATTTTGCATCACAATCTCCACTATTTTGTATATCTTTGCATCGTGAAGGTTCGCTTGGCGCGATTAGCAAAGGGAACGGGGTGCGAATCCCCGACTGTCTCGCAGCTGTGAGTTCCATTATTGCCTCACACAAGATGCCACTGCCTGATGATCAGGCGGGAAGGCGTGTGAGAGCGGAACAAAGTCAGAAGACCTGCCTTCTCAAGCATATTCCTGCTTGCTGACACCTCTCGATGTAAGGGGCGACGCATAAGAGACGTTATTTCATAGATGACTGGACTGCAGTCAAGAGGCCCGCAAATGACCATCGTGTGTCATGGTGTGGCTTTCCGTCGGCAAGGGCTGATGGCATCTGATGTGGATTTTTCTACAACCGAAGTGTATTATATAAGTGTTATGGATGGAGCGACGCCGTGAGGCACCGCTCCATCCTGCTTTCTGACGGATACCTTCAGATAGGAAAGAGGACATGATGATACAGAGGTGGAGTCTTTCTTTGCATGCGGCTACTGCCCAAAATGTTTTTCGACATTTTTGAGGAATTGTTTCCAAAACATTCGTTTTTTTCGACAATAATACCTAATTTTGTTGATGACAAGCCCATGGGGCGCATCATATCCTGTCACACCATGCACGACATCATCATCAAGACCACAAGAGTGCTCCTGCCCTTGTTGCTGGGCGGTGCGATTCTCTATTGGATGTACCGGAGTTTCGACTTCCATCTGATGGAGGATGTGATGCGCCATGAGATGAAGTGGGAATGGATGATCCTGTCGCTGCCTTTCGGAGTGACTGCACAGTTGTTTCGTGGTCTGCGATGGCGGCAGAGTCTGGCCCCCATGGGTGAGCACGCCCGCACATCGACCTCTGTGAACGCCGTGTTTCTGAGTTATGCCACGAGTCTCATCATCCCGCGCGTGGGTGAGTTTCTGCGCTGCGGCATCCTCAAGCGCTATGATGGCGTGTCTTTCTCCAAATCATTGGGGACCGTCGTGACCGAGCGCATCGTCGACAGCCTGCTGGTCATCTTCATTACCGTGGCGACCCTGCTGTTGCAGATGAAGGTTTTCAACAACTTCTTCATCACCACCGGGACACGCTTCGACAAGTTCCTGGCCCAGTTCACCACCACAGGCTATCTGGTGACGGCCATCTGTCTGCTGGCTGCGATCATACTGATCTGGATTCTGGTCCGCAACATGCGGATCTATGAGAAAGTGCGTGATACCGCCAGCAACTTATGGCAAGGCATCATCTCACTTCGAAAAGTGGACAATCTCCCCCTCTACCTCTTCTACACCATGGGTATCTGGGTGAGCTATTTCCTGCATTTTTATCTCACATTCCACTGTTTCGACGAGACAGCCCATTTGGGCATCAGCAGCGCGCTTGTCGCCTTTGTGGTGGGCAGCATCGCCGTCATCGTCCCCACCCCCAATGGTGCCGGCCCCTGGCATTTTTCTGTCAAGACCATCCTCATTCTTTATGGCGTGGAGAGCAACATGGCGTTGATGTTTGTGCTGATCGTACATACCATCCAGACCGCACTGGTCGCCCTCCTGGGACTGTATGCCTGGGTTGCGCTGTCGCTCACCCACCCCATCAGACCTTCTTCCGACAACACCTGAACACACATTAACCTTTAAATTGATAAATATGAGTGAAATCAAAAATCTGCAGCCTGCCTGCATCTGGAAAAACTTCTATGCACTGACACAAGTACCCCGTCCATCAGGACATCTTGACAAGATCCAATCCTTCCTGCTCGACTTCGCCGCCAAGGTCGGCGTGGAAGCGTTCAAAGATCCTGCCGGCAACATTGTCATGCGTAAACCCGCCACTCCGGGCATGGAAAACCGCAAGGGGGTCATTCTTCAGGCCCACATGGATATGGTGCCCCAGAAGACCCCAGAGAGCCAGCACAATTTCGAAACCGACCCCATCCAACCCTGGATCGACGGCGACTGGGTGAAAGCCAAGGGAACGACACTCGGTGCCGACAACGGCATGGGTGTGGCTGCCATCATGGCGGTCATGGAGGCAAAAGACATGTGCCACGGCCCGATCGATGCCCTCATCACCGCCGATGAGGAGACGGGGATGTTTGGTGCCAACGACCTGCCCGAGGGAGAGTTGCAAGGCGATATTCTGCTCAACCTCGACTCTGAGACCTGGGGCAAATTCGTCATCGGCAGTGCCGGAGGCATTGACGTCACCGCCACCCTTGACTATCAAGAGACGGAGACCGACCCCGACGACATAGCGATGAAGGTCACCCTGAAAGGATTGCGCGGCGGCCACTCGGGTCTGGAGATCCACGAAGGCCGTGCCAATGCCAACAAGCAGATGGTGCGTTTCGTGCTCGAGGCCATCGAGACATGCGAGGCCCGTCTGGCATCATGGCATGGCGGCAATATGCGCAATGCCATCCCCTTCAAGGCAGAAGTGGTGCTGACCCTGCCCAAAGAGAATGTAGAAGCGCTGAAAGAACTGGTAGACGCATGGAAAGAAGACTTCTGCGATGAGTTCAAGAACATCGAAAGCGGCATCGAATTCTTTGCAGAGGAAGTAGACACACCGCCGACCGAGGTGCCTGTGGAAATACAAGACAACCTTATCAATGCCATCTATGCCTGCCACGACGGTGTGGTGAGGATGATCCCCTCTTATCCCGACGTGGTGGAGACCTCTTCCAACCTGGCGATCATCGACATCGAGAAAGGCAAGGCCTCGCTGAAGATCCTGGCGCGCTCCTCTCGTGAAGACATGAAAGATTATGTGGTGAAAATGTTGGAGAGTTGCTTCAATATGGCTGGCATGAAAGTGGAGACCGCCGGCAGTTATGGAGGATGGGATCCCAATCCGGAGAGTGAGATTCTTCATCACCTGCTGGGTATCTATAAAGAACTCAACGGTGAAGACGGTATCATACAAGTGGACCATGCCGGTCTGGAGTGCTCTGTCATTCTGGGCAAATATCCCCACCTCGACGTGGTGTCACTCGGACCGACCATGCGCAGCCCCCACACCACCAGCGAGCGCTGCTTCATTCCTTCCATTGTCCCCTTCTGGTCGCTTCTGAAGAAAGCCCTTGAGGAAATCCCTGCCAAATAAGCGTTCTTTCAAGGAGAACAGTCTAAAAGTCAGCCCAGGGCGTTGCCCTGGGCTATTTGTTTGTTGGCCTTTCAAAAATAAAAGAGGATAAAAAAGTATTGGATGACTGAGCGTTCCCAGGTATTCTTTACCCTGCCCTTTTTCCATTTTTCCATCTTTTCATTTCATCTTTCATTTTTCATCTTTCATTTTTCATCTTTTTACGTCATTTCCAGCCGAAGGCTGATCATTACTCAGCACGCTTAGCGTGCTTGTTAAAAAAGTCGGCTACGCCGAGAAATTGATCTAAAATTATTTTCAAAATTATTCAAAATTCAGCCTCTGGCTGTAGAGAAGAGAAAAAAATAAAAAAGGAGGAAAAAGAAGATATTAAAAGTTGAAAAAGTGCCAAGGCACTCACAAAAAGGAGGAAAAAGGTTTGGTAACATGGATCCAAAAGGCTTTTTCTCCCTTTTTGAGAAACGCTTGCGTTTTTTTCACCCTTTCATCAACGCCAAGAATGTCATATGTATAATTTTTTCTTCCTTTTTTATTTTCTTGATATTCGCTTGATCTCATCCACATATGCTTAATGCAGACAGGTGGATAAATAATCAAATAAAAAAGGAGGAAAAAGAAGATATTAAAAGTTGAAAAAGTGCCAAGGCACTCACAAAAAGGATGAAAAAACCTTTGACTAATAAGCGTTCCCAGATATTCTTTACCTTTTTCCATTTTGCCATCTTTTCATTTCATCTTTCATCTTTCATCTTTTTACGTCATTTCCAGCCGAAGGCTGATCTTTTCTTAGCACGCTTTGCGTGCTTGATAAAAAAGTCGGCTACGCCGAGAAATTGATCTAAAATTATTTTCAAAATTATTCAAAATTCAGCCGTTCTTTTTCTCCCTTGTTGAGAAACATGCTTTTTCAAGAGGATTCAAACACTCCACCTTTTTTGACTATACAAAAATCCCTGAAAGGCATCAACCTTTCAGGGATTTTTGGAAAATACGATGCGATAGGTCTAACGAACCACGACCTTTTTGCCGTTAATCAGATAGATGCCGCTTTTAAGACCATCTGTTGAGCCTTTGCCCACTTTCTGGCCCGACAACGAATAGATATCATATTCCTTGGCTTTGTTTCTATCTTCGATGGAGATACCTTCTATTGGTATTATTTCAGTGACGAAAGAACCATCGTCAATAGCGAAGGAGTAGTCAGCAGCATTTCCTCCTGCTTCTTTTGGCAAATAGATGTAAGCGTAAGTGCCCCAGATATTATAGTCGCTATTACCAGTCAGGTGGTACATGTCGCCTTTGGTGATTACCCAACAGTCGCTCAGACCAACCTTCTCGGTTCTTTCATTATTGATTGTATCCTTGCTAATCTTCGTACGATAGAACGAACCAACCATCTTAAAGCCACCCTTACCAGTCACCACTTGAGGAGCTTTCAACACCCAGTTGTCTCCAACCTTCTCATGATATGCCTC
>JAEEGF010478239.1_pt1 | contig 35421 bp, 38 predicted proteins | sample 9134171 | NCBI WGS metagenome assembly JAEEGF01 (sample SAMN16246542, study PRJNA631951) | gut metagenome | biome: gut microbiome; feature: rumen; material: AP-attached | host: Bos | place: Iran: Karaj | collected 2018-10
ACTGCCACATTCTATTGGTCACCTTTATCTTTGTTTCCGTATGCAAAAACAGCAAATGATGGATAATGTTCACCAAGATACTTTGGTGTGATTTCGGTTATGCCAGTAGCCAATAAACTCTTACCTTCGGGGGTGATCATATTGATGCCTCGTTTTGGACGTTGTAGCAAACCAGCCTTACCTAAATAGGTGGTTGCCCACTGGGTTCTGTTGTGAAGTTTAGTCTCTGAACCACCTGACACTTTTTCTGCTACTTCAATATCGGACAAAGAAAAAATATGTGCCATGTCATCCATTAGGCTTTTTAGAGTGTGCTCTTTTCCGTCATTTAGTACCTTAAGAACGGGATATAGAAATTTGTCAAATGTTGGTACCATAACTTAATATCTTTATTTTATTATTCTTCAATCTTATTTGTCAATTCTGTGTTCAAATCCTTATCTTTCCTGTCTGCTGTTTCACCAACGTGGTGCAGGGTCAATAGGGTTTAGTCGTTAACAATATACGTCACCGCCCCGTATCTCCCCGCAATATAGTTCTTCTCGTAGTTAGCGTCGTTGCGGGGCTTTGTGCCGTCGGGCAGCACAATGTCCGTCAGACAGTACAGGTCCGTCTGCTCCGACCGGTTCTTCTCGGTGAACCAAATCTGGTCGCGGCGGAGCATCTTGGTGGACAACAGATGCGTGTCGTGCGTGGTGAAAATCAGCTGTGCGTTATGGGGGTTGGTGGCCGGATTGTTGAACAGACGGATGATCTGCTGGGAAATCAGCGGATGCATCTTGGCATCCAACTCATCCACCACGAGGACAGTCCCTTTTTCCAACGTGTCGAAAATCGGCCCCGACATGTCAAACAGCTTGCGGGTTCCCGACGACTCGTTTTCGTCAAACGGGAAATGGACTGAATCACAGACCGTGCCGCTCTTGTCGTACAAATGGTGGACGGATTCCATCTCTATCCGCTTTTTGCCCGCCACCTCCTTGGCCAGAAGTGGAAGAAGTTCCTTCGGCATATCGTCAGGAATGGAGATTTCCTCTTCATGGGTTGAAATCTCTTCAAAACCCAATTGAAGAGTTTTGAAGAAATCCAATGCCTTTTGGCTGGTCTCCTTACGTTGATGGAACTGCATTTGTGAAAACAGACGGTATTCCTGATTGTTCAAGCCGGAAACCACATGGAAATCTTTCTCGAACCATGAAATCACACGGCTGGAAATCTCGCCACCCAATTGTGCGCAAAGGGAGAGGAACAACCGATTGTCGTTTAGTTTGGACTCCAATCCGACTCCGTCTGGAAATTTATCATCCTCAAAGGCAATGCCGTCATTGTTCCGGATGAAAAGCACTTGTTCCTTCGAGCGTTTTGTGGTCTTGCGGAACAGCCATTCTTCAACTATTTCCGCCCGCGTGTAGGAGAAACCATAACGATAGCAAAAGCCGTCTTTCAAAAACGTCGCCTCAAACAGGGTGGGTTTGGTGTTGTTCTTCAAAAGCAGGAACGGTTCGTGGGGAAGTGTATCGTTGGGATTCAACTTTACAGAAGAAAGCACGCAGAGTTTCATGACTTGCAAGGCATCCACCAAATTCGACTTGCCGCTGGAGTTGGCCCCGTAAATGGCGAGGGTCTTCAAAATATCGTACGACAACTCCTGGGCCACATTGTCTTTGGCCTCTTCGCTCAATTTGCGGGATTGAAGGTCAAGCGTCCTCCTGTCGTAAAACGAGCGATGGTTTTCTACTGTAAATTCAAGTAACATAGCTGTTTATATTAATTTGAAGATTTAATATCCGAAGTGCAAATATACGAAAAAAATCAATACAATGCGCATATTTGAGATTTTTTCTCAAATATGCGCATAATACAACGTGAGCCCTACGCCCTGTTAAACTTCTCCTTTCCCTGCCTGCACCGCGGGCATTTCCAGTCTTCGGGCAGGTCCTCGAAGGCCACGCCGTCGTGTTCGGCGGGGTCATACACGTAGCCGCAGATGGAGCAGACGTACTTGCCGGAGGCCTCCTGCTTGCTGAAATCCACATCGGCAAGGACGGTCGGCACGGGGTGGTCGAGGTCCATCACACGCTTGGCCTCCAAGTTCTCGTAGCCCTGCGGGGTGTGGGTGCCGCAATAGACGGTGGGGTGGTTGCGCACGAACTCGCGGATGCGGTCCTGCGTCTCGCGGGCGGCGGACAGGTCGTCGAAAACCACGGAGAGCTTGTCCTCGTAGAGAGCTTCGTCCACGTAGGTGATGTCACCATGAAGCATGTAGAACAAGCCGTCGTTCTCCACCACGATGATGCTGTTGCCCTTGGTGTGACCCTTGGCCTTGATGAGGTAGATGCCGTCGTGGATTTTCTGACTGTCGGGGAAATTGTAGTAGGGACCGTCGGTGAAGGTGACGGGGACGAGATTCGCAAGTCCCTGGAGCTCGGCGGCGTCCATTTCGTCGGCATTGACATAGACCTTGGCGTTGGGGAAGCTTTTCAGTTCGCCGCTGTGGTCGGCGTGTTTGTGGGTGAGCAGGATCTTGGTCACCTGCTCGGGCTTGTAGCCGAGGGCCGCGAACGCCTCCATATAGCTGCAGATGTCCTTGCCGGTGAAGGCCAACGAGTTCTCGTCAGGAGCCTCCTCGGGCGTGCCGGTGGGAAGACCGGTATCGACGAGAATCACCTCGCAGCCGGTGTCAATAAGGTAGTTTTGCAAGCTGCCGCGATAGCGGATGTTGCGGTCGAATTTGTCGGGGCCTTTTTCGCCGCCCATGACGAAAGGCTGGGTGTAGAAACCCTCTTTTCTGAATTTTACTGCTTTGATTTCCATTTGCTTGTGTTTTATTTGAATTTTACTCTTTTGTAATCATTTCCGCCATCCGCTTCCCTGCCTCGAAGGCTTTCTGCAAATCCTCTTGCCAATGCTCGTCGCGATATTGGCGTTTGGCTTCCTCGGAGAATCCGCCCAACTCGTAATGGTCGTAGTTATTCACCTGATAGGTGTTGTAGGCCACAAGGCGCTCCGGCTGTCCGAGCGCGGCGGCGATGCAGTGTTCCATCGAGCCGTAGCCGTTGCTGTTGTTGCGATCGGGCAGGCCGTTCATGGTCTCCACCAGCACCACGGGCATCCGCTTGGGCGCCGTCAGGCTATAGTCGTTGTACGAGAGCCACGGGAAAGCCAGACGTTCGAGGAAAGTGCGCATCCGGCCGGTCACGTCGCCGAAGTATATAGGCGAGCCGAGCACCAGTCCGTCGGCTTGGGCAATCTCCTCCAGAACGGGTGTAAGCGCATCCCTGAACTTGCACACGTTGGAGGCCTTGCCCTTGACCTTGCAGGCCATGCACGACATGCAGCCCTTGTAGTCCAAGTCATATAGGCGGACGGTTTTCACTTCAATTTCATTGCTTACAGAGCTTGCGCCCTCGGCGATCTTCTGCAGCATGGAGGCGGTGTTGAACGTCTTGCGCGGGCCTCCGTCGATAACTATTACTTTCTTCATTGTGGTTGTTATTTAAGATTCTTGCCAAAAAAATCCGCCAGCGTGTCCCACGGGATATAGTTGCCCTCGCCTCCGTCGTAGAGGTCGCAGTGGGTGGCACCGGGAATGATGAGCAGTTGCTTGTTGTCGGGATTGGGATTCGGTTTGCCGATGAAGTTGTAACCTTCGGCCTTGCCATCCACCATAAAGTGGTAGGCCGCCTCGCCGAAGTAGCGAGAATGAGCCTCTGCACCATGCATCACGAGAACTGCGGAACGGATTTCGTTGATGTAGTAGAGAAAACGGCTGTTGGCGTATGCCTGTGTGCCGATGACGCGCCAGCCGTCGTTGCTGTTACCGCTGCGCACGTGATAGCCGCGCGGGGTTTTGTAATAGGCGTGGTAGTCCTTCACGAACTGCGGGAGATCGTCGGTAACCGAGTCAATAACACCTCCGGCCATCGCCATTGGGTCGGCGAGACGCTGTTTGCCCATTGCCTCGCGGGCAGCGTGACGGGCTTCCTCGTTGTTGTCGCTGTCGTAATAGCCGTTGCCGCTGATGCGGGTCATGTCGTACATGGTGCTGGCCACGGTGGCCTTGATGCGCGGGTCGGCAGCGGCGGCGTTCAGCGCTATGCCGCCCCAGCCGCAGATACCGATTATGCCGATGCGCTCGGGGTCCACATTCTCTAACTGCGAGAGGAAATCAACGGCGGCCATGAAGTCCTCGGTGTTGATGTCGGGCGAGGCCGTACGGCGGGGCTCGCCGCTGCTCTCTCCAGTAAACGACGGGTCAAAGGCCAGTGCCACGAAACCCTGCTCCGCCATCTTCATAGCGTACAGGCCGCTGCTCTGCTCTTTCACGGCACCGAACGGACCGCTCACGGCGATAGCTGCCAGCTTGCCGTTGGCATCCTTTGGCGTGTAAAGGTCGGCGGCCAACGTCAGACCGTACTGTGTTTCAAACGTCACCTTGCGGTGGTTCACTTTGTCGCTGAGCGGGAACACCTTGTCCCACTCCTGCGTGAGGTTCAGTTCCTGTTTCATATTGTCATTGTTATTTGTTTCTTGTTTGTTGCCGCAGGCGGCCAGTGTCAGCGCCGCAAGGGCGAAGAGGATGAGTTTTTTCATTGTTGGTGTTTGTTTTGTTGATTATCTATGGTAAATATTATGGTCGCAGTTGCGCTTCCGAGAGCGTTTTTCAGGTCTTCAACATCTGCAATATGGCCTATCGGGGAGTAACTATATGATGTTGAGAAAGTTTCGTAAAACACCACTACACAATTGTCCTGATAGAGCATTATGTCGCCTGCGTGGATGGTGCCCACCTTAGTCCGGTTGGTAGGCAACGATTGATTGAGGTAGTGGTATTTCTCGTTGCTGTGCAAGTCCTGCATTTCAAGTGTCAACGGCAGCATGGCACAAAAAGCTTCGGCAGTGCTGTTCTGCTCCATTGTTGCCATAAAAGTCCTGTTGCCGATGGTAAGTGTAATGTTCCCCAATGGCGTTGTTGATGGTGTGATAGGTTCATCGTCGGGGGTGCAAGCCACTCCAAACTGGAGCATTGTTGCTAATAAAAGGCTCATCAAATGTTTCATTTTGATTAAATAGTCAAATGATTTCAGTTTTTATCTCCCTAATCACCTTGGCCGGACTACCTGCCACCACCATATTGTCGGGCACGTCCTTGGTGACGACCGAGCCAGCAGCCACGATGGCGTTTTCGCCGATGGTTACGCCAGCCAGCACCTTGACGTCGGCACCGAGCCAGGCGTTGCGTTTCACCACGATTGGCTTGGTGAGCAGCGTGTGGCGGGTTTCGGGGTTTTCGGGATGGTATTCGGTGGCCAGAACGCAGTGCGGACCGATGAAAACGCCGTCCTTGATGGTGATACCACCAATCGCTAACAACGTGCAGCCGAAGTTGAGGAAACAGTCGTTGCCGAAGCGAACGCCGGGGCCATAGTTGATGTTGAGCGGGGTGAAAACACGCACGGTGTCGGGCACCTCGCTGCGGGTTATCTCGCGCAGGCAGTCGCGCACCTCGGCCTCGGTGTGGTAGCCGCTGTTCATCTCGGCGCAAAGCCGCATGGTGCGCTGCACGTCGGCGTAGAGGTCGTCGCTGCCTACATAGTCTTTTCCTGTGGGTTTGTTGTTCATGTCGTAGTTTTTATGTCGGTTACTTTGTCGGTATGTTTTTTCTGTTGTGCCATGGCAATAATCACCACTGCTGCGAGGATAAGCACTATGCCTACGGCAAGATAGACGGTGAAGGGCTCGCCGAACACAAACAGTCCGATAAGCACTGCGGTGAGCGGTTCGAGGGCACCCAGTATGGCCGTGGCGGTGGACCCGACGTATTTGGCGGCATACACCATCAGCACAAGGGCAATAATTATAAAGAGACGCTTTTTCATTTGCTTGTGTATTGTTACAGTTACAAGAACATATATAAATAACGTCGAAAGGCGTGGATTATTGCCCGAAGGCAAAGAGTTTTTTGAAGTCGAAGTCCCTAACGGAGACGTTTTTCTGCTTCTCATCCGAAAAATCATCATTTTTGGGGATTGTGCCAGCCTTCGGAAGCGGGTAATTTTGTAGTATAAATTTAAAACTTTTGCAATATGGATAAAAAATTGACTTTCAGAAATGTAGCCGTGGTTTTGCTTATGGCCGTGGCATATCTCCTTATCTTTATTTTGGGTGCCACAAGCGGCATCATCCATCCGGCGTGCTACGCCTATATCGGTGCGTTGCTGCCGTTGCTTATGGCGCCGGTGTATCTCAACACCTGCACTATAATCCGTGGTTTCGGTGCTGCCACCGTGCTCAACGGCATTCTTGCGGTGCTGTTTTTGATAGCGGGCGAGGCGGATGTGGCTTTCCTTATCGGGATGGCTGTACTTACGGCTTTGGCCGAAATCGTCAGAAAGACAAAGAGTTACGACACGCTGAAGGGTGTGCGTTGGAGTTTCTTGCCTTTCGCCTTCTCTTTCTTCGCCTACACCGCCCACTGGTGGACCGACACCGAAGGCTCCCTCGCCGCCGCTAGGGAAGAGATGCCCGCCGGCTACGACGCGCTGATGAAACCCGTTATTGACAACATCCCCATGCTGGTGGTGGCGCTGGTTGTGACCATCCCAGTGGCCATACTCGCAATGCGTCTTGCGGAACGTATTTTGAAAAAACGGGCAGAGAAATTGAAATAAAAATATATGATTATTAAATTCCTTGCTAAAAACGTGTCGGAGACACGTGCTTTTAGTAACCCCACACAAGGAACGCAGTGTGGGGTGAGAACAAACTCCACTAAAAACAGCGTCTCGGAGAGACGCGACCTTTACTCAGATAAAATATTAAGTGGTCAAATAACAATTATTTTATAATGATATGGGACTTTTAAGCAAGATTTTTAGCAACACCCGCAAGCCGGAGGGTTTCTTCGGCAGGATGATGGTGAACGGTATGAACGGCGGCAGCCATGCGGCTATGGCCAACTGGGCGTTGTCGTCGGTGCAAATCAACGAGGACGACCGGATTCTCGACGTCGGTTGCGGAGGCGGAGCCAACATCGCCCGTCTGCTGCAGCGCGCCCCGAAAGGGAGAGTGGAGGGTGTGGACTATTCGTCGGTGTCGGTGAACAAATCCACGAAAGTGAACGCCACGGCAATAGGGGATGGCCGCTGCCGTGTGCAGGAGGCCAGCGTGGAGGAACTGCCGTTCGAAGGAGAAAGTTTTGACCTCGTAACAGCCTTTGAGACAGTCTATTTCTGGCCCGAAATAGAACGCAGTTTCGGCGAGGTGAAACGTGTGCTGAAATCGGGAGGCAGGTTTGTCATCGTCAACGAGGACGACGGCCTTACGGGCGCCAACGAGAAATGGGAGAAACTCATCGAAGGGATGCACACCTACACCCCCGACGAGTTGCAAAAACACCTCACCGCAGCCGGTTTCCACGACATAGCCGTGAGTAACGACGGCCAACGCCACTGGCTCTGCGTCTCAGCCGTGAAATGATTCATAAAACATCTAAAGGCACGAAAAAGATGAATCTTTTCTATACCAAAAACGTGTCGGAGATGAAGAAACATCCAGTGGATGTTTCGATAGCGAAGCGAAGAACAAAATAAAAAAATGGCTTTTTTAAAGGTAAAACGGAGAGACGCGACCTTTACTTAAGTAAAATAATAGACGGTCAAAAACTTGGAAATGAAGAAGTTTTTGTCCTTTTATTGTTTTTTCGATGTTAAAAAACAAAAGTTTTTTCGATGTTGAAAATAATTAGAAATGTAAACTAAAATATTATCGTTATGGAATCAAGAATTTCGAAAGTATCCCTTATTTGGGTGATAATTATGGTCGGTTTTGCCATGCACATGCTGGCCGACATGCTTCCCGCTTTTTGGGAAGTTAACATCGCAATGCCCGACGCAACAGGTGAGGCCCCTGTGGGTATGATGTTGTTTATGATTGGGATGGCGTTCTTCGTCCCGATGTGCGGACTACTCTGCATGAACTTCCGCAGTTGCAAGGCCATGCGCATTATCAACCTCGTGCTGGCCGGTGTTATGATGCTGTTCAACATCTTCCATGCCAGCGAGCTGCTGATGGAGTTCAGCCCCGTGCAGCTGCTTATCCATCCCGTGATGGTGGCGCTGGGGATTTTCCTGTTCGTTTATTCGCTTAGACTGATGAAACAGAAGGAGTGATAGACAATGAAACCTAATTATAAAAACTGGATGCCGAAAGGCATGATTTGGGGAACGGCGGCTGGATGTGTCGGATGTTTGGTGCTGTTCCTTGTCTTTGGCGTGAGCGGACTGCTCGCTGTCGGCACATGGAAGACCATCCTGAAAATCGTATTCCTCGTGCTCGCCATCGCATTGGCATTGATTGCGTTGTGGATGTGGCTGTTGCACCGCGCCTTCTCCTACGATGGCAAGCGGCAGATGTCGCGACAGATAATCGACGGCGTGGCCGCACACATCACAATGCCCGAAGGCGGCCGTGGGCTCGACGTGGGCTGCGGCAGTGGCGCGCTTACCATCGCCGTGGCCAAACGCAACCCCAAGTCCCGGATGGTCGGCATCGACCGATGGGGCGCAGAATACGCCTCGTACAACAAACCGCTCTGCGAGCGTAACGCCAAAGCCGAAGGCGTGGACGACCGTACCTCGTTTGCAAAAGGCAACGCCCTGAAACTCGACTTCGACGACGAAACTTTCGATGCCGTATGCAGCAACTACGTGTATCACAACATCCCCAGCCGCAACCGTCAGGAAATTCTTTTGGAGACGCTGCGTGTGCTTAAGAAAGGCGGCACTTTCGCCATCCACGACATCTTTTCAAAGGCCAAATACGGCGACATGCAGGCTTTTGTACTGAAACTCAAAGAGATGGGCTACGAGGAGGTGGAACTCATCGACACCACAAAAGGACTCTTTATGACCTCGTGGGAAGCCACATGGATGGCCTTGAAAGGCTCTGCAATACTGAAAGGGAGAAAGTAATCCGCCGCACAATAAAAATCCAACACCCACGTTATACGGTTATATGAAACGATATGGGACGAAAACGGCAATTTTCCTTCTGGCAGTCTATCTGCCGGTGTGGCTGATGTCGTCGCTTCATGTACACCATTGCCTTTGGGATAACAACGACACCCCTGCCGAGCAACGCTCCGCCGATTCGGACGAGGACTGCTGTTTGCTGTGCCAATTCCAACACCTTGTATATGAGGAGCCTGAGCAGTTGACCGTTGCCGTCGTCAGGCCGGAGACACAAATGGAGGTCTCCCTGATAGACAGAGATGTCGTTTCGGATTGCGAAGACGTTTTCTCGTCCCGCGCCCCGCCTTTCTTGCTGTAGATTCAAGACTTTCGTTAATTTACAGTTTGATAATTTTTTACAGCAAGATAAAATGAAAAGATTAGTTTTATTTGGCTTTTCGTTGGCAATTGTGTTGTCGATGAAAGCACAGAACAAGCCAGATTCCACCGACATGTTTTTCAAACACTTGGAATTGAAGGAGTTGAAAGTGTCGGGTGCTCTGGGTGATATGAAAGTGAAGGAAACACCTATGTCTATCACAATACTCAGACATGGGGATATGCAACAGTTGTCGTCCACAAACCTCATCAATTTGATTTCCAAGCAGCCTGGGGTTGCGCAGATAACCACTGGGGGAGGCATTTCAAAACCCATAATTCGTGGTTTGGGATACAACCGCATTGTGGTTGTAAACGACGGTGTCCGACAGGAGGGACAGCAGTGGGGCGACGAGCACGGCGTTGAAATCGACGCCAACGAAGTGGGCACGGTGGAGATCATCAAAGGTCCGGCAAGCCTTATGTACGGCTCCGACGCTATGGGCGGAGTGCTGATTTTCAAAGGGATGCCGACGCCACCCATGGGTGAGATAAAAGGCTGTTTGAACACAGAATACCAGACAAACAACGGCTTGATAGGAGCCTCGTTGAACATGGGCGGAAACCACAACGGCTTCATCTGGGACGCGAGATACAGCGAGAAACATGCCCACGCCTACAAGAACCGTTACGACGGCTATGTGCCCAATTCGCAGTTCGGGGAACGCGCTTTCTCGCTCAAGGCCGGAGTGATGCGCAAATGGGGCTTCTCCAACCTCAAATTCGGATATTACAACCTCACACCGAGCATAGTGGAGGGCGAACGCGACTCCGTTACCGGAGAGCTGATATCCGACGGCGACCTTCTGTCGTACCGCCACGGATTGCCCTATCAGCAGGTTTATCACTACAAGGCGGTTTCGGAGAGTTTCGTCAATCTCCCTTCGGGACATCTTAAAATAATAGCGGCTTATCAGCAGAACCGCCGACAGGAGTACGAGGAGTCCGCCGACGATTACGGCCTTTATCTGCGTCTAAACACGCTCAACTACGATATCAGGTATGTCTCGGCAGAAAGAGCCGGATGGAAATTTTCGACAGGCGTGAACGGAATGGGGCAGAAGTCGATAAATCTGGGCGAGGAGTTCCTTATTCCCGACTACTCGCTTTTCGATGCGGGAGCGTATGCCACAGCGTCGAAGGCTTTGAGCCGATGGAATATCAGCGGCGGCCTACGTTTCGACTACCGCTATATCAACGCCAAAGGTCTTGTCGAGGATGGTGACGTGCGTTTCGAGGACTTTACAAGGCATTTCAACGGCATTACGGGCAGTCTGGGCGCCACCTACGAAGTCGCCCAAGGTCTTGACTTGAAATTCAATATCGCCCGCGGGTTCCGCACCCCCAATATCAGCGAGCTGGCTTCCAACGGCGAACACGAGGGCTCGCTGCGGTACGAGATAGGCAACCACGATTTTGAATCGGAATACAGTTTGCAAGCTGATTTCGGACTACATTATGCCAACCGTCTTTTTGAGTTGTATGCCTCGGCTTTTGCCAACCACATCGACAACTACATTTATCTGCACCGTATCGACAGCGTGGTCGAACCCGACCTTATGACTTTCGCCTACGCGCAGGGCGAGGCCTTGCTGATGGGATTCGAGGTGGGTGGCGACTTACATCCCTTCCACGCCCTTCACATAGGGGCGTCGTTTTCGTATGTCGATGCCCGACTGCTCAATCAGACCGAAGATATGCAATGGCTACCCATGACGCCTGCCCCACGTCTCTCCACCGATGTGAAATACGAGCTCACCCACAGCGGCAAGACCTTCAAAAACGCATACGTGGCCGCCCGCATGGACTGGTGCTTGGAACAAGACCGTTATTATGCGGCCTACGGCACCGAAACAGCCACTCCATCATACCTCCTGCTCGGACTTTCGGCAGGTACGGATGTGTGGATCAAGGGTAGGAAAGTAGCCGAGCTGGTTCTGATTGTGGACAACCTCACCGATGTGTGCTATCAGGACCACCTGAGCCGACTGAAATATGCCGATATAAACGTCGTCACCGGCCGACAGGGGGTGTTCAACATGGGACGCAACATCGTTTTCAAGTTGACCGTGCCTTTCAAGTAATGTCCGCACTCACTCCTTCACTCCCCTGAACTCGAAGCCGCCTATTTCATCTCCGTGAATATTATGCTCTGAGATGGTTGCAAAAAAATGTTGCCTCTACATATCCTATTTTTGTGTATCTTTGCTGAGTGAAAGTTTGATGATATGAATGCGCTAATTGTCGGAATATTATTGCCTTTGCTGGGGACGATGCTGGGGTCGGCCTTTGTCTTTTTCATGAAAAAGGAGATTCCCGACCGGCTGCAGAAGACGCTTTTGGGGTTCGCCAGCGGCGTGATGGTGGCGGCCAGCGTGTGGTCGCTGCTGATACCTTCCATCGAGATGTCGGGCAAAAACATAATCCCAGCCTCCGTGGGTTTCCTTGCCGGGATGGCCTTCCTGCTGCTTATCGACGAACTGACACCCCACCTGCATGTAGGTGCACCGAAAGCCGAGGGACTGCGGTCGCGGCTGTCGCGTACGGCGATGCTGGCTTTGGCCGTAACCATCCACAACCTGCCCGAGGGCATGGCCGTGGGCGTGGTCTTCGCCGGCGAATCGCACGGGTTGACACTCAGTGCCGCCTTTGCTGTGAGCATCGGCATCGCCATACAGAACATCCCCGAAGGGGCAATCATCTCAATGCCAATGTTCGCCGAAGGCAACTCCCGTTTTAAGTCGTTCCTGATAGGTTCTCTGAGCGGCGTGGTGGAACCCATCGGATCCGTGGCCATACTGCTGCTTGCTGGTGTGCTCGGCGTGGCGCTGCCCTATCTGCTAGCCTTTGCCGCTGGGGCAATGATGTACGTTGTTGTCGAAGAGCTGATTCCCGAAACAGCACAAGGCAGCCACACCAACCTCTCAACCATCGGCTTCGCCCTCGGTTTCGTCCTGATGATGGTTATGGATGTTATGCTGGGGTGAGAGCACTCGGGATCTTGTACAATTCCGATTCTGTCATGTAAATCTGATGTAATTTGTCTATTTCACTCCCTTGAACTCAAAGCCGGCCTTTTCCACAGCTTTGCGGATGTCGGATTCGGCAGCAGTACCGGTAACGACGAGGGTGTTGGCTGCAGGAGTGGCCTCGCAGGAGCTTACGCCCTTCACTTCGCCTACCGATTTCTCGCAGGCAGCCTTGCAGTGGTTGCAGTGCATGCCTTCAACGGTATATACAACCGTACCGGCGGCCGCTTCTTGTTTCTTGAATTTGCTGAAAAATTTCATACTCAATGCTATTATGATGAATAAAACTAAAAGTGTCGAACAGATGATTTGAAAGACGCTGGGCGTGGCGGCTTCTGATGCGCAGCAGGCACCATGGACCGAAGTTGAAAGTTGAAAATTGAAAATTGAAAGGTTACTGAACGTATTCAGAAGCGTCCCGAAAAGGATGGAGAACCCCACGATGGTGAGCAGATAAATCCACGTGAAACGTCTGCCCATTGATTTGCGCACCACAAGGATGGATGCGATGTTGACCGCAGGACCGGCCATCAGCATCACAAGCGCGGCTCCGGGCGAGAGGCCTTTCATCATCAGTGCCGCCGCCACGGGGATACTGCCGGTGGAACAGATGTACATCGGCACTGCCACTACAAGGATGACAAGCATCTGCAACAAAGGCTGGCTGCCGAAGGAGAGGAAAAACTCGTCGGGCACAGCCACGTTGATAAGTGCGGCCACCAAAAGACCGATGGCCAGCCTCAGACCGATGTCCTGAATCATGTCTAAGTAGGCGTACTTCAGCACACGCCAAATCTTAAGTGGAAAGTTGAAAGTTGAGTGTTGAAAGTTATCCACTGCGCAAGCCGAATTGTCAATTCCCAATTTTGAATTTTCATTTTCCGCAAAGCGATTAACCAAAAATCCACCACAGAAACCCGTAACCAATGCGGCTACGGGACGCGTAATGGCGAACCCCAAGCCCATAAGCGAGAAGGTGGCGAGGATGGAGTCGATGCCCGTCTGTGGTGTGGCGATTAGGAACGAAGCCACAGCCCCTTTCGACGCACCCTCGTTTTTCAGTCCCACGGCGGTGGGGATTACCCCGCACGAGCAGAGCGGCAACGGCACACCCAGCAGGGCGGCCCACAGTACCGACAGTTTGTTGTTTCGCGAGAGATACTTGGCGTAAAAACGTTTCGGCACAAACACATGCAGCACTCCCGCAATGAGGAATCCCAACAGCAGATAGGGACTCATCGCATTGATAACCGCCAGCAGTGCGTTGAAAAAATCTCCTATTGTCATTTCAAAAATATTTACATCCGCATAACGTCACAGTTTATGGGTTATTGCACCACTAATGCAAAATCACCATAAATGATGAGTCTCGAGAAACCGTCTTTACAAAAAAAACGCCGCCTTGAAAGGCGGCGCTGTACAGTGGTAAACTTATTCTGCTAAAAAGTGTATCCCAATCCTACAAAGAAACCAGCGCTTTTGGTCTTAATGTTGTCGTTGGAGTTCAAGTCCATCAAGCCGAAGCGGTAGCCGCCGAAGAGACGGAACACATCGTACTGGAACTGAAGTCCGAAAGCGGCAGCGATGTCGAAACGGTTGTTTTCGCTGTCGTCTCCGTACATGTCGTAATCTTTCTCCGAGGTGCTGGAGCTACCAAGCACGGTGGTGGTTGTGGTAACGTGGGTGTTGCCATATACGGCAAGGCTGAAAGTCGGGCCTACGAAAGCCGACAGTTTGGCTTTGCTGCCGAGGGGCAAGCTGTAGTTGAACAGCAGAGGCACATCCAACAATATCTGTGTGGTTTTAATCTTGTCGTTGGCGCTTACCACGACTAAGTCGTTGCCACCTGTCTGTTTCTTGAAGTTGAAACGTCCCTGCAGTCCGAAAGCCACACCGAAGTTCTTGGCAAAACCATAATTGTAGGTAAAACCTGCAAAAAAGCCGTTCATGTCGGAAGTAGAGGTGTTGGTGTTGTTTCCGACGGTGACCTTCGAGGTATATGTTACGGGAGCATAACCGATGTTGACGCCCAGCTGGGCCTTAGCTGTGCCTGCGAGGAGCATTGCAGCTGCACAGGCGATGATTGCAATTGTTTTCTTCATAACTGTTGAGTTTTTAAATGTTTATAATGTTTTATAAAAATCGTTTCTCATCTGCAAAAATACGTTTTTTTTTAGATTTGACAAAGTGTACCGAAAAAAATGCGACTTACTGGGATGAAAGTATCAGGCCATTTTTGCGGTGGTCTCGCGGATTATGCGTGCCATTTCGTCGGGCGATTTGTCGAAGTCGCGGATAATCCACTCGCGTAGGATGCCGTAGAGCGAGAAAGAGAACATGGCAGTGCGGTAAACCTGTTCGGGGTCGGCGATATGATGGTCGTGCAGCGTGGCGGTGAACGAATCGGCAAGTTCCTTCATCAACCCGCGACGGTAGAGCAGCCGTAGGGTGTCGCGTATCTCGTAGTTGTACTGGAACCACGCTTCGGCGTTGTCGATAACCCAGTCGTTGTACCCCTCCAAGCCGTGTCGTTCGCAATAAAGTTGCCACAGACGCACCATGTGATAGGTTACAGCCTCGCTCTTGGAGCGGAAAGCACGGAACCACGATGCACGGTGATAGCCGCTGGCGTCGCAGATCTGCTTCACCTGTATCTTGTCGAGCGGCCATTGCTCCAGCAGTTTCATCACAGCCCCGGCCATGCAGTCTTTCAAAAATTCGGAAGTGTTGTCAGCCTTAGTCATTTGTTCGCTATGGTTTCAGTGTTTTATGTCATTTTTTTTCTTTTGTAAAGATGTAAACGGCCAATGTGGGAAGTATGACCAACAGCCATAACACCACTTCCACCAAAGCGTACGACCCGAAATAGTTGACCAGTGTCTGGAATTTCAGTACTCCATCCACCAAAAAGACCAGAAGTCCGAACCAGCAAAGGAAAAATATTGCCGAATACTTGATTTTCCGTTTTTTCAGTTTCATGCTCATGTAAAATTGGGTTGGAAAATTACTCTTATCATCTGATAAAGTTCATTCCCTGCCAATCCTCGCGTTCGGGGAGGTCGGCGTTGCCGGAATGTGTCTTTTTCAGCAGCCAAGCCATGTTGTCGGCCATTGTGCGCATTGTCTGCATGCCTTCGGTGTCGAGTGCGGCCTCGCCTTCGGCTCGGCCGTAAACAATGTTCCAGTACTGCGAAGTTACTACTGGCATGTTGAGCATCTGGAAAGGCATCAGCAGGGTTTGGTACACCGCCGAGGCGCCGCCTCTGCGACATACGGCCACCGCCGCCGCGGGTTTATTTTGCATCAGATGGGGAGCGGCGTAGCACAGTCGCTGCACAAGGCTCAACACCGTGCCGTTGGGCTGTCCGTAATACACCGGCGAACCCACTATAATGCCGTCGCAGCCCGACATAAGGTCGATGACGTGGTTGCAGAGGTCGTCGTCGAAAACACAACGCCCCGTTTCCTTGCAGTGGTTGCAGGCTATGCATCCGTGCATGGGTTTGGCACCAATCTCCACCAGTTCGGTGGCTATGCCGTTCTTTTCCAGTTGTTTGGCTGCCTCGGTGAGTGCCAAGTGGGTGTTGCCCTTGGTGCGCGGGCTGCCGTTGATAAGCAGTACTTTCATGTTTTTTAGTCGTTTTTCGTTGTTTTTGTCTATTATTGTCGAAGTGATGGGCGAGGCTATGGCAGCACCTGCCGCCACTCCTGCCACTGCGATGGCCGATTTTTTGATAAAGTCTCGTCTGTCCATATTGGTATTAGTTATGTCGATTCAATTTCTTCCAGTGCTCCCGTTTCGGAGTCGATGATGAAACCGCGCACCGCTAAGTTCTTAGGCACCAGCGGGTGGGTTCTGATAGTCTCCACGGTTTTTCGCACCGAGGTGGGGGTGTCTTTGAACCCTTCCAGCCAGTGGTCGAGGTCGATGCCGCATTTGCGTATGGTGTCGAGGGTGTCTTCGGCAACGCCGCGGGCAATCATCTGGTGGTGGAAATGTTCGTAGCTCATGTGGCAGGCGCCGCAGTGGGAGTGGGCCACCACCATAATCTCCTCAACTCCAAGCTCGTAGATAGCCACGATAAGGCTGCGCATGGCCGAGTCGAAAGCCGATATTACCAGTCCGCCGGCGTTTTTGATGATTTTGGCGTCGCCGTTTTTCAGTCCGAGGGCGGCGGGCAATAGCTCGGTAAGACGGGTGTCCATGCACGAAAGCACCGCCAGTTTCTTGTCGGGGTACTTGTCGGTGATATACTGCTCGTAACCCTTACGGGCAACGAAACTGCGGTTGTAGTCGAGAATTTGGTCTATCATGGTTTTAAAAAGTGATTGTGTAACTATTTGTCAATTAGTCGATTCTTTCAGTAATCCATCATTTCTTTCTTGTCAAAGGTTGGAAACTGTTAAGAAAATGATTGTCGTCGCTATGGATATATAGGCATTGTGTGGTATCTGCTGAAAAACAGAATGTTGTAATGTGTGTTTCGTCGTAAATGTACTCAATACAGTCGGTATTGCGATTTGTGCGGCGTGCGTACCCACGTATTCCAGAACTGTGAGTTGAAGATTCTACTAAGTTTTCAAAATCTTCAATTGTTTTGATATTGGATGGATTATTTCTGCCGTTCTTTTTGCTTGGAGTTCTTTCAATATCATAAATAAAGCGTATCGAATCGTCAATGGCATCAAAAAGAACCAACCGCTCGTTCAATGTGTCATCGTGGTATTCATAAATAACGTAGGCATATTCCTCTTCCCATCGTAGATATGAAGGACCGCAAAGCAAAACGATGCCGTTGGCGTTGATGTAGTCCATTATTTTTACCAAATCTTCTTCTGCAATGCCGTAACGTTCAATAAAAGCACCGCTATGACCAGTCAAAGGAAAAGCACGGGTGGTATCAAATCTGGCGCGAAATTTCCAAGGATTGGGCAAAGATTTGTCATATCCAATAATACCTTCTTCACCATTTGCAAAATTGACAAACCATTCATGAGATAATGGTCCTACATAATAACTTATGGATTCGATTGGCTGCAAAGAAATTCCATCTACGGAATCCATATAAATTGGTTCAGGGTGGTCGTTGTCGTTGTGTGAGGTGCACGCTGTCATTATCGCACCAATCGCCAAAATAAGAATTAGTTTGTCCAATTTCATAATATAAAGGTGTTTAAAGATTTCGGTTGTGGTCGAGAATTTGGTCTATCATGGTTGGTTTAATAATTGATAACCGTAGAACATTTAGTCATCATAATCCGTTATATCATCAAATCTTTCATTTGCTTTGTCCTTGAGCAGTCCTATAGATTTGATTGTCACGGGTCCTTGAAAATCTTCTGCATCTAGAACAATATCGCAAGAAGAGTATTTCTCTTCTACCATATTTTCTGCTTCTTCTGGATTTTGTGCCTCCACTTTAATTACACGACGCAGTGTTTCTTTAACTTCAACTAAATATTCCATAGAGCGTTATTTATTTGGAGTTTGTTGTTGGTTATTTGAATAATGTCGGTAAAGTAATCTTTCATGCTGAAAAGAAATTACCATTTAACACTAGTTATCTTTTTTATTCCCTCATACATTGTTGCTACTCTGCTATATTCTAAAAAAGACACGCGTTTTTGTATAGGTTCAAACATAGAAACATTTAGTTTATCTTCGTATTCTTTTTTCCGACAACAATCTGCTACAATATAGAAATCAGCATGAAAATCTTGTAATTCATAAAACTTTGACAAAGAGTTCTTTATGTCGGTAGTGTGCTCAATCTCATAAAAAGCAGATGGCATTTTTCGCTCATTAAACCATATAACATCTATTGTGCGTGCCTTTTTCTTGAGGTTATCGTATGTGAAGTCCGGCAATGTTGTAGTATCAGACAATTCAGATAATAGTTGCTTTCCCATAAATTTGCGACTTTTGTCTTGAGCAGGGATGTATGTCAGTTGTTTTTTGTATTTTCCAATTTCAACGAGCAAGCCTTGATAATAACCATGTGTAAACAACTCCTCACTGTGCTTATCGCCTACTTTGAGTTCGAACATCCTCAAAACTTCATCACGCATATCCTCAAGAGCCCACAATCCGGGTTGGATGCGAAATATCTCCTTACTATCTTGAACTATTCGTCTTACCGTTGCTTCAGGTGTTTTAGTGGCCCATGTAGAGAAATCAACGACCTCATTTAATCTGCGTAAAGTGGCGTACCCGCCTTCTTTACGCATGGCTTCAATGACCTGCATGGCTTGAGTTGTCTTTTTCATGTTTGTGTTATGAAATATGGTGATACAATGCGTTTGTTGATGAGAATAATATAAACGTTTTTTGAATGAAAATATTGTTTTGTTTATTATTTAAAATAATTGGTGTCCAGAAAAGAATACCTGTGCCGTAATACAATTCTGTGTGCTCTTTGTATTTCTTTTTTCTCTTGAAAGAAAAAAGAAAGAAAAAAGTTCAAGAACATTTAATCCCTATCCAACGCGCATTGGCCCACGCTTCCCGGGTAAATGTTCGGCCCACCGCGCACTCGATTTTCTTCGAAAATCGTCAGGTTTAGAAAAACCGAATCTAATCCCAAGTGCGGCAGCCTAAAGGCATTGAAAAAAAAACGTTAAGAAAAACGCCGGAGAGCAGCGTTAAGAAGGCGTCAGTGTTTGAGCATAGAAACGTCAAACGTTTGAAAAACGAAATCAGGTGTGAGATTTGGTTTATGCCGAGAACTACGACAAGAGTGCGAGTTTGACGACTTTAGCGGAACGCAGGCGTTTTTTAGTTTTTTTGTCACAGCCTTGAATTTTTCTTTTGCTTCTTTTCTTTTGTTTCAAGACAAAAGAAACAGAAGATAAACTCGTGAAACAATAAGCCCTCGACCTCACCGATTCACTCAATGAACTGCTTTGCTGGGAGTTATAAAGTCTCTTGAACTTTTAATCGTACACCAATGATTTTTAATCTGAAAATCCGTCAATCTTTCTTCCCCTTTACCACAAAAATGCTCAGCTCGTAGAGCAGATAAATTGGCAGCGAGGTGATTAGTAGTGTAAAGGGGTCGCCGGTGGGGGTGATGATGGCGGCAAGCACGAGTATCACCACAATGGCGTGACGACGGTACTTGCGCATAAACTCCTTGGTGATGACGCCCAGCCTGCCCAGAAGCCAGCACAGCACGGGCAGTTCGAACAGTATCCCCATCACGGCCGAAAGCGACATAAGTGTGGCGGTGTACGACTGCAATGAGATGAAATTGTGCACCTCGTCGCTCACCTGATAGTTGAGCAGAAAACGGAAAGCGAAGGGGAAAACAATGAAATAGCTTACTGCCACGCCTATCATAAACATAAAGTAACCGCCCACCATCGCCCAAGTGGTGTTTTTACGTTCTGAAGGGTAGAGGCCCGGCGATACAAATTTGAAAATCAAGTAGATGGCGATAGGCAGCGCGAGCAGCAGTCCGGCGTAGAACGACAGTTTGACGTGTGTCATAAACTGACGGCTCAGCTCGGTGTTGATAAGCAGAACGTCGTTGTCGGCAGCACCTTCGGGACTGGCGCCGAGCCACCGCGGAATCCTGTCGATAAAGCGGTAGGTTATAAAATCGCCGTCCTTGGGGGCGAGGATCACCGAAAACAGCAGGTCCTTGAAAACAAATCCCAATACGGAAAACAGGCACACCGCTATGGCTATCTTTATCAGATAGCTGCGCAGTATGTCGAGGTGCTCCCAAAAGCTGAAGTCTTGGTTGTCAGTCTTTTGGCTGTTGCTCATCGTTCTTGGCCGGAGCCTCGTTCTTTTCTTCGTCGACGCCGTTCACGCCGTCCTTGAAATTCTTCACGCCTTTGCCCAGTCCGCGCATCAGTTCGGGAATCTTCCTTGCGCCAAACAGAAGCAGTATTACCAATGCAATTATTGCAATTTCCCAAAAGCCAAGTGAGCCGAATAAACAGAATACCATTTTTTATCTTTTTTGTTAGTGATTATACTTTTAACGGCGTTTCTGCGTTTTTATTATACTTTGCCGAATATTTTTTGTGCTTTTGGCAAAGATTTAAATAGTTGATTGATAAACATATATTTGACATGATACGAAAAATTCACAATGGATGGAACGGCACCCCGGGCTACAACTGTTTCGGATGTTGCGCCACAAATCCCGAAGGTCTGCGCATGGAGTTCTACGAGGACGGCGACGAGATTGTCTCTTTCTGGCAGCCCACGTCCAACAAACAGGGATGGATAAACATTCTGCATGGCGGCATTCAGGCCACCCTCGCCGACGAGATTGCCTCGTGGGTGGTGTTCCGTAAGTTGCAGACTTCGGGCGTAACAGCCCAGCTCAACGTGCGTTACCGCAAGTCCATCGACATACGCGACGGCAAGATAACCCTCCGCGCCAAGCTGCTGGGCCGTCGCCGCAACTTAGCCGACATCGAAGTGAAGATTTTCGACGCCCACGGCGAGCTCTGCACCGAGGTGGCCGTTGTCTATTTCACCTCCAACGAAAAGCAAGCCAAGGAGATGGGCTTTGTGCCCTTTGAACTGGAAGAGTAGGGGGAGGCAGACATTCAGACAATCTATTTGTCTGAGCAACTAAAATAATTGTCAATTGTACATTGTCAATTATTAATTAAAAAAGTCGGTGCAAAAGCGCCGATTTTTTTAAATATTCACCTAAAAACAAATTATCATTCGTTGTTCTTGTAAATCGGCAGTTTGTAGCCGAGTGCGAAGATGAAGGCTTGGTTGTTGCCGCTGAACGACTTGCGTTCTCCGGTGCTCTCCATCTGCGACAGCACGTCGATTTCGTCGTAAAGCACCATGAAACCGTGGTCGTAGAAGAAATCGAAGGTGAAGCCGCGCCAGTGCACGCCGATGCCGAAGATTCCGTTCACATCCAAACGGCTGATCACGTCGAAGGCTTTGTCTTCATGGTCGTAGTTCTCCGTGGCCTGAGGATAGGTGGGGGCCACTTTACGTTCGCGCACATCGCCCCACAGTCCCACGCTTACTGCCGGACCGATATATGCGTGCAGGTACAGCGGGTCGTTAACATAGGGTATTCTCGGCAGTTCGAACTGGAAAGCCGCAAGGATAGGCACCTGTGCGTACCACATATCGAAAAATCCTTCGCGAATGGCTCCGAGGGTGTAGCCGCTGTAGTGCTGTGCGAAATAACCGCCGCGGTGGATCAGCGACACGCCTGTCTGCAAATAAAAGGTGTTGCGCAGGTAGCTCTCGGTTTGGCCGAAACCGTAGTTGATGTAGGCGCTGAAATTGTAGCCGGTTACGCCTTTTCGCATCAGTATGTCGTCGCTGATGTTGGCCCAGCCGGCGCCCGCGCGAAATCCGAAGTCCTTGAATTGCGCATTGGCAAACATCGCGGTAAGGGTGAACAGTATTATAAATACTTTTTTATTCATTGAACAGGGTCTTTTTATTGATAAAATCGTGTGCAAATATACGATTTTTCTTGCAATATTAAAATATATTTTTTGTCTTTTAATAAATGCCCGATGTTAATTTGTTGATATGTAGATAATTAAAGCTTTCTAAAAATAAAATCTGTCATCAGGGTGTAGAGGTTCAGACGGGTATAACCGCCGTAAATGCTGTGGTTTTTGTTGGGATAAATCCTCATTTCGAACTGTTTGTTGGCGTTTTCCAAAGCCGAAATCATATCGGCGGCGTTCTGGAAATGCACGTTGTCGTCGCCGGTGCCGTGGATTATCAAGTAATTGCCTTTCAGTTGTTTGACGAAGTTGAGGGGCGAGTTGTCGTCGTAGCCGCCGGGGTTGTCCTGCGGACGTTGCAGGAAACGCTCGGTGTAGATGTTGTCGTAGTAGCGCCATGTGGTTACGGGTGCCACAGCGATGGCTGCCTTGAACACGTCGTTGCCTTTCAGTATGGCCAGCGACGAAAGGTATCCGCCGAAGCTCCACCCGAAGATGCCTATGCGGTCGGGGTCCACCCACGACTTGTTGGCGAACCATTTGGCTGCCTCTATAACGTCGATGCACTCGTATTTGCCCAACTGCTTGTATGTCACTTTCTTGAATTCGGCTCCGCGACCGCCCGTGCCGCGTCCGTCAACGCACACCACTATGTAGTTGTTCTGCGCCAGCATGCGGTGCCAGTAGTAGTCGCTGTAGCCGTAGCTGTTGGTAACCTGCTGGTGTCCGGGACCGCCGTAGACATAGAAGAACACGGGGTATTGCTTGGTGCTGTCGAAATTGGCGGGTTTGATGATGTAATAGTTCAGTTTCACGCCTTCGGAGGTGGTAAGTTCGCCGAACTCTTTTCTCTCGTCGCCGTAAACTGCCATGCGTTTTTTCAGCGAGGCGTTGTCCTCAAGCACCACCAGCTGTTTGCCTGCGGCGTTGTGGATGGTGAAAGTGGGAGGGGTGTTGGCGTCGCTGAAATTGCTTATGTAGTAGCGGCATCCGTTGCTGAAATTGATACGGTAGGTGCCGGGCTCCTTGCTCAGCTTGGTCACTTTCTTGCCGGCGAAGTCGGTAACGTACAGCTCCGTGTTGATGGCCGAGCTCTGGTGCGAGGTGAAGTAGATTTTCTTGCCTTTCTCGTCGATGCCGCACACGTTGGCCACGTCGTAGTCGCCTTTGGTTATCTGTTTCACCAGCTTGCCGTTCATGTCGTACATATATATATGGTTGTATCCGTCCTTTTCGCTGTTGATGATAAAGTTTTTGCCGTCCTTCAGGAAAATCCATGTGTCGGGAACCTCAACGTAGGTGTTGTTCTCTTCGGTGTAAAGTGTTGAGATATTGCCCGTTGTGGCGTCAGCCAGAAGCAGTTCCATCTTGTTCTGCAAACGGCTCATGCGCATAAACGACAGTATGTTGGGGTTTCGTGTCCATTTGATGCGCGGGATGTATTGGTCGTTCTCGCTGCCCACGTCGAGTTTCAGCGTTTTCTGGCTCTGCAGGTCGTATATAAGCACATCGACGATGGAGTTGTCCTCGCCGGCCTTGGGGTATTTGAACGAGTAGTCCTCGGGGTAAAGCTCGCCCCACATCTGCATATTGTATTGTTTCACAGCACTTTCGTCGAAACGGTAGAAGGCAATCTTTTTGCTGTCGGGCGACCAGTAGAAGCCTTTGGTGATGGAGAATTCCTCTTCGTAAACCCAGTCGGTGGTGCCGTTGATTATCTCGTTGAACCTGCCGTCGAAGGTTATCTGTTTTTCCTGCATCGACTCCAAGTCGCACACAAACAGGTTGTTGTCGCGTACAAAGGCGGTCTTTTTGCCGTCGGGCGAGAACTGGGTGAGACGCTGTTTGCCGTTCTCCGACAATTTCTTGCAGCTCTTGGTTTTGATGTCATAAAGGTAGTAGTCGGAAACTCCCGAATGGCGGTAGATAGGCTCGAATCCCGACGAGAGCAGGAGGTGGGTCTCGCTTTCGTCGAACTCGTACGACTCCACGCGGGGGAATTTGCTGTCGATGTCGGTGAAAACGCATACCGACTCCACTTTTTCGCCGGTTTTGTACGAAAATTTGTCAACGCTGTTGCGGGTAAGCACGCAGTAGTGCTCGCCGTCTTTCATCGAGTTGATCTCGCTGATGCCGCGGGCCGAGAAAGTGCCTTTTGCCCATATGTCCTCGAGGGTTATCTGATTTTGGCCGAAAGCCGAGGCAAAAACGGCAAGAGCCAAAATAGCTGTGGAAAAAAATCTTCTTGTCATTGTAAACAGTTGTTTTTTAATTATATGTAATTTCTTTTATTCGTTGTTCAGTTATGCAAATGTACGCAAAATAAATAAATAAAATTCTTTAAAATGTGTCGGAGACACATAATCTCAATAACCCCATATGAAAAAATAGCCAGTGGCTGTTTTGATAGCGAAGCGGAGAATACCAGAACGCAGTGTGGGGGTAAAAAAATAAACGCTCTGAAAATCAGCGTCTTGGAGTGAAGAAAAAGCCAGTGGCTTTTTCGATAGCGAAGCGGAGAAAATAAAAAAAACTTTACCTATTTTTTAAAAATATGCAACCAAATAAATATTTTTTTCAATTCTTATTTTTTTTTTTGCAATAAAAAAGGATGTGTCTCCGTTATACATTTTTCTTATAATAAAAGTACAAAACAAAAAACATTAAAAAGATGAAAAAAGGAGTTATTATTGCAATAGCCGTTGTGGCTGTGATAGTTCTTTCTGCTATTTCCATATACAATAGCATGGTAAAAATGGATGAAAATGTAACTGCTGCTTGGGCACAGGTGGAAACCCAGTATCAGCGTCGTGCAGACCTCATTCCGCAGTTGGTAAACGTGGTTAAAGGCGCAGCCGACTACGAGCGCAAGACCCTCGAAAGCGTTATCGAAGCACGTAGCAAAGCCACTTCCATCCAGCTTACTGCCGACGACCTTACCGAAGAAAATCTGGCAAAATTCCAGAAAGCCCAGGACCAACTTAGTTCGGCCCTCAGCCATTTGATGGCTATCCACGAGGCTTATCCCGAACTCAAGGCCAATGAGAATTTCTGCGACCTGCAGGCACAGCTCGAAGGCACTGAAAACCGCATTGCCGTTGCCCGCAAGGATTTCAACGAAACTGTGCAGAAATACAATTCGTCTATCCGCACCTTCCCCAAGAGTATCTTTGCAGGAATGTTCGGCTTCAGCCAGAAAGCTTATTTCAAAGCTGCAGAAGGTGCTGAAAACGCTCCCGATGTAAATTTCAATTTTGAATAATCGACGCTTTGTAAATATTTGGCAATGAGTTATTTCACCCAAGAACGCAAACAACGTATCGTTGATGCCATACGCGAGGCGGAACTCAACACCTCTGGCGAAATCCGTGTGCATGTGGACAAGCGTTGCCGCAAAGATGTCCTCGACCGCGCTGTGGAAGTTTTCCACAAACTGAAGATGGAGCAGACGCGCGACCGCAACGGTGTTCTGCTGTATGTGGCCATGGAGTCGCGCAAGACTGCCATCCTAGGCGACGAAGGCGTGAACGCCGTGGTGCCTCCCGATTTCTGGAACGGCATCATCGATCGTGCTGTGAAACGATTCGCCAAGGGAGAGTACGCCGAAGGCATTGCCGAGGCCGTCACCGCCGTTGGCGAGGTGCTCAAACAGCATTTCCCCTACCGCGACGACGACATCAACGAACTCCCCGACGAAATAAGCTTCGGAGAAGACGATTAACTCTCAATGAACAATTGACAATGAACAATTGACAATTAGTTTGGAGTTTTCGGTTAAACAATTAAACAGTTAAACATCTTCTCGCCGTAACATCTTAACGTCTTCACTACACAACATGCCCAAAGAAATCCTTTTCAACAGGAATTACGTGCTGCTTTGCATCGCTAATTTCCTGTTTTTCTTTTCGTTCTACTTGATACTGCCCATTATGCCGCTCTATCTCAGCGAGCAGTTTGTGGCCGACAAAAGCGTCATCGGCATGGTGATAGCCTGCTATTCCGTCGCCACGCTGATAGTGAGACCCTTTTCGGGACATATTATGGACGGCTACAACCGAAAGGCCGTTTATATCCTGGCTTTCTCGCTGTTCACCGCCGTCTTTGCGGGATACATCGTCGCACAGACGCTTCTGGCGCTGGTGCTGGTGCGTGTGCTGTACGGACTTACCTTCGGACTTACCTCGGTTTCGAGCAACACCTTGGTGATAGACCTTGTGCCATCTTCGCGAAGAGGGGAGGGTATAGGCTTTTTCGGCATCTCGTCGAATCTGGCCATGGCCCTCGGCCCTATGGTGGGACTGATGATGCACGGCAGGGTGGACTACCAGTGGATTTTCGTCATCTGCTTGGCAACCAGCTTTGTGGGGGTGATAATCGCAAGTCAAATCCACGCCCGTTATCGTCCTCCGCTGATACGTCCCAAAGTCTCCATCGACCGTTTTATACTGCTGAAAGGCATCCCCGGCGGGGTGGCGTACATACTTATTGCCTTCCCTTACGGACAGATTTCCAACTATATAGCAATGTATATCGACGAAACTGGCGTGGCTCTGAGCGGAGGCATGTTCTTCGTGCTTTATGCTGTTGGACTGATACTTTCGCGACTCTACGCCGGCAAGATGGTGGACCGTGGCCGTAAGCCACAGACCGTAGTCCTGGGCATTGTCCTGCTCCTTGCGGGGATAGGACTGCTAGCGGCAGTGCGTTATCTCGGCGGCACGGGAGCGGACTTGGGCAAGTGGCTTCTCATCGCCACCGCAGTGATGTGCGGAGCGGGTTACGGCACCATCTTCACCTCGTTCAACACCATGTTCATCGACCTTGCCCACCACAACCAGCGCGGTTCCGCCACCGCCACCTACCTTACGGCGTGGGATTTGGGACTGGGACTTGGCGTGTTCGCCGGAGGAGCTTTGGCCGAGCGTTTCTCGTTCAGCTTCGGCTATTGCGTCGCCGACCTTGTGCTGCTGCTCGGACTGGTGTACTTTGTTTCCGTCGTGGTGCCGCACTATAAAAGAAATATAGTGGGCAGTGGGCAGTAATTAGTGGACAGTATTCAGTAGTCAGTATTCAGCATAATATTTTTTTCGCCGTAGGCGAAACAAAATTTACAAGATTTAAAAGATTTCTTTCGCCGTAGGCGAATAGGAGAAGATAAGAGATTTATTGACTCCTTAATACCTTAACATATTCTTGTATTCACAATCATTTCAACTTTCAAATTTCAATTTTCAACTTTCAAAAAAAAATCGTATATTTGTAGTTTGTTTTTTCTGCGGAAAAAGCAATGATATTTTTATGTAACTTATTAAAAAATAGAAATTTAGACATATTTAATGGCAAGCTTTTTACAAAAACTTTTTGGAAATAAGTCGCAACGCGACCTTAAAGAAGTGATGCCTTTGGTAAACAAAGCCAAAGAGGCATACGAAAAAATAAAACTCCTGAGCAACGACGAACTGCGCGCAAAGACCATCGAATTCCGCGCCAAAATACAAAAGGCAATAGAGGCCGAAGAGACAGAACTGGCACAGCTCCGCGCCCGTATCGACGAGGAATACGACATGCCTGTGGACGAAAAACAGGAACTCTACAAACGTATCGAAGAACTGGAGAAACTGTCGTACGACAAAACACAGGACATACTCCTTGAAATACTCCCCGAAGCTTTTGCTGTGGTGAAAGACACTGCCCGTCGTTTCGCCGAAAACGAGGAAGTGGAGGTCACAGCCACCGACCGCGACCGCGACATCTCGGCCTACCGCGACAATGTGAACATCCGCGACGACAAGGCTTACTACAAAAACTCATGGTCCGCAGGCGGCAATATGATTACTTGGGACATGGTGCACTACGACGTGCAGCTGATAGGCGGCATCGTCCTGCACAACGGCAAGATCGCCGAGATGGCTACTGGTGAGGGTAAGACCCTCGTGGCTACGCTGCCCGTTTACCTCAACGCCCTGCCCGGCAAAGGCGTGCACGTGGTAACAGTGAACGACTACCTTGCCAAACGTGACTCCGAATGGATGGGCATGCTTTTCGAGTTCCACGGCCTGAAAGTGGACTGTATCGACAAATACGAGCCGCACTCCGAGGAACGTAAAAACGCCTATCTTGCCGACATCACCTACGGCACCAACAACGAGTTCGGTTTCGACTACCTGCGCGACAATATGAGCCGCAACCCTGACGAGCTGGTGCAGCGTTCGCACAACTACGCCATCGTCGACGAGGTGGACTCAGTGCTTATAGACGACGCACGTACGCCTCTTATCATCTCCGGCCCCACGCCCAAAGGCGACGACCAGGAGTTCGACCGCTACAAACCTATCATCGAGAAGCTGTACAACGCACAACGCACCCTCGTCACCCAGTATCTGGCCGAAGCCAAGAAACTGCTCACCTCGGGCAAACCCGAGGACGAGAAACTCGGTGGCGAACAGCTGTTGCGCGCTCACCGCGGTCTGCCCAAGAACAAAGCCCTCATCAAATTCCTCAGTGAACAGGGCATGAAAGCCATATTGCTCAAGACCGAGAATTTCTACATGCAGGAGCAGAGCAAGAACATGCACATCATAGACGACGAGCTTTATTTCGTCATCGACGAAAAACAGCATACCAACGACATCACCGAGAAAGGTATGGCCTTCCTCGCCTCTATGGGCGAAGACCCCAAATTCTATCAGCTGCCCGATGTGGGACTACAGATGGCCGAACTGGAGAAGGAAGAACTCTCCAAAGAGGAAAAACTGGCCCGCAAGGACGAGATTATGAAGAACTTCGCCGCCCAGAGCGACCGCGTACACACTGTAAACCAGCTGCTTAAAGCCTACACCCTTTTCGAAAAGGATGTGGAATACGTGGTTATCGACAACAAAGTAAAAATCGTCGACGAGCAGACCGGCCGTATTATGGAAGGCCGCCGCTACTCCGACGGTCTCCACCAGGCCATCGAAGCCAAGGAGAACGTGAAAGTGGAGGCCGCCACCCAGACCTACGCCACCATCACCTTGCAGAACTATTTCCGTATGTACAAAAAGCTGGCAGGTATGACAGGTACCGCCGAAACGGAAGCAGGCGAGTTCTGGAACATCTACAAACTCGACGTGGTGGTGATACCCACCAACCGTCCCGTTATACGCGAGGATATGGAGGACTTGGTTTACAAGACCAAACGTGAGAAATATCAGGCAGTTATCAACGAAATCGAGCGTATGCGCGAGGCCGGACGTCCTGTCCTTGTGGGTACCACCTCGGTGGAAGTATCTGAATTGCTGAGCAAGATGCTGAAAATGCGTCATATACCCCATAACGTTCTGAACGCTAAGCTGCACAAGAAAGAGGCCGACATCGTGGCCGAAGCCGGTTACGCAGGCACCGTTACCATAGCCACCAACATGGCAGGTCGTGGTACCGATATCAAGCTTAAGGAAGGCGTGAAAGAGGCTGGCGGTTTGGCCATCATAGGCACCGAACGCCACGAGAGCCGCCGTGTGGACCGCCAGCTGCGCGGTCGTGCCGGCCGTCAGGGCGACCCAGGTAGCTCACTGTTCTTCGTATCCCTCGAAGATAACCTGATGCGTCTGTTCGGCTCCGAACGTATCGCCTCCATCATGGACCGTATGGGACTGCAGGAGGGCGAAGTTATCCAACACCGCATGATTACCAAATCCATCGAGCGTGCCCAGAAAAAGGTGGAGGAGAACAACTTCGGCATTCGTAAACGTCTGTTGGAATACGACGACGTGATGAACAACCAGCGTACCGTTATCTACACCAAACGTCGCAACGCCCTTTACGGCGACCGCCTGAGCATCGACATTTCCAATATGTTCTACGACACCTGCGAGATGCTGTATGACCAGCTGCGCGAGACCGGAGACAAAGAAGAATTCGACATGGAGATACTGCGTGTGTTCGGTATGGAACTGCCCTTCAGCGAACAGGAACTTTTCGACGGACGTCGCAACGAGATGGTGGAGAAAATCTACGACCACGTGTATGGCAATTACAAAGAACGTATGCAGCGTCTGGCCGACCTGGCTTTCCCGTTCATCAAAAACGTATACGAGAACACCCGTTACGAGAATGTGGCTTTCCCCATCACCGATGGCAAAAAGACCATGAATGTGGTAACTCCCGTTAAGAAATCGTACGAGAACAAAGGTCGCGAGATAGCACTCTCCATCGAGAAAAACATAACTCTCGCCATCATCGACGAGCAGTGGAAAGAGCACCTGCGCGAACTTGACGACCTGAAACAGTCGGTGCAGAACGCCACCTACGAACAGAAAGACCCGCTGTTGATCTACAAATTTGAGTCGTTCAACCTCTTCGAGAAAATGCTGCTAAGCATCAACCGCGAGATTTCGTCGTTCCTAAGCCGCGCTTCGCTGCCCGTGCGTGAGGACGCCAATATGCGCGAGGCACAGAAACCCACCAACGACGACCGCAACCTGAAGACCAGCCGCGAGGACCAGGTGCTGAACCAACGCACCTCCGAGCCACAAAAGACTCAGCCCGTGCGCGTGGAGAAAAAAGTGGGACGCAACGACCCCTGTCCCTGCGGCAGCGGCAAGAAATACAAACAGTGCCACGGCAAAAACGAAGCTCTCTAATTAAAACATACATATATGAAAAAAATCCTGACAATAGCCTTCTGCACATTGTTGGCAACAACGTCGCTATTTGCACAAAACAAAAAGAAAGCCAACACTGTTGATATCACCGTTAAGGCAAACAATAACGAGGTGTTCAACGTGTATCTCGACGGCAAGCAAAAAAGCGATAAAGCAAGTAATAAATACGAACTTAAAGGCCTGCAGCCCAATAAGATGTACGACCTAGAAGTGTATCTCGAAGAGCCCATCAAGTACATTTCCGGCGTTGATTTGGAACTCAGTGCCGGTCGTTACGAACTCGTCGTTTTTTGCGACCCCGCTACGAAATCCGCAGAAATCCTTTTTGCCAACGACGGTAAGGATTTGAACGATTCCGAGAACAACGCTCAGCTCTGTACCGAAGACGACATGACAAAAATTATGGAGATGTTCAAAATCGAACTTTTCGACGACACACGTCTGCATTTCGTGAAGACCACTCTGAAAGGTGGCAAACTCGTCAATATGGAACAGACACGCCGTATCGCCACTGCGTTTTCCTACGACAAGGCTCGTGTGAAATTCCTGAAATACGCCTACGACTATTGCACCGAAAACGAAAACTACAGTGTGTTTGAGTCGTTGCTTACCGACAGTTCGGCAAAGGAAGAGTTCAACAAATTCCTGCAGTCGAAATAATAACGTAAGAAATAACAACTTTTGACAACAAAATAATATTAATCACAAAAATATACCAAAGATGAGAAAAATTTTAATTACAGCCCTTTGTGCTATGTTGGCAGTGTCGTCGCTTTCGGCACAGAAACACAACTATAGCAACGCACGAAACAACAAAGTCATGCATAAAAATGTGGAACTCACCGTTTACGCTGCCGGCAACGAGCGATTCACCGTTTATATCGACGGACTTCCGCAGAGTACACGTAGCGGTTCGCGTTTCACCATTGTGGATATCGAGCCCAACATTACCCACGACGTGGCCGTTGTTGTGGAACGCCCGATTCGTTATCTGCTTTATACAGAAATTAATATGCCTGCCGGCAAGTATGATATGGAGGTTTATGCCGATATGCGTGGCAAATACGCCGAGTTGTATTTCACCAACGAACGTCCCAACCGTCAAGGCAACTACACTTTCAACCGATTCCATTTTGGCGACTATGGTGTAGGCCATGGTTACGGCACACATCCAACTCCTCCAACTCCTCCGACTCCTCCGACTCCTCCAACTCCTCCAACTCCTCCAACTCCCCCTACACCTCCCGTACCGCAGTACTGCAGCGAGGCCGATATGGCTGTTATCGTGGCATCCATCTCGCAGGAGCCTTTCGACGACACACGTTTCAACTACCTGAAAACTGTTACCATCTCCAAGCAGCCCTTCACCACTGAACAAATCAGACGTATTGCCTCGAAATTTACTTTCGACAACAAACGCATGGAGTATGTGAAATACTCTTTCAGATATTGCTACGACGTGGATAACTATTTCACCCTCACCGATTTGTTTGTACACAAGTCGGACAAGGAAAAACTGATGAAATTTATTCAGGACAATCTTAGATAATAATAGTTTTTCATGATGACAAAAAATCCCGACCGAAAGGCCGGGATTTTTTGTTTTGTTTGGCAAAACGTATTATTTTTTTTTAACTATATGTAGAAATTCCGCCAAGTCTGTTTCATAAAGCATTTTTTGATGTTCTCCGTTGTCCATTCCATTGCGGTGTCGGTTTTCTTTTGTTCCGAAACGGCGAACATCAGCACATCGCAGTGGCCGAATTCGAAGTCTATCCAGCCGCAGAGCAGGTTGCTGGCCTTGTCGGGGGCCAGGGCGTTACTGGCAAGGCGGTGGAGCATCTCACAGTCGAGCTGTTGGAATATGAAAGTGGAGCTTTCGCCCTGTATCTTGTGGCGTATGGAAATTTCGCCTGTAACGATGTTGGCCAAGGTGTAAACAAACACCGACGGGCTGGGGAAGTAGTTGTCGGCCTCTTGTATGGTGGTCTGGTAACGGCGGTCGGTGTCGAGCGAGGAGCAGGAGTTGAGGCACAGCACAGCCCAGTCTTTCTTCGTCTCTTCGGGTGTGGTGCCCAGCTGTCGCATCAGCAGCTCGCTAGCAAGGAACCCGAATTTGCACATCGTGTCCATCTTGAAAAACTTGGGGTATTGTATGCCCAGTTCCCTGTAAATGCTGCTGGCCCAAGCACTTGCGTCGGACTCGTCGTTGGGTATAATGCATTGGCCGTTTACAAGTACCTGACTGTCGTCGATTTTGCAGTATGAGTTGATGTAAGCCATTGTATGTCAGTTTATTTTACTCTGAAATGTATCGCTGCATTGCTGCCGCCGAATCCCGAAATGAGTTTGATGAAACTCTCGCCGTGGGCGGTTTGTTTCTCTGTGCATACCGTAATTGGCTGGGCTACACCTAAGTTGCAGTGGCCTTTGGTGGGTAGGACAGTGCCGTTTTTCAGGGCTTGGTGCGACATTATCGTCTCCAGCACTCCTGCCGCTCCGAGTGTGTGTCCGAAATAGCCTTTCAAGCTATTTGTTGGTGTTTCCGAAAGGCCGGAACGGAAGATGGCCCACGATTCCATGTCGTCGTTGTAGGGGGTGGCGGTGCCGTGGGCGTTGATAAAGGCCAGTTTGCTGCGGTCGTAGCCGGCAAGGGCTTTCTCTATGGCGTTGTGCAGGCCTTCGCCGGTGCGCGAGGGTCCGGAGATATGGTTGGCGTCGTTGCAGTTGGCGCTGTTGCAGTAGATTAACGTGCCTTTTGGCAGTGCATCCTCGTCGCCTTTGCCGAACACTATGCAGGCGGCGCCTTCGCCGAGGTTGAGGCCGGTGCGGTCCTTGTCGAAAGGCATGCAGCGTTGTGGCGACAGGGCTTTGAACGACTGGAACCCCGAAATGATGAACTTCGAAAGCATCTCGGCTCCCACCACTACGGCGTAGTCGCAGAGTCCGTTCTGCAGGAATGCCATGGCTGTGTGCTGTGCCGACACGCCGGAGATACAGGCGTTGCTAGCCACAATGGGGGTGTTTCTGTTGTTGAAATGCTGTGCTATCAGCTGTGCCGAACGCCACAGGTAAACACGCTCTGTTTCAAAGTCTTGCAAGTCCTCGAGCAGATGTACGTTGCCTTTGGTGGTGGATACCACAAACAGCACTCTGTCGGAGGCGGCATCTATGCCCGCACGACGTATGGCTTCGCTTGCGGCGATGATGGCAATTTTTTCGAAAGGGGTGTAGCGGGTGTTGTCGGCAGGGCAGGAGAGGGCGAAAGTCTCATCAATCCAATCCCTTTCGAACAGCGACCCGAAAAAAGGTTCGGGCAGACCGAAAGTGCCTTCGTGCAGACGTGCCACGGAATTGCCCTCGGCAACGGCGCGGAAGACGTTCTCGCTGCCAAAGCCGAGCGGTGCCGCAATGCAGTCGCCCATGCTGTAGATTACTGTATTCCGTTCATTCGTTTCCATTCGTTCATAAAGTCTGGTAAAGTCCACAGTAACTGATAGTTGGTGTCGAGAAAGACCTGCGTGGTGGTGGCTGTGAGTGCCAGCTCGCCGGTGGTGAGGTTGTAAATCTCGTAGTCGAAAATCAGCTTGGCGGCTTCGGTGTTGCGGTATTTGATAACTATTTTGGCTTTGTCGCGGTATTTAAGCGGCGTTTTGTAGTGCAGCTGCATATCCACGAGCGGGGCGTAATAGCCTCTTTCATAGATATATAGGTATTCCAGCTTGTATTTTTTGCCGAAAGCCTCGCGGGCGTCCTCGAGGTAAAGCACGTAGGAGCCGTGCCAAACGATGTTCATCGAGTCCACCTCGCTGAAACGTATCTCTATCTCTTTCTCGGCTTGCAGTGTTACTTGTTCGTTCATAACGTGTTATGTTATATCAGGGCCACTTTTATCTCGCCTGTGGCTATCACTTGGCCGTTGCAGGTGCTTTTGGCGTTGAGTATCGACATATCGCCGAAATCGCTCAGCACTGTCGAAATTTCGGTGGTGACGGTGTCGCCGATTTTCGGACGGCGGTGTATCTCAAGGTCTTTGATACCGCCTATTACGCCTATCCGCACCGACTGCATTTTGAGGTGTATGGCAAGGTAGCCAATACGTGCGGCGCACGACTGGGCGATATTCTCTATCACCCCGCCTTCGAGCAACGTGTCGCCTTCGAGCAGAAGATTGTCCTGCCGCACCTCGAAAGTGGTCTTGCAGTAATCCTCGTTGCAGGTTACGATGTTGTCCACCATTACAAAGGGCGGACGTTGCGGTATATAGTCTAATATGGTGTATTCCATATAGTTATTTCTTTTTGCAGACCATCAGGCAGTGTCCGGTGCCAAGCCCGTCGTGGATAGCTTCCACGGTGAGTCCTGCCGTCTCCACGCAACGGATCATGTCGTGGGAGTAGTACATCTTGCTGTTGCCGTTGGCTATGGCCGTAAAATAGAGGCTTATCTGCGTCAGGCAGTACGACGAAGTCTCGAAACGCTGGCGGTCCCAGAACGGCTCGTTGATGTACAGTCGGCTGTGGCTGTCCATGCTCTTGGCGGCGCGCGACACTATGCTGATTATCTCCTTTTCGGAGAAGCAGTCGAGGAACTGGCTCATCCAGATGGCGTCGAAACCGGTGGGGAAAGGCACGCTGTCGTCCAGGAGGTTGGCACCGTGACCGTGGATGCGGTCCTCGCCTTTGCTGCCTGCCACGGCTTTGCGCATAAGCTCCAGCTGTTGCGGAAGGTCCATGATGGTGACGTTTACCTTGTCGTTGAATTCCACGCATTTCTGTGCGAAACGGCCGGTGTTGCCGCCCACGTCGAGCAGGGTGGAGGTGCCGTTGCCGAACACTATGTTCAGGGCCTCCTCGAAAGAGCAGTCGCTGTAGTAGTGGTCGAAACCGAACCAGCTTTTCTGCACCT